>Ga0182005_1000160_pt1 | contig 46911 bp, 24 predicted proteins | sample Sormic07211103_1_FD_123021 | JGI IMG/M metagenome (GOLD analysis project Ga0182005, IMG submission 123021) | Rhizosphere microbial communities from Sorghum bicolor, Mead, Nebraska, USA - 072115-103_1 MetaG | ecosystem: Host-associated > Plants > Roots > Rhizosphere | place: USA: Nebraska...
ATGGGACTGGAAAATGGTGGTTACTACTTAGGGCTGGGTGAGCACTTCGACCTCACTATGCGCGGAGATATCTATTCGTATGGTAGCTGGTCGTTTACCGCGAGTCCTACCTACCGCAAGCGATATCATTATAATGGTGGTATGACCCTCAGCTTTGCCAATACCCGCTTCGGTGACCCTTCTGTAAAATCCGAGTTTAGCCGCTCTCGTGACTTCAGGGTCACCTGGAACCACAGTATGGACAGCAAGGCCCGCCCTGGTGTGAACTTCGGGGCAAACGTGAACTTTGGTACGGCGAGCTATAATACCTACAACGTATACGATTATGCTACCCGTGTAAATAATAATATTGGTTCCTCTATCAGCTTCTCAAAGACCTGGCAGGGTAAACCGTACAACTTTACCTCAGGCCTGACACACTCTCAGAACCTCAGTACCCGCGATGTGCAGATTGCCTTCCCAAATGCGACATTCTCTATGAATACCCAGTATCCGTTCCAGCCAAAGGAACTGGTAGGAAAGGCAAAATGGTACCACAAACTAGGGATTGGCTACACCGCAACACTGGCTAACAGTGTGAGCTTCAAAGATTCCGTGTTCGGTAAGCCAAAGATGTGGGACGCGTTGCAGTCAGGTATGAAACAGAATATTCCAATCTCCTTTACGATACCAGTCTTTAAAAACTTTACCCTGTCTCCGGGTATCAGTTATGCAGAATACTGGTATACCAAGAAGACGGAACGTAGGTGGAATCCAAACAAACGTGTGAGTATCGATTCGCTGGGTGGCCTGGATACCATTTATACCCAGGGATTCTTTGCAGCCCGTCAGGCAAGTGCAAGTATCTCATTGTCAACAGCAATTTATGGTATGTATGTGTTCCCGAAAGGGTCAAAAGTGAAAGCCATCCGCCACGTGATGCGCCCTACACTGAGTATCAGTGCACAGCCTGACCTGGCTAGTAGTGCTTACTACAAGCTGACTTATAATAGCGAAGGGGCTTCCCAGCGTGCTTCTTACTTTACCAGCTCGTCGGTCGGCGTACCTGCGGAGGGTAGGGCAGGGTCCATTTCCTTTGGTTTGGATAACAATCTGGAAATGAAGGTGTTCTCGGCAAAAGATACGTCGGCAAACAAGGAGAAGAAGGTCAAGATCCTGGATGGTTTTGGTTTCAATGGCTCTTATAACATGCTGGCTGATAGCTTTAAACTGTCTACTTTCAGTTTATATGCCCGTACAAACCTATTTGACAAGATCAATATCACTGCCAGCGGTAATATCGACCCTTATATTTATAACCGGGGTAGGAAAATTGATAAGTATGTGTGGAACACAGGTAAGTTCAGCCCGGGTCGTCTGGCAAATGCTACGATTGCCCTGAGTACTTCCCTGACCTCACCAGACAAAAAAGCGAAGGCTAAGCAGGACCAGATCAATAATATCGAAAATACAGAAAGCACGGATGCCGCCTTCCAGGCACAGCAACGTCAGTTACAGGCTGTAAAGAAGAATCCGGGGGAGTATGTGGACTTTGATATTCCATGGAAGTTGGATCTGAGCTATAGCCTGACGTATAGTAATACCATTTCAGCGGATTCCGGCGGTGTGGTAAAAACCTTTACACAATACCTGACCTTTAGCGGTGACTTTAGTCTGACGCCAAAGTGGAAGATAGGGGTGAACAGTGGTTATGACTTTATCAATAGCCAGCTGGGGTATACAAATATGTATATTTCCCGTGACCTTCACTGTTGGCAAATGTCAATAAATCTGATTCCAATTGGTACTTACAGACAGTTTAGTATCACGATCAGTCCGAAGGCGGGTATCCTGAGAGATCTGAGGATTAACAGGTCCCGAACGTTCTACGATCTATAGCGAAGCATAAGATATTCAAATAAAAAAAGGCAGCTCCAAGGAAGAGCTGCCTTTTTTTATTTTCAGAATGATGATCCCTGCTGATAACGGTCCCACATAATCTTAAATACCTTCGCCTTCAGTTCCTCCAAATCGGCTATGCTATACCCAATAGTCGAAACCGGCGGGAGGAACTCCATTTTTACCACATGGGGCCATGCAAAGAAAGGCTTATCTGTAGGCAATATTTCCCTCGATCCCCAAATAACTGTGGGCAAAACCGGCTTTTGCGTGTCAATAGCCAGCGAAAAAGCGCCGTCGTAAAACTCCTTCAGAGGCTGACCTGTTTTATTCCTGGTGCCTTCGGGATACAACAACATATGGATGCCATTCTCAAGCACCTCCTTCATTTCCACAAAACTTTGTTTCCTGCTGGCGGGGTCCTTTCTGTCCACCAGTACACTGCCGATCTTATACATGATCCCAAAGATGGGGGTCTTTACCATTTCCTTTTTTGCAAGGCTTTTATGCGAACCCGGGATGCCGATGTAGGTGGCGGGTATATCCATGAAGGAGTTGTGATTGCAAACGATGATATAAGCCTGTCCGGGGCCGAAATTTTCGCGTCCTTTGGTACGGACGGGACAACCAATCATCAGCATCATAAAACGGCTCCAGAGACGTCCTAATTTGACGAATTTGCGTAAGCGGATTCTCAGGGAATAGAAGGATACCAACCACATTGGAAGCAGGAAAAACAGCATGAATAGGATGAAGATAACCAACACATATAAAGCATAGACCCTTCCTACCAGGTTTTTAAGCCAGTTCATAGATAATATTTTGTCCCGATTTTGGTTCAGGATATAAATATAATTTTTTTACACACGATATGTAGGGGGTTTTTCTCACAAAAGGATAGAAAAGAGTAGCTATTTTACCTGATTAGTATTATTCTATCAGCAGGAGATTTCAAAAGCTACCCTTATCTTCTCTTAAACGCGGATGCAGCCGCTCAACTTTACGGAGGCTTACCTTCAACAACATCATTTGTTGAAATACACTGAATATTTAAAGGTATTCAATCTACATTTTCACATGTACCATTGTACCTGCTTTCAGCTCCTCAGAAGGCTTAAGAATAATAGTATCCCCTGCCTGAAGCGTACCGAATATTTCCTGTTTTTCACCCGTGTTGAAGCCCGCCCGGACATCTACCCATTCTGTATTTCCCTTACTTACTTTTATTACGAACTTTTTTTCTAATGTGGTCATCACAGAAGAAACAGGTACCATGAAACTTTGGGTATTGCGAAGGAATTGCATTTTTACATCTGCATAACTTCCGGGTTTTAATAATCCATCTACATTTGGAATTTCAAACTCCCAGATTTCACTTCTGGTTTCCGGGTCTATTGCGCCAGCTTTTCTTACCAGTTTTGCCTTGTATTTATTTTCCGGTAAGGCACGGGTAGTAAGTTCGCCGGTCCCTCCGGACAGAATGGCATTGGTATATATCTCGGGCACTGCTACCCGGAGCCTAAGCAGCTTATTATCTACTAACTCAAATAGCGGTTTGTCACCAGGGTTGCCTACTAAAGAGCCTATCACAATATTTCTTTTGGTAATAATACCGTTGTAGGGGGCCATAATGGCGAGATAGTTACCCACCTGTCTGGTAGAAGTAGCCGCAAAGGATGCAGAGCTATATTCAAGGCTATCTGCCATCATCTGATTTTTAACTCGCTCCAGTTCACTGGCTGCAATCACTCCTTCTGCCTGGGAAGCTTCCAGTATGCGGTTATAATAATCCTGGCTGGAAAGATACCTGGCTCTGGCAGCTTTCACCTTTTCGCCAAGCTCCTGAATACGGCTATTAATTTCCGGGGCGTCTATCAGTGCCAATACCTGACCCTTTACTACGGTAGCGCCTATATCCACATTCATTTTGCGGATGTACCCCTGTACTCTGGCCCTGATCTGGGCATTTTCGTTAGGCAGTAGTTCTCCGGGTAAACTCAACGTCTTTTTCGCAGAATCTAATGACAAGACAAAGGCCTTTACAGAATCGGCCTGGGGTGGTTGAGTAGCTATTGAACTACCTGGTACCGGTTGCTGTTTGCAGGACGTCAACAATGAAACTATCATGATGCTGAGAATCGTGCTATGGACTATGTATGTAGGATTAATTGTTTTCTTCATAATAACGAGATGTTTGATCAGTTGGATCGAGAGATAAACTTGACGACGGTCTGTTTTTATTTAGTAAGTTATATACGATTGGTACAAGCCAGAGACTGATAAATGTAGAAAAGAGCAGACCTCCTATTACGGCAATGGCCAGCGGAGCAGTTTGGCGTCCACTCTCCCCAAGGCCGAGTGACATGGGGATCATACCTGCTATCATAGCCATGCTGGTCATTAGGATAGGCCGAAACCTATTTTGTGCAGCCAGCGCACCAATGTTTCCATTTATAGCAGTATTATTAGAAATTTCCCGTGCATTCACGACGAGTAGTATGGAGTTGGCCACCGAAACACCTACAGCCATGATACACCCCATGAATGACTGAATATTCAGGGTATTACCTGTGAGCCAGAGCAATAACATTGAACCTGCTAATACACCAGGAAGTGAACATAGTACATTTAAAGTTAAACGGAAGGACTGGAAGTAACCAGTAAGTAAAATTGCAATCACCATAATAGCCAGCAGCAGGCCGGTGGACAATTCAAGGATAGTCTGATTCAGTATTTCTGATTGGCCCCTTAAATATACCTTTACTCCCTGTGGAAGTTCCCCCAGTTGTTTAATAGCAAGATTTATGTCCTTAATTGCTGTTCCAAGATCATGATGATATAGATTACCAGTAACGGTGATGAATCGTTGCTGATTGATGCGGTCATACTCACCTACTGATGTAGTAGATTTCCAGTCTGCTACATCTCTTAAATAAATGGAGTTTCCATTCGTCTTGCCAACCGGTATCTGATTAACCTGTTCAGGTGTATTCATTGCCAGTTGAGGATATTCTACCTGCACCTGGTAAGCATTTCCGGAGGAATTGTCCAGCCAGTAGACCGGCGTAATATAACGACTGGAAGAAGTACCTTCCACTACCGACTTTCCTGCCTGATCCACAGTAAGGCCCATCTGCCCAAGTCGAACCCGATCGTAGTTGATTTGCATGGTTGGATAGTCTAAAGCCTGCGCCACCTGCACGTCCCGTAGATAGGAGATGTCTTTTAGGTGCTGCATTACTTTACCCGCAAGCAGTTTGCTTTGTGCCAGGTTTTTACCTTGTATTACAATTTCAACCGGATTATTAGCGCCCAGACTCATTACCTGGTCCACAAGATCTGCCGGCTCAAACGATAGCTGTGCCCCGGGAATTGAATCCTTAACGATGGTTCTTAATTTCTCTTTTAATGTTTCAATACCTACAGAAGAGCCTTTAATCAGGTTGACTTTAATAACCGCTTCCTGTGGACCACTTGTGTAAAGGAAAATGGAATTGATGGCATATGAAGGTGGTTGCAGGCCGATAAAGGCAGATGTAATGGCTACGTTATTTTTCCCGGCTGTTTCATTTACGATATCCAATACTTTTTTAGCAGCCGTCTCTGTGCGCTCTATACGGGTGCCTGCAGGCATTCGCAAACGTAATTGCACCTGGCCGGCATCTACCCGCGGGAAAATTTCTGTACCCGCCAGCCGATAGCCTGTGAATGCCAGTAATAACAGGACTATAATCGTGAATAGGACCAGCATACGACCATGTTTACCGGATCGCTCAATATTATACCCTAATCTTGCTTTAAAACGCTCCATTTGGGCAGAGGAATGCTTTTTAATATGTTGATTCATGAACCAGGCAGAAAGTACCGGCACTAATGTTTGTGAAAGTAAAAAGGATGCTATCATGGCAAAGCCTACCGCCAATGAAAGTGGAAGGAACATAGAGCGAGGTACGCCTGACATCATCAGGGCTGGTACAAATACAGCAAGGATGCTGAGCAAAATTAATAATTTAGGCGCGGCCATTTCCCGGCAGGCATCCCAGATAGCTTTAGCCCGTGATTTACCCAGTTCCAGGTGATGATGAATATTTTCAATAGTTACAGTGGATTCATCAACGAGGATACCTACTGCCAATGCTAATCCGCCCAATGTCATGATATTGATCGTCTGGCCACATAGATATAAGCAGATGACTGAAGTGAACAATGCCAGTGGAATAGTAATTATCACGATAACTGCGCTACGGATATCCCGCAGGAATACAAGCACCATTAACCCTGTTAAAATTGCGCCCAGAATTCCTTCGAAAAGCAGGCTGCGAAGTGAATTTATGACATACCCGGACTGGTCAAATTCATAGGACACTTTTATATCCGGAGGAATTGCCGCCTGCATATCGGGCAACGCTTTTTTTACTGATTTGACGACCTCCCAGGTGGAGGCATCAGCCCTTTTGGTGACTGGAATATATACAGAACGCTTACCGTTAATAAGTGCGTAACCGGTAGTAATATCTGCGCCATTATCCACTGATGCCAGGTCCCGGACCATTACCGGCGTACCATCTACGGTCTTTACAGCTACATTTTCCAATTCTTTGAAATTATCGACGACGCTATTGGTAGCTGTTATGACTGCCTTTTCATTCGTCCTCATTACGCCGGATGGAAATACGGTATTGTTCTTAGCGATAGCAGTTACAATTTCGTCAGCTGTTATATTATAACTACGAAGTCTTTCCGGATCTGCTTTTATCAGGATAGTACGTTGGTTTCCACCAAAAGGGGGCGGAGCAGAAACACCTTCCAGGGATGCGAACATGGGCCGCACCTTAAATAAAGCTAAATCCTGTATTTCATTGAGAGAACGACTCTCACTGCTGAATACTAACTGACCAACGGGAACCGAACCTGCATCATACCGCAATACAAACGGCGGTAATGTTCCCGGGGGCATAAATGAACGGGCGCGATTTACATAGGAGATGACCTCTGCCATCGCATTGGCCATATTGGTTCCTTCATGAAATTGTAGCTTCAATAAGCTGAGTCCCTGTATGGATTTGCTTTCAACTGATTTAATACCTGTGATGTATAGAAAGTGATATTCATAGTAAGATGAAATAAATCCTTCCATCTGCTGGGGAGATATGCCTCCGTATGTCTGAGCGACATAGATGGTGGGAGCGTTCACACTGGGAAATATATCGATAGGCATTTTCCGGATGGCAATGACCGAAAATAGTAATACTGCAACTATAACCATGATGATGGCTATAGGTCTGCGGAGTGCCAGTTTTATTAATTGGATCATGCGTGATTACTTAATATCATGTAAGAATATATTTATGTCGCCTTTTACTGCAGCGGTCAGTAACAGCGCTTTCCATACGTTCCAGCTGGATTGTTTCATTTCCAGCTCGGCCTGTAACAGGTTATATTGGGTTTGAATGAGGTCTGCAAAATTTACCAATCCTGTATTATATCTGATCTGCATGGCTGAAAATGCTTTTTGCCCGGCTTTCAACTGTGTCAACGTTTCTGTAGCAACAATAACACTATGCTGGTATGTCGTCGCAGCTATCTGTTGTTGTGTATTCAGGTAGGACTGGTTATCTGCAATATTTTCTTCAGCTGCTTTAATGAGCAGATCCTGCTGCCTGATTTGTCGTTTCGCTTCGCCATATTTCATAATTGGAATTGCAAGCTGTACCCCTGCACTATAATTATACCTGCTTAAGCCAAGGCCATCCCATGTTTTTATGGTACCATCAGTCTGGAAGCCGGTACCACGGGCAAACCCAGCCCCCCAGAAGGTTATCCTGGGCAGATAAGATTTTCTGAGTAATTTTTCTTTGGATTGGCTTAACAGATATTGACTTTGCGCGTATACCACCAGTGGATGGGAAGAGAAAGCAGTATCAGGAAAATTGGTTATAGAAGGTATATGTTGCAAGAAGTTACTGTCTATTGGTACAGGCAGCTTATTAATAGCAATGAGTCTGGCGAGCAGCCATTGTTTTATTTCCAGGTCCTTTTGAGCGTTCATTAATCCTACGCGGGCCTTTGATAGTTCAGAGAGAAATAGAATGGAATCCACACCTGCTTTTATTCCTGTGCCGGCTAAAACCTTACTTTGTTTGAGGTTGGCAGTTACCCTATTGATATTACTCTGGTGGATGGCTACCTCATCCGCTGCCAATAGTACATCCAGATAAGCACTGATAACGTTAACAGTATGATTGAATAGCTCTTTCTGATAAATTGCGTTTTTTGATTTTGCGTCTGCAGCAGCGACATTTATCTGCGCATTTTTTTCTCCAAATGTAATAGCCTGCCAGTTTAGCAATAGTCCGGCAGCACTACTTGTTGCAGGATCATACCGGTTCCCCGAAGAGGGTGGCCCTGTCATAGGCATTATGCCATAGGGGTTGAAGACGCCTATAAGGTTGTTGGCAGTAGCCATACCGGCCTGGTAGGTAGCATCGATAACAGGCATTTTTTGATACCGGGCAACATTTACCCCGGTAGCAGCTGCATCAGCCTCATATCTTCTTGCCTGTAGCAGATGATACCCGTTGCCTGCAAGGGTTATAGCGTCATTGATATGGATAAGTGTGTCCTGGATCTGTGCTATTGCGGGAATATTAAATAGCACAAGGAATGTAAAGTAATACCATTTCATCATTTTGTAGCGCTTTGTAAGATGATAGTCGCTTTTACATGATCAAAGGTAGATGACGAATTTGGCGAAAATCTGCCGCTTTATTCATTGAATAATATGGCTACATGGTGCCAGCCGTCACTATAGGTATAGGTAATTGAAAAATGATAGAACTGACTAATCTGCTTAACAAGTGCCAGACCAAGCCCCGTAGTTTTTGGATGGGGTAAACTCTTTTTAAAACGTTCAAATAGTTCATCGGTAGGCATGCCTGGGGCATCGCCAGTATTATCAATAAATAATCCTTTTTGTGTGAGCACTATTTTAACCCTGGCTGCTTTGTTATTATGAACAAAGGAATTATTCACCAGGTTGGATACGAGTATGTCCATGAGAGAGCGGTTGGCATAGACCTTTACGTCATCAGATATGGCAGTATCAATGGTGAGCGCTTCATCAAAATGGTTGATAAAGTTTTCCAGTAATTCCTGAAGTAATTTTGATAGATTGATATCTTCAGCGTCGGGGAACTGGTTATTTTCAATTTTAGCTAATAAGAGTAGGGTGCGGTTCATCTGGCTCAGCCGATTGGTCGCTTCGGTAATATCAGCAAGTAATTCGGCATTTTTTTCACTCATATTAGGCTGGTTGATCATCAATTCCAATTTAGAGCGGATAATAGCCAGTGGTGTCTGTGATTCGTGAGATGCGTTTTCAACAAACTGTTTTTGGTGATAGTAGGCAGTATTAACACGTCCTATTAATTGTTGTAATACCTCATTTAGAGTATCGAATTCCGAAGTGCCGGTATGATTTGGCAGCAGAAGCTGGTTGTTTCGGGTAATGTCAAATTCCTCAACGGCAGTGATGGTAGAAAAGAAAGGTCGCCATAGAAACCCTGCACTTTTCCGATTGAGAAATATTATTGATACCAGTAGCAATACTAATATGACTGCTTCGGTGGTGAATACTTTAACGACAAGGTGGGCAATCTCAGTAGACGAGCTGTAAGTAGTAATATAATATTCCTGGTTATTAAGGCTGCGTTTACTGGTATAAGCCTGAAAGGGATGGGTTTCTTTATTGGCGTCCAGGGAGATGATTGTGTCCCGGGGTTGATCTAACTGTATATGCAAGTCTGAAGCGGGAACAATATCATACTCCCCGGTTATGTGCATATTAAAATGGTCTTTATTTTCTACAAATGATCTCCAGACGTTATCTTGTTTGAGACGCAATTGTTTTTCCTGCATATGATAGGCGTGTCCGCGGAGTACCATATAAAATAATAACGAACTGCCCAGTAAAACCAGTGGCAACCATATTATCAGGATTCGTGTAGTACGTTGCAGTAATGGTTTGCTCATGTCGATAATTTATAACCTAAGCCATATACAGTTTGTATCAGGTCGTCGCACCCTTTTTCTTTTAATTTTCTTTTCAAATTTTTCATTTGCGTATATACAAAGTCAAAAGAAGGCATATTGTCCGATTGGTCACCATAAATATGTTCTGCGATGGCCTGTTTGCTAACTACACGGTTCTGGTTGCTGAACAGATAAGCTAAAAGGTCGAATTCATTTTTGGTCAGGTTAAGCGGTTTATTGCTACACGATGCGGCCCTGGATGTTAGGTTCAGCTGTATGTTTCCCATTTCGAGTATGCTGGTACCTTCTCCATACTTTCTGCGGATGAGGGCTTTGACACGGGCATTCAATTCAGATAAATGAAAGGGCTTGGTTACATAGTCATCAGCACCTAGGTCGAGGCCGGCAATTTTATCATCCAGTGAATCTTTTGCTGAAATGATGATCACACCATCTTTCTTTTTCTCCTTGCGTAAATATTCCAGTAGTTTTAACCCATTGCCGTCTGGCAGGTTAATATCAAGGATAATACAGTCATAGTTAAAATCATCTACCTTATAGATAGCTTCTCCGAATGTATTGACACCTTCACAAAGGAATTCTTCCTGTGTAAAGTATTCCAGGATGCTTCGCAAAAGTGAGCTTTCATCTTCAACGATGAGTAATTTCATTTGACAGCAATATTTAAGGGGGTAATTATTCTCCTTGGAAAAGTTTTACCACGACAAATTTAGGATATGAATTTGGTGAAATTCTGCCATATTTAGGTTTATTGTGGCTGATTAATTTTCACTTGAGATTTTGTTAGCAGAATAGCCAACTTAGGTGTAAGGTTGTAAACAGGTGATTTTTAATATGGCGAATGTGTTGGTGTGATTAACTGGTTTGATTGATAATGTCGAGAAGATGTGGAACGATTTCAGCAATAGGAAGTACGATATCAGGCGCATCTTTTTCTATGATTCCTCTTGGCATTTCACCATCACGGCCAACACTAGGTTCATTGATGATGATATAACCACCATTTTTTTCAATTTTATTAACTCCTGATAAACCAGCAGTACCTATTCCATCTAAAATAATTCCGATGGCTTTGTCCTTGTAATTGTTTGCCAGGGAGGTCAGTAAGGTATCTATGGCGTTATTGATCCTGGTGTCTGTTTGCCGAATTTCGGGAACGAGTATGTTGTCGGAAATTGTTAGTAAAGTGTTTTCAGCTATAACATAAATATTACCCGGCAATATTTCCATTGGTTGGTCGACCTTATGCACCGGTAGCCAGCAAACACGCTGCAGGATTTCAGTAATTTTACTTTCTCTGTCACGTGGTATAGGTGCAACGACAATAAAGGCCATATTCATATCTGGCGTTAAATCACTAAATAACAATTTTAAATTTTCAAGTCCCCTACCTGCGACTGCTACACCTACTACATAGTTCATAGTTCGAAAAAGTTGATGATAAAATTGCTTTGCAGAATGCTTGCCAAAGTGAGATTTTGTTTGTTATTTTAAAAAATCATGGATAAGAGGAAGCAAAGATGGAGCGTTTTTTTTACAGATTGGTGAAGATTGTCAACAAAGTTTTGAATACCGGTTGATGAGGCGGGTTGATTCATGACTGATATTTTTATGATATGGAGTGGTTTTAACCCAAAATAAAAATACATTCAATTTTCAATGATTCAATTATTAAATATTTCACCAACATATTTACGGTACCGACTATTCCTTTAATGCTAAAATTGTATTTTCAAGTCTTTGTATCATATAGCTCTCCATTGAGTCCCCTCTTGTTTTATAATACTTTAAAAAATCCTCAGCCTCATCCAATGCTGTTTGTCCCTTTGTGTTTCTTATATTTTTATCTGCATGATATTTCAACAAAACCGCTACATTATCACTCCTCCCATATCTACTCGCATCCATCAATGCTGTTGTTGAATCCTCTCCGCTTTGATTATTGACATTAGCACCATTTTTTAATAGCGTTTCGACAATCTCCGAACTTCGGTATAAAGCTGCGACATTTAATGGGAAGGTATTGTATTCCGAACTCTCATTCACCTTTATTCCTGCTTTAATATATAAATTCAACACTTTTAAAATTCCGGGGTTCAATTCATTATTATATTCCTCCCTTTTCAATGGTGTAACTCTTGCATAGTAAACCTCGGCTAGTAACGAATGAAGCACAGTTTCTCCTGTTTCGTTTTTTGCATTTACATCAAGATGTGCATTCAATAGTAGTTGAGCAATTTCAGGATTATCTTTTACCAGGTGTAAGAGTGTTGAGCCATAAGCTGTTTTTATTTTAGGAGATATTTTATGTTCCAGAAGATATCTCACTATTTTTTCTCTTCCTCTTTCCGTAGCAGCAATAAGACAAGCGTCCAAATCGCTACTATCTTTATCTGCAATTTTCTGATCAAAAAGAAGCTTAAAAGATTCAGGATAATTATTTAATACACTCTCCATAATAGGTGAATGTCCTTCTCTTGAAAGCACATCCAATTTTGCTCCGGCTTTTAATAATAGAGACACAACTTTATCGGCTGGATAGTCTGGCTGATACACTCTAAATCCTACTGCTAATAATAAAGCATTTAATTTAGAATCGTTCTGAAAGTTAACATCAACATTTTTATTAGCAAGAAGGATTTTAATCACATCAAGTCTACCCTCATCTACGGCTTTCATAAGTGGTGTTATCTCGTTGAATGGAACATTAGGATTTGCTTTATTTGCTAAAAGAAACTGAATAACTTTACAATCGCCTACGACAACAGCTTCAAATAAAGGTGTCGATTGCCCTACCACTATATCATTCACACCAAAGTCATGTTCAATGAGAAATTTTACCGTTTCAATATCTTTATTATCTATCGCGATAAACAAGGGGGTTCGCTGAAATTCGTCAGGCATAATCATGCCATGATAAAGTCTTAATATCCTCGTCATCAAACTATAGTCTTTTGTATATACCGAAGCATTGAAAAGTCGTGATAAAATTACTTGCCGATCTTCAATATCTAATATACTTACGGTTCTAATAGCCAGATCTTCATCGTCCAGGCTAAGAATGGTGGAGAGCGCCGCTAATCTTGTAGCATAAACAGAATCCTGCAACTTTGGCGCAAATTTCTCTATAACTCCAATTTGGGCGAGTTTCATTTCCTGTTTATTATGGGTATTTGTAAAGTACCAACCTGCCGCAGCTATCAGAAGTCCAGATACCAGCGGGCCGATTGCACTCAGCATTTTTAATGTCTTATTCTCTTCTTTTTTTAACCTGTTGGAAATAGTCTCTAAAAGTTCTATTTGTTTGTCAGAATTCAATTTCAGTTGCTCAAAGATATTGTGCGACATAAATATGGGGTTAGTTAGGTATTGGTAATGAGTACAGGAAATAATGCAATAAAATGGGGATTATAGGACATTTTATTGCTATAATAGGAAACGAAGTTAAATATCATTTTTTAACCGGAGAATACCAGGAAGTTGGTATTTTTTATATTTCTATTTGGTGGGAACAAAGCATGTGAATTTATATCTATATATTAACTGGAAGAAGTTTATAATTCAGTTTTGAGTATATTAGGTATATAATTATCCTTACCCGTTCTATGTTAAATAATCACGAAGTAACCCGAAATAATCAACCAGCTAATAAGTCTGCAGCGAATAATCATTCACAGGCCGGGATTTCTATGCCTGCTGTGGCTGTTCAGGTGAAGGAGGAGCAGGTGTCACAACCTGAGGTTGAAAGACGTATGCCTAATGAGGCGTGGCATGTGATGCAGCAGAAACAGGCAAATCTGAAAACTGTAGGGATAAGCCATGGGGGAGTGGTGCAGCGGACTATATATATGTGGAATAGAAAGGAAAAGGTGTGGGAAGAAATGTCAAAAAGATCCAAACAGGGGAATAACACCCTTGGTGCAGATGCTGAAAAAGGTGATAAGCCACTTCCGAAGAACGGAGATGAAGGAATATTTTTCAATGATATAAATGGAAAGCAGGGAAAAAGTTACAACGACGTAAGAACCCGCAACTTCCTGGATGGTACTTCTGAATTATTTCAAAAATTATGGGCAGAGATCAGGGCAGATGATGAGCTGCCGGTAAGTAAATTTGATGCAAACTGGAAAGCAGAGGTACTTATTAATAAGAATGTAGAGGTAGAGCTGATAAGACTTAATGATAACAGAAGATTGGCAATACCAATTGAGGATGTAAGCGAAAAACCTCTTCCAACATTCGGGCATACAGGTATTGGTAGCTTTGATATTGGTGAAGAATCCACTAAAAAAAGGTTAGAGACACAACCAGCGCTATTGTCCGAAGTTCAGGAAACAAGGGAGGGAGGCGTTGGAACTGTAAGGGGAAGTGATGAATCATACAGTAGTTATCAGGGAGCCATATTGCGTCAATTCATCCTGGAGGAAAGACGGGCTATTTTAGGGCTTGTCCGTATAGCATCAGGAGCTGATGCTATATTTAGCCTTGAAAGAGGCGGGTCTCTAATTGCCGATTTAATCGAAAAACTTTCCAGGGAAAGAATTGCAAATATTAAAGTTGCAAAACCTACTGCTGAGCATGTAGAAAGGTATGATAAGCATGCCAGTGAGTCGTCTCCGAAAATAACAACATCCTCTCCACAAGAAACTTCCCCTGCATTGCCATTAGCCGCTTCATCATCGGGAAATGTTGAGGCGGAAGCTGAAAAAGAGAAGGAAGCCGCAAAAAAGTTTGCCGAACATCAAAAACAGGTCCATGTAGATTTATTCATCCGGCAGATGCATGAATTTATCATGAAAAAGAAAGAGGAAGGGTTAAAAGAGGTCACAATAGCTATTACAGAAACAGCGGTAGGCGGGGGGTCAGTAAATTCTCTGTTAAAGTCTATTAAGCCACTATGTGAGAGTTTGAAAAGTCATCAGGATTTACGTGTGAAATTCAAGATACTTGTTGCCAGAGAAACGATAAAGAATACAAACTATGAAGGTTCAGGAATAGTAAAAATCCATGATCCTATTTATCTGCAAAAAGGTAATAAAGGAGGAATAGATACGCAGAAGCAGCTGGAAACATTGGATCCTTCGCAGGTGGAAGTCTTCATTTCCCAAACCCGTTATTTAATAGGAGAAGATGTGGATTATCAGTTGCAGTATCCAGGTGGATCTGGCGCCAGTAATCCTGTTGTTGTTTTTGAAGAACGGGATAATATAATAACAGCCCTTTCCATCAAACCCAATGATCCTCTCGACTCTGCCAGAAATATCCTCATCGATCTTATTGCAGGTGCTTATGACGGGGTGATGGCGGATGTATTCAGGTAACTTTTAAGAAAGGCTGATCGCTTCATAATTTTCCATTAGTCCATCTACATTAATTTGGTCATCATCGTTGGGTTGAATCCTTATAAATACATAAGGATATTCTTCTCCGGTGATGGCAGCTACGTCTTCCGCAGGAATCAGTTCTTCCTCTTCAATGGTTGCATTTTCTATAATGATCGCCTGAAATCCTTTGATACCAGATTTGTCAGATAGTGCCTGTAATAGTTTACTGATTGTTTGATGGTATTTCTGGCAGGCTGCCTTATCTCCAATAGATGGAGTATGAACATAGGAGTGCGCGGTATCTGTGGCCATATATAGTAGATTTAATTGCTTTTATAATTGATTTTGCGGTTACTTTAGCGAGCATATATTAGGATGTACACCGTCGATAGTCAGTTCCACACTTTGTCCATTTCTCCCATCTAACATTGGTGTAATCCAGTTTTTTCTTTCACTTACTTTTCCTATCGTTGTTTCAAGAAATCCCTTTCCTGTTGCCTTGGTCTATATGGCCCATAGCTACTGAAATACGGGTATCTAAGCGAATAGACATTGCAGCAGAAAAATCTGGAGAATTTGCACATTGTCCATAATCACCTCGTTAGTTACATGCTCCGTACTACCGGCCATACCTTGCTGTGAAAAACCAGAGGTAAAGCAGGATTAGTTTCAGCTTCTTAAGCTGGATAAATAGCTGTAAGGAAAGATACATGTTTTCTCAAATTAAACAACAATATAGGACAGACCTGGATTGGTATATTCCGGTTGCCCTTATCATGTGAAATTCCCAGGCAGTTGCGTTAATTTTACCTGGTAAAGGCCTTGCCAAACCTGTATTTATCTTAATATGCGTTAGTGAAAACCATTTAATTTAAATTTACTTCTACCTATTCTTCTTCAGAAACAGGTTGTAGCCAAACTACACCCTGTTCATTTAAAACATTCGTAATAGCCAGGTGTACCATTCCTGTTGTGGCAGTTGCGCCATGCCAGTGTTCTACTCCATCCGGAATATTTATTACGTCACCCTTTTTAATTCGCTGTGCCGGTTTCCCTTTTTCCTGATAGAACCCTTCTCCTTCTATGACGATCAATACCTGTCCTTTAGGATGTGTATGCCAATTCGTTCTTGCACCTGGTTCAAATGTGACGTTTCCGATAGAGAATTCATTATTCTTATCGTTCTGTAATAACATGGTTAGGTACGCATTACCTGTGAAGTATGCTGGTGGTACCTTGTTTCCGGTTGGAAAGATGTTTTGGTATTCCTTTGCCATATGCTGGTTATTTTTTGAATGATTACACGCCTGTATAGTAAGGTTTGTAATGGCTGTTGCAAAAATTGCCTGCGTAAGGAACAACATTCTGGTAAAAGCCATAATTGTGTATTTAAGATACAAAGTTCCTGCTATTCGAGGCTAATAACTTTATATATTATACTGGAGTTTTTACCACTTTTACTGATCTTAATTACTTAGCCACTCACTAACTATTGTAGATTAAAAAGAACAATCACATTAACAGTAATTGTTCATTTATGATCAAATATCGAAATTATAAAAAACTGGCTTTTTTGTTTTTATAGCTGATTACTGCAATACGCAGGATTATGTTTAAGAACGGAGACCTACCAAAGTATTGCTGACAGAAGGGTTGCAGATGAATGAAAAAAAGGTATTGAAAAAGTTGGATAATTTTTTTAAAAAAAAATTCAGGGGACCGGGCCTTTTTATTACCTGCTTTTACTATATTTGTGAGCATTAGTCACTTTCTAAAGAAGTTTTACAATGTTAGAGACGCAGCAACGCTTGTAATACTATGTCTTTTATGACCATTTGACTTAGATGACAAGTGAAATCTCCCAAAATTTTATAATTCACAACTTGTTTTTTCTTGATCCTTGATTGGAAGTTCACCTCAAAAAGATTCAACGCTAATAAGACGATTTTACCACATTATGAACTTCTGACCCGACGAATTTTCCGAAATGCAAGTATTAAAGTTGAAACCTTACAGCTCATCAACAGCCCTTTCTTTCGTCATGAAATGACGCTATTACTAACTATTTATCAAATTTAAGCTTGCTGATGAACAGACACCAGACAGACTTAAACGATACATGAATTATTGCTATGAAAAACTGAGGCTATAAGAGAATACGTTACATAGCCGAATTAACACAATAAAGTTTTATTTAGAAAAAGTTTTTAGAAGAGAAAAGTCCTTCTAGGGCATACAGCTGCCCAAAAAAAACAATTGATTTACCGAAAATATTAAGCCAGGATGAACTGGCCTGGTTATTTAATGCATTAAACAATTTGAAACATAAAGTCATGTTGTTTACAGCATACAGCGCGAGGTCAGGAATAAGCGAAATAAGAGCATTAATAATAAGGCATATTAATATTGGCCGGATGCAGATATTTGTGGAAAATACACAAGTAAAGAAAGACAGATATGTAAACGTAAGCCCTGTTCTGTTGGATATATTGAGGTCTTATATAAAAAGCGATACACCCCCAGCCCAAAGAATATCTTTTTGAATCGGAGCAAACAGGAATCGAATATTTTACCCCGGACAATTCAAAAAATATTCCAGACACCAAAAGACAAAGCGGAGGATAAAAAAGAAGTCGGTGTACATTCGCTCAGGCATAGTTTTGCCATAAATTAACTTGAAAAGGAACAGATATCAGATACATTAAGTCCCCCGGAAAAAAGCGCTCAAAGTAACCTTCATCGATCAATTAGCTATGTACCTAACCAAACGACATTGATACCTCAATGACCAAAACTAAAAAAATAGCGGACAGCCCAGACTCCGGCTCAAAAATTTCCATACAGGAAATTTCGCTGCCAAAAGGCGGGGGCGCTGTTACCAGCGTTGGCGATTCATTTCAAACCAACCTGTTCTCGGGCACCGGCAGCTATTCCATTCCGCTTCCCATAACAACCGCCCGCGGCCTCGAGCCGCAACTGCAACTGGCATATGATTCTTCGCGCGGAAACAGCCCGTTTGGCCTCGGCTTCAACGTGGATATTCCTTATATCGGCATCATCATGCGCAAGGGCATACCGTTGTATAATGGCAAAGAAAAATATGCCTTTAACGAAGGCGTTGAATTTGTGCCGCTTACAGAAACACTGCACGGCGAAACCATTATTGTTCGCCGGCAGGATACGGATAACAGTATCACCTACTCCGTAACATCATACCTGCAGCAGGAAGAAGAAACATTCATGCTGATAGAGCAATGGCTGGACGATGCATCGAAAAATATATTCTGGAAAACTATCAGCAACGATAACCAGGTTACCATATACGGCAAAAGCCCCGATACTTTTATTGTCAATCCCGCCGAGCCCACGCAGGTTTGCCGCTGGCTGATCGAATCAGTTACGGACAGCAAAGGCAATAAGATACAGTTCAGCTATAAAAGAGAGAACGATGAAAATATTCCTGACGACATCTACAGCGTAGGCCATAATTACGATACACAGCTGTACCTGCACATCGTGCAATATGGCAACTATTTCGATGTGCAACAGCAGGAGCAGTGGGCATTCCAACTTGTTTTCAACTATGGCGAATACGATCTGCCGAAGAACGGGCAGGCATATTTCCCGGCTTATACACCCGTACGCACATGGCCAGCAAGAAAAGACTGCTTTTCAACCTTCCGCGCCGGTTTCGAAGTGCGTACCTGCCGGTTATGCAGCAGCATCATGCTCTTCCATTCATTTGCAGAACTGGGAACAGAACCCATGCTGGTGCGTGCATTAACGCTGGCGCATGATGAAACCGATATATTCTCTTTTATAACATCCGTACAGCAATCCGGATACCGGCTGAACAGCGATAATACCTGGTGGGTGTCCGGCGCAGCCGCAGCAACATTTTCCTATACATCGTTCACGCCGGCGCCGGATTTTAAGCAGCTGATGGTGCATGAAGATGGAAAAATTCCGGGCGGACAAAATATCTATATGCCCGTGGACCTCTATGGAGAAGGGCTTCCCGGTTTTCTAATGAGCAACAACACGGGTACTTTATACTGGCAGCCGCTGGGTAATGGTGTTTACGACTATCCCGAAGCGCCGGATACATTTCCTTCAGACCGCGATCTCACTGGGCCCGGAAACCTGATCACAGATATTGATGGCAATGGCCAGCTGGAACTGGTGGTGAATGAAAAAGACCGTTCCGGTTATTATACAAAGCTGGAAGGCGATGAAGGCTGGAATAACTTTGTTGCGTTCCGGCAACGTCCGCCGCAATCATCATCACCGCTTGAATTTGAAATGGCCGACTTGAACGGAGACGGCAAATCGGACATGATCTCTATCGGTTCCGATTATATCACCTATTTCCGTTCAAACGGTACCGAAGGTTTTGCAGCGCCGGAACAGCGTATAAAGGTTAAAGGGCTTCCATCCCCGCCCGATTCGCCCAATATAAATATCAGCTTTGCCGATATGTTTGGCGATGGTGGGCAGCACCGCGTAAGTGTGCTCAATGGCGCTGTGAATGTATGGCCTTCGCTGGGGCATGGAAATTTCGGCAACGTCATTCGTCTTGGTAATGCACCATCGTTCAGGCAGAATGAGCAGCCCACCGTATTGCTGGCCGATATTAATGGTTCGGGCTGTGCAGATGTTGTTTTAGTGTATTCCACCCAGGCAGACATATACATCAACCAGTCCGGAAACAGCTTTGCGCCTGCGTTCAGCATAACACTGCCTGATGTATATGCGCCAGGAGACCAGGTCAGCTTCGCCGATATCAACGGAAATGGAACTGCCTGCCTCGTGTTCACCAAAACATCGCCGGAAGTAACACATTATTACTATGATTTTCTTGCAGTAGATATTGCCGAGCCGTTCGCCAGCGGTGTAAAGCCTTACCTGTTATATGCCATGAGCAACGGCCTGGGGCTAACCACGAAGCTCAGATACAGCAGTTCTGTTGAATTTTATTTGCGCGATAAAAAAGCAGGAAGTCCATGGATCACCCATCTCCCTTTTCCCGTGCAGGTGGTAGAAAAAATGATCATATCGGACAGCGTGAACGGGAATACGCTTACCAGAAGATTCGCTTACCACGAAGGCTGTTATGACAATAGCCAAAAAGAATTTCTCGGTTTCGGTTATGTGGAAAGCTGGGATGCCGAACAATACGAGCCCTTCAGCAGCACAGGCGCACCGGCAGATTTCCCGGTGAATGATGTGAACAGCGAGCTGTTTGTTGCGCCGGTCTATACACGCGAATGGTACCTCACCGGCATTATGGAAGGAAGCGATGCTCTGCTGGTGCAATACCAGTCGCAATATTTCAACGGTGATCCCGATGAATGCAGGATACCTGCTTATATTCTTGATGATGCAATAAAAAAACAGCCGTCATCGGTCGTTGCAAAGGCATGCCTGATGCTGAAAGGAAAATTGCTACGCCGTGAAGTGTATGGACTGGATAACAGCGCACTGGAAAAGAATCCCTTTACCATTGAACAGCATTGCACCTATATCAGGTCTTTCCAGGAATCGTCTTCCGTGTCAGGACCTGTATTCACCAGTTACGAGCCAGAAGCTATTACTTATAATTATGAACGCCAGCCTACCGACCCGCGTATGGAGCACCAGTTCACATTGGAAACCGACAAGTATAACAATGCGCGGAAAACGGCCACCGTTTTTTACCCGAGAAGGAACAGCAGCAATCCTGCGCTGGTCATTTATCCGCAGCAGCAGCAACTGTACATCACAATAAACCAAAATGGTTTCATTAACCAGGAAGCGCCGTCGCGGTGGATCGGCGTGGATTGTTACCAAACGCAATATGAAACCGGCGGCGTTAGCATTGCACCGGGCCAGTATTTCAGCTTTGCACAGATGGAAGCGATCGTTAACGATGCAATGAACAACATCATTTCTTATTCGCAGCCATTTACACAGGGAAAAGTGCAGGCGCGATGCTTTGGAAATTCACGCACTTATTACTGGAATGCCGGTCAGACAAGCGCCATGAACTTATGTGATCCCCTTCCAGACCGCATGCTCATACATCATAGAGAAGAAGCCGTATTCGATCCCGGTTTTATAACACAGGCTTATGATGATAAGATAGATACCGCTACTATTGAGAATTCCGGCGGCTATTATTTATACGATGGCTATTGGTGGAACCGCGGATTGGTACAAAATTATTTTACCAAGGCCAATGCATTCTACATGCCCGAAAGAACGGAGAATTCTTTTGTGGCAAATACGTCTTCATTATATGCCGATGCCATTGCAGGTTATGATACCTATTACCTGCGCGAAACCAGCACTAGTGCTTATGTAACGACTCCGCCGGGCGAAGATCCTGTGTACAATATCACTACCGCGCTGATCGATTATTACATCATGTCGCCATGGCAGCTCACTGGTCTGAACGATAATATCTCGCAGGTATTGTTCGATCCGCTGGGCAAAGTGTATGTAAGCGCTTCCCATGGTTACGAGAACGGTCAATATGCCGGTGATATGGACCTTGTCAATTATACGCGCATGCCCGACAAAGGTTTTTGCGATGTATTGAACAACGCTTCCGAATACCTGCAGGGCGCAGGCAGCTACTATTATTATGAAGAAGGCGATATACGTCAGCCCTGCACCGGCGGAGAAGACCCGCAGCCAGCACGTTGCGTGGTGTTGCAGGGACAGCAATATGGCAACGGCATCAATCCGCAGGACCGCATCATACTTACCGATATATCTTACTTTGATGGCATGGGTGAAATAACCCAGCATAAAAATTATGCCGGCGGCAGCGGCGCGCAAAGCTGGGTGGTTACCGGCAAGGTCGTGTACAACAATAAGAAGAAGCCCGCGCAGGAATATCTTCCGTTCTATTCAGACAATCCCGATTTTGAAGATCAGCAAACCGTTTTGGATGATGACAATATCGTTCCACCAACAATAACGCATTACGATCCGCTGCTGCGGGTGATACGCATAGATACGCCTAAGTTGTTCTTCAGCTATACCAGGTTCACACCGTGGGAAACCATCAGCTATGATACGGACGACACTGTGCGCGATTCGATATTCTATAAGACCTTCATGGCGAACTACCCGGCCAATCCTACAGACCAGCAGAAAGATGAAAAAGATGCGCTGGATAAAGCCGCTGTATTTTATAACACACCGTCACGTGAAGTAATGAACAGCGCCGGCAATGTTTTTTACTCCATCCAGAACAATCTTGGCGAAGTGCCATCCAATGCATTTGAAGAGATGGTGAATGGTAGCAACGTTACATCGCAGCAATTGTGGGATGAGCTGGTATTGAAAAAATACCTCGTTATTGGTCCATATCCTGAATATGGGGCATGGACGTCTCCCACTGTGCAGGTATATGACCCGAACTTTACATTTGATCTAAGCGTACCTTTCCAGCAATACATTCCGCAGCTGACAGATTTTTTCCGGCAGAACGGTCTCATCACCAGCTCGGTGCCCGATGTCAATGGTCGGCATCTTTCCATTGCCGATCCGCGGTTGTATTATTCCAACTGTCATTCGGGAACGGATTACCAGAACTTCATTAACCTCTTTCCCATGATGGTCGATCAGCCAGCACGTACGCAAAGTTGCGATGCCGGGCTGAAACAGGTATTTGCAGACATATATGGCAATACTGTTCTATCATGGGATGCCCGCGGTTTCTGCACAAGACAGGAATACGATCATTTACAACGGCCCACCGGCATATATGTAACCGGTAGCGACGGCTCGCTGACCCTTAACCAATACACCGAAAGGATCATCTATGGCGAGCTGGTTACCGATGCTGCGAAAAACAATCTTATCGGCAACATCTATACATATTACGACCAGGCCGGCAAGCTGCTGATCGATGCCTACTCTTTCACCGGGAAACCATTAAGGCAAACAAGATATTTTCTCGATCAATACACGCAGGAGCCCAACTGGGACGATCCGCAAAAAGTTCCGCTTGAAAAAGAAGCCTTCGTCACCACCTTTCAATACAATGCTGCGGGAATGACCACGCATGAACAGATGCCGGATAAAGGACAGGTCCTATGGACATACAATCAAATGAACCAGCTGAACACCGTGAACGGCATCTTCCCGGATAATACCACACAAACCTATATCAGCGCTATCACCTACAATGCTTCTGGCAGCCGGCTGGCGGTGAATTATGCAGGCGGAACAAAAACAGCATATACTTACGAGCCTACTACGGAACGGTTGCAGCGGCTGCTCACCACGCGTTCAGACAACCGTTCGAACGTGCAGGATACCTGGTACACATATGATCCAGTGGGCAACCTGACCCGTTGCCGCGATTATTCGGAAGAAGATGTGTTCTGCAATAATCAGCAGGTGGAACCATTGATGGGCTACACGCTGGATGCGATGTATCGTTTGATCAACGCTTACGGGCGACAACACATAGGCATACAAAAGAACACGCACACCAATGGCTTCAAGCAAAGCATCTATGCGCAGCTTTGTCCGTCCCCGCCCGTAAACGACCAGCAACAGCTCGAAAATTATTTTGAAAAGTATACTTATGATGATTCCGGCAATCTTGTGGAGCTGAATCATACTGCTAAATCCGCATCCTGGACGCGGATGATGAATGTGCCCGCATCGTCCAACAGGGCCATTCCCACAGATGAGCCCACAGATGCGTACGATGCAGACGGCAACCTGCTGCAGCTAAATAATCTTTATGGAATTACCTGGAATTACCGCAACAACATCTCCGGTATCACCACTATAAAACGTGATGATGCAGATGATGCTGATTACTATATGTACGATCATGCAGGTGAACGGGTGCGTAAGGTAACCACGCAAAAAGTGAATGACGGGCTCACCCTGATCTATGAAAAAAAATATATCGGCAATTACGTAGTGAAACGCACGTACAACAATAGCATCGATCCTGCCAACATTGTATCTGAATGCCAGACGGAACGCGTTGTCGATGACAAAAAACAGATCGTGAATGTGTTGTACTGGACCATCGATTCGAAAAAAGAAAAGCAACGGCAGCAACGATACCAGGTTGAAACATTGATACAATCTGTTTCTGTCGAGCTGGCAGAAACGGGAGACATCATCAGCTATGAAGAATTTTATCCTTTTGGCGGAACGGCCATTATTGCTGGTGATAACCAGGTGGATGTGGAACCGAAAGAATACCGCTTTACGGGAAAAGAATGCGACGATTCTTCGGGATTGTATTACTACGGGGCCAGGTACTATATATCATGGCTCGGAAGATGGATGAGCGCCGACCCCGCAGGACCCGCAGACGGTTTGAACCTGTATGAATACGTGAACAACAACCCGCTGATCAATAGTGACCCTGCCGGGACCGCCAAGCAAAAAACAGTGACAAAGGCCCCTTCTTCATCCGGGACTAAAAAGAAGATAAAGAAAACAAAATTCGCCGTGGTGCGTGACCCTGTTACCGGCCAGGTAAAAATTGTGGGCCGGCCCGCGTTCGATTCAAAGGCAAAAAAAATAAAAGTGCGTTTCCATGCAACGAAGAACCGGGAGCTGAATGAAGACCGCCGTCATGTGATCGGTTACGATGATACCCTGCGACCCATGTTCACGATGGTCGCCCGCAACTTCAGCGATGCAGGAAAGTCGGCCGAATTTGTACAGCAATTGAAGCTACAATACCAGAAGCATGGCGTTGACCGCGCACCTGCGAACAATGATGCCGATAAGCACCTGCTGTTCGCCCTGACCAAACTCAATTCCGTAGTGTCGAACCTCCCTGCAGGGCTGGCCAGCCAGAACCAGGCTATAGAGCATATACGCCAGCAGGGCATGCGCCTGAAGGATACCATTAACGAGGCATACATGAAAGATGACAGCATCAAGTTGCCGCAGCTGAAAACCATTATGAAAGAAGGCTTTGCCGCCGGCGAGGGCGATACCGCGATCACCATGTTCGCCAACGAGCAACGCAAGCTGATACGCGGTTGGGTAGACAGCGCAGAGAATGAGGTACAACTCAACGACCTGCTGCACAGTGTTATCGCTTCAACGGGCATCGATCTTAGCAGCGCAACAAATTCGAAATCGGTGAATGAGTTCGCATTGAATTATTCATATAAAATGAGCGCTATCAGGTGGGGCTTTACCAGCGACCTGAACCAGCAACTGGATGATGTAATGAGCATCCTTTCCATGAAATAAAAAAGAAAACATGGCAAAGAAAAAAGCAATTGTAAAAAAAGAAGTTGTTAAAAAAACAGCCGGAAAAAAGTCTGCAACGACAAAAACAGTGAAACCTGATAAAACGGTAACGACAGTTGCAAAAACAGCTTCTGCCACCAATGAAGCATTGCGGCAATACCTCGATGCACATCCGCAGTTCAACCTGCTCACATATGATTTTTACGGCAACTCAAACAAAAAATCAAAGGTGGCAAATGATGCGGCAGCCGGTTTAAAGGAACAGGGACTAGAAGAGAAAGCAATGCTTCGACAGCGTTTGCTGCGCGTATGGCCCGACATGGCCGTTGCGGAGAAGCTGGAAAAGATGGGTTACGATTCCGCTGCACGCATCGCCTATGTGCCGCGCTGGCGTTTCATACGGGATGCCAGCAAAACGCTGAACACCAAAAAAGAGCCTGGCCTCGCCAAAAAGGTACATGCCAGCGCATCGGCCATCACCGAAAAAATGAAGCATGTATATGCCAGCGTGCACAGCTCTGTTGCATCGCCGCATTACCGTGCATCCATGTTCAGCAACACTTCAGCCGAGGTAGAAGAATATGTGCAGGGCATTCCCAGCTACCAGGTACTGTTCGGCGACCTGGATTTTTGCAAATGCGATGAATGCCGTTCCATCTTCAGTCCTGCCGCTTATTTTCTCGACATCATGCGCATCACCGATGATTATATTACTGAGGTGAATGCAGCCACCATTCCCAAAGGATTGAAGCTGGAAGAAAGGCGTCCCGATCTCTTCAACATGAAGCTTACGTGCGCCAACACCAACGATCCCGTGCCCACCATCCGCATCATCAATGAAGTGATGGAAGATCATCTTGAAGCAGGACAAGTAGTGGCCACAGGCACAGCGCAAAGCGGTAATGCCACATCCATTACATTGGCCACATCAGCATCGGGAACGGACAATGCATATGCAGGCATGCTCGTTTTCATTAGCGCAGGCACAGGAAGCGGTCAGCAGCAAACCATCACTGCATATACCGGATCAACCCAAAACGCCACCGTGATGAATGCATGGACAACGGTGCCGGATAATACTTCACAATATGTGATCACGCGGGATATCTACAGCCTCATGGCGGTATCGCCCTACCCTTTTAATTTACCATGGAACCTGCCGCTGGAACAATCACGTTTGTATGCAGCAAGCCTGGGCACATCGCTCACCGATATCTATACCGCGTTGCAGGCGCCCCTGCAATGGGGAAATGTTGGCAGCGCCACTACAAACACCATCGTTTTCGCCACCACCACGCAACCTGCGGCTGAAAGTTATGTAAACATGATGGTGGAGATCGCCAACGGAACAGCACGGGGCGAAGTGCGGCGCATCACCGCTTATGATGACAGTACAAAAACCGCAACGGTTGACAGCGCATGGGACACCATTCCAGACAACACATCACAATATTATATTTCCAATCCCGGTCCTGCATTGCGCGAATCACTCGGATTGACGGTTGAACAGGGAAACCAGTTGACAACACCATTGGTGACCGGTGCCACATTATCGCCGCAATACGGTTACATCGGTCTTTCCGATACGCAGCTCGTTACCGGACTTACACCGCTTGACGAATTTATGTGGCGAACCGGTTTAAGCCGTACGCAGGTGGTTTCATTGCTGACGCAGGATCTTACTGAAGATGAATTAAACCTGGGCATTGCAGATACCTTCTACATCAATGCCACCGGTGAAGAACAGCATTATATGCAACTGGGTGAAGATGTAAGTGGCGACAAAGCAATCGAGATCCTACAATATCTTACAATAAAACGCCTCGACAGGCTGAACCGGTTTATCCGTCTTGCCGCAGAAACTGGCTGGTCTTACGCCACTACGGACTGGGTGATGAAGGCATGCCAGGCAACGGAAATAACACCGTTCTTCCTGGCACAGGCGGCACAGGTAAGCATACTGTGCGCACAGACATCGCTTTCGCCCGAGATGGTCTGCAGCCTCTGGTACCTGATGAAAAATTACGGTAGGGTAAGCATCACACGCCGGATGGATCTATTCGATACCGTATATAACAACCCGCTGGTGTTAAAAGGAAAGGACCCATATACATCTACATCCTATATTCCTTTCGATCCATATAATCACCCCGGTCAACAATGGGTGATCTCCGATAACACCGGTCTTAATGCAACCATCCGCGGCAGGCTGGGCGCAGCGCTGAGCCTGAACGATAACGATCTTACCGAAATAGCAATGTTTGTTTATTCGCAGGTAACGGAAAACCCTTCCGGCACACCTGCGCTGGCATTGAGCTATGAAAATCTTTCATGGATGTACCGGCTTGTGGTGATGGCGAAAGTGTCGAAGCTCACCACCGATGCATTCCTGCTTTACCTGTCGCTCTGCTATTATCCCGATGTGACCGATTATACGCAGCCGCCATACGGATCGTATGTACCTTCTATCAATATGGTATTTGCAACGCTGGCGCGTACTGACTGGCTGAAGAAAAGCAATTTTACGCCATACCAGTTGCAATATATTCTCACCGGCATCATTCCCGCAAAATATAACGGGCCCACATACAATCCACTTGAAGTGCAGAAGTTTGTGCAGTCGCTGGCAGCCATATCCGAATCATCGCGCATGAAAAGCGATTCATTCATGTACGGCAATATCGATGCGGATGCTTCCGCTAACATATACGACCAGATGGTGCTGAAACAGTACATAGATGCATACGGCATCATGCTGGTAAAATCAATCACCTTCCAGCAGGCTGCGGAATTATTGCCCATAGCCGAAACGGCTTTTATTTCGGATAATATAGATGCTGAAATGTCGAAGCAGGTATTCACATTGCTTACAGAGAACCCGGCAGGCACGCCATACCTGATCAATGTAAACACAGTCAATAATATCCGTTATGCACAGTTGGCAGAAAATTACTATGCCTATTCGTCGCTGGATTTTCTATTTGTATCGACAGGCGCAGGACAACAGAACCAGGTTAATTCTTATGATGGCACAACGCATACGGCAACCGTGGGTACGGAATGGACAACGGTTCCCGATACCACTTCATGGTATGCCATTTCAGTAGAAGAAGGCAACGGCACAGCGCAGGATGCAACCACCTACAGCATTGTGCTGGCCGAAACAGCTACGGCAGAAGACGGTTATTACAACGGCATGGAAATTTCCATCACCGGCGGAACAGGCAGCGGGCAGAAAAACAGGATACTGTCCTACACGGGTGAAACACGAGAAGCCGTGGTAGACAAAGCATGGACCGTAAAGCCCGATAACACGAGCGTTTATTCAGTGAACAATATACTCAACAGCGGGTTTGCACAAAGTGCCACCGCCAACACTATTGTCTTGGATGTGAATGCATCCTCCGTAAACAATGAATACAACAGCGATGCTGTATCCATTACGACCGATCCCAAAGCCGAATTGAAACGCGGCGAGGTAAGAAAAAAGCTCGTTACCTACCGTAATGATATAGAGCACACGGCGGCGCAGGTGCCGCAATTTGAAACATTGCAGAACGAGAACTGCCTGCAGGCCTTGGCCGGCTTTATGCATTCCACTGCCACCATGATATCGGTGCTGCTGCCGTTTGCAGCATCCGTCAATGACCTCAGTAGCTATCTTGAAGCAATGCTGGTGCCCGTGCCATCATCATTGGAATCTTCCTTCCTGCCTTTTGTAACGCAGCAGTCGTTCGTTAGCGACCTTATCACTGCTGATGAATCCACCGCGGCATATAATGCACTGGTGAGCGCCGATCCGCAGATCATCATCCCGAACGATACGCCATCCTATATGCAGACCAACGGCAAAGTGAGCACCACGTTCACCAAAACCACGCCGCTCGACTTTCTCTATACAGGGCAGGACCAGGTCGAGCTGAAACGAACTTACACCAAATCGGTATTGCTGATGAGCCAGCGCGCTTACCAGGTGAACCAGCTGGTGCAGTCATTGTCCCGGAGCATATTGCTGGCTGACCGCATCAATCTTACCGCTACCGAAGTGGCATTCATCTTATCCGTTCCCGGTTGCTGTGACATCAGCAATGTTGACCAGCTAACGCTCAACAACATCATTATCATTACCGGTTATAAATCGCTCGTGACCGCGTTCAACAACAGCGATGCGCTGAACGTTTTTTTCGAGATACCCAAGCAGGCGGTGTTGCCCAACAGCAAAACCGATGCACTGGTGAAAATAACAGGATGGGATTCGCAGCAGCTATGCGCGCTGATACAACGTTACTGGCCGCTGGATAATGTCAATCAGACACATACTACTTACGGTGGTGTGCCCGGCGTGATGCGGCTGAAGAATGCATTCGACCTGAGCGCAAAAACCGGCATCGATATTTACAGCCTGGTTTATATCAACAACATTTCTACCTTACCACTGGCAGACAGCAACGGGCAGCTCATTACCGCCAACTGGGTGATATATGAACAAACCGCGCAATTGCTGCTTTCATCATCGAGCAGCAAGCTGGGTGATGTGGCTTTTGCGGAAGCAGACAAAGTGATATCGAAAACACTGATGACATCGCAACGCAATGCGCTGCTGCCTTACCTCATCTGGCAATTGCATGCCGATCCTGATTTCTCATACATCCGCAATTCGAATGATGTGTACCAGTATTTGCTGCTGGATGTGGAAATGAGCGCATGTGACACCTCTTCCTACATTGCGCAGGGCATTGCATCGGTACAGGTCTATTTGCAGCGCTGCCGCATGAACTTCGAAGCCGGTGTTACCGATCTGTCCAATATCGGTACGGCGTGGTGGGAATGGATGATGGCCTACCGTTTATGGGAAGTGAACCGGAAAATTTTCCTTTACCCCGAAAACTATATCGATCCCACTTTATATACCTACGCGTCACCCGCCTTCAAAAAATTTGAAGAAGCGTTGCAGCAAACCAACATCAGCGAGCAGACGGTTACCGAGGCCTATACCGAATACATGGGCGAGTTCAATATTGTTTCCGGTCTTGTGCAATGTGCATCTTACACAACAACGATGCATGATGACCAGTCCGGAAAAGATATCGAACGTTTGTACATTTTCGGTCATACGGCAGAACAGCCATACACATATTATTACCGCACGTTCGATAAAAGCTATTCATGGTCGCCATGGCAGGAAATGGATATCAGCATCGCCTCGCCGTTCCTTTCCCCGGTATATGCTTTCAAGCGTTTGTATATTTTCTGGGTGGAAATATCCGAGCAGTCAGGTTCTACCGTCGTATCGAACAATTCCATTCCCAACAGCGCATCCGTGGGTGCCGTTAAGTTCAGTTTTTTGAATCTTGACGGAAGCTGGTATTCGCCGCAAACCCTGCAGGAAGGTGTGGTGATCGATTACCTGTCGAATTACCAGTTCGACCAGTATGTGTCCAGCATACTGCCTTTGATGGTTCCGGCGTACAACCCCAATCTCGTGTACTGGCGTAAGGTTTATCCGTTATACCTCCCGCAGGAATCATTCTTTTATCCAAATAAATACCCCAATAACGAAAGTGTCGCTATCCTTTATGGCTTTGGCCTCACCACGGCGCCAGGGCAATCGCCGCCAGTGCCCGATCCGCCGCCAACAAATATCAATTCAGCACAATATCAACTGGAATACAGCTCGTGGAAGCTGGTGAGCAATTATTCGCAGGTGGGCAAGGTGAACATTCCCGGTCAAACCACCTACGTGGCCAAACAGGCATCGGTGGTGTACGACAGCTCGCTGAGCCGGCAAACCATATCGCCTGTGCTCATCAACTACCGGCCCGATTACAATCCTACGCCCTATGTGCCCTACCTGAATAGAACTGCATCCATGCTGGGCATTAACGAAACATTCTACAAGAACATCATCGTCGATAATTATATGAGCGACGACCCTGCCGCTTTTCCGACGCCCAACCAGACGTCTACGCCTCAACTACAGCTGCTGAATAATGTATCACCCAACACTACCAGTATCACCACTGTAAAGAACACCGTAGGCCGCTTTATATTCGATAACGGCGACGAATCTTTCCTCGTGGTAACGCAGGAGCAGGGAATAAAGGATATCACGGCGCTGATATCATCAGATTATTCCTATGCGCCTTTCCCTTCCGGCTTCTTTTATTTCTACACCTCGTCTTACACCGACACGCCCACCGAGCTGGCAAACCTCAAGTTCAACTTTTTGCGCATCAGCACACGAGCTGGCAATGTATTTTCTGCCAAACTGATGATGGGTGGGGTGGATGAACTGCTCACCATCGAATCGCAGGAAACGCCCGAGTTCTCATTCAGCAGGCTCTCGCCGCAGGCCGCTTCCATAGCGCCCCTGACGGACAAGCTCGATTTCTACGGCGCATACGGGTTGTACTTCCAGGAAATATTTTTCCATGCACCGTTCCTCGTGGCATACATGCTGCAAACACACCAGCAATTCGATTATGCGAAACAGTGGTATGAATATATTTTCAATCCAACACAGCAACCTGGTGAAACCGTAACGAATCCCGAAGATCGTTTCTGGAGATATCTTCCTTTCCGCAACATGGATATGCCGTCGCTGATACAAACGCTCACAAACCCGGCGCAGATAGACGCATACAATAGCGATCCGTTCAATCCCGATGCCATTGCCAAGCTGCGGCCGTCTGCTTATGCAAAAGCCGTGGTGATGAAATACATCAGCAATATCATCGCATGGGCTGATAACCTGTTTGCGCAGGATACCCGTGAATCCATCAACCAGGCCACCAACCTGTACATACTGGCGCAAAGCCTGCTTGGCGAAAAGCCGGAGCTCATTAATAACTGCCCCGTGCCCAAGCCGCTGAGCTATAATGAGATCAAGGCCATGTATAATAACCAGACCATTACCACGGGCACGGCACAGGCAGGAACGGCGATCTCTATCACATTGGCCAACACGGCATCAACACAAAAAGACGCCTATACCGGTATGTACATACAGGTGACCGCGGGAACCGGCGTAAACCAAACCAATTTCATCACGGCATACACGGGCAGCACATTCGTAGCCACCGTTGCCGAGCCATGGACAACTACGCCGGACAGCACATCGGTTTACCGTGTTTATTTAGATAACATTCCGCAGTTCTTTATCCATCTTGAAAACTCACAGTTCAATGACCCCGCTCAGCTAACCAATTATGAAGGACTGGTGTACAACGATATTCCTTCCTATTTCTGTGTGCCTGAAAACAGCGAGCTGGTAGCTTACTGGGGACTGATCGAAGACCGTTTGTTCAAGATCAGGCATTGCATGAACATCGACGGTGTGGAACGGCCGCTGGCATTGTTCGCACCGCCCATCGATCCGAGGCTGGTGATCGCCGCCGCTGCATCCGGTAACGCAGGTATGATTACTTCAGCACAACTTGACCTGCCTATACCCGCATTCCGTTTCGATATGATGCTGGAACGTGCACGCAATTTTACATCTACCGTAATGGGCTTCGGCTCATCGCTGCTTGCTGCCCTTGAAAGAAAAGATGCGGAAGCCTTATCTGTAATGCAGAATGCACAGGAACGTGTGCTGCTTGAAATGAACATGCTGGTGCGTACGGAAAATGTGAACATGTACATTGCCAACGGCGCCGCGCTAAACGAATCGCTGAAAGCTGCGAACGAACGTTACACTTATTACAATATGCTGGTGCAGAAAGGACTGAACACCGGCGAGATACTGAACATTGCAGGCATGACCACAGCTATGGCGCTGAACGTGGCATCCAGCATAATGACCGCTGCATCGGCCGTTGCATTTCTTATTCCCAATGTGGGCTCGCCGTTCGCAATGACTTATGGCGGGGAACAGATTGGTTCTTCGTTGTCCGCGGCTGCCAGCGTGTTCCAGGCAGGAGCCATCATATCAGATTTTGTTGCACAATTGAGCCTCACCATTGCCAATTACCAGCGCCGCGCGGAAGAATGGCAATTCCAGGGAAAGCAGGCACAGTTTGAATCTGTGGGCCTCACTTACCAGATACAATCGAACAGCATACAGCAAAAGATCGCCGAGCAGGAAGTGAAAATACAGGAAACCACTATTCAGCAGAATGAAGAAACAGGAAAATATCTCCAGAATAAATTCACGAATGCAGAGCTGTACCAGTGGATGGTAACACGTTTATCCACGGTGTACTTCCAGGCCTATTCGCTGGCTTACGAGCTGGCTCGCGAAGCGCAACGCTCTTACCAGTACGAGCTGAACACGAACCAGTCGTTCATCAACTTCGGTTACTGGGACAATATGAAAAAGGGATTGCTGGCAGGTGACAGTTTGATGCTGTCACTGATGCAGATGGAAAAATCATGGATCGATAAAAATGTACGTACGCTGGAAATTGAAAAGACCGTTTCATTGCGGCAGCTCGACCCCAACGCGTTTCTCACACTGGTAGAAACGGGTGAATGCCTCTTCAGCCTTGGTGAAAAATTATACGATGATGATTATCCCGGTCATTATGCGCGGAAGATCAAAAGTATATCCGTAAGCATACCCGCAGTGCTGGGACCGAACCAGGATTTTCATGTAACGCTGACGCAACTGACAAACCAGGTGATATTGAAGCCCGATGTGAATGCGGTTAACTTTTTGCTGGGCGGAAGCGATGCAGAAACGCCTGCGGCAAATGTATTGCGTACCAACTGGAACAACAGCCAGATGATCGCAGTATCCAACGGCGTGAACGATTCCGGCATGTTTGAGGTGAGCTTTAACGACCAGCGTTATTTACCGTTCGAAGGAACGGGCGCCGTATCCAACTGGAGAATGAGCATGCCCGAATCTACCAACCTGTTCAATTTCGCATCGGTGTCGGATGTGATCGTGCAGGTAAAATACACGGCGATCAACGGCGGCTCACTATTCAGGCAGCAGGTGCTGCAGCTTGACCCGATGCGCACACGTACAGGTTCGCGCTTCTACAATATGGCGCAGAATTTTTCACAACAGTGGTACACGTTCATGAATGTGCATCCTGTGCCGTCAGCAACACAAACATTGCAGTTCACTATTGACAGTGTGCAGCCACCGCATATAGAAAATCCTGTATTGAGCGGGTTCTACTTCCAGCTTGAAGTTCCGGAAGGCACTTCAACGCAGGGCTCCGTTCCCTATATCACGCTGTTGCTGGGAACCGGTGTTGACGTTACGTTCAACCTCGATAAGAACAATGCCTGTACAGCGATATTGAATAACCCGCCGCCCATAGGGAACGTACTGGGCGCAGCCAGCATCAGCTTCAATTTAACCAATACGCCAGCGGCACTAAAGACCAGTGCTACGCCAGCATGGCTCGACCCCGCTGTTGTATCGAATGCTGTGTTGATCCTGTTCTGGAGTGGCGAGAACCCAAAACAGAAAACCTGATTATTCATCATTAATACAGAACCCATGGCCCTAAAAAAAGCAACTGTAAGTGTGGGCGATGACCCTTCATGGTACACGCAATGTCTCGATAATATTAAAAAATTAGGCGGAACCTTATGCCCGCAGGAACAATGCGAAGATATGTCGGTACCGATACACATGATCTGCAACTGCTTACCCCCTTACCTGAACGGATGTTTGAACAACCCTGTTCCAGGCTGCTGCAGCTACGGGCCTTCATCGCCGGTATGGGTTGCAAACCCCAACGGTGGTTGCTATTGCTGTTGTGGTATGGTGCACGCCGCTGCTGTGGCCGTTTCTAAAACCCGCAGCATTGCTGGCGACCAGTTGAAAAAAGGCGACACGATTTTCGTTCCAAAAGACACGTCATTACGCCAATGGACCTCCGTTACCCTGCAATTCGTTTCCCTGAGCAAGACATCCACCGGGAATCCGCAGGTGAGCATTCAACTGCGCGACGACAAAGGAAAAGAATCTACGCTGATCGTTGGCGAACGACAATTGCTGATGATGCCCGACCGGAAATTCAAGGAAGCCCGCAAGATCGTTCCCGGTATGGATCAACTGGTGAACAAAGATGGACAGCCGATGGAAGTAAACAAAATGATCACGGGCGTGTTCGGGCAGTTCATTTCCTATATCGCTTCATCCGCGGCGCCTGCAAGCGAGCCCGAAGGGCACCTGATATCGTTGGATGGCATTATCGGGGGCGATTATGCCTTATCGTTGGGCATTGCGCCCGGGCATCTCGCCGATAACCACGACCAATTGCCCAACATCGGCACCGATGACTATAACCAGCGGTACCCACACCTGTCGTAACTGGTGAAATAACTATCCATCAAATCAAACAATACCCATGAGCCCCAAAAAGATTTACAGTAACAGCGGGCGATGATCCGCCCTGGTTTCAACAATGTCCCAAATTCCTGGCGGAACATTATGCAGTCAGCAGCATTGCGATGAGGCAAGTGATCAAAATCGTATGACCTGCAATTGTATTCCGCCCTATGAGAATGGCTGTATCAACTATCGTGTTCCCGTATGATGCGCATATACTGCTTCTTCCTCCATATATGTTTTTTTACCGTCCGGCGGCTGTTACTGCTGCGGCAGTGCGATGCTGGTTACCGAAGTGGCCCTTTTCCAGGGATGCCTTGGATAGCTGTTGTCCATGAACGGTTTTATCGCAGGAGATTAAGCGTTTTCGCCTGGCATTGTCGATAAGCTGTTATGCGATAACCATGCGGCTTTGCCCGTTGCAGGCACACCGGAGTATCATGAGTGTTACCTGCACCTTCGTTAGTCATCAAGGTTCAATATTTATTTAACAACAAAAAACAAATGTTATGGCAAAATTACAAGCCGATCCTCCATGGCTGCCGGGTTGCATGGCAAACATCGAACAACTGGGAGGTACTCTTTGCGATGAACAGCATTGCGTGGATGCTCAAAGCGCTAATCACAAAATATGCACCTGCGTGGCCCCCTATTTAAACGGATGCCTCAATAATCCAACGGCCAACTGCTGCTCCTACACCGCAACGTCTCCTGTATGGGTGGCATTGCCCGGCGGCGGATGTTACTGCTGTTGCGGATGCTTTGCGCACGATACGCCGGTGGCGATCAGCGCAACCGAAAGCAAGCCAATCAATGAGATTCTGGTAGGGGATATGATTTATGTTGCTGAAGATTCGACGCTGAAAAACTGGACAACCAAAACCGTGCAGTTCAGCTCGGGCACCGGCGATAAAGCCAGCGGCACCATCATGATCCAGGTTGATTTCGGAGCAGATGAAAATAGTTTTGAAACGCTGTATGTTACGCCGACACAGGTATTTTACATGCCCGGCGGAAAATTACAGCGGGCCAACACGCTGCGGCCGGGCGTAGATGAGCTGGTGCGTGCAGACGGAAGCACCGTGCCCATATTACAGCTTACTACCGGGTATTTTGAAAAAGGCATTCACCACGTGGCCACCAGCCAGACCGTAGCCACATCGATGGATGGTCACCTGATGCTGGCCAAAGGCATTGTCTGCGGTGATTTTGCGCTCCAATTGCTGATCAAGGACGATTTGTTCGTGGCGGGTCACAAGGACCTTCCCGAGATCGGCACAAAAGAATATATGGAAGCATACAAGAACATTCCCGGCATCACACAATACAAAGCTTCCACGCTGGGCGGCAGCGTCAAAGAAGGCAGGAACGACGGCATAAAACGCGAAGGGGAAAAAGTGTTCACACCGTTCGGCGAAAAAGGCAATGCACGCATACCCGACGACGTGAACTATTTTGTGAGAAAGGAACAGGCCTTTGACATACAGGCGAATGCACCGCGCTGGCCCATCACTTCAGGCGCAGGCGTGGATATGTATAATTACCTCGTGAAGCTATTCAAGGGATTCTTCCCGGGCGTAAACTTCTACCTCGATGTGGAGAACGAAGTGCCGAACGCTTATTCTTTTATAGAGTATAATGTACCGTTCATTGTTGTCAATGGTGGTCTTATCCGCACCAAGTGTGTCGGCTTCGAGCTGTTGGCATTGGTGATAGCGCATGAGCTGGAGCACCTGTACGGGGGCGATCCCAAAGGTGAGAACGGCTATACCTGCGAAGGCATGGCCGATTACGCAGCCATCGCCGCGGTATTCCCGTATATCTGGTTCGGCATGTATTCTTATACTTATCGTGCCGCAGCGCTGGACCAGGTGCAAGTGTTCTTCGATTTTATCAATCCTGAAAACAAGAATGGTCTGCCCGGCAACCGCTGCAATTTTATCAGTATCGATTGCCGGCTCAGCGCCATGGCCGCAGCATCGAGCACCAAAGACCTGCCATATTGCGCAGGTGGAAATGCCGATCCAAACCTGGAGGTCACTGGTGCCTCAGCCGTGCAGAACGGGCAGTATGCTGATGTTACGATCAATTTCAATGTGGCGGTTGATGAAGCCACCGCTACTGCGCTGGGTAATTATGTATTCCGGCCGAAAGCAGCGGCATTCAAGGCCGCGGTATCTTCCACCGATCCCGCAGCTGTGATAGTTACTGCAGAAATCATTGCTGATACAGAATACGTCGTAAGCGTGTACAACGTGCTTTCGGTCAATGACGAGCCGCTGGTACCGGGCAAGAACCAGGCAAAATTCACCCTTGCGGGAGGCGAACCGGTAGAAAGCTCGGCCGGTGCTTCAGTACGTGGAAAGAAATAGATCCATTTATTTACCATGCAGCGCTGGGAAATTGTGCCGGCGCTGCATTTAAGGAAAACAATAATTTATGATCAAAGAATTGCTGGAAGCTAAAGAAACCGACAGCTTCGATGAACTTTGTGTTCGTTTGGGAAATTTCCTGGGCACGGGCAAAGCTGTGCCGCCAAAAGTGTTATTGCGTGCCATCGATGATCCGCCGTTCGCAGACAACCTGATCTTATGCAGGAACACGCCCGGTTTTTTGCAGCCCCTGTTCGACGACCCGAAAACGGCGCAATACGATGGCAATGCCGGGAAAGGGCAGGAGAACGGTAAATCCAATACCGAGTTGATCGCCAAGGCCGCCACCGCATTCCTCAAGTGGGGTAGGGCAGGCTTTTCAACAGTTGATGAAGCTACGCTGGAACGGAGGGAGAATGCCTGTCTCGCCTGTCCCAATCTTTCCGAGCCGAAAAAGAAATTGCAAAAGTTGGCGGCCGTTAAGCTGGATAAAGAACGGGTTGGACGCAGAACGGGCGATAAGACCTGCAAAATATGCGGTTGCAATGTATCGCGGAAAATAAAGCTGCCGGGCGAATCATGTCCCGACAGTCACCCGGCTATTGATGGCATGACGCGGTGGAACGAACCGCAACGGGTAGCAGCAGCAGTGGCTGAATAGCGGGCATGATGCAATGATGTTTTCACGAATTATCCAATGCTGTCTTGTGGATATTGTTATTAAAACCTGGCCCGGTAGGAATATACCATGCCTTTTTTCATCGATTTGTTTGTTACCCCCAAAAAACGTTTTTTAATTTGACCCGACAAGGCTATTTGGCCCTTATTCATGTCTTTGTTAACCCACAGCCGATGGGTCCCATGGCAAGTATGCCCTTCTGAAGATCAATTCCTTCTGATTTAGCTACTATTTTATCTTTCAGGAAGTATGCGAGGAGGCGGAGGATGACTGGTTGGTCAATTTCCGCGATGGTAAAATCTGCGCCATAGGTCCTGACCCGTTTTTGTAATTAGGTGGAGCAGGTGATTGTAGTCACAAGGGACTGGTGTATGCTTTATTGTCATCGGTGTGAAGTTTGCCAGGCGTGGTATTAATTGCGACTTTGATGTTTTTAGCCCATTTCGCAACCGCCGCCTGCCAGTCGTGTATGGGTTGGCCGCTGAGCGTCTGGTTAATCACGTGATAGTGATGAAAAAACCTGCGGGCTTCCGCCGCGGGGTGACCTTTTTCTGCGAACCAGGTGGCAGCGGCCTCGATTGTTGTTTGAATTTTGGATTCATTAGACTTAAATTTTTTTTTGTGCGTGTCTTTTTACTCTCTGTTTAATTGTTTTATTGTTTATTATAATTGTGGTCCATTTTTGGGCCTGTGTATAGCTCATTTTTAGGCTCCGTATGTGGCTCATTTCTGTGTCTTATACTTGGCCCATTTTTGAGCTTATCCGTGGCTCATTTTTGGGCTTAGGTGCTTAGAATAGTGAGAGCTGCTTTGTGCCCTTCTTGTTGAAGGGTGGGATACTGATCAGGCTCAGTTCATAAGGGCGGTAAGGCGGTTTATGGATGACGTATCCGCACTCATGGAGCCATTTAAGGCAGCTGATGTAGGTGCTTCTGGATCCTTTGCCGCTGAGAAGTATGACTTCTTCCCGGTTGATGGGAAACCGGTTCCGGAAGTGGTGATTGTTGCAGATCTGGAAAATCGCCTGGTATAGAATTATATGGGCCTTTAGCCGGTCATTTTTCCTGGTATGAGATTAGAAGTCCTTTTGATGCCGTATGCAGTTAATCTGATCGATGTCCTACATGGGAATCTGTTTTTTGCCTATTTTCAGCCCCGTTTTTGAGCTTTCGTCACTTCTATGGTATCACATAGTCATTGAAGATTAATCCGCCGATTTTGGTATAGCTAATCGTTCCATTTGAACGTATAACCCGGAGTGTCCCTTTAAATAAGATATTTATTACGTCAAATATAGCTTAATTGTGTCGCAATACTTGATATTGCGACACAATTAAGCTATATTTGACGCAATAATGGCGCAATTCTAATTATAAATTGGGAGATATGGCAAAAAGTAACGCTCAAATAGGTGATGAACTGAAAAGTATTGTTGAATTCCTTAAGCAAAAGAAGGAGGGAGCCTCACTTGAAATGATAAAGGAAGGGGCAGGTTTGGATATAGAACGCCGGACACTGCAAAGACGATTAGATAAACTGAAAGAAGGGGGACTTGTTATTACTTCCGGTAAAGCGAGAGCTATACTTTATCACATATTAGGTGATTCGACTGCTGGTAAGCCGAAAGCTGTAGCAATAGGTGGGATTATTCCTTTATCTGAAGAAGGAAGAGAAATTCAGGACATTATTGAGCAGCCATTACATACCCGCCGGCCAGTAGGATATCAAAGTGATTTTTTGCTCTCTTATCGCCCTAATGTTGATAGTTACCTTACGAAAGAGAATAAGATAAAGCTGGCTGAATTAGGGAAAACTGCAAGATTGAATCAACCTGCAGGAACATATGCCAAGGAGGTTTTGCAACGTCTTCTCATTGATTTGTCCTGGAACTCAAGTCGTCTTGAAGGTAATACTTATAGCTTGCTGGATACACAACAGCTTATTTCCAGGGGGAAATTTGCAGATAACAAATCAGCTGCAGAAGCGCAGATGATTTTGAACCATAAAGACGCGATTGAATTCATAGTACAAACAGGCGAGGAAATTGGATTCAATCGTTATACAATTACTAACCTGCATGCGATGTTGTCAAATGATTTACTGCCGAACCCTGCGGCATCTGGCAGGTTGCGGACATTTGGAGTGGGAATAGGAAGTTCTGTATTTACACCACTGAGCATTCCTCAGAAAATCGAAGAAATGTTCGAAATCATTCTGGAGAAAGTGTCAATGATTGAGGATCCCTTTGAGCAGGCTTTCTTTATAATGGTGCATATACCATATCTGCAGCCGTTTGATGACGTCAATAAACCTGTTTCAAGACTTGCTGCCAACCTACCTCTGAACAAGCACAATCTAGCTCCTCTGGCATTTGTTGATGTACCTAATGATCTTTATGTAAAAGGAACACTGGGGGTGTATGAACTTAATCGTGTTGAACTTTTTAAAGATGTATTCATGTGGGCTTATGAGCGTTCGGCGTTTCGTTATGCTGCCTTACGTCAATCAATAGGTGAACCTGATCCATTTAGATTGAAATATCGGGAGCATATTAGGGGACTTGTTACAGAAATTGTCTCTAGTGCTATGACACCTGATGCTGCTCAAAAACTTATTGATATCAAGGCTGCACAGATTTCGCAGATAGATAGGGGAAAGTTTGTTGAAGCTGTTGATACCGAATTGTTGTCTTTGCATGAGGGGAATTTTGCCAGATATTGGATCAGGCCGTCGCAGTTTAAGGAATGGGAGAAGATCTGGAAGGGTTTATAATCCAATATTAAATGATTGCATTTTCGTACAAGCCATATAATGCTTCCAGCTCCTGAATTTATAACTAAATAACCAGGAATGTTATCAGAGTAATTTTCTTATGAGCAGTGTTGTATTTACGTCTTGTTCAAATTGATCGGTTGGATGTTGATGTTATTGGATGTGCATTCTTCAAGTGTAGGTATTTATGAATTGCCTCATCGCTGAGGTCAGGGATTATTACAACTCATTTCAAAAAAAGTAATCAATATTTAAGTAGTGGTTGTAATATGAGTTCCTGATTTCGCAAGTTGCAGACCATTATAAAGATATCTGTAGCAATGTGCCATTATACAGATAAAGCAGGATATTTTAGTATTGCGAAAGTGAGTTACATAGAAAGTTGCAATAGTCTGGATTTAAACTTGAAGTTGAACAAAGAAGCAATGGTATGATTTAACATCAGCCTATAACCTTTTTTCCTTTTGGAATGCCCTTTCCGGCCCGGAGGGCATTTTAAAGGGTTTGTGAAGATTCGCTTTCCTTGCAACGATTTTTTAGACAGTGTGCTATACCGATTGCCAGGTCAAATAGTACCAATTACACATTAGCATAAAATTCGGTAATATTCACATTGGGTTATTTGACAAACAGGCAGCAAAGGCTAATTTAAGAATTTTGGAAGACGTGATATATTCTTCTTAAAATCGATTAGTAAAACCAATTCGTCTTTTTAAATACCTCCCGTGAATATCTCCAGGTATTTAAACTGAATTTCTTCGACTTCCTTTTTACTCAATTCTTTAAACTCTTTTATTTTTGCTCTCTCTGAAAGCGTTCCATTTCCTTGTTCCAGAAATCTGACAAGTAAGGCGACTGTTTTGTCTGGCATTTCAAAATAGTTGTCCAGGTATTGCTTCATACGATCGTACTTTTCCAGATAAGATACTTCTTCCGGAATAGTATGTTCAATGGTTTCTTTCACGCAGCTGTAGAGAAATTCAGCTTGTTTAGTGGCGTCAAAGTAGCGGTACAGATCAAGCGTGTCGTTTAAAACGGCTATGTTATTATCAGGGGTGGGTTTCCATTCAATTAAATCTATTCGCTGCTGAGAGAAATTTTCTAATGCCTTGCGGTATTCATCCAACCTTTCCAGAATGATGGCAGAAACCGGGAAGATAAAGCCCTTTCCTACGTAGTTTTTATGTAAGAGCAGGTGATGAATCAGGTAACGATGAATACGGCCATTGCCGTCTACAAATGGATGTATGAATACAAATCCAAAGGAGATGATTGCTGCTGCAATGACGGCATCGAAATTAGGATCTCCTTCAAGCTTTTGATCGGTGGTGATCAAGCCCGTCATTAGGGTGGAAATATCCTGCCACTTTGCGGAGACGTGTTCAGGTATGGGGGTACCATGTCTTCTGTCGTGTTCTCCAACAAAGCCATCCTGCTCACGATAACCCATTTTTGTAAATCTTGGATTATCAATCACTATTTGTTGCAGGCGAATCAACTCTTCGTGGGATATAGATCTTTGTCCGGCCTGGCCAATTGCACGGCCCCAGCGTTGGGCACGGTTTTGAGGCGGTGTTTCCCCTTCGATGGCGTAGGAAGCTTTTGAGTCTTTTAATAAGAGGAATGCTGCTGTTCTTGCCATTACATCAGGGTGGATCTTACCGATGATCGTTTTTATTTTGGAGGATAGATCCTGTTGAATGAAATTTTCTAAAGCAGGGGTTTTTCTTACAATCGGACAAAAGTTTTTGTTTCCGGGAAGATTGTTGCGGACACGGTGTCTTTTGGACGTTATTGATAATGAGCCAAATTGAAGTCTTTCATCGAGAAGATCTATATAATTTGCTTTTGTCAAATCCTTTATCGGTAATTGACAGTCAGTAAGCCACTCGTATAAAAACCATATTCTTCTGCTATACTGGCTATTGGGTTCTTTTGATATAAAGGAGGCAATTTCGTCTGCTTTCAGTATCTCAAATAGTTTCTTAAATATTGCAAGGTCTATCCCTTCATATTTTAAAGCAAAGGTTAGATGGCCAAATAAAGTATCCTCTGGCATATGGCGTGGGGAAAAAACAATCCAGTTTTCTACCTCGTAGTGTTTATGTTTCTGGCTGATTAAAGCTAAGCGATCAGGTATAGGAACTACAAGGTGATAGTACTCGATGATTGCTCCATAGCCAGAAAGGTGACCTTCTTCCGGAGCAAGTCTGCCATGGAATGCATTGACAATCTTTGAGAAAGAATTACTGTTCATGAAAAACGTTTAGAAAAGGCTAATTTATATGAAAAATAATTATTTTACATGAAAAACACTTATAAATAAGAGGTTTTTATGAAAAATGATTACATATTGTTAAAATGATAACGATATTACCGTTATTGTGAGATTAAAATCGTTTTATAGGTTCATTTGTAAGCGGTTTGATATACATATTCTTCTAAATGAGGAAGCGGTTTACTTCTTCTTCCGAAAGGCCACAGTATCTACAGAATTCCCTCAGCGTTACAAATTTTTGTCGCCATTTTTATTCTTGTCCCTTATCCTCTGTAGCAGATTCCGGACAGCCCTTTCTTTTCGCCCGGTGATGTTCATGATCTCCTTGTAACTTTTGAAGGCGGGTTTTCAAGCGGATCTAATGATGTATTTTCAACATTTTAGCGGATCAGTCCAATGCAGATCCAGAGTCAGATAACTCATCAGTTATGGTTTAACAGCTACTAAGCGCTAAAGGTATGGGTTTAATGGCCAAGAGGGGAGTGGTGATGTAGCAGGTGAGGGCATTCACAATACCGCTGGGTTTTGGGAATATGATACCAGGCCTGGAAGAAGATTAAAGTTAGTTCCTAAGCCAAACGTCTCAAGAAGTTCCTATAGCTTTTTTGCAAATAATCCTGTGGTATTTAGTGATACAGGGGAGATTCCGTGCCTGCCAGATTTATGATATGGCTGGTAACAGAATGAGAGACATACCGAAAACTGTATCCGATTATTATAAAACGGAATAGGGTATTATATCAGCCAGAGATTATTCAATCTTATAATATTCTTTATTCTCTCTTACTTTAGAGTATGCGGGAGCTAGTTTAAGCATTTGAGGATAAGAGTGTTTCGCGGAATGAAATAAAATTTCAAAAGGCACTTCTGCCAGGCTCCTTGACAGAGAAGTCTACATATTTATATCTGCTCTTGTTCTTTTCGGTCAACCTGATACATATAGGGTAGGTTCCAACTTTCTTCTTTCGATGCGTTTTAAGCACTACACTAACTGTGGCCATAATTGTGAAATTGTAAATGTGCGTTGTAAATTTATTGTAAATGTACGGAGTGGGGTGGAGGGGGTAGTGACGGGTTAACTCGTGTTATTAAGTGTAGGTAGAATAGCCACCACAAAGAAAAAGCCGCCATAGTGGCGGCTTTAACATTCTTATTTTGTGAACCGGATTGGATTCGAACCAATGACCTGCTGCTTAGAAGGCAGCTGCTCTATCCAGCTGAGCTACCGATCCGTTTTCCAAATTTCCCGTATATTTACCGTTTCATTTGGGAGTGCAAATCTAGTGAAAATTCCCTTTATAAAACAAATTTTTGCCATTCAAAATTTAAAAATAATTATGGACGTTAAAATTGAAGCAAGTTGGAAAGACATTTTAAAGGATGAATTCCAAAAATCTTACTTTGAGCAAATCGCCCTCCACCTCAAGCAGGAAAAGGCCCTCAACCGCACTATCTACCCTCCCGGAAACCTGATTTTCAACGCTTTCGATAAAACTCCCTTCGATAAAGTTAAAGTAGTTTTATTAGGACAAGACCCTTATCACGGCCCCGGACAAGCACACGGTTTATGCTTCTCTGTGCAGGATGGCGTCAAACCTCCACCGTCCCTCGTAAATATCTTTAAAGAACTCCACGCCGACCTCGGACTCCCCATTCCAACAGGAGGAAACCTCACCAAGTGGGCAGACCACGGCGTACTTCTCCTCAACGCATTCCTCACCGTACGTGCAAATGAACCCGCTTCCCACTCCAAAGCCGGCTGGGAAAACTTTACCGATGCCGTGATCAGAAAAGTGTCAGACCTTAAAAAAGACGTTGTCTTTATCCTCTGGGGCCGCTTTGCGCAAGACAAACAAGTCCTCATCGACGCTACCAAACACCACATCCTGAAAGCCGCTCACCCATCGCCTTTCAGCGCCGACAAAGGATTCTTCGGCTGTCGCCACTTTTCTAAAACCAACGAATTACTCGTAAAAGCAGGCATCGAACCAGTTGACTGGAGCCTGTAATTACCTGAACGATATAAAACAATAATGGCCCGTATAGGGCCATTATTAAACATAATACATCTATAATTTCATCTACCGCATTACAGGCTTTTCCTGTACATCTCCTGATGACAATAAAGCCCCTCATAGCTATTCAAAAGACCTGGTACCTCCTCATCTACCATCCAATAGCGATCGTAAAAGTCACCACCGCCTCATCTCATAACGGCAACGCTTAATCTAATACGCCCTCCAAATGAATCACCTCAACTACTACAGTCAGCCAAATTCATTCAAAATTAAAAGCCGAACGAAATACCGCGTCTACCAACTGGGACTAACCAGCCATTAAAATAACTACACCTTTTTCCGATACTCCGCTCTCACCTCTTCAATCTGCCATCATCGCCCGCTCTTACCTTCAATCAGACGATACAATCATTTATAGCAAAAGAGTGCCGGAATAGCAAAAAAGTGCCACACAAAAGATACACTAATAATACCCCAAACCTACCCTTAAATCGTAAAATTACGATAACCATTCCCCCTTGAAACACCCCCTTTAACCTTTATATCTCATATATAATTAATTAACATTAATCACTTTGTAAATTTGCCGAAAAAAAAACTCAACTGCTTTTACTTTAAGTTACCTTTGCATCCCAAATTTTCTGTGATAGATTTAATGAAAATGAGAAAGGAGATCAGAGCTACCATCAGCGCACTAGGAGGCTATGTACCCTCGACAGTTTTGACCAACCAGTTTTTATCGACAATTGTAGATACTTCCGATGAGTGGATTAAGCAGCGCACAGGTATAGAAGAAAGACGTATTGCAAATGCAGAAGACGAAGCTACCTCCGATATGGCAGCTTCAGCGATTCAAAACTTATTTGATAATTATAAGGTAAAACCGGAAGAGATTGACGCCGTCATCCTCGCTACAGCTACCCCCGACCATTTACTGGCCCCTGCCAGTAGCCTCGTGTGTAAAAAAAGTGGCCTTATCAACGCCTTCGGCTTCGACCTCAACGGCGCCTG
>Ga0182005_1000161_pt1 | contig 46308 bp, 40 predicted proteins | sample Sormic07211103_1_FD_123021 | JGI IMG/M metagenome (GOLD analysis project Ga0182005, IMG submission 123021) | Rhizosphere microbial communities from Sorghum bicolor, Mead, Nebraska, USA - 072115-103_1 MetaG | ecosystem: Host-associated > Plants > Roots > Rhizosphere | place: USA: Nebraska...
TATCTTTTTACCTAGCCTGTTGCTGGTATTATTCTTCTTCCCTATCTGGACTAATCTGAAAAAATATGTAGTCATCTACCGCGCATTAGAGGGTATCAATGCCACAGTAGTAGGCATCATGTGGGCAGCGACCTTTATGTTGTTCATGGCCATCACACCCACATGGTACAATATCCTGATCACCCTGAGCACACTGGCGATACTCACCTTCTCACGTCTCCCCTCTCCTTTCATTGTATTGGCCTGCCTGCTATTGGGCTGGTTGGCATAAATGCTTACGATGCCCGTTTACCCTTTCCCAGACTGGCTTTCAGCTGACTAAACAGGTCAGTGCTTTTCGTATGCACCACTTTCATTTTCTTCACAGTACGTTTCTTACCACTCGCCTTCTGTTTGATAATCTTCAGGAGCTCTGCATGGTATTCATCTTTGAACTGACTGATGTCAAATTCTGTCGTATAACTTTCTACCAGTTTTACCGCCATATCCAGCTCTTTCTTCTGAATTTTTGAAGTAGTACCTGTAGGTAAAGCCAGTTCATCTGCAGATCGGATTTCTTCCTGGAAACGGAGCTGATGTAGCAACAGATAATTATCCCGTGGACGAATCACTACAAGATGTTCGCTGGTGCGCAACACAAATCGCCCAATGCCTGCTTTTCCCGTCTGTTGAAGCGTTTTCAGCAATAATGCATATGCTTTTGCCCCTGATTTTTCCGGCTCAATAAAGTAAGGCGTTTCGAAATAAATGTCATCAATTTCTGTTTCCTCTACAAAGGACTCGATGGTGATGATCTTTGTTTTTTCCGGACTCGCTGCCTGAAAATCTTCATCTTCCAGAATGATGTAGTCATCATTGTACAGGTACCCCTTTACTATTCTATCCCATGGCACTTCTTTTCCAGTACCTTCATTTACACGGTGGAATTTAATGTGTGCATGATCACGCTTATCCAGCATATCGAGGTCGAGTCTGCTATCCTGAACAGCGCTATACAATTTCACCGGAATATTGACCAGCCCGAAGCCGATGGTTCCTGACCATATTGCTCTCATAATTATTGATTTATACTTTTATTGGCATCCAAAGGATATGCCATGGCACGCCTTTTGGATTTTTGATCTGTAAAAACCTTTGTTTATGGAAAAACCAGGTGAAATGACAACACTTACCAGAGTGTTAGAAAAACTGCACAATAAGGGTCTTGATCATGAATTGGTAATGAGTGACCATGGCCGGTTGCAGAATAAAGACAAACAAAAGATCTACAACCCCGATGAGTTGAAGATCATTAAAACTTACCGGTTCGAAGGAGAATCAGATCCAGGCGATACGTCAATATTGTATCTCATGGAAGACAAGGAAGGAGAAATTGGTTATGTGCTGGACGCCTATGGTGTTTACAGTTCACACGAAGAAGCAGGATTTGATGAATTTATCCAAAAGATACCGGTAGAAGACAGAGAAGATCAATTGATCTTTGCCTAATTTGATAACTACTTAAACTTATTGACGGACGATTGTTATTTACGATCGTCCGTCTTTCATAAATTTCAACAATACTCTCTCATCATTGTGTAATCCACCTTTGGCTGCCTTTTCCCTGCCTGCTTTCAATGCATCCAGGTACGGCCCTAACTGACATTGTTCATAAGCTTCTACGAGACGGGGATGAATGTAATATTTCTTACACACGGCTCTGGTGTTGCCCAGCTTACCCGCTACACTATCAATGATGCCGACCAGGTTCTGCCTGCACTCCTGCTGCGACGTAAATGGAGTGAGATCCGCCAGCAGGTTCAAGGCATGCAATGTACCCGACCAGGTACGAAAATCCTTACAGGTAAAATCTTCACCCGTCCATATTTTCAGGTATTCATTGATATCTCCTGAATCGAGTGATTTATGTTCACTGCCTTCATAGTATTGAAATAATTCCTGTCCGGGAATATCACGTACTTTCTGCAATAATCTCGCAAGCTGGCGATGTTTTAGTGTGATCTGGTGCATGACACCTTTCTTCCCTTTGAACTTAAAGAAAGCGGTGCCTCCACTGATTTTCACATGCTGATCACGCAGGGTGGTAAGGCCGTATGAACCGTACAATTTTTCATATGCTACATTGCCTACGCGGATCAATGTTTCCTGCATTACGCTGAGCGCAATTGCAATTACTTTTTCTTTGTCCAGCGTTTTCTTTTTCAATGCCTCATCAATATGGCGGCGCAATTGCGGTAGTTTCTCCCCAAAATGTAGCAGGCGATCGTACTTGGTTTCATTGCGCACTTTTGCCCATGTGGAATGATAGCGGTATTGTCGTCTCCCCATCGCATCGATGCCAGTGGCCTGCAGGTGACCATTTGGGAAAGGAGAGATCCATACTTCCTGCCATGCAGGTGGTATTACTAATCCCCTGATGCGATGCAGGGTATCTTCATCTGTAATTTTTTCTCCATGCTGATCAAGGTAATAAAAACCACTTCTTGTTTTCACACGGGAATAACCGGCGGTACCGGATCTTACATATCTCAATTTCACGGCCTTTGCCGTGGCCATTGCTGCTGCAACTACATCCATAGCTCCTATATTTAACCCTTTAAAAAAGGCTCCATACATTCTTTGATGCAGGAGCCTCTCAGGGTTTTCAATGATTAGTAAGAAGAAATACTATTCTGCTGCAGCTTCTTCGTTAATAGAAGTTTCTGCTATTTGTGTGAGCAGACTATCTGCTTCTTTTTCTTCACCCAGGGTCTGCTCCAAAATGGCTGCTACATCATCATTGCCCATGACATTTGCGAGTGTACGCAGGCTACCATATGCAGCGATTTCATAGTGTTCTATCTTTTGTGAGCAGATGATGATGCCCGCATCTCTTACTGCGGTATCTTCTTCTGTATCGTCTACTACTTCCTGACCTTCGGCGATCAGACCTTCCATAGCCTCACATTTTTTAGCTCTTGGCGCCTGTCCCAGCAGTTCAAAAATTTGTTCCAGTCTTTCAACATGACCTTTTGTTTGCTCCTGGTGATCGGTAATAGCAGTGGCTAATTCTTCGGAAGTAGCTGCTTTTGCCATTTTACCTAATGCTTTCACCAGGTTTTTTTCCGCCCAATAAATATCTTTCAGTTCTTCATTGAACAGTTTCTGAAATTTTGATTCAGGCATAGCGCCTTTTGAAGATGATTTCTTCTGAGTTGCGCTTTTTGATTGAGTCTTTGAGGTTGCCATATATTTGGAGTTTAATAATGATAAAATACTTATGCTTTAGGATTTGGAGGTGTTCGATGTATATCATGATCAGGCACCTCGTTCGGAACAGGATTTCTTTCTGGCCCCTGCGGTGATGGCGGAGGTGTGATCTCCGGACCGGGAGCTGGATTTGGGTTCGTTGGAGGTGGCTGAACAGGCTGTTTTTCAGGTACGCCTCCTGGAGGCGGATCACCTGCGAACATTGTATAGTGTAACATGGTGATTAGTTTTTACAGAAATAAAACAAAGTTCATTCCCGGTGCCAGTTTCTGAACAGAAACAACATCATAACGACACCCTGAAACCACCTACCACAAAGCATTTGAAACATATACTACCAACACTCACAGCTATATTATTTTGTGCAGCAGCCACGGCTGCACATGGTGTAGACAAGTACTTTCATATTGTAGAATTTGTTTCCGCTGCGTAACCCGGAAACTTTTAGTACATTCGAATGCTGTCGAATAAACTACCATGCATATCCCGGTTCAGAAAAAGCTACGCGCAGGATTTTTTATAGCTGCAACTGTAATGATCATTGCATCTGTTTGCTCTTATATTGTTACCAAGAACCTGCTTGATAATGCTAGCTGGATGAACCACACCATTGAAGTATCCAAAAGGCTGGAAGTAATTACCAAACAGGTAAAAGATGCGGAAGCTGCCATCCGGGGTTTCAGCATTACCAGAGACACCGCTTTCCTACACCCTAGTATGCAGGAAAGGAGCATTAAGATTGAAGAAGAGTATCTGCATCTACGACAGGTAACTATGGCAAGCGCACAACAGCAGCGGCACCTCGATACCCTAAAACAATTGCTGGATAACAAATATAAACAGCTGGCAGCCGGCGAAACCAAATGGCGCTCTTTCAGCAAAGACACCTCCTCCGTGCAGCAAGGGGAAAAATCCATGGATAAAATAGACCGGAAGGTGCAGGACATGATGAAGATTGAGGAAGGTCATTTGCAAGACCAATCAGAGATGCAGCGATTTTATTCCATGATATGGGCACCCATTATCTTTATCTCTTCACTCATTGCCATCTTCATAGGCATCTATTCTTACGTAACACTTACCCGGGAATATCGCCTGCAACTACATATTGAATCCAGGTTAAAATCTTACCAGCGGGATCTGCAACAAAACATCAGCCTGCTGAATAAATCCAACGAAGAGCTGGAACAATTCGCTTATGTAGCCAGCCATGATCTGCAGGAACCACTTCGCAAGATTTCTACCTTCAGCGACCGGTTGCAAATGAAATATAGCGCCCACTTACCCACAGAAGCCAATGAGCTGCTGGAACGTATGGGAGGTGCGGTGACCCGTATGCGGGTATTAATCAATGACCTGCTCCTCTTTTCCAGAGCGGGTCGTATTACCCCGGAGAATATTGTAAAAGTAGACCTGAATACCCTGCTACAGCAGGTAAGCAGTGACCTGGAGGAACGCCTCCAGGAAAAGAAAGGAACCATTCACGCAGAGAATCTGCCTGTAATAGAAGGTCATGCCACTGCCCTGCAACAGCTCTTTCAAAACATTCTGATCAATGCTATAAAGTTTGCCAGCCCTGAACGGGACCTGGACATCAACATCCGCTGCCAGCTCCTGAAAGGGGCAGCCCTGGACATCCCCGTTAAAGAAAATCAACTGGAAGTTACCTTCTGCCGCCTCACTTTCGACGATAATGGTATAGGATTTGAACCGGCGTATGCCGAGCGCATCTTTTTGCTTTTTCAGCGGCTACATGGCATGAGTGAATACTCAGGGACCGGTATAGGTCTGGCTATCTGTAAAAAAATCACAGACAGTCACCATGGATATATTAAAGCCCATGGAGAAGCAGGAAAGGGTGCCAGTTTTATAGTCATATTACCACTTACCCAAACCCACCAGGATGAGCAGCATTAAACCTGCCGGAAAAATTAGCATCCTTATTGCAGATGATGATGCAGACGACCGCGAATTAATAAAGGCCGCTTTTGACGAAAACAGTACGCAGCACCAGGTTAACTTCGTTGAAAACGGAGAAGAACTGTTGCTTTACCTGAAGCGATGTGGGCAGTGTGCGGATGAAACGCTACACCCACTTCCACATATCATACTGCTGGACCTCAATATGCCCAAGAAAGATGGTCGAGAGGCGTTAAAGGAGATAAAGGCTGACACTTTATTTAAGAGCATCCCTGTTATCATTCTCACTACCTCCCAGGAAGAAAAGGATATTACTACAAGCTACGAGCTCGGTGTAAACAGCTATATTATTAAACCTGTTACCTATTCAGGACTCGTGGAATTCACCAGCGTATTAAGTAAATATTGGTTCGAAATTGCAGAACTGCCAAATGTTTAAAGGATGACTGATCAACCTGTTCACATACTGATGATCGATGATGATGAAGATGACTTTTATCTGGTAAGCCAGTTATTACAAGACATCTCTCCGGGACAGTATGACCTGGCGTGGGCACCGACCTACTCAAAAGCCGTAGAAGAAATAGAGCGAAAGAAACATGATATCTACCTCGTAGATTATAGGCTGGGGCCATATACAGGTATCGACATTCTTCACCACTTCCAGCAGCTGCAATACAAGGCGCCGGTAATTATGCTCACCGGTAAAGGCGATTACAGTATAGATAAGGAAGCGATGCAGGCAGGTGCCTCTGACTACCTGGTAAAAGGTGAAATCAGTGCAGATCTGTTAGAGCGTTCTATCCGTTATGCACTGGATGAAGCCCGCCATTTGCGCACCATAGAGGAAAAAGAAAAGAAATATTTCAGTGTGTTCGAAAAGGCACACGATCTGATCATACTGGCTGACTGTGACAAAAACGTCATCGATGCCAATCCCGCTGCTATCAGAACCCTGCTGTACAGCAAGGAAGAGTTCCTGCAGCTGAATCTGAAACAACTCTTCCTGCAGGAAGAACAAAGCCGCCACTTCTTCGACCACATTTGTGGAGAAGACAGTAGCCTGCAAACGGAATATAACTTCATAACCAAAGAAGGCAGAAAGCTGGATGTAATGGTCAGCGCCGTAATGCTTGACGAAGCAGAACAGATCTTTCTCTGTATTGCCCAGGATATCACTGAACGCAAAAGGGAAGAACTGGAAAAACAACAACAACAGAAGTTTATTGTTACCGGCCGTATTGCCCGTGTCATTGCACATGAGGTAAGAAACCCCCTCACCAATATCCTGCTGGCTGTCAGCCAGTTCAAAGGAGAACCGGTGAGTGTGGAAGAGAGCCAGGTATATGTAGATATCATAGAACGTAATTGTACCCGTATCAATCAGCTTATTACTGAACTGCTCAGTTCTACCCGTATGATAGAGCTGAACATTCATGCTCACGGTGCCAATGAACTGACTGAAAAAGCGCTGCTGCTGGCAAAAGACAGGTTACAGCTGAATGAAATAAAGGTAAATAAAGCATACAGCTACCCCGATGTAATGGTACCCGCCGACGAAGAGAAAGTCATCATTGCTTTGCTGAATATCATTATTAATGCGATTGAAGCAATGACACCCGGGCAGGGAGTACTCACCATCAACACAGAGCGGATAAAAGATAAAGCTGTAATCACAATTAGTGACAATGGTCCGGGTATACCTGAAGAAACGAAAATGAGACTCTTTGACCCCTTCTTTACGAACAAACCGAAAGGCACCGGCCTGGGATTAACAAGTACCCAGAATATAATAATGAATCACAAAGGAACCGTACACGTAGAAAGTGAGATTGACAAAGGAAGTGTATTTACGGTCGTTTTGCCCGCTAACTAATCACATAAAAGGCCGGAGACTTAATAGTTACCCGGCCTATTTTTTTTCCTCCGCTTCAAATTTCTCATCTGTATTTTCAATCGCTTCTTCTACAGAATGAGATTCCTTCATCGACATTCTTTTCTTGGTTTCTTCCGCCAGCTTGCAATAATATTTATGCAAGGTATCTAATTCTTCTTCCGATAAATCTTCTACCACAATGAGCCTGTTGCTCGCCAATTTGTTAGCGGCAATCAGTTCATTCAGTTTCAGCTGAAGAGATTTAGAATCTTTATTCTGAGATTTCTGAATGACAAACACCATGAGAAAAGTGATGATTGTAGTACCCGTATTGATGACTAACTGCCAGGTATCCGAATAGTGAAACACAGGACCAGTAATACCCCATATGACAATAGCTGATAGCGCCAGGAAGAAGGCCCCGGGCGATCCTGTAACATGACTAACTTTACTTGAAAACTTCTCAAAAAAACTCACTTGTTGCTCTTTCATGATGTTGCATTTATGTACAATATTGAAAGGCAAATAATATACCTGTTGAGAATAAAAAAAGGGGCGCTTTATAGCGCCCCACAATAAACTAAAAACAAACACTATATTGATCAATAATTTATATTCAGTAAGCGTAGCTTGTTGTACAGGGTTTTCCTGTCAATGTTCAACAGCTGCGCGGCTTTAGTTTTATTGTATTTTACCTCTTTGAGTACATTGATGATCTTATTGTATTCAGCCTGTAATGCAACTGTTTTCAGATCATTTTCGTTGGTAATGGAAATGAGTTCACCTGACATATTCACCTGATGATCTTCTTCATAAGATGGTTGTTGGGAGAATGATTCTTTCATTTCCAGCGGCAATGTAGACAAAGTAATATCATCATGCTCTGGTGTCAACAGGCAGGCACGGCGAATCACGTTTTTCAGTTCGCGGATATTACCCGGCCAGTTGTAACGGTTAAAGCATTCCCATACTTCGTGCGTGATTTTACCACAGTTCTTTTGCAGTTCTCTTTCTACCTGACGCATGAATGCATCCACGAATAAAGGCAGATCTTCTACTCTTTCACGCAATGGTGGAATGTAGATAGTGAACTCATTGAAGCGATGGAAAAGGTCTTCACGGAAACGGCCTTTCTGCACAGATTCCGACAGCTTCTCGTTGCTCGCTACAATAATGCGTACATCGATCGGAATTTCCTTCAGGCTACCTACACGACGGATCACCTTCTCCTGAATAACACGCAGCAGCGCTACCTGTATATCGTAAGAAAGGTTGGCTACTTCATCGAGGAAGAGCGTACCACCATGTGCCTGTTCGAAAGCACCGATCTTAGTATTGATTGCCCCGGTAAAGGAACCTTTCTCGTGACCAAACAGCTCACTTGCTGCCAGTTCTTTAGAGAGACTTCCGCAGTCCAGTGCCACGAATGGTTGCGAGTGACGTTTACTATGATGGTGAATGAGGTGGGCAACTGATTCTTTACCTGTACCTGTTTCACCAAATATGATTGTACTATAATCGGTAGGTGCTACCAGCTTGATCTGACGGATCAGTTCACGGGCACCAGCGCTTTCACCATATACATATTTATTACTCTTATCCAGCATTTCTCCATTCGGCTCGGAAGATGAGGCAACAGCAGCAGGTCTTTCACCTCCACTACCATTGTAAGTTCTGGCTGGCAAAGAAGATTCTCTTTCGCGCTCAGAATCCATGTGCGCAAAAGCTTTATGTACAAGGTTGAGGATTTCGTCCGGATACAATGGTTTAGATAAGTAATCATAAGCACCATTCTTCACCATATCCACTGCGACCCTCACATCGGTATAACCGGTGATAATGATCACGATTGTACGGGGATTGATTTGCAATATGTCCTGTAATAACTGAGCACCATCTGTATCCTTTAAACGATAATCACACAACACCAGATCAAATGTTTTCTCCTTCATCATTTTCAAGGCAGTTGCACCGCTCATAGTAGTATCTACTTTGAAACCGTGTTTGCCAAGAAATTTACTAAGGAGTGTACAAATATTGATCTCATCGTCTATAATCAGAATATTTCTCATAAAAGTTATATGTGGTGTTAGAACAACAGCTTTTTAAATTTACTAATTAATACCTTTCATTGCAACGCACTATCTGCTTAACATGTTATTCATCAGCTCATCCAGACTTTTTACGTTGAATGGTTTAGCGAGGAAATAACTGGCACCTGCCTTCAATGCTTTCTGTTTTTCCATACCATTATCATATGCACTGATGGTAACAACTGGCAAAGCCGGACATTTCTTCTTGATACCCGGCAGCGCTTCTAATCCTGATCCATCAGGAAGATGGATATCCAGGAAAAGCAAATCCGGTTGTTGCTGCTGTAAATACAACGTTCCCTCAGTGAGTGAATGCACATATTTTACATTATATCCATGTTTAACAAGACTCAACTGTAACAGTTTGCAGATGTCAGGTTCATCGTCAATAATCAGAATAAATGATTTGTTCAGCCCCTCGTGCGTGTATACTGCGTCGGATGGGGGTACCACATCCGGTTTAATATGCTGTGCCATGCTTACACTTGTTCCATTAATAAATTGATTATCAAAAAAATAGAAGGATTCTTCGTTCTTTCTCACATTTCGCGGGTGGCAATACTTCGTATTTTCACTTCTTTACCCTTTATTAGGTTCAAATATCAATCCATTATGCTTGTGGCAGCTTCTGCAAGATATTCCATACAAAAGTGTGGAATTATTTCCACAATTCATGCTTCACTATAACCACAATCCCAATTCGGGAAGTGTGGAATTGCCAGGTAGGCTGCATGGTATGGTAATTGAACCCTTTATCCGTGAAGCATAACATTTTTTCATTCATAGCTGTTGTTTTAGTTTATTGTCCCGGGTAAGTACCCGGGACAATTTTTTTATGCGATCGACTATTTTTTTTCCTTAACATGGCGTTCACAATTTTCTCCGACCAAGACGCTACATTTGACTAAGACGACGAAAAGCTAATTCAGACAATCCTGCCGAAGAGCAGACTCATCATCATTTTTAAGTACATTTTATTAACAGGTTCTTGAGCGATGCCTGGCTATCCGATTAGCCAGGCTTACGCTATCAGTCTTCCTGTGGAAACCATTATTCTTTATTCATCTATTAAACTCCATCTCCACATGCGTACGCTTGCTTGTAGTATTACCGTCAACGGGGTCAGCAGGAAAATCTCTCTGCGTAAGAAAGCAAAAGAAAAAAAGTACCTGGTTGTAATGAAAGGGGAAGTCCTCGAATATACTTTTGGAAAAGATAACACACTCCTGCAACTGGCTGGACCCATCCTGACCGAGGCTGGGCTTTCGGAACATATTGAATGGATGATCCGTAACTATTTTGGTCCCGAGCCTTCCGCTCAATAGCGTTTAAATAACTTACCGTACTTTTGCCCCGCAATGCAAAACGTATACGAAAATATCCTCTCTGCGCTCCAGATCGATGCGCTGAATGAGATGCAAGAGGCATCTATCAAGGCAAATCAGGAAGCAGACAATGTCATCCTGCTCTCAGACACCGGCTCTGGTAAGACCCTGGGCTTCTTAATACCTGTACTGGAATCACTGGACAAAACAGCTTCCGGTACCCAGGCACTCATCGTCGTGCCCTCCAGAGAACTGGCCCTTCAGATCGAAACTGTGTGGAAAAACATGCGTACAGGTGTTAAAATCACCTGCTGCTATGGTGGACACAAGAGAGAAACGGAAGAAAACAACCTCCAGGAAGCTCCTGCGCTCATCGTCGGTACGCCCGGCCGACTCGGGGACCACATTCGTAGAGAAAGTATAAAAACTGATACCATCAAAATGCTGGTGCTGGATGAGTTCGACAAATCTCTGGAACTCGGATTTGTCGACGAACTGGAATTTATTCTCAATTCCCTCAATGGATTGAAAAAACGCCTGCTCACCTCCGCCACCGATACAGTAGAAATTCCTGAATTCGTTAAACTCGAAAACCCCCTAACATTGGATTTCCTGAGTGGCGAACCAGCTACTGCCCTGGCAATTCAATATGTTGAAAGCCCGGAAAAGGATAAGCTGGATACACTTTTTCAACTGGTATGTAAACTGGGTAACCGTTCTACCATCATCTTCTGTAACCACCGCGATGCTGTAGAACGTACCAACTCCCTCCTGAAAGATAAAGGGCTGGTAAGCGTATTCTATCATGGCGCAATGGAGCAAAATGAAAGAGAAGCCGCACTGGCCAAATTCAGAAACGGTTCATCCAACCTCCTCGTCACTACCGATCTGGCAGCCAGAGGCCTGGATATACCTCATATCCGTTACATCATTCACTATCACCTGCCAACTACAGAGGCCATCTTCACCCACAGAAACGGTCGTACTGCCAGAATGGATGCCAGCGGTACCTCCATCCTGATTATCGGCCCGGATGAACACCTGCCGGATTATATCTCGGAAGAAGTGACCCTGATCGATGTGGAAGGGGATTATGAAATTCCTGAAAAGCCCAAATGGACCACCTTCTTTATAGGTGCCGGCAAGAAAGATAAGGTGAACAAAATCGATATCGTAGGCTTCCTCAGCAACAGAGGTGAGCTGAAAAAAGAAGATATCGGATTAATTGAAGTGAAAGATTTCTACTCTTTTGTAGCAGTGCGTAAAAGCAAGGCCAGCCATGTGCTGAACCTCATCCAAAATCAAAAGATCAAGAATAAAAAAGTGAAAATAGCAATTGCTAAATAAAGCCTTTTTCCAGCGCCAGAAATGCTTCCGCAGCATTCTGGTGCTGCCATAATATAGAAAATACCGCCTGCGCCACCGGCATATACGCCCCTACCTGCTCATTCATTTCTTTCAGACACTTACTGGCATAATATCCTTCAGCAATCATGTTCAGCTCCAGCTGAGCAGATTTTACGCTATACCCCTTACCAATCATATTGCCAAAGGTACGGTTACGGCTATGGAGACTATAGCAGGTTACCAGCAGGTCGCCCAGATAGGCACTTGCATTGTAGTTATGCTCTGTCACAGGCGCTGTGTGCTCCTGGCTGTATGTTTCCAGAAACTGCTGCATTTCTCTGAAACAGTTTGTGATATATACACTGAGGAAGTTGTCACCATAATCCAGTCCATGGGCAATACCCGCACCCAATGCATAGATATTCTTTAATACAGCAGCCAGTTGTACCCCAATCACGTCTTTGTTCACGATGGTTTGTAAATAACTGTTGCTAAAGAGATCCGCCATTTGCTGTGCAGCATCTTCTTCCAGTCCGGAGAAGGTGAGGTAAGAGAGCTTTTCATTGGCCACTTCCTCTGCATGGCAGGGCCCAGTGATGGTAAAGTACCGCTCTAAAGGAAGATTGAAGATATCCTCCAGGTATTCGTTGATGAGTTGATTAGCACCGGGTACCAGGCCTTTGATGGCGTTGATCACCTTTTTGCCCTGCAGCGCATCTGTAGGTAGCTGTAAAAGTACTTCCTCCAGAAAGGCAGAAGGTACTGCCAGTACCAGTACATCACTGGCTGCTACCACGGCAGCCAGGTCATTGCTCAACTGTATCAGATTGGTATCAAAGTATACAGATGTGAGATAATGCTTATTGTGGTGGCGTTGCTGCATATAACGGATCGTCTCTTCACTCCTGATCCACCAGTTGATCTGTTTGCCATTGTCTGTTAAGATTTTGGCCATGGCTGTAGCCCAGCTGCCGCTACCAATAATACCTGCTTTCATCCCTGTATCCAATTTCCTGCAAAGTAAAGGAACTTCAATAAAAAAACGCCTTTGGTAGTGATTCAATTTGCATTTTATCCCCAAAGACAGCCGCCCCTGGTTCACTGACGTGATCAGGGGCGACAGCATGGCCTGCGGCCGGCTTTTAAAAAAGGCCTATTTAGTTAGGTAAATATTCGTTACTCCCTGTTTTTCATTGGGTTTATCACCTGCTATTACAGTCAGCTCCCCTCCCTTCGTAATCTCATCCTGCGTAATCCAGTTCCGATCCAGTTGCTTTCCGTTCAGTAACACCTGCTGGATATACACATTCTTTTCTCCAAAGTTCTTTACCTGCACATGAAATTTCTTTCCACCATTCCATTCCCACTCTACTGATTCAAACAGCGGCACATTCAGGTAATATACCGGTTCTCCTATACAAGCCGGGAAGATACCGGCAGATACCAGTACAAACCATGAAGACATCGTACCTGCATCATCATCCATTGTTCTTGCGTAAGCAGCCGGCTGATTTTTATAAATCACATCGATCTCTGATCCAATTCCTCTGCTATTGTCATTGAAGTAATGCTGAATCATGGTATCTACTGCAATCTTATGCACCAGTGCCTGGGATTTCCATGGCTGTGCAGTCATGTTATACTGGAAAGGTGCCTGTAAGTCTGGTTGATTTGTATGATTGTAATAATCATGACCAAAGAATTCATCCAGCTGTGCAATGTATTTATCTTCCCCACCACACAATTCCATCAGGCCCTTGACGTCAAAAGGTACAAACCAGCGGTACTGCCAGATGGTACCCTGGTACAGACCTCTTGCCTGCATCTGGTCTACATCACGACGGGTCAGGTCCTGAAAATCTTTTGTCCAATATTGTTTATAGTTACCTGCCTGCTCACGATAAGCAGTGGCCTTCTGCTGGTTCTTCAATACATTGAAAATACCTGACATCGCCCACAGATCATAAGAAGATTCCAACGCCTTATCAGGATGCGCAAAATCTAAATTCGCCGCCTCTTTTTCCAGTGAATCAGCAATAGACGCAAATGCTACTTTATACCCTTTGCGATAAGCATCCAGCAATACTACTTCAGCATGTTCTGTACGCACGGTAATACTTGGTTCATGCAACGTAGCCATGTCTTTTTTACCATGTGCATATAAGCCAGCAATGGAAGTCATCATATCCTGATATTCTCCCGGGAACGCGATTGACAACAAGGGCAACTGCGCACGATAGTTATCCCATATCGCCCAGCCATTGTAAATCTTACTGGTCGTCTTTTGTAAGGTACCATCCGTAGCTGCATAGCTACCATCTGGCTCTGATACGACATAAGGAGACTGGATAGAACGATAGAATAAAGAATAGAAGAGTTTCTCACGGGCCGGATCACCTTTCACCCTGATATGCCCCAGCATTGCATTCCAGTCTTTGTCACTGGCAGCTTTCAGGGTTTCAAACGTACCCTTGTTGATAGCCGCTTTTGCATAGGTTTCGCCCACAGCAGATAGTGCGATACGTACATTCAGCAACCTGGTATCGTTACCCACACGTGCAATCAACTGATGATTGCCAGTAGAATCCCAGGTGACAGGTTGTTCCGTTTCCAGGTAGTAGTAAATGCGGTAGATGCCCGCGCTACAGGTAGTGCGGGATTCAATCCATCCACTTACAGCATTGCCATTGATGGTATGGTGTTCAGCCACAAAGCGGCCTACGTGCGCAAACCCGAGATCGATGAATAACCCTTTTTTACCTGTTGGAAACTGGTACTGATGCAAGCCGGCATTTTTATAAACGGTAAATGATGCCCCAATACCATTCTCAAATGACACTGTGTAATATCCCGGTGACGCTTTTTCTGCAGCTTTTATCAGGTCTGCTTTTGCAGGTGCGTCCCCCAGAAAAGGGCGTACCAGCAGATTACCACCACAACCCTGGCAGCCTACGCCCTCCATACGATTGTGTGTAAAACCCAGAAATTCTTTTGCGAGATACTCATAGCCCGTGTGGGTAGATGGATAGGTTTCCGGACCTATACTGAGCATGCTAAATGGGTAGGATGCTGCGGGGGACATTTGCCCATGGTCTCCGGATGAGCCAAGGAATACATTCACCTGACTGCTTTGCTGACCTGCTGCCGCCAAAGGCAGGAAGCCCAAGAAATATATGACAAGCCTTTTCATACTAAAAGGCCTAAATATATACTAGAACGCCCACATATACCAGTAAGTACTGTATAAGTGGGCGTCGTAACAGGATGTATGTTACTTACTCAGCTGTTGCCGTTGCAGGAGCAGCTGCCGTTTTTTTAGTCTTAACTGCTTTCGCTGGTTTGGTTTTCTTTTTGGCGATTACCGCTTTCTTCTTTGCTTTCTCTACACCTTTGCTCAATAACTTCGCAGCCTTCTTAATTCTGCTTTTGAACTTTGTGTCTCCCAGGTCTTTCTTCAGATCAACCAGCAGTAAATCTAACTTCTTTTCAATATCATGACGGGCATCTTTGCTGGCAGATTTACCAGCTTTGGGTGTTTTGGAACTTGACATAACCTCTTAAATATTTGCTTAATGTGATAACATAAAATTAATATTAAATTAACATTGGGCAATGTTAAGTTTTTCATGACATCGCCATGTTAAACGAAAATGGGCATACCACAACGAGTGATGATGCCCAATACTGTAGTTTCCGTCTATAAGATGTTTAGATGACATTGAAACAGTTGTAGACTCAGGTAACTTATATGTTATAACACGTAGGCAAAGATCCGACCAGTATTTGTTAATAAAAACAAAACGCTTCTGCTCAATGGGCAGAAGCGTTTCATAGTATAACATCATCAGTAATTATTGATTAGCAGGGGTACTTTCAAAGAGATCTTTCTTCAACACAACCTTCACTTTCTTATCATTTGACAGATCTTTGGAAATGGCAGAATAAGGCGCAGACACAACACCATCGCCTTTTTTAAGACCGGACAAAATTTCTATATAGTCATTATCCTGTACTCCCGTAGTTACTCTTACCTGTTTTACCGTTTTGTTTGGTTGCAGTACAAAGACCGCTTCAGCATCATCTTTGGAACTATCTCCTCTCTCTTTTGTAACAGCATTGATAGGTACAGACAATACATTGTTTTTGCGCTGCGTTTGAATATCGACAGAAGCACTCATGCCTGGACGGAATGGGTAAGGTTTTTTGTTCGTGATCAGATCCTTGTAGCTATCCTGCAGGATGCGGATGTGCACTACATAGTTCGTCACCTGATCGGCAGAAGAAGATGTAGTGGTGGTGCTGCTGGCTGCATTCTTACTGGAGCTGGCTATCTGCGTTACGATACCTTTAAACTTACGGTTATTATAGGCATCTACCTCTATGATAGCAGTATCATTATATTTTACACGTGGGATATCGTTTTCTCCGACATCAACCTGTACTTCCATGGTATTCAGATCAGCGATACGCATTATCTCGGTACCTGTCATTTGCGCAGTACCAACCACACGCTCACCTTTCTTCATAGGTAACAGCGATACTATGCCATTCATAGGAGCAACGATAGTAGTACGGTTCAGGTTAGTATTAGCCTCTGTAAGACCGGCGCGGGCGCTGGCCACAGCATAACGGTTACTGTTCACCGATTCCACAGCAGCGTTATAGTCCGCCAGTGCAGAGCGATAAGTACCTTCAGCCGTTTCAAATTCGCTGCGCGATACTACCTTCTGCGCAAATAGTTCTTTATTACGATCATAAGCCAGTTTATTCTGATCCAGCTTGGCTTTATACGCCGCCAGTGCTGCAGCGCTATTGGCCTGCTGCGCCTGTGCCTGACTCAGGGCTGCATTCGCTTTGTCTCTCATGGAGCCATACACATCTCCATAGATCTTCACCAGTACCTGGCCTTTTCTTACGGAGTCTCCTTCTACGACCGGGAGGTCAACGATTTCACCGGATACGTCAGAACTAACTTTTACTTCTGTCTCTGGGTAGATTTTTCCATTCGCAGACACGACCTCTATAATGTCTTTGTATCCAGCCTGTTCTATTGCAACTTTAATGCCTTCAGGGTTCATCCGGGCTACAATTCTCCACGTGATAAGGAGAAGCAGGATAACGAGTGCAATGACCCAGTAAAGTGTCTTTCTTTTTTTCTTCATATGCCGGTATATTTCAAAAAGGAGCGGGATCAGCCTTGCTACAGAGCTATTTTTTGATCCCTGTAAAACTCCAGAAGCTTCATTTTAAATATATAATCGTACTGCGCGGAAACTTTATTGATCTGCGCATTGAACAATTTGCTTTGTGTAGTAATATAGTCAATCGTATTCATTAAACCCAGATCAAATCGTTTAGTGGCAAAATCATATGCCTTCTGGGAAGCATCTACTCCTCTGGATGCTGCATAAAACTTCTGTAAAGCAGATACAGCGTTTGCATGAGCGGTATAGATATCCTGACGCAGCTTCTGGTTATCCTTTTCCATAGTCAGCCTCTGGGTTTCGATATTCAGCTTTGCCTTCTGGGTATTGGTACGATAAGTCCAGCCATTCAGGATTGGAATATTGAGTGCCACACCAAAAGTTTGCTTGAAATTATTACTAAGCTGGTCATTGAAAGGAATAACCGTGTATTTCATATTGTACTCATACACATTATTCTTTACTGTGTATTCATCCGCACCTATTTTAACTGTACCCACATCCACAGATTGAACACCTTTAATTGAAACCGGCTCCCCATTTTTCGCACTGTTTGAATAGAGGCTATATGCCTGCCCTGACACACTCAATGAGGGATACATCTGCGCTCTATAAGCCGAATAGGACCTTTCGCTGGATTTAATCAGCAACTGGTCTGCTTTTATCAACGGGTTGTTGGAGTTTGCTGCGCTATACACCATTTCAGGATCCACTTCATCCAGTCTTGGTAAAGGAATCTCGGCAATGTTATCCGGGATCTGCGGTACATAGGGCTGATCAAAACTCAGGTTCAGCAAGGCTTTCATTTGCAGGGTTGACTGTATAACCTGGTTTTGGGCATTTACCAGGTTTACACTATCTGTAGCCAGCTGCGCTTCCAGGTCTGCCTGGTTGCTTTCCGGCACAGATCCCGCTATTACCAGTTTCTTGGTATTAGCCAGGTTATCAAGTGTAAGCTTTACCTGTACCTCACTAATATGTACCTGTTCGGTATTCAGGAGTATTTGTAAAAAAGCAGTCGCAATATTAAAGGCGACATCGTTTTTGGCTTTTTCCAGCAACTTATCCTGTGCCTGATAATTATACTTATTAGCGGCAATCGTATTTTGCTGATAAAAGAAACTGAAAACGTTAGCACCTGCTGTCAGCCCCCCATTATAAGAGGTAACCGCCGAAGTGATAAATGTGTTGGTATTCGGGTCAATATTACGACCATTAGCATAGCTGCCGTTTAAGCCAGCACTCAGTGTAGGTATCCGGGCCATCTTGCTTTGGTGCAGGGTCAGTTCAGCCAACCTTTTCTGCACTACCTGCTGCCTGATATCTATGTTATTTGCCAGGGCATAATCTATGGAACGCTGAAGGCTCCAGGAATCCTGTGCTTTAGTTGCTACAATGTTAGCAAACAATAAACAAATTGCCAGGATACATCCCGGGTACTTGGATAATTTCATGACATTCCAAAAATATAATAATTGTAATGATAACATAAACATTTTCTTTATAAAAGCCTGAAAAACGATCCCGTTACGGTACAAAAAACCGGCGGTCAAAGTCTGCAGCTGGCAAAACGGCTGTTCTGCTGCACCCAAAAGACTTTAAACGCCGGATTATTAAATTATTAACTCCCAATTATGCGATTTTCCCGTCGCGGATTTGTATAATTCGCTGACCATAGGTTGCGTTTAACTCGGAGTGTGTAACCTGTATAATGGTGATCTTGTCCTTTTGGTTTAATTGTTTGAACAGTTCCATGATTTCCTTAGCCTGATCAGAATGTAGGTTGCCAGTTGGTTCGTCCGCCAGTATTACCCTGGGTTCAGCTACTATGGCGCGGGCAATGCCTACCAGTTGTTGCTGACCGCCGGAGAGCTGGTTGGGAAACAGATCCTTCTTTGCTACGATATTAAACCTGTCAAGTACATCTGCTACACGGCTCTTTCTTTCTGCCGATGGTATGTTCTTGTATAATAGTGGTGTTTCTATGTTTTCATAAACCGTCAGTTCGTCTATCAGGTGGTAAGCCTGGAACACAAACCCGATAGAACCCCGGTGCAACTGGGTACGCTTCTTTTCATTCATCTTGTGCACCGATTCTCCTTCGAATAAGTATTCCCCCTGTGAAGGTTCTTCCAGCAGTCCCAGGATATGCAGTAACGTTGACTTTCCTGAGCCGGAAGGCCCCATAATGGATACAAACTCTCCTTCAAATATTGTGAGGTCAATATCTTTCAATATTTCATTTTTGCCAAATCCTACCGGATAATATTTTGAAATGTGTTTAAGCTGTATCATTATTTAAACTGTTTTGATCGATTTTACGGGATTCATGAATGCTGTTCTGATCGTTTGTATACTGATAGTAAAAAATGCTATAATGAGCGACGCCAGTCCAACAAGGGCAAATAACCACCAGTGAATCTGAACGCGGTAAGCAAAATGCTGTAACCAGGTACTCATGATATACCAGGCCATAGGTATCGCAATCAGGATGGCTATAAACACCAGTTTCAGAAATCCTGCTGACAGCAGGGTAACAATGCTGCTCACAGAAGCCCCCATTACTTTGCGGATCCCAATCTCCCTGTTCCGCTGCCCGATCACCAATACGGCTACGGCAAACAAGCCCATACAGGAAATGAGGATAGCCAGTATGGCACTACTAACAATAATGGTCGCCAGCCTGGCCTCTGCTTCGTACATTCGGTTTACATTGTCATTCAGGAAAGAGCCTTTAAAGTCCCCTTGTGGTACTACTTCCTTCCAGGCCCGCGCTACGGCATCCATAGCCCCAGGCAGGTCGGTGGGTTTTACCTTTACAAATATAGCCGCTGCCTGCAATGAAGGTGTCAGTTTCAGGGTCAATGGTCCAATTCCCTGACGCAGGGATTTAAAGTTAAAATCTTTTATGATTCCAATTATCTGTATTTGCTGCCCATCAAATTCAAAGTGCTGCCCTACGATGTCCTTCCCTTCTCCCAGAGATGCCGCCATCCTTTCATTCACAATAACCGTATTGGAGTCCGCTCCGAATGATCTTGAGAAATCTCTCCCTGCCACCAGCTGTAAGCCCAGCGTTTGCAGGTAATCATACTCCACAGGTACCCATACCGTCTTTGCCTCCCGGCCATTGAAATTAAAACCAACCTTCCAGGTCGATTCACCACCCGCCAGGCCTGCCCCTAGATTCATGAAAGAGGCAGTGCTCGAAATAACGTGTGGATCCCCATTCAATCGCTGCTGCATGCGGGCCAGTACCTTTGTGGCATCTACATTGCCCGTCACAGGAATACTGATCACCTGCTCCGTATCGAAACCCATAGGACGGGTACGGAGATAATGTAATTGCTGCCAGAGCACAACTGTAGCACTGATAAGTAATACCGCTACTACAAATTGAACAACGATCAGTGTATTTCTCAGAAAACTACTTTTACCTAAACTCATTTTGCCCTTCAGCACCTCAATCAGATTAGTACGGGCTATGAGCCAGGCAGGATAACCGCCCGCCAGGATCGTTACAAAGAAGAAAGCAACGATTGTCCAGCTAATCAATTTGATATTCAACAGGATAGAGAAGTCGAGATGATAACTGAATAAACGATTGAAAGCAGGCAATACCAATACGCCCAATACAAGACTGGCCATAAAGGCTACACTACATACTATGAGTGCTTCACACCAGAATTGCAGGATGAGCTGTGTACGTACTGCTCCCAACGCCTTTCGTAATCCAATCTCACCTGCCCTTGTAAAAGACCGGCCCATACTCAGATTAATGAAATTGATGCTGGCGGTACATACGATCAGCAACGCCATGATCAATAACATCCAGGGATAAAATGGGTTGATATCGCCACCCGTATTCCCCTCTTCCCTGAAATGCATATCCGCTAATGGCAGGGTGTGCATTGACAACAATTCACCGTCAGCACCCGGTGTTACACCGTTTTGCTTCATGCTGTTCAGCTTATTGGTTCTGTAACGGTGAATGACTGCATTCATTTGCTGCTCCAGCATAGCCGGTGTAGTATGAGGACGCAGCTGGGCAAATACCTGATAAGACAGATTGTCCCAGGTATCAGGGTCTTCCAGCTCGGTGATTACATTTTGAAAACTACAAAGGACTTCAAAATCAATACTACTATTGCGTGGTACATCTGCCATTACACCTGCAATCGTGAAGGGCTGCAGATGATTATTCATGTGAACCTGCACCAGCTTGCCAATGGGAGACTCACCCTGGAATAACTTGTCTGCAGCCCGCCTGGTAATGAGAAGCTGACTGGGCTTCTGCAATGCATTCTTATCTCCTTCCAGCACAGGAAAACTGAACATAGAAAGGAAAGATGGATCTACAAAATTAACATGCAGGTCCAATGATTTATCTTTATAAGATACCGCTTCATAATCCCACGCAAAGCGGGTTGCTGCCTGCACAGCAGCGCATTCTTTTTCAATCGCAGGGCCAAATGGTGCAGCATGACTACTGTTGTTTTGTACACCGCCATCCGCCATGCGCTCGGAAGTATACACCTGTAAAACACTGTTCTTATTTGTATGAAACTGATCGTAAGACCATTCAAAATAAGCCGCAATACCTAAGAGGAAAGCGACACAAAACGCCACCGTCATCCCAGTGATATTGATCACCGAAAAAACCTTCTGACGCATCAGGTTGCGCCATCCTATTTTTATATAGTTATAGAACATATCTCTGTCTTTATCATGTTCTGACCACTTTTGCCGGATTGGCCAGCGTGGCATTTATCCTACGCATACCCTCTTTTAGCCAGGCAATGGCTTACAGTTCCTCCTATTTCAAACAGGACCTCATTCCGTTCTCAATGCTTTCACCGGATTCATATTTGCAGCCCTGAACGATTGTACACTTACCGTAACCAGCGCAATCAATACAGCCAACAGCCCTGCTATACCAAACATCCACCATTCCATGCTGATGCGATAAGTATAATGCTGCAACCAGTTGTTCATAATATAAGCTGCTATGGGCGATGCAATGACAATGGCCATCAATACAGGTTTCAGGAACTCTTTTGACAACAGCAGCATGACCTGCTGTACCCCCGCTCCCATTACCTTTCGAATACCTATTTCCTTCTTGCGTTGTTCAGCTGCAAATACTGACAGGCCTAACAACCCAAGACAACTGATCATAATAGCCAGTGATGCAAAGATGTTGACTGCCTTGCCCAGGAATCTCTCATCGTCATACTTCTTCTGGTAACTATCATCTACAAATACATAGCTGAAGGGATAATCAGGATTCATTTCATGATATACTTTCTCCAGTCTGTCCATGGCTTCCTTTACGGAAAGCGTAGCACTGAGTTTAAAAGTCATTACCCCACGCCAGTCAGGATTATAAGTAAAGATCATAGGAGTGGCAGGTTTATAGGAAGTCTCCCATACAAAATCTTTGACAATGCCCGTAATAATACGCCGCTGTCCATTGTAAGTGATCACCTGTCCCATCGGATCTTTCAGATGCATAACTTTTAAAGCTGTTTCATTCAGCATAATAGACATCGAATCTGCATTAGAAAGAAAGTCTCTGCCCTGAATGACAGGTATACTAAATGTTTTGGCAAAATTTGCAGCTGAAGCAATTACACCAAAGGATTTTTGATCCTCTCCCTCTTCCTGCCCCGGCCATTTTAATCCCCAGGTAGTACTACCTGCATTTGTAATCTGATTGCTCACGATCGTACCTTCTGTCGCAGCACCCGAAGCTATTACTGCATTTCGAAAAGCGTCATAGCCATTGTACAACTTACCTTCCAGTTCAATATCTACCAGCCCTTTGGGATCATAACCAATAGGTTTGTGCTGGATGTAATACAACTGGCGATAAATGATAATGGTAGTAATGATGAGCACTACTGCCAGACCAAACTGAAATACTACCAGCGCCTGCCTGGACAAGAAGTTGCCTTTGATCCTAATACTTCCTTTCAACACTTTGATTGGCTTGAAAGAAGAAAGATATAATGCCGGATAACTACCCGCCAGTAAGCCCGTCACTAACAGTAAACAAGGCATCCCAATCCAGAAAATCACAGGCGCATTAAATATTGACAACGATGTTTTTGCAAACGTATTAAAGGCAGGCAGGAAGAGCCATACTAACGCTAACGCCAATATGGTAGACAACGTCACCAATATCAGCGACTCACCAAAAAATTGAGAAATGAGTAATCCCCTGTTTGCACCAATTGCCTTCCGCACACCCACCTCACGCGCCCTGCGCTCCGCCTGTGCTGTACTCAGGTTCATAAAGTTCACACAGGCAATGAGCATGATACCCAATGCCAGTATCAAAAACAAACGTACCGTTTCAATATTGCCACCAATGATCTTTCCATCTTTGATAGCGTTATACAACTTCCAATCCTTTGCCGCATGCAGCATAAGAGTAGAATTGATATTGACTTTACCTTCATCCTGCAATATGGTTTTCAATTTATGCTGTACACCAGCAACAGGTGCATTTGGTTGCAGCAACACAAAGGTCATAATACTAAAGTTGCCCCAGGTATTGTCTTTCACCCAGCTCTCCTTGGCCTCATACAACGACCAGCCACAAAGGAAATCGAACTGTATAGAAGAATTTGCAGGCGGATCATTTACAACCGCACTTACTACCAGCGGATCCTGTGCATCCAGCTTTACCATTTGCCCAATTGCATTAGCATCTCCAAATAATTTACGGGCTGAAGTCCGTGTCAGTACAATTTCATTACGCTCCTTCAGTGGTTTTGTATTTCCATTGATGACAGGGAAACTAAAAATATCCAGGTATTGAGGATCCACATAACCACCCGTCAGCTTTATGCTATTTTCTCCCGCCTGTAAAAGGTGTGCATAAAAATAACTGGCCCTGGATGTGGATTGTACCCCAGGTATAGTTTTCTCTATAGCAGCTGCCAGCGGAACTGGTGTAGTCCATACACCCTGTTCTTGTGTTACTACCTGATAGATAGTATTTGTATGTTGATGAAACTTATCAAAACTAAACTGGAAGAGTACATAAAGTATGAGCATAAAACTAATCGCCATACCAATTGCCAACCCACCAATATTGATCGCAGAGAATAATTTATTACGCCATAGGTTGCGCAATGCGATCCTGATGTAACTCCTAATCATAATAAACTATTTAAAATTTAGGAAAAGGAAGGGCTGGTCAATACCGGCCCTGGTTTCATTTTTGAACTTGTCATTTTAAAACGTAACGACTTACATATCTTTATTCTGTTCTTAATGATTTTACGGGGTTATTCAGTGCGGCCTTCACCGACTGGAAACTAATGGTGAAGAAGGCTATGATCATAGCAGTAATGCCAGCGGTTACAAACATCCACCACTCTACATTGATGCGGTAGGCAAAGTCCTGCAGCCACTGATTCATCAGGTACCAGGATACCGGAACAGCTATAAGCAATGCGACCATTACCAGTTGCATAAAATCCTGGGAGAGCAATCTGGTAATATTTGCAGTAGATGCACCCAACACCTTACGGATACCAATTTCCTTGGTGCGCTGCCGGGCTATCAGGATACTGAGCCCAAACAAACCCATACAGGCAATGACAATGGCGAGTATAGAGAATGTGCCAAAGAGAGAAGCCAGGCGGTCCTGATTGATATACTGGCGCGCCAGATCATCAGCTACGAATGAGTAAGAAAAAGGGTAATCTGTAACATACTTCTTCCATACCTGCTCAATGGTGGCCAGCTGTTTTGTAACGACTCCCCCTTTTGCAAGCCGGATGCTCATTATACTAAATCCGTCATTACGCACAATGTACACCGCAGGCGACACAGGGATAGTGAGGGTAGAATAATTAAAATCTTTTGCCACACCAATGATTTCACCTTTTCTTTCAGTGAAACCAGGTAACCATTTTATGCGTTGGCCAATAGGATCATGCAGGTTCATAGCTTTCACCAGCGCCTCGTTCACGATAAAAGCATTGTTACTATCCGTTGCAAATCCAGTTGAAAAATCACGCCCCTTTGTCAATTTTATATCCAGTGTTTTCAATAGATCAAAGTCGCCCATAATCACACTGGTTACAATGGATTTATCTTCACTATCGCCATCTTTCAAAACCGGATTTACAGAGCCTACATACCGCCCCATGGCAGTATTGGATACAGTTACATATTGAATACCAGGCTGACGGAGCAGATCTTCCTTTATCACTTTGAGATTCTTGCCAGCACTTTCCGAAGCAATATTTACATTCACTAATCTGTCCTTATCAAAACCCAAATATTTATTCTGCCAGAAACGCAGCTGACTGAATACCACAATCGTGGCTACAATAAGGATGATCGCAATTGAAAACTGTGCAATTACCAACGTCTTTCTGATCCATACACGGGAACCAGCAGTTTTGAATCCTCCTTTCAGGACTGCCACCGGCAGGAAACCAGAAAGGTATAATGCAGGGTAACTTCCGGATAATAATCCCACGCCTACCGACATACCAAAAAGGTAGAAGAGGAATGGAAGATTGTTGAACGTAAATAGCTGGAATTCTTTTCCGGTGATCCTGTCAAACCACGGCATAAAGAGTAATGCGAGGAAGATAGCCAGTACAAATGAGATAGTAGTTAACAACACCGCCTCTGACATAAACTGCACAATGAGTTGCCTGCGCTCGCTACCCATTACTTTTCTTACACCTACTTCTATCGCTCTTTCGTTAGCACGGGCAGTGATCAGGTTCATGAAATTGAAGCAGGCGATCAATATGATAAATACAGCAATGGCAATATAGATATAGAGTAAATGAGTATTATCCTGCCTGTCATTATCACCCTGCGGGTGCAAATGTATATTGACTAATGGTTGTAACTGAAACATAAACACCTCTCCAAGCTTACTGGCAATCGGCTTAATATGCCTGTCTGAAAAAGCCTGCAGCTGCGCATTCATTTTGTGCATACTAATACCTTCCGGCAATTGTACGTACGTGGTATTATCGTTAAAGTTGTACCACTGATCCAGTGAGCCACCACCCTTCTTCACATTTTCTGCAAATGTATTGTAGGATAACAAGACCTCTTTTCCAATATCAGTATTAAGAGGCAGATCCTTTGCCACACCGGTTATTCTGCAATCATAGCTGTTTTCTACTTTCAATATTTTGCCAATAGGATCATCATTACCAAAATACTTCTTGGCTATCTTTTCGGTAATGACCATAGTATAAGGCTCTTCCAATGCTGTTTTGGGATTACCTTTTATAAGGGGGAAATTGAATAGTGTATAATAACCAGCATCAGCATATGAAATCGGGTCTACGAATTGCTTTCCCTGGTAGGTATACATCGCTGTTCCGGCATTCATTACACGTACTGATTCTTTGATATCGCTTATTTCATTCTTCAGATATGGTCCTACCGGCCACTGTGTATTGGAACCATAACTGGTTTCACCAGCCTTTGTGAAGCTATTCGTAACACGGTATATATTTTTACCATTGGGATGAAAATTGTCAAACCCATATTCGTTTCTTACGAACAATACGATCAACATACAACATGCCATCCCAATCGCCAGTCCCAATATGTTAATCACAGTAATGATCTGTTGCCGCCTCAGGTGGCGGAGGGCTACTCTGAAATAATGTTTAAGCATGTAGGGTGTGGTTTATACGTGAAACTGCTCCTTGATGTTTTCAGTGACTACTTTACCATCGAACAGGTTAACTACGCGGTGCGCAAATCCCGCGTCATAAGGGCTGTGCGTTACCATGATCATGGTTGTACCGGCATCATTCAGTTCCAGCAGCAGTTTCATTACTTCTTCACCATTGGTGGAATCGAGATTACCGGTAGGCTCATCCGCCAGAATCATTTTAGGTTTGGCAACTACAGCACGGGCAATCGCCACACGTTGCTGCTGACCACCGGATAACTGTTGTGGAAAGTGATTGCGGCGGTGCATAATATTCATCCGTTCCAGTACTTCCTCAACTTTCTTTTTACGATCGCTGGCAGGTACTTTCAGGTACAGGAGGGGTAATTCTACATTTTCAAAGACAGTCAGCTCATCGATCAGGTTAAAACTCTGGAATACGAACCCGATAGAACCTTTTCTCAACTGGGCTCGCTGTCTTTCACTCATTCTGGCTACTTCGTGATCCCAGAAGTGGTATTCTCCACCAGAAGGGTTATCCAGCAATCCCAGAATATTCAGTAAAGTTGACTTGCCACAACCTGAAGGGCCCATGATCGCGACAAACTCACCATCCTTTACTTCCATGTTAATGCCATTGAGTGCCGAAGTTTCAATTTCTTCAGTGGTAAATATTTTTTGCAGATTAACGGTACGTATCATTGATGTTATTTTGATTATTAAAATACTAATACTTCTTTATCTCCGAAATTCTCATAGGATGAGGTGATCACCTGTTCGCCTTCCTGCAGACCTTCGAGAATCTCAAAGAACTGTGGGTTTTTCTGCCCCAGGGAAATGTTGCGTTTCACCGCACGTTTACCACTTTTATCAACTACGTACACCCAGTTACCACCCGTGTCAGAGAAGAAACCACCTACCGGCAACAGCAGAGCTGCTGAAGATTTACCTAATTCGAGGCGGATAGGAGAGGATTGTCCTCTGCGTATGCCATCGGGAGTTTCTTTGTCAAATTTCATATCTACATTGAAACGGCCATTCTTTACTTCAGGATATACTTTGATAATAACCAGATCGTAAGATTTGTTGTTGAATTCAAAGCTGGCTCTCAGGCCCGGGAAAACTCTCGAAATATAGTGCTCGTCTACCTCTGCTCTCATCTTGAAACCATCCAGGTCATCGATCTGGCCAATGTTCTGACCAGCCTGAATACTCCCCCCTACTTCTGCATCTACGGAAGACAGTTGTCCATCTATAGGCGCCTTCAGTACCAGGTTGTTCAGGTTATCTTTCATCATCTGAAGGTTTCGCTGGGTGCGGGCAATGGTAGATTCCAGTCTTTCAATCTGAATCCTGGCATTCTCTTCCTGGAATTTCTGGCTTTCTATTTCAATCTGCTTTTGCTTTACCAGTCTGTCATAATCAAGCTTGTACTTGATGTAATCCTGACGGGCTACAATCTTTTCATCTACAAGCTGCTTGTTACGATCATACAGATCTTTGGCCTGATCGATGTCGTAATCCAGTTTTGAAAGCGTCTGCTGCATAGTGAAGCGATTCTGCTTCAGGCTTTGCCGGGTATTCTGCAGCTCATTGATCAAACGGTATATTTCAGTTTCATGGTTTACAAACTCCATTACCATATTCTGGTTTTCAAGACGGAGTATGCTGTCTCCCCTTTTTACCATACTACCCCCTTCCAGATATTTCTGGCTGACGTACCCGCCTACAATCGCATCGAGACGAATCGTCTTCAAAGGTAAAACGACTGCTGTAACAGCAATATATTGATCGAAAGTACCCCGGGTAACTTTAGAAATAGTGATCTTGTCCTTCTCTACATTTAACTTAGAGCGGTGATCGGCAAAGATCAGGTTGTAGGCCAGCAACAGTACTACGACGGCGCCTCCACTTACCAGGGTGATCCTTTTCTTTGACCAGTATTTCTTTTCTATTTTTCTATCCATAGGTGAACGTGCTAAAACTTGCATTCCGTATAAGACAACCGGCATGCCAAAGCAGGGAATCCTTTACCAGTAAAGCATTTCACAGCACCCACTCCCCATAAATTGTCCTGTACCGCACACTGCACGTCCAATTCCGGACACTTTCCTCCAATCCAGCGCCAGTACTGCCAAAAACCGAAATCTTTTTATAATATTGCCAGTGGCCACATCCGCAGTCGTTTACCCTTATTACTTATTGTCGGGAACATTGTTTGCGGATCTCTATCAAATTTATATTTATACAAATAGGTTATGACTACCACTACACTGCCTGGTAAAATTCTGATAGTAGATGATGATATGGATGTATTGCGCGCAGCACGTCTCCTGTTGAAACGCCATTTTGGACAGGTCGACTTTGAACGTAATCCCCAAAAGATCCCTTATCTGGTATCCAACTTTGAATATGACGTGATCCTGCTGGACATGAACTTTACCCGTGACCTGAGCAGTGGTAAGGAAGGATTTGAATGGCTGGACAGGATCCTGGACATTCAACCTACGGCAGCCGTGGTGATGTTCACCGCCTATGGCGACGTGGAAATGGCAGTAAGGGCCATCAAAGCAGGGGCAGCCGATTTTGTACTGAAACCCTGGGAAAATGAAAAGCTCCTGGCCACCATGCAGGCCGCTTACAATAAAAAACACCAGCAAAAGGAAAAGATAACTCCTCCTGGCCCCGTTACCAACAATAATAGTGCGATCATAGGCAATAGTCCGTCTATGATGGCAGTATTGGATACGGCAGCAAGGGTAGCCGGCACCGATGCCAACGTACTCATACTTGGTGAAAATGGTACAGGCAAGGATATGCTGGCCCGCCATATTCACCAGCTCTCCCATCGTACCACCCATCCTTTTGTGAGCGTGGACCTCGGCGCCATCAGCGAAAGCCTTTTCGAAAGTGAATTGTTTGGCCATGTGAAAGGCGCTTTTACCGATGCACGGGAAGACAGGGTAGGCCGGTTTGAAGAAGCAAACAAAGGGACCATTTTTTTAGATGAACTCGGGAATATCTCCCTCCCCCTGCAGGCCAAGTTGCTCACCGTACTGCAAAACAGGTCTGTGACCAAAGTAGGTAGCAACAAAGCTGTTCCTGTAGATGTACGCCTGATCTGCGCTACGAATCGAAATATTCAGCAGATGGCGGCCCAGTACCTGTTCCGTCAGGATTTATTATACCGCATCAATACGATCGAGATCCAGTTACCACCACTCAGAGAAAGACAGGAAGACATCATTGCCCTGGCAGAACACTTCCTGCAAGTATATAGTAGTAAGTACAAGCGTCCGGTAAATAGTCTGCACGAATCCCTCATTCAGCAATTATTACAATACGAATGGCCAGGTAATATCCGTGAACTGCAACATGCCATGGAGCGTGCAGTCATCCTCTCTCAGGGAAAGATATTGCAGGCAAAGGATGTATTTGTGAAAAACCCTGTACAGGAAACCCAGTTGAATACTGGCTATAACCTGGAGGAAATGGAACGCAATATCATTACCCAGGCCATGAAAAAATGTAATGGCAACATTACGGAAGCTGCTAAGGAACTGGGCCTCAGCAGAGCAGCACTCTACAGAAGACTGGAAAAATATAATATCTAAATGAACCGGTTCAGCGTCAATATATTCCTACGCATACTCCTGCTCACTGCCAGCACCATTGCCAGTGTGGAAGTATGGAGAATCCTGGGACCTATTCCAGGGTTGGCAATTGCCGCCCTGATCTGCCTGCAGATCTACGGAATGTATTACTACATGAACAGGGTCAACAGGAAGCTGACGCTCTTTCTGGAATCCATCCGCTACGAAGATTTTTCGATCCGGTTCAGTGCTGACAATAAAATGGGGAAAAGCTTTCAGGCACTTAACTACCAGTTCAATGAAGTGCTGGAAGCTTTCAGACAAACGAGGGCCGAAAAGGAAGCCAACCTGAAATACATCGATACCATTGTACAGCATATCAGTATCGGGGTATTGTCTTTTGATGCAGAAGGAAGGATAGAACTGATTAACCCCGCCGCCTTCAAGCTGCTGGGCATTTACCGGCTGCGCAATATTGCGGAGCTGAAAACTGCACACCCTGATTTACCTGAATTATTGCTACAGGTACACTCCGGCAATAAGATCCTATACCGTACCCGCACTGAACAACAACTGTCCATTCAGGCCGCGACGGTACGCTTACAGGGTCGTCTGGTTAAACTGATCTCCCTGCAAAACATTCATGCCGAACTACAACAAAAAGAGCTGGAAGCGTGGCAGAACCTCACCAAGATACTCCGTCATGAGATCATGAACTCAGTCACCCCCATCGTATCCCTCATCAGCACCATGCAGGATATCATCGAGCAGGATATAGCGCCGGCCAGCCACCAGCAGGAAGCCATTATCGACCTGATGGAGGCCCTGGAAACCATCAAGAGCCGGAGTAAAGGAATCATGAACTTCGTGAATGCTTACAGGGATTATACCACCCTGCCCAAGCCCCAATTCACGGATGTCAATATCAAAGAACTGATCACTGTAGTAAGTAATCTCCTGCAATCAGACCTTAAGCAGGCAGGGATCTACTACCAGTTCGAAGTAGATTCTGCCGGAGCAGAAATTCATGCAGACAGCGCCCAGTTGCAAATGGTGCTCATCAACCTGATCAAAAACGCCATGGATGCACTGGAGCAAACCGCTCACCCTGAAATCAGGCTTACAGCTACCATGACTACCCCCAATCAGGTGTGCATTGCCATTGCAGACAATGGGCCGGGTATAGATGCCGATGCGATCAATAAGATCTTCATACCTTTCTATACTACCAAGCGAAAAGGCAGTGGCATCGGCCTGAGCCTCTCCCAGCAAATCATTCAGCTACATGGCGGACAATTGAAAGTAGATACCACCAGTAATAATGGAACCACCTTTAATGTGATCCTCACAACAGTGTAAAATCCATACATTTGTATACATGAAGCCAGTTGTCTTTAATAGACTCTATTGGGGTATAATGCCAATATTGCTGTGGGGTTGTATCATCAATTCTTTCTTTTTGATGCAGCTTTCATTGACATTATTAGCCGTTTTATCGGTGGTATTTTTTATTAAAGGCACCCGTTTCACACCTCCTATTCTTAGAGTACTGTTAGTCATAGGGTTAGCTATCACAAGTCCACCTCAGGTCCACGTTCTCGCCGTTGCTGCTATACCATTCGTTCACGTAGTCTATATTGCCTTTTTTCTTAAGATCCGGTATAGCAATTATCCGCTGCCTACCTGCAAATGGGCTTTTATCTTTCTCACGGAAGCCCTGGGCCTTGCGATCTTTTTCTACCTGTTACCCCGGTTAGCCACCAATGATATGGTGTGGCAGGTAGTGCTCTGTATGTTCACTGCCTCTATAGCGCTACAGTCAGTCATGCATGCCTTTCGACTCAGGGAACAACCTGATGGCTGGTATTGCCTGGCAGGTATTACATTGCTCATTGCTGGCGGGGCATTGGCATTAGCTTACCCGACACTGAGCGTACTTTGCTATGGGCTGGCCAATTACGGCCTCGTCTATGGCGCTACCCGGTATATCTGGCAAAAGCAGGGAATGCCTCACGGGTATGTCGTTTGATGTATTTGCTTTGCACTGCAATGAAAATTCTTTTACTGAGGGCTTTCCTGTATAAACTGCCCATTTTTGCAATCAGGTAACAATCCGGTAATATACCGTACATTTGATGCGCTAGATGAGTTATTATGCAACAGACAGACTTTTTAGTGATCGGTTCCGGCATCGCAGGTTTAACCTATGCGCTCAAAGTGGCAGGTGCCTGTCCAGATAAAAAGATCACCATCATCACTAAGACCCAGGAAGACGAGACAAATACAAAGTATGCCCAGGGTGGCGTAGCCGTAGTGAATGATCTTGAAAATGACAGCTTTGCCAAGCACATTGAGGATACACTAATTGCCGGCGATGGCCTATGCAACGAAAAGATAGTAGAGATCGTAGTGAAGGAAGGACCTGAGCGGGTAAACGAGATCATAGAATGGGGGGCTAACTTTGACAAGAATCCTGGCGGCGACTTCGCCCTTGGCAGAGAAGGCGGACACTCAGAATTCAGGGTGATCCATTACAAGGACATCACCGGTTATGAAATAGAAAGAGCTTTGCTGGCAGCTGTACGGCAGCATCCAAATATTGAGCTGGTCACACATTGCTTTGTGGTAGACCTCATCACCCAACACCACCTTGGTTACCTGATCACCAAATCCACACCTGACATAGAATGTTACGGTGTATACGTATTGAACCTCCTTACAAACAAGATAGAAAAGATCCTGAGCCGCATCACGCTCCTGGCCACTGGTGGCAACGGGCAGGTGTATCGTAGTACAACCAACCCATCTATTGCCTCCGGCGATGGTGTGGCCATGGTATACCGTGCAAAAGGTAGAATAGAAAACATGGAGTTCATCCAGTTCCATCCTACCGCCCTCTATCAGCCAGGTGTAAACAATGCCTTCCTGATCACAGAAGCAGTACGGGGCGATGGTGGTATTCTGCGCAATATTCACGGCGAAGACTTCATGCATAAATACGATCCGCGTCTCTCTCTTGCTCCCCGCGATATCGTGGCCAGAGCCATAGATAGTGAGATGAAGATCACAGGTACAGAACATGTTTACCTCGATTGCCGGCATATGGATATGGAGAAGTTCGTTCACCACTTCCCCAATATTTATGAGAAGTGCCTGGCATCCGGCATCGATGTGAAGAAAGATATGATACCCGTAGCACCTGCTGCTCACTACAGCTGTGGAGGTATCAAGGTAAATGAATACGGCTGTACCAGTATTCAAAACCTGTATGCCTGCGGCGAATGCTCCAGCACAGGATTGCACGGCGCCAACCGTCTTGCGTCCAACTCACTGCTGGAAGCCATGGTATTTGCACATCGTTGCTACCTGACAGCTGTAGACAGAATCGATTCAATCCCATTCAAAGAAAACGTACCTGACTGGAATGCAGCAGGAACCACCGCTCCAAAGGAAATGATCCTCATTACCCAGAGCCTGAAGGAACTGAAGCAGATCATGAGTGACTACCTGGGTATCGTGCGTACCAATGAGCGTATTCAAAGAGCTATACGCCGATTGGATATACTGCACGAAGAAACAGAAAGCTTATACGAGAAAACAGAAGTATCCCCACAATTGTGTGAGTTGCGTAACCTGATCACAGTAGGCTATCTGATCGTAAAAAGCGCTTCCTTCCGTAAAGAAAGCAGAGGACTTCATTTCAACACTGATTATCCAAACAAGAGCGAGCTGGTACAAAACATTGTGTTATAGAATTTGTTGCTAAGAAGAGATGTACTACATAATACTGGCATTTACATATGCCATATCAATATTGCCATTGTGGCTGTTATACCTCATCAGCGATGGGTTATACCTCATTATATATTATCTGGTAGGCTACCGGAAAAAGATTGTATTTGAAAATCTCCGGCACTCCTTTCCCGAAAAATCTCCGGCAGAAATTACGAAGCTGGCCAGGAGTTATTACCGCAATCTGACGGATATGATTGTGGAGACAGTCAAACTGTTGACCATGAGCAAAGATTCGCTGGAAAAGCGATTTAAATGCGATTTAACAGTATTACATGAACTCTATGCACAGGGTAAAAGCTGTCAGCTGCATTTAGGACATAACTTTAACTGGGAATGGGCCAATGTATTTTGCATGCAGCGGACAGGTTTCCCTTTTCTGGTGGTGTACATGCCGCTCACCAATAAATCGGCCGACCGTTTTTTCCGTCATTTCCGGGAGAAATCTGGTACTGTATTGATTCCCGCAAATGATATTAAAGAGGCCATGGCGCCCTGGCAGCATAAACAGCACCTCATTGCACTGGTTGCCGATCAGAATCCCGGCAACCCACGCCGGAGCTATTGGTTTCCTTTCCTGAACAGAATGACCGCTTTCTATAAAGGACCGGAGATGAGTGCGAGAAGAAATGATACACCAGTCGTATTTGTGGATATAAGGAAAGTGAAAAGAGGGTACTATCATGCTACACTGAAACTGGCATTTGATCATCCACAACAGGAACCAGAGGGCAAGGTGACAGAAACATTTGTACGATACCTGGAAAACAATATCCTGGAACAACCGGATGTGTGGGTATGGAGCCACAGAAGGTGGAAACATCGCTATAACGAACAATAAAACGAACATTGGGAATGAAGGAAGAGGTACCTCATGTGTATGAGGTACCTCTTCCTTTTTTATTAAGCTGGCATTAGTGCTTCTTTTACATTATATGAGTACTAATACGCCACCAAAAGGGCACCTCAATATCGATTGGATATTGAGGTGCCCTTTTGGTGACCTTATGGTGTACTATTGGTGTAGTGATAGCACTATAGATTGGTTAATAAAAAAGAGAGAGTCTCCAACCGAAACTCTCTCTTTTTATTATTGTTGTCCTCCGGAATCATCCGGTATTGGCGGGGGCGGGGGTATCACCGGTTCCACCATAATATTGTTATTTACTGCTTTCACGCCGTTTATTTTCTTCACGGCATTTTCTGCTGCTACTTTTACACTGTCATTAGGCACTTCTCCGTTCAGATCAACGACGCCGTCTTTGACTTCGGCGGTAATGCCAGGGGAGTTATTCAGTTTATCAATTACGGCCAACTTCACAGTATCATCTCCGGGCTGGCACGAGTACAGGCTTGTAACCACCAGTAGGCTGGCGGCCGTCAATAAAGATTTACGATTCATGGTTAAAATTTTTTAAATACTAAAAAGCGCTATCCATTGTCGGCAAAGCCGGGATAAAGGGTCATTCCTCCATCGATAAACAAGGTAGTACCTGTCACGTAATCGCTCTCATCACTCGCCAGCCAAACCGCAGCTTTGGCGATATCTTCAGGGTCCCCTATCCTGCCATAAGGTATGAGTTCCAATAATTTCTTTTCATCCTCCGGGGTATCCCACGCATCTTTGTTGATACGTGTCCTGATCGCTCCGGGAGCCAGACTATTTACCCTTATCTTATATGGAGCCAATTCCTGTGCCATAGATTGCATGAGTAATTTCACCCCACCCTTACTGGCTGCATAATTTACATGGCCTGCCCAGGGTATCACTTCGTGCACACTACTCATACAAATAATTTTTCCGGCAGCTTTGGAGCGGGATGCCTGTACTCCCCTTTTTTTAAATTCCTTTGCAGCTTCACGGGCACAGAGGAATTGACCTGTAAGGTTAGTACCAATCACCGCATTCCACTCGTCCAGGGTCATTTCCAGGAAGGGCGAATCCTTTTGAATGCCGGCATTGGTCACAACTATATCAAGCGTACCATAGCGGGATATGATGGCAGAAAACATGGCCAGCACCTCCTCCTCCTTACTGATGTCACATTGATGTACGAAACCATCCCCTCCCACAGATTTAATTTCGTCCAGGATTTTTTCTGCCTCTCCCTTGCTCTTATCACTATGAAAATTGACGATCACTGCGGCACCGGCTTCAGCCATAGCCACGACAATTGCAGCACCAATGCCTGTACTGCTGCCGGTGACGAGCGCCACCTGTCCTTGTAGTTGTTTACCCATAGGAAGTACTGTTTTTTGTGGAATGTTGGTCAAAAAGCATACCTCCCGTGAATAAAAAAAGGACCATGCTGGCAGCACAGTCCTTTTTTAACTATTTACTAATAAGTCTGTTAATTCAATACGTTTGTTTCTTTCACCACTTCCAGGCCATTGGTCCCCTTCATATTGCTGAAACCACCTTCCACATTGCGCAGGTTGTGAATACCTTCTCTCTTGAGGAGGGAGCAGGCAATAATACTTCTGTAACCACCCTGACAGTGTACATACAAGTTGTGATTTTCATCGAAATCACCCAGGTTGCCAGGATCTGCCATATCACTGAGGGTCAGGTTGATTGCATCCTTGATGTGGCCGTCGGCAAACTCGGCTGGTTTACGAACATCCACGATTACCAGGTTTGGATCGTGTGGAATGTCCATCGCCAGTTCATCAGGCTCCACGTTAATGATCATATCATGCTTTTCACCGGCAGCGATCCATGCTTCGTACCCACCCTGCAGGTAACCTACTACGTGATCGAATCCTACACGAGCCAGCCGGATGATAGTTTCTTCTTCCTGGCCTGGAGTGGTTACCAGTACAATGTCCTTTCCAAAATTCAGGAGACTGCCAGCCCACTCTGCAAAGCGGCCTTCCAGCCCGATGCTGAGGGAACCCGGTACAAATCCGTTGGCAAATTCAGTAGCTGGTCTTGTATCCAGAATGCCTACGCCTTCTTTCACTTTTGCCTTGAAAGCTTCTACACTCAGCGGTTGGTTCGCTTTATCCATTACTTCCTGCAGCGCATCATACCCTTCTTTATTAATGCGGGCATTGATGGGGAAGTAAGATGGGGGCGTGGTGAGACCGTCAGTTACCTCTGCAATGAAGGATGCTTTGTCGTTAGCCAGCAATGCGTAGTTGTTCGCTTTTTCCTCACCCAGGGTACTAAAAGTATTGGGACCCAGATTCTTGCCACAGGAAGAACCCGGACCGTGAGCAGGATAAACGGTTACGTTATCAGGCAGTGTTTTGATCTTATTATTCAGGGAGTCGTACAGCAGGCCAGCCAGGTCTTCTTTGGTAAGGTTACCACTGAAGAGGTCAGGACGGCCTACATCGCCAACGAACAGGGTATCGCCTGTGAACAGGCTGGAAGGTTGATTGTCTTCATCCAGCAGCAGGTAGCAGGTAGATTCCAGTGTATGACCGGGCGTATGGATAACCTGCAGGCGCAGTTTTCCGATATTGAATACTTCTCCGTCTTTTGCTTTATAGATAGGAAAGCTTGTTACAGCTTCAGGTCCATACACGATAGGCGCCTGCGTAGCGGCAGCCAGATCCAGGTGACCTGATACGAAATCAGCATGAAAATGAGTTTCGAAGATATACTTTATAGTGGCATTACGCTCTTTAGCGAGGTCAAGGTATGCATCAATATCCCGCAGGGGATCTATCACAACAGCTTCACCCTCCGACTCTATAAAGTAGGCAGCTTCCGATAAGCAATTAGTATACAGTTGCTTTACAAACATTTGGTCTTTGATTTCCTGCAAATTTACGGATAATAAAGCAGGAAGTACCAGTGGTATGAGGCGAGAACATATTAAGAATGCTAAACAGATATGTATAGCAAAAAAACATCAACCCGTTATGTATCATAACCGGAATGATGTTGAAAAAATTTTTTACAATGCTACTGAGCTATCACTATAAATAAGTGCTTCCCCCGAAAAAATTTGAGCCTAACTAAAAGTTCTCAGCTAAATTCACTCTTAGTTAGGCCCCAATATTTTTTTTACTCAGCTGAGCAATAACCAAAACCATTTTAGCCTACCAGCTCTTCTACGAATTTGGCAACTTCTGCTATACGAGCCTTGTTGATCGTATAGTGAATGAATTTACCATCTCTTTCGGTAATCACAATGCCGGCACGACGAAGAATAGCCAGATGCTGTGAAGCTACTGACTGCTCTAAACGCAGCTTAACGTAGATTTCAGTCACTGTCATTTTTTTGTGATCTTCCAGCAGCTTAATCATTTGCTGGCGCAGCTTATGATTGATTGCACGCAATACCATAGCTGCCTTCTTAACGGCAATGTAATCCAATTTAATTTGGTCTTTTTCATTGGTACCTCTAGAAATAATAAGAGTATTAGAAGAGGTCGTTAATAATGTTTTTTCCATCGCATAATAGTTTTAAAAAATGATGAAATGAAAGGGATCAACGGACAGTAAACCCATAACTTGTTAGAAAACAATAACCGGGTATCGATTTATACAAAAATATAATATTAGTCGTAATAAAAAAAACTTCTATACCTTATTTTTTAATATATAGACGGGGTTTACTTGCCAAATAAACGTGATTTGACAATTTCATGACAGTATTTTGGATAAATGTTAAGAATACGCTTCTTTTTGAACGTAAAGAAGCAGCATTTGAGGCTATATGGGCGTATCTATGACAGTATGAGTACTTATTTTTTCATGGTAGTATGGAAGGGCTTCAGGTAGAAAGGACTGAAGTATGCCACATCTTCAAATGTGCGGTTTTCAAACGCTTTTTCTGCCAGCTGCACCATATGTTCGGCGTTCATTGTATATGGTAAAAATGTAGCATGCGCATGTAAGCCGAGTAATTGTTGCCATTTTTCGCTACCATTTCCGAAGAAATAAACGTGTTTATCAGCCAGTTGAGCAGCATAGGATGTGGGGTCTAAAATCAGGGCCTGGGGTGGCAGTATTTCATCCAGCTGTGCAGTATATACAGCTGTATATACCTCCATTCTTCGTGCATCCAGCATGGGCGCATACAGGGCATTTGCATCATTCATCCGGGACAAAATTCCCTGCGTCATTTGCTGAAGTGTAGAAACGGCTATTAACGGTTTTTCCCAGGCATAGCATAATCCCTTGGCAGTAGCCACTCCTACCCTCAGTCCGGTGTAGGAACCAGGTCCGGCACTCACAGCGATGGCATCCAGTTGTGCAGGTGATACGTTGTGTTCCTGCATTAACTGTTGAATAAATAGTGTCAGTGTTGCAGCATGATCCTGCTGCTGATCATTGACCAGCGTCTGTAATACCTGTCCATTCCTGGAGAGACATACTGAACCTATATTCGTAGCCGTATCGATATTGAGTATTAATGCCATTTCTTAATTGTTAGTAGCTTCCTTTGCCAATAATTCACTGATGATATACCGTGTATTGCCAGTGGCTGTGTGAACCGCTGTCAACACTTCACATACCTGTCTGATCCCGATTTTTTTACTCCATTCAAATGGTCCCATGGGATAATTGGTACCCAGCTTCATAGCGACATCGATGTCGTCTCTGGAAGCTGTGTTTGTTTCAGCAGCCATGTATGCTTCATTGATGATCATACATACGACTCTGGGAGTGACCATGCCCACTGCATCCTGCACCAGTTCAAAATCCCAGCCCAGTTGTTCCATGATAGCTGTTAACACTGGCTTTTGCGCATCTTCCAGCAGGGAGATTTCTGTTACCGGCATATCGATGAACCCGGGTAAAAAGTTGCACCCGATAAGGGTACAGCCATATTTTTTATTCACTGCCTGCAGGGAGGTTTTTACCACACCTGCCAGCACGGGAGTAGCCGGGAATTGTGCATACACCGCGGCATTGTCAGGGTGTTCATCGAACTGTAAATCGATGATGAGATCCCTGTTTTGCAGCGCCTCCTGCCCTGTCAGGCTTTCAGTCCGCTCCACGGTATGTGCAGCCAGGCCACCTTTGCGCTGTAACGCTGTAAAATTTTGCTCATCTCCGATAATCAGGATGTTCATGGGCTAAATTTTCGCAAACCTATTAATTAATAACTAATTATTTTTACACTATGGAAAAACAGATCATCAATACTCCGAACGCGCCTGCTCCAATTGGCCCATATAACCAGGCAATACTGACAGGTAATATGCTGTTTGCATCCGGACAGATTGCTATTAATCCGGCTACTAATCAGCTGGTAACCGAAGACATCGTTGCAGAAACCCACCAGGTAATGCAGAATGTAAAAGCGATTCTGAACGCTGCTGGTATGGAATTCAGCGATGTACTGAAGAGCACCATCTTCATTACTGATATGAACGATTTCGGTAAAATTAATGAAGCTTATGGTAGTTATTTCAGCGGTTATGCTCCTGCCCGTGAAACTGTGCAGGTAGCTGCTTTACCTAAGAACGTACATGTGGAGATCTCTGTGATCGCCAGTAAGTAATATGAAAGCCAAAGGCTGACTTTATAAGTCAGCCTTTGTGCCAAATAAGGTGGTGGCCAGTTTTGCATCGTGACCATATACATCATCTCTGAAATTGAGTCGACCTTCACTATCCACGAACGCTGTAAAGTATCCAATATACACCGGCACTCTTTGTTTAAGCGTTACGAACTTCTCTTTACTTCCATTCATCGCCTCTACAATCTTTGATTTATTCCAGCTGGAATCGTTGCGCAGTAACCATTCTGCCAGATGCTGAGGTTCAGCCACCCTGATACAACCATGGCTGAAAGTGCGTTTGTTTTCGCCAAATAATCCCTTTGATGGCGTATCGTGCAGATAGATATTATACTCATTCGGGAAGAGGAATTTAACCTTCCCCAATGCATTGGATCCACCTGGCAACTGACGAATAATATAGGGGAAATTGGAGATGGAAGCTTTGCTCCAGTTGATGGATCCTGCACTCACAGGTTTACCATTGCCTGTCACCACTTCCATATGATTGCGGGCCAGATAGCCACTGTTTCGGCGCATAGCAGGCAGGACCTCATTCTTTAAAATGCCGGGAGGTACATTCCAATATGGAGCGAATACTACATACTTCACTTCATTGCTGAAGATAACGGTATTGGCCCCTGGTTTTCCAACTACAACATTACAACTCCAATTTACTTTACTGCTGTCATATACATACAGTTTAAATGCAGGAATATTTACCAGCAGATAGGTGGAAGGAGGTGAGGCTGGTACCCAGCGAAGGCGCTCCATGTTAATGAGGATTTGTGTAATACGCTGCTTAGGTGTTACATTCAAAGCACGTAGTAAAGGAGCCTGGATAGTACCATCAATTTTTAATCCTGTACGATCCTGGAATTTGCGGATAGCGGTATCCAATGCAGGTGTAAATATGACAGAAGTATCAGCAAGGGCCAGGTCGCCTAACAGATGCAGGCGATGTTTTACACCTGCTACAACAGGCGCTGCTGCGCCTTGTTTATAAAGTTTTTCGGTAGCCCGGAGGGAGTCCCAGGGCGCCTTTTCCAGCGCTGCCAGTTGTTTCAGTTTATTGCGCAACAGTTTGTACTGAATGTTCACAGGTTCTTCAAATGCGTTTGCCGGGCGGGAGATCATAGAGTCCAGCAGTCCATGCAGGTCAATCTGTTTGCGTGGAATGAACCATTCCAGGTCTTTGGCAGTATCGGAGGTAAGACCGCCCCACACTTTATTGCCATAAGCAAAGAACTGGGCAGTGAGTGACAATTCGATCTGGGAAACAGCGTTATCACCTGGCTTTAGTTTACCACCTTCCATCATGAGGGTATCGTATACGTCGCGCAGGGGACGGCTGATAATGCTGCTATCATTCAGACCAAAGTCTGCATCAGATTTCATCAGGTTGATAAAGTTGCCTGCCTGTTCGGTCAGTTGTCCATCATTACCAATCCAGGCAAAGTGAAAATTCCGTTCTCTATAAAAGTTACGGATATATGAAGCATAGCTGGAATCGTGTTGCAGGAATAAATTCACAGCATTGCTATCGATAGTCAGGTCAATATAGTCCTTTTGGGTATAGTGACTGGTATCTCTTGCGCGCTGGCGTTTACGTGTACCTTCGTGATTACAGGATGCGAAGACAGCTGCCAATGCAAGCAGCAACAGGGGAACATTGCGCATGAACATTATTTAAAATGGTATGGTATAAAAGTAAAGTAAAAAGTTGATACCCATATAAAAGCAAAATGCTTAATGCGGTTACGGCATTAAGCATTTTGCAATATTGTGTGGAAATTAGTTTTAGAGTTTTATTTCTTCATCATTGGCATCAAAAAAGCGGTATTCTGTCAGGTGGTAGTTAGAATCTGCTTTGATTTTGATCCATTTCTTATAAAGGAAATACCATTTCCATTGACGAGAGGTAAGGAATCCTTGTGTAAGGAAAGCTTTGAAGATGGGGTGCACATGAATGGAGAGTCCTTTGTGCTGATGGTTAATCAGATATTGCAGGTTCTTTTCAATGTCATCGATGATCAGTACAGAGGCGCCGATTTTGCCGGTACCGTGGCAGGTAGGGCAATCTTCAGCCACAGAGATAGTGACTTCAGGTTTCACTCTTTGGCGGGTGATCTGCATGAGACCGAATTTGGAGATCGGCAGGATGGTGTGTTTAGCTCTATCCTGTGCCATGAATTTCTCCATTGCTTCATACACTACCTTTTTGTTTTCGGGCAGTTTCATATCGATGAAGTCAATGATGATAATACCTCCAAGGTCACGCAGGCGCAATTGTCGGGCTATTTCTGCGGCGGCTTCCAGGTTGGATGCCAGAGCGTTCTGTTCCTGGTTATTACTGGAGCTTTTGTAGCCGCTGTTCACGTCGATAACGTGGAGGGCTTCGGTGGCTTCAATAATGAGGTATACACCACTATCCAGGTTGACAGTTTTGCCAAACGATGCTTTTACCTGACGGGTAATGCCGTAGTGATCAAAGATGGGTGCGCCATTATGATAATAAGTAACAATATCCTGCTTCTCGGGTGCTATCTTTTGGATATACGCCCGGGTATCAGTATACATATTCTTATCGTTAATAACGATCCGGTTGAAACTTTCGTTCAACAGGTCACGGAGTATACTTGTAGTCTTGGCCTGTTCGCTCAGTATTTTCTGTGGAGGTTGTGCGCCTTTCAGATTTGACTGGATATTTTTCCAGGTTTCGACCAGGGTGGTAAGGTCTTCGTGCAGTTCTGCAGTTTTCTTTCCTTCAGCGGCTGTGCGGACTATCACACCGAAATTGGGTGTTTTGATAGCTTCGACGATCTTTTGCAGGCGTTTTCTTTCTTCGGAAGAGTGTATCTTTTTAGATACAGCTACAATGTCATTAAAGGGTGTTAACACGATAAATCTCCCTGGTAAAGAAATTTCACAGCTCAGACGGGGGCCTTTAGAAGAAATGGGCTCTTTCAGGATTTGCACAAGAATATTGGGTTTACCGCCCAGTACATCTGTGATTTTACCGGTTTTTACAATTTCCGGTTCGTTCTTAAACTTTGTAAAGTCAAACCCCTCGGGGGTTTTATCAGAAATAGCCTGCTGGGTAAATTTTAGTATGGAGCGAATGTATGGGCTAAGATCTGTGTAATGCAAAAAGGCATCTTTTTCAAAGCCAACATCTACAAACGCCGCATTCAATCCTGGAATTAGTTTTTTAACCCGCCCCAGGTATAAATCTCCTACTGCAAAATTGGGGTTGCCACTTTCGTGATGCAATTCGACCAATTTTTTATCTTCCAGCAACGCTATTTCCACACCAGTAGGTGCCGCATTTATAATTAGTTCCTTGTTCAAGCGTCCAAAATTTTAACCATTATTACTTCACCTTTATGTTATGCACGACTATTTAATAACAGCTTACTGCATACCAGATTATAGCTAACAGTGACGTTAGCGTACATGATGATGGATTGCTTAAGGGTTTAGCGATCTAGCAGGTAATATCCGGGATGCTAAGCGGGAATTGTGGAAAAACCTGCATGACTTCAGCAATTTAAGAATAATCGCTAAAATCATGCAGGGTATATAAAAAAATTTATCCGATTAGCACGCCGTAAATAAAACCTGGTTAGTATAAATGGCGGGAAACAGGAGAAAACTATTTCTTATTCTTCTTATGCCGGTTCTTTCTCAGTCGTTTTTTACGTTTGTGGGTGGCAATTTTATGTCTCTTTCTTTTCTTACCGCAAGGCATACTAAAAAGTTTAAAATGATTAGAAAATAGAATATTATTGAATACTCTTAATATAATTGTCAATTTCAGCCTTTAGGGCTGGATCTTTGAGCAGTTTTTTGCATTGCTCGAACAGTTCCACTGCCTTTTTTACATCACCTTTAGAGCGGTAAGCTTCAGCCTGGACGAAAATAGCTTTCGCTTCGTCCGGATGGCGTTGCAACAGTGTATCCATACGTTGGATGGCTTTTTCGTACTGTCCGGATTGGATAGCAAGATTTGCCAGTGTTAACTGAGCTTCAAGATTGTCGGGATTGGCAGCCACCACTTCCCTTAGTTTTTGGACACCGACCATAGGTTCGCCAGTATTTAAATACAATAGCGCCTGTTGAATCTTAAGTGAATCATTGTTCGGGCTAAGTTTAATAGCCTGATCCAGCAATGAGAGCGCCTGTTGGCTTTCCCATTTACTAATTGCCGGGTCCTGAGCATGTTCCAGGTGTTCCAAAAATAAATTGGCTGCAAAGGTGAGGCTTTTTTCGGAATTTTCCAACTTGGCTGCTTCGCCAAGATAATGCGCAGCTATGGGTAGTTGGTTAAGGCTATCCCAGGAGGCATAAAGCTGTTTATAAGCGGCTATCTGCTGAGTTTTAACATCTCCCCGCACTACTTTATTTTCCAAAGAATTGATCAAAAGTAATTTATCAGCAGGGACTTTTTGCTTGGCGGTAGCCAGCAATTCGCTAAAGGCAATAGGTTGCTGCTCCTGACCGCCCATCATAGGGCCGGCAGTTGGCATCGCTTTCTTCTCCGAATGTGGTATGGTGCGGCCGAAGGCGACCAATACAACTAGTAATGCCACCGCGGCACCTACCAATAGAACTTGTGATTTTTGCACGCCTTAAATATTAGGCTGCAAAATTACGAAGAACTTTTAAGCTTCTTTACCTCAGCAACGAATTCTTTCGAAGGCTTGAATGCAGGAATAAAGTGCTCTGGAATTTCTACTGCCACATTCTTCTTGATGTTACGACCAATCTTGGCAGCTCTCTTCTTCGTAATAAAGCTACCAAAACCTCTAATATAGATATGCTCGCCATTAGCCAACGCTTCCTTGACCTCCTTAAACATGGCTTCTAGTGTTACTAACACATCTACTTTAGGTATGCCGGTTTTTTCAGCAATATTGTTAATTAAGTCAGCTTTTCTCATAATTGAAGCGAAGGATTACTTGTCCCAAAATTATTTAATTTTTTTTAATTGCTGAATTTAAAGCAAATAAATTTTATCTTTTTTTCTTATACCTTATATCTTTTTAATAATCACTCTACAAGTGTTTGTGTACTAACCCTTAATGCATTTTCTGGCAATAGGCTAATCTCCAGCAGAGGTACTATTTTGTGATCAGGACATGGTCACATATACAGGTATGTAGCAGAATATTTCACTAAACCACTACTTAACGAATATACAAAAAATAATATTCATTTTGTCTTTTTTTTCTGCTCTTAATGAAAAAGTTACGTTCATCTTAGCAAAATAAAATTCGGGCTCCTACCTAAATATAACGCATTTATCTACACATTAGTCTATTTATCAGCGAGTTCTGTTAAAAAAGTATTTGGATAACAGATATTTTCATATGTTATAGATGATTATATATATTTTCACTGCACCTCCCTTTCCTTCTACCCATTTTATCATCCCTACTCGCTTATCTTTGCATTTCATGAAACAATTTTTCACCAGTGCCCTCCTCGAATGGAATCGCGAAGACAATACGCGCGCAATGCCATGGAAAGGCGAAAAAGACCCCTATCGTATATGGCTGTCCGAAATTATACTCCAGCAAACCCGCGTGGAACAAGGATGGGCTTATTATGAGAAGTTTATACAGGCTTACCCCACCGTACAGCAATTAGCCGCTGCTCCGGAAGAAGATGCATTCCGCCTCTGGCAGGGATTAGGTTACTATGCCCGTTGTAAAAATATGCTGGCCGCTGCAAAACAGATCGTTTCCCAGTATCACGGACATTTTCCCA
>Ga0182005_1000162_pt1 | contig 46144 bp, 35 predicted proteins | sample Sormic07211103_1_FD_123021 | JGI IMG/M metagenome (GOLD analysis project Ga0182005, IMG submission 123021) | Rhizosphere microbial communities from Sorghum bicolor, Mead, Nebraska, USA - 072115-103_1 MetaG | ecosystem: Host-associated > Plants > Roots > Rhizosphere | place: USA: Nebraska...
GTTGACCGCGGAGAAAAACAGGGCGCCGCCCTCCATTGTCAGCCGCACCGCAGGACTGCCTGCAATCGCCGAATAGGCGATGGACGCCACTGCGATATCGATCAGCAGAAACGCCGCGATCCATATCCGCCATGGACGCGGATTGGTGCGCAGCTCGCGAGCGTCCGGTTCCTGGTTGAAGGATAACAAGCCGACCAGCAGCAGGATCGCCATCGCCAGGCGGGACGCCGGGCCATACAGCAGGAACAGCCAGATATTGTGATGCGCCATGCCGGTGAAGATGCCGTGCAGGGCGTAGATCAGGGTGAACCCTAAAAACCCCAGGGTAAGCCAGCGCAGCAGCGGCTCTCCCGAGGACAGGTAGCAACGCCAGCTGACGTAAGTGACAAAAATGCCCTCCAGGGTAGCGGCGGCAATCGCGATTTCGTGGAACAGGTGGTCTTCGAATTTGAGCCCGGGATCCTGGAAGAAATACAGGTAGGCGATCAGGATAGCCGGCGATAGCGCAAAGCCCGCGATCAGCAAGCGTGAATAGATTTTTGTCACCCGGCGGATTGCTTCCGGCTGCCCGCCGATTTTTACGCTCATGTCCATATGCATCCTTACCGAGATGATGGTTCCATCATTAAACGGCGGCACGCCTGTTCACAAAACACTAGGGCCTGTTAACAGGCTCTAGCCAAGAGCAGGTTGCTGAAAGCAAAGTAACAGCTACTCTTATATCACGTAGGCCTTTGCGATGTAAGTGCTTGTGAAATTGATATTTTAACCGCCGCCCGGAGCGCTGCCAGAGCACGATCATGACCGCGGCATAGAAGCGGCTGCTTGCAGCCGCCGCAGCCTATATCATGGTGGGAATTTCAAACGGAGCGCTGCCATGGTCGAACAGTCAGGAAACGGTGAATTTGCCAGCTTGCGAGAGGAAGTCCGCCAATTCGTCGCCGAGCGCGACTGGGATCAATTCCATACCCCTAAAAACCTGTCGGCGGCGCTGTGCGTCGAGGCGGCCGAGCTGCTGGAACATTTCCAATGGCTGCCAACCGGCAGCGGCGATGAGCTCGCCCCAGGCAAATTGCAGCAGGTCCGGCATGAAATGGCCGACGTGCTGGTCTACCTGGTGCGCCTTGCCGACAAGCTCGACATTGACCTGCGCGCAGCCGTGTCAGAAAAAATGGTCCTCAACCGGCTTAAATATCCTGCCGATAAAGTGCGCGGGGATGCGCGCAAGTATTCCGAATACAAGGACACCTAACGTTTCCCGGGCCTGGCAATCCGGCAGTTTTCCAGGCTGGAGGTGTTCAGGCATTCTCCTTCCGCCCAGGTTGCCTGCAGCGTGGCGCGCAGGTTGCGCAGATGCTGGCGCGCATGGCCCTGGTCATCGACCAGTTGCGTACGCGCCGGCTGACGAGGCGCTACCGGCGCTGGCCTGAATCTGAAACTGTGCGCTACAAGCTGATCTTGCCGCGGCCGATTTCGATGACCTTGCCGCCCACCTGGATGGCGCGGTCAGCCGTCACCTTGAGCCGCAGCAGGCAAGGGCGCTGCACCGCTTCGCCTTGCGCGATCTGATATTCGGCAGGCAGGGGATGGCCATTGGCGATCAGCCAGCCGCCGAGATTGGCGCAAGCCGATCCGGTGCCGGGATCTTCGGATACGCCGCCGCCCTGCTTGGAAAAGAAGTAGCGCGACAACACCTGGCCCGGCCGGTCAGGATCGAAAGCAAACACGTAGACGGTCTTGCGCTCCAGGCTGCTCTCGGGCCAGGCATCGAGATGTGCGCTGTCAGGGCTGGTGCGGCGCACGGCGTCCATGCTGCGCAACGCTACCAGCAACTGGTCGGCGCCGGTGTCTATCCATGCCGGTGCGGCCAGCAGATCGTCTTCATTCAAGCCGAGCAGCGCCGCCATCTCGGCTTGCGTCAGGTTTGCCGGCGCCGTTTTCAATCCGCCGCCTTGAGGCGCGGTGAAGGTCCAGACGTCGCCGTCGGCGGACACCGGGACCACGCCGGCTGCGAATTCCAGCGACAGCGTGTCGCCGGCGCCGGCAAGGTCGCGCACCACGTGCGCGGTGCCCAGCGTCGGATGGCCGGCAAAGCGCATTTCATAACCCGGCGTAAAAATCCGCACACGGGCTGCGGCATGCTCGGACGGCAGGATAAACGTGGTTTCCGAGAGGTTGAACTGCAGCGCCAGCGCCCGCATGGTGGCGTCGTCCATGCCGCGCGCGTCTTCAAACACGCAGAGCTGGTTGCCGCCGAAAGTGGATTCTGCAAAGACATTGAGAAGACGGAATGCGTATGATGGCATGGGAATCTTGCTGGGTTGGGGAGCCTGCAATTCTAGCAGCTAGCCGGAGTTACCGATCCAGTTCATGGTGTTTCAAATACTCCATGTCTTGCAGCGGCGAGGCCCCGAACAGCCGGCGATACTCCCGGCTGAATTGCGACGGACTTTCATAACCCACCTTGAACGCCACCGTGGCGGCTTCGATGTTGCCGCTCAAGAGCAGCTTGCGCGCTTCCAGCAAGCGTATCTGCTTTTGATACTGCAACGGGCTCATGACGGTGATGGCCTTGAAGCGGTGGTGCAGGTTCGACACGCTCATGCTGACCGTCTTGGCCAGCTTCTCGATCTGCATCGGTTCGGCGTAGTTGGTCTTGATCCAGTGGATCGCCTGGTTGACTCCTTTTTCCTGGTAATGGGCCAGCACGGTCTGGCCTAGCACGTCGCCGTCTTTGGCGGTGATAAGGCGATACAGGATTTCCTGCTTGACCAGGGGCGCCAGCGCGGCCAGGTCGCGGGGTTTCCTCAATAACCGCAACAAACGCAGGAATGCATCCTGCAGTTCATCATCCGATTCCTCCACATAGGCGCCGGCGCGCGAGCGGGAATTCTTGGGAACCGGGATGTTGCTTTCAATAACCTGCGCTGCTATTTCCTTGGCGTCCAGGTCGATCCTTATCCCAAGATAAGGCTGCGCGGCAGACGCTTCCACCACCTGTCCAGAAACCGGCATATCGATTGCGGACAGCACATAACTGCCGCTGCCGTAGTGCGTGATCTCGGTCCCTATCAATACTTTTTTTGTCCCCTGCAGCACCAGGCACATTGACGGCTCCAGCATGCCTCTGCTGAGTTCGGTGGGGCGGGTGAAACGGATGAACGAGAGGTAGGGCAGCGCCGTGGATACGTCGCGCTGCTCTTCGGGAATGTTGACGAAATGGCCAAGCACCTCCGCCCGCAAGAGATCCAGCAGGCTGGAGGAGTGCATCGGGGCATTGCCGCTATTGCGCATTTTCATTGCTTGTTTCACCGTGACCCATGACCGCTTTCGGCTCCAGGTAGGCTTCAAGTCCGTAGGCGCCGAATTCCCGGCCGATGCCGGATTGCTTGAATCCGCCAAACGGCGCTCTGGGTTCATCATACATGCCATTGATGAACACCCGGCCGGCGACGATCCGGGCCGCCACCTTGTTTGCCCTGCCGACGTCGGCCGAACTGACGAAAGCGTGCAAGCCATAGACCGTATCGTTCGCGATGTCGATGGCTTCCGCCTCGGTTGCATAGCTCAGGATGACCAGCACCGGCCCGAAAATTTCTTCTTGCGCGATCCGCATGTCCGTGGTGACGTTGGCGAACACCGTGGGTTGCACGAAATAGCCCTGCTCCAGGCCGGCCGGATGGCCTGCGCCGCCGGCCAGCAGCTCCGCGCCTTCTTCCACGCCCAGGCGGATGTAGCGTTGCACCCGGTCATATTGGGTTTGCGTGACCATCGGCCCGATCGCCGTGTCGGGGTTGTGCGGATCCCCCACTTGCAAGGCTTGCATCGCCTTTGCTGCCAGGCGCTTGACTTCATCCAGGCGGCTCGCAGGAACGATCAGGCGGGTGCCAGCCATGCACGCCTGGCCGCTGTTGACAGTCGCCGCCGCTATTGCGATTGGAATGGCCTGTTCCAGGTCAGCGTCATCCAGGATCACGTTCGGAGATTTGCCGCCAAGTTCCAGGGTAACCCGCTTCATGGTGTCGACCGCGCCGCGCGCGATGGTTTTGCCGACATTGGTCGAACCTGTGAACGAAATCTTGGCAATGTCGGGATGGCGGGTGATTTCCGCGCCCACCGTCGCGCCGCGGCCGGTGACAATGTTGAACACGCCGGCCGGCAAACCGGCAGCATGCAGGCACTCGGTCAGCAGCTGGGTTTGCAGGGCACTCAATTCGCTGGGCTTGATCACAGCGGTGCTGCCGGAGGCAATCGCCATGGCCAGCTTGCTGCAGATGAAACCGTAGTTGGCGTTCCAGGGAGTGTTGAGGCCGACCACGCCGAGCGGCTCCAGCACGACTTTGGAGATGCCGACATGTTTGACGAAATCGAATGTCTTCAGCAGTTCCTTCGCTTGAAGAAAGCTGTTGGCCGCGCGCTGCGTGGTTGCATTGCTCGTGCGGTACGGACCGCCGTATTCTTCGATCATGGTGTCCCGCAGTTCGTCCGAGCGGGCTGCTACGGCGTCGTGCATGCGCTGCAGATACGCCATGCGCTGTTCCTTGGTGGTTTGCGAAAAACTCTTGTAGGCAGCCTTCGCCGCTGCAATCGCGGCTTGTGCATCCTGTTCATCGGCGAGCGTGACTTTGCCGATCACCGCCTTGGTCGATGGATTGACGAGTTCGAGTATTTCCGTGCCGTGGGGTTTGATGAATCTGCCGTTGATATAGATATGGTCTACCGTTTTCATGGGATCTCCGCTGATGGATAAAACGTTGATCTCATCTTAGGCGGGCAGGCATCGGGCAGGGTAGACCAATGCTGTGCGAGGATTGCCTGATTCTGCCGAATCGGCATGTGGCGGACGGCAATGCCGATGGTGCGGCACACCTGCAAATAGCGCTTTGGCGGCAGCCGGTCCGGGATGCATGCCGGATGCTGTCTCCGAATTCCAACAAGAGTGTTAATTCTTGCAAAGTTTCCGGATTAAGAATATTTCCTGTTGGTAATTAACGAAGCTGGCCGTTATGATTTGATAAGATTTGCCTTCGGGTAAAATATAGCGTTAAATATTGTTTAAATAACATTTAACAGTAACGGTTCAATTTCGAGGAACCCCGCATGAGCAGTTTGCCTCAATCCATCCTGGCCTTGGTGCAGGATCGCCAGCATAACCGGATATTGCGCCTGTCTTTTCCCCATGGCGACGGGCCGCGCACGACATTGGTGGCGAATCGCCTCGAAGCCGAAGAAGGCTTGTCCCGCGATTTCGAATACAGGGTTGAAGTGCTGGCAGACGACGCCAGCATCCCGCTCAAGGAAATCCAGGGCAAGATGGTGACCGTGGAACTGGTGCGCGGCGATGGCAGCCTGCGCTATTTCAACGGCTACGTCTTCGAATTTCGGCTGGTCCGGACCGACGGCAGCGTGGCGTTTTACTCGATGCTCCTGAAGCCGTGGCTAGCCTATCTCCGGCTCCGCAAAAACAATCTCCTGTTCCATGGCAAGACGCTGAACGAGCAAACGCAAAACATCTTCAGCGATTACGGCGCGCACGCCGACTGGGATTCACGCGTCAAGGGCAACGACCTGCCGTTTACCATGGCTTGCCAGTTCGACGAATCCGATCACAACTATCTGCACCGGCGCTGGGAAGCCGCGGGCTGGCACTACTGGTATGAGCATTCCGAGAAGGGGCATCAGCTGGTCCTGTCGGACGATTCGACGCAGGCCGAACCGATCGCCGGCAGCAGTTCGGAAATCCGTTTCCAGCGCCACGCCGGCGCGCAGGAAGAAGACGCCATCGGCGAATGGACGCCGGTGCGGCAGATCGTCCCGGGCCGGGTCGCCCTGTCGGGATTCAATTTCAAGGCGCCGATCCCGGCCAACCTCGACATCCCGACCATCAACCAGCAAGGCGACGTGCTCGATGTCGAGTCGTACGAATACGCGGGCGCCTATGGTTTCAAGGACCGCCAGGATGGCGATGCCATGGCCAAGCGGCAGATGGAGCAGATTGAAGCCAGCGGCAAGCATGTGGCGGCGGCAGGCAACAGCCGCTTTGCCGCGCCGGGACGTTCGTTCGTGCTGACCGGCCACTTCAACGTCGGCGCTTCCGGCCAGGCGGGAGGATCGGGCAAGGATGAGTTCCTGATCGTCAGCGTGGTCCATAGCGCCAGCAACAATTACCTGCAGCAGGCTGACCAGGCGGCTGCCTACGACAACCGCCTGATCTGCATCCGCAAGAGCATCCCGTGGCGTCCGGCGCGCGGCTTCAATAGCGTCGACACCAGGATCCAGGCGCCGCAGACGGCGACCGTGGTCGGGCCGGCCGGGCAGGACGTCTACGTCGACGAATTCGCCCGGGTCAAGCTGCAATTCCATTGGGACCGCATCGGCGCCAATGATGAAAAGAGTTCGGCCTGGGTGCGTGTCGCCAGTCCTTGGGCCGGCAGCGACCTCGGCTCCATCTCGACTCCGCGCATCGGCTCCGAATGCATCGTCCAGTGGCTGGACGGCAATCCGGACCATCCGATCGTCACCGGCGCCGTCTACAACCAGAGCAACATGCCGCCATGGCAACTGGCCGGCCAGCAGGTCCTGACCGGCATGCGCAGCCGCGAGTTCGGCAATGGCGGCAACGGCCGCAGCAACCACCTGATCCTGGACGACACCAACGCCAAGATCCAGGCGCAGCTGAAAAGCGACCATCAGCACAGCCAGCTTTCCCTCGGCAACATCACGCGCATCGAAGACAATGCCGGACGCAAGGATTTCCGTGGCGAGGGATGGGAATTGCGTACCGACGGCCACGGCGTCGCCCGTTCCGCCAAGGGCATGCTGATCACTACCGAGGCGCGCGCCAATGCGGCTTCGCATATCAAGGACATGGGCGAAACGGTGCAACGCTTGTCGCAGGCAACGGACGGCCATCAGGCGCTGGCCGAATTGGCCGAACAGAGCGGCGCCCAGGAAGCGCCTGCACAGCAAACCAATGTTGCGCAAGCGCTCACAGGCCAGAACCAGGCAATCCAGGGCGGCGCTGCCGAAGGCGGGGACAGTTTCCCCGAGCTGGCGGCGCCGCACCTGGTGCTGGCCAGCCCGGCCGGGATCGAAACGACGACCGCGCAGTCGATGCATATCGCCAGCACCCAGCATACCGCGATCAGTTCCGGCAAGAGCCTGTCGATCGCCAGCGGCGACAGCCTGTTTGCCAGCGTTGCCCAGACCTTCCGCCTGTTTGTCCATAAGGCCGGCATGAAAATGATCGCAGCCGCAGGCGATATCGACGTCAAGGCGCTGTCGAACAATATCAACCTGCTGGCCAAGCTGAACATCAGCGTGACTGCCGAGCGCGTCACTATCACGGCGAAGGAAGAAGTCTTGATCAACGGCGGCGGCAGCTATGTCAAGCACAATGCCGGCGGCATCGAATACGGCACCAATGGTCCGCATCTGGTGCATGCGGCGAGCCGCAGCTGGCCTGGGCCGAAAAGCTTGCCGGTCAAGACCCAGCCGGACATCTGCGTCAGCTGCATGCAGGAAGCGAATCAGCAGGCTTCCACGCTGACCAAGCGGCTCTGAATGGATATCACATGAGCGCTCCGTTACACGCAGTTCCAGATTCGGCAGAATCAATGCCATCGCATGATCCGCAACAATTCCTGGATGAAGTCGCACAGGCGCTGAGCCACGATTTGCGCATCCTGCTGCGGCCGCCGCGCACTGCCCAGTGTTACGCGCTGGTCAACGCAGGGCAATGCGCGCCGGGCAGCATTGCCAAGCTCATCGCTGACCACGAACTCGATGCGGAGCCTTTGTTTGCGCACACGGCAGAGGATGCGCACGTGGACCAGGGACCATGGCTGTTGCGCTTGCCGCAGCAACCGTCGGATGCCTTGCTGCTGCGCCTTGCCACCGATGCCGGCAACAGACAGGCGCTCAGCGTGATCGCCAGTCCGCTGCGCAATCATGTGCTGTGCGCCCATCTGCGCAGCTGGTTCAACGGCCTGCTGGAAGATAAATCGCAAGTGCTGGTGCGTTATTTCGACCCGCGCATCGGCCTGGACATGGTCCAATGCTGGCCGCAACCGGTACGCCAGCAATTCCTCGGCGCGATGCAATGGTGGGCAAGCTGGGATCATTTGTTCACGCCGCGCGTCATCCGCGGCGCAGCGCAGCCGCAACCGGCCGCGCTCAGCGAACCGCTGCCAATCGGCGCCGAACTGCAGCTGGCGCTGGATCGCCTGAACCACGCCGAGCGGCTGCAAGCCCTGATCCTGAAAGAAGATACCGATCCCGGCGAGCTCGATCACATCGCCGCGCCTGTGTTGCGCGTGATTGCCCATCTCCAGCTGAAGCTGGCCGAGCAGCTGGATTTGAGCGAATGGAGCGACCAGCGGCTGCTGATCGCGCTTGGTTTGCGGATGCACCCGCGCGCTTGCGACGAGCCGCAGCTAAACGCCTTGCTGCGCGCCAGCGCCGCTGCAAAGGAATCGATCGCTGCTGTCATCGGGCGCATGCCTGCGGCGTATTGGGAAGGGCAGCAGGCCGATGCGCCGCGCAGCCTGGCGCTTCTCTCAGAAAAAATACTGACCCCGTTACGCCTGCGCCGCGCTGGAAACGTTTCCAGCCATCCGCTAGCGTCATTGGCCTAATACTTTTATCCGGACTATTACATGGCTGATATCTCTTCAAGCGTAGCAAATGCCTCCAGCGGCAAGAACCAGACTCCCGGCGTTACCGAGTGCGAAAAAGATCCTCCTATCAGCGCTGTCATTCTTTATCCCAGCCTCGGCACGCCGTTGATCCTGGCGCCGGGGCAAACCAAGTGCAGCATTTTCCTGGGAGCGGCTGCCGAGGCGCGTACGCATTTCACCATTGATGAAAAGACCAAGCAGGCGCATACCATCCATTGTGCAACTGATCGCCATCTGCGCCTGTATGACATCAAGAAAAAGGGCACAAAGACCGATACCACCCAGGGCACGTTGTTTGGAGATGGCAAGACATTTTCCAAGGCCAAGACAGCCATCAACGGCTGGCTGGTGGGTGACTTCGCCGCTGGCGCCCTGATCAAGAACCGGCACGGCCAGCCGTTTGCCACGATTTCAACCCAGGCCGCCGAAGTGTACCGGGGGCTAAGCCATGTCTACGAAATCGAGATAGACCTGACGCAGGGGCCGTTTACCAGCATTGGCACCGATGCCTTCAAAACGTTTGCCTGGATGGTGGAAATCGATGAGGAACATGCCCGTCATCAGGAATATCAAGGGGTTACCCATGTCGAAGGACAAGACATGTACATCCACGATTTTCTGCACAACCAGAAAAATGCTGCCGCCAATCATTTTGCGCGGCCCTATGAATTCAATCTCGATAATTTCCAGGCAACGGGCCTGCCGGCGCAGAGGACCGACCGGCTGATGAGCTGGCATCCGGTCATTCGCGGCAAGAGCGACACGCTCAAGATCGGCCATCTGTCGGATGTGCACGTGAATGTGCGCCACAACGCGTTGGCGCAATCTCCGGCTCGCGTGATCGAAGACGATGCAGCGGGCGCATTGGCAGACAAGGTCGGCGGCAAGGTGTGCAACAGTTTCATGGCTCTCAAGGATCTGTTTGAGCAATTCGGCAAGGGCGAGAACCGTGCCGATGCGATCTTTCTGACCGGCGACCTGATCGACTTCAACCGCAATATCGACCCGGACAAGGTCGGGGGAACCATTGGCGACCAATGGAGAAATTTCAACGTGCTCGGCAAGCTCGACGACAAAAACCTGTACAAGCGCGGCATGGACGATATGCTGATGTACAGCCTGGTGCGGCACTCTTACCGGGAATTGACGCTCCCTGTTTTTATGACGACCGGCAATCACGAGGCGTATGACGTGCCATACGGAGTCAGCCCACGCGCAGACTCCAGCTTGAGCACCTGGGCTAACAAGATGGGACGGATGGAAGAGATGGCAACCGGCATGTCGCCGGTGATGCCAACGATCAAGCGCGACGGATGGTGGTTCAAGACCTCTTCACGAGAAGAGCAGATAGCGGACCTGCGCAAGGATGTTGAGGCAGCCAGCGAGTGGATTGCCGGCAAGGCCAACGAAGGGATTGCTGCCGACCACAACATGACCATCTATGAAGCGACGCTGGCTTACGGTCCAACCTATGCGCAAATTTACACGGCGAGGAATTTTCACGCGGACAATTTCGACTGGTTCAGCGCCCTGTTCACGCCGCTGTCGGATTTTGTCATCCCATACGGCGCGAAACCGGAAGACCCGGCCGGCAAAGATGCAAAGCAGGTGCTGTGCGGCCTGGAATGGGGCAATGGTGAGGTCTACATCAACTTGAGCATGGAAAAAGTAAAGGGGATGGCGGGCGACAGGATCTGGCGCCAGAGCAGCAGCCCTGATGCGCAAGGCAGCACGGTCTTGCCCCGTGCCACGCATTCGATTAATGAACAGCAGAAGCATATTCTTAATTCTGCCGGGCTTTACAAGCAGAACTCCAAGGCAAAGCTGCTGGTGGCGACGCATTTCACCATCATCAACTACAACAAATCACCGCTGAATGCCAAGCTCAGCATCACGCCGTTTGACAGAGTGCAGTCGGAAGGGCAGGTCCGCGTCGTCGATACGCCAGCCTTCAATGATGCCAATTTCGGCACTTGCGAAAAGAATCTCAAGTGGTATTTTGATACCTGTGTCTTTGTCGACGATACGCGGCGTGTCAACCATCACTTGTCCGGCCATAGCCATCGTTCGGGACTGTACCGGCCGACGCCAGAAGACCGCCCTAACATGTTGAGACGGGCCAATATTGCCGATTCACGCGACCCTGGGCTGCACGGGGAGCAAAAAAGCTCGGACCAGCACACCAATTTTATCGTCAGCAGCTGCGGCGGCCCGATCGGCGTGCAAAACCTGTATGGGGAGCTCAATGGCTGGACCCTGCGTCCGCCTAGCGGAACCTTGCTGGATGCTAAGGGTGGTGCGATTAAACAAGTCAAGACCAGCGATCCTAAAAAGAACACCCAGCCGCGTTTGTGCGTGGCGCTCGACTATCTGGCCGTCATGAGCCGTGGCGACAGCGATATTGCCATGCCGCTGAATTTCATGTGTACCGACTTCAAGCCTGGGCAGGCGCTTTTTTCCCGTACCGTGGATGTCACTCTTAGCGACCAGATGACAGGGTTGGCGTGTATAACTGGAATGAACATATGGGTATTTGTCGGGGGACGGGATGAAGAAACAGGCGACGCAAAAAAAACCTGGCACCGGCTCACGCCATCTTTCTCGGATGCGCCAAAGCAGTTGTTTGGCTCTTCCAGCGGCAGCAAAAAGCGCCTGACGTTTAGCGCATCGGATCTGAATGTGTTGGACAGCGCATTCAGGGCAAACGGCGGGACAAAAATCCCGCAAGCTTTTTGCGAAGTCCTGTTGAAGAAACCAACCGTTGCCGCCGGCCAGCCCGATTGGGGCAAAGACATGAACTTCAGCGATTCGTGGGTATTTCCGCTGGAGATTCAATTTAGAATAACGGAAATCGGAGCCGTGCCGCTTATCGGCAGGCCAGACGGAGAGCGGGGCGAAGTGCCAGATTGGGGATGGTTATTTAAAACCTACCGGAACGGCCCAGGGAACAGCTATCCGGATCCTCAAAAAGTCATTAAAGGCTGAACATGATAATCATAACTTCACGGCGGAGTTTTCTGCGCCGTGTCAGTGTTTTTGCTTTAAGTCTAACCAACATAACGGGATGTGATGCCATGAGCAGCAAAAAGCCAATTGGCGAATTTGGAAAAGTTTTTGACTACCTGCAAAATCCGGAGCTCCGCCAGAAAGAGAATGGCGACGCCCTCATGACAATCAATAGCGCGTCATTTGGTGGCACTGAATTTCATGGCCAGGCGTGGCGCAACATCCGTTTCGTCGACTGCGATTTCGCAAGCTCATATGCCATCAAATTGAAGGGCAGTGAAGATTTGCAATTCGACGGTTGCCGCTTTGGCGGAATTTTGGGATTCGGCAAAATGAATCGGGTCCAATTTTCCAAATGCGCGGGTGTCGGCAAGCTGAACCTGATCGGCGATCCGGGCAGTACGAAAGTCCGTTTCGAAGACTGTAAATTCCAGGGTGACGGCGCCGATCAAAACCATTTTGGCGCATTAGGGACCGAAGGCGAAACGGAGTTCACGCGCTGCCAGTTCAAGTACATGAGTATCTATGGCGATACCAAGCTGACTATCAGGGACTGTCAATTTGAAAATGTTGATTGCCCGATAGATGCGGCGACAGGCGGTTCTGAAGTTCTTATAGAGAACTCCAAGCTGCACGGAAATTTTGATATGCGTCCTGCCGCATTTTTATCCCTCACCATTCGCAATACCGCCATTGATAACATCGACCTGTCCGAAGCCACGGTCAAGGGCGATGTGCTGATGGAATCGCTGGATGCGGGTTATGTCAATGCCTTGTTTGGATCGGCGGCAAGCCTGACCATACGGAACTGCCAGATCAAGGGGAACGGACGAGACGTATTCCAGACTTCGCCGGCCAAGATCGTGCGTATCGACATTGATAATGTCACGTTTGGAAAAGCCAGCGAAGGGGTGTTTATTGGTGGAGGCTTTTCCAGCAAGAAGGAAATAGCGCGCGTCAACCAGTCCCTGCGTCTTCACAATTGCAAGATTCCTGTGCTGGCGTCGAATCATATAAATACCGCAAACCTGATTCTCGATAATTGCGCCATCCAGGAAGCCAGTTTCAAGGAAAGCCGCATCAGCAGGCTGGACATCAAGAATACCAAAATCCTCGAAAGGCTTGATTTCACGAATACGCAAGTCGAAACGCAAGATTTAACGACATTGGCGCCGTATAAAGGACGTGTTGATAAATTAGACGGATCAAATGTAAAGCTGCCGGGTTAAGTTCGACGAGCGGCAGACTCCGCAATTTTTAGATTGGAAAAACACGATGATGGAAACGAGTGAAGCCCAGGCCAGTTGGCTGGGTTTATTGCCAATTGTACTGGTGCTGTTGGTGCTGGCATTGCTTGTGTGGATCGTCAAAATTGCCAGGTCGGCAAAAAAGCAGGAATCGAATGCTCCGGATGCAAATGCCGGCGCCCGCGCGTGGGATTGGATACTGCGTGGCATCGGCCTGTCGTTATTGGTTAGCGTCGCCTTTATTATATTAACCGTCCTCCTGGGCCGTTCCATCAATTCTGCTGCGGTCGCTCCCTTCATTCCGCCGCTGTTTACCCTGTTATTCATAGGATGGCGCCGCATGATGAGGATGGCGCCGGAGAGCGCGGATCCCGCCATTCCAGCCCCGCGCCCGAACACGTGGGTCTGGCTGCTGGTGGCGGTCGGATTATTCCTGTTTTTCTGGCTGGCGTCGGTGAATATCGTCTATGTTTTTTACCTGGCCCTGCCTGCACTGATAATCGCCGCATGGTATTGCGCCAGGCGGCAATGGCGGAAAGAGGCTTATCTGGCGGTGGGCAGCACCATCGCCTTTCCGTTTGTGGGCATCGGCCTTATGGTGGCGATGAACGTGTTGTCGATGTATTCTGGTTCTTACAGATGAATTTAGGATCGTACGAGGCCGCGAAATTGCGAGCGCCGCCTGCTTGGCTTAATGTAGTTGGATTATTTTTTCAGGACAAATCATGGCTCTAAAAATCATCGTAGTGGGCGACAAAACCAGTCATGGCGGTCATGTGATCAGCGGTTCTCCCACGCATAATGTACTGGACAAGCCGATTGCACGGCTGGGCGACCTGGTCGAATGTCCGCTGGTCTATCCGGGTGGTAAACCGCACGGCGTCAACAAGATCATCGAAGGGCATTCGACGTTTATCCTTGACGGGATTCCTGTTGCGCTGGAAGGTCACAAGACCGAATGCGGCTGTACGCTGATCGGCAGCATCGGCGCCACCGTCGGGTAAATCAAACCGTTCCATATCAAGACGTTTTTGAATGAAAAAACGCCACAGGATCTGTTAAACAGATCCTGTGGCGTTTGACGTTACTTGTCAGGAATCTCGTGGTGCCGGAGAGAGGAAATTGATTCTGTTTAAAATCAATGTGTTAAATGATGCCTATGTCGTAAAAAATGGGGATCATGCAAATAATTTTGGAAAATATCGAAAGAGACGCTAGACGCTCTGAATATTTGTCGCTCTTCTGCTCCCCATTGTTTAAGTGGGCCACCGTACAGATCGTACAGCCGCTCAGGCGGATGATGCTCTTTCTGGTTATCCGTAATTTCTCGTCAATAGCGAGGCCCCATGAATGCAACCACCCAACTCCATGCGTTGGGTCAGAGTGTGTGGTTGGACAACATCACCCGTGAACTGCTCGACAGCGGCACACTGCAGCGCTATTGCGAACAGTTGTCAGTGACCGGGCTGACTTCCAACCCCACCATCTTTGACCAGGCGATCCGCAATACCGGCGCTTACGATAAAGCCATCCAGCATAAGACCAAGGAAGGCAAATCCGGCGACGTCCTATTTTTCGAACTTGCTATCGAAGACCTTACACGGGCTGCGGCGTTATTCCACCCTGTTTATGAGGCTAGTGGAGGCGCCGACGGCTGGGTGTCTCTGGAGTTGTCGCCGCTATTGGCCGATGACACCGAAGCCACCATCCAAGCCGCGAAGCGGTTGCATGCACAGGCTCAATGCCCCAACCTGTTTATCAAGATTCCGGGCAATGCGGCCGGAGTGCCGGCCATCGAAGAAGCAATCTTTGCCGGCGTCCCGATCAACGTCACGCTACTTTTCTCACGCCGACAATATTTGGCTGCGGCCGGCGCTTATTGGCGCGGCATCCAGCGCCGGATAGCGGTGGGTCTGGATCCGAAGGTAAACTCGGTGGCGTCGATTTTTGTCAGCCGCTGGGACAAGGCAGTCGCGGGTGAGGTCCCTGGCGCACTGATGAATCGTCTCGGCCTGGCGGTTTCACGGCAAATTTACAAAAGCTACCGGGAGCGCCTTCTCACTGAAGAAGGGCAAGTCTTCGAGCTCACCGGCGTCTTGCCGCAGCGCCTGCTGTGGGCTAGCACCGGCAGCAAGGACCCCCAGCTTTCAGAAACTTATTATGTCGAAGCGCTGGCGGCGCCGCATACCATTTGCACGATGTCAGAAAAAACCTTGCACGCACTGGCCGAGCGCAACCAGCTAAACGGCGCCATGAAGGAAGACGGCGACGACGCTGAAGCAGTGCTGGCCGAATTTTCGCAAGCCGGCGTCGATATCGAAGCGCTCGCCGCCCGACTGCAACTGGAAGGCGTGCAATCATTTAGCAAATCCTGGGGCAAACTGCTGGCGATCATCGCTGACAAGAGCGGGATCCGGCCGGCATAAGCCCAGAAAAATTTATTTTTCTCGCTTTGTTGAGGAATTTCACATGAGAACTTTTCCCATCATATTTGCCGCCGGCCTGGGCTTATCTTCAATGGCCGTTTTCGCTGATCCGTCGCCCGCGCTTGATCGTTTTAGCCTTTCGGCAGGTGGTTACTATGTTCAGCCGACCTTTAATATTGGTGTAAATACCGGCTATGGCCGTGCCGAGACCGGTGATCTCAAGCGCGATCATGCGACGCTTGGACGCATCCGGTCCGATCTTTTGCTCGGCGATCACCAGGGACTTTCCTTCGATTATTATCGATACAGTAATAGCTTTGACGCATCTATTGCACATACCGCTACAGTCAATGGGCAGGTAGTGACGGGAGACGCGTCAGCCGATGGGCGTCTAAAAATTCAACTTGCCCAGCTGGCATATAAATGGTGGCTAGGATCAGGCAATACAGTATTCGGCGTCGGTCTCGGCGCAGCGTATTACCAAGCGAATCTGGATACGACGGCACGCGGCTCTCTCGATGGCATCAGTGGTGTGAACAACTATTCGCGTAGCGACAACGCAATAGCCCCTTTACTCGAAGTTGGCGTACGAACTGCGTTGAGTGATACCGTGCGACTATATGCAGAAGCGTCAGGCGTCAAGAAAAACGGTGGCAACACCAATGGCCATATCTATAACGGAAATGTGGGAATAGAGTGGTTTCCACTTAAAAATGTCGGCATAGGCGCAGACTATGGCATCACCAAGATTCAGCTCTATCGCGATGCGGCGCGATATGACGCTAATTTGGGCATAAAGTTGGTGGGTCCGACCGCCTACGTTAAAGTGCGTTTTTGATTGCCAACAATCGATCAAATTGCCATTGACAACGACATAGGGCACCCCCCTAAAGCATGTCAACGCTTAACATGTGTGTTGGCGGCTTGAGCGTCGAATCCTAAGATTTTCATACTGCGCTTAATATTTTGGGGAACAATAGGATGTGCGTTCCATGGCGTATTACCTTTATGGATCCGCGGCTCTATATTTGCAACGGTCCAATGTGCGCCGCTTGTCACCTTCTCCAGTTCATTCCATGCAAGGGGCACGGAAACGCCAAGCCCCGGCCGTGCCCGCGCCGACCAAGCAGCGACAGTGGTCGCGCCGAAGCCATTACGCAAATAATCCACAAATATCTTGCCGACGCGATTATGAGACCCGCTCTTGGCAGTGAAACGGTCGGGGAAGGAGGTTGCCATATGATCGACAATTGCATGCGAAAAATCCTTTACCGTATCCCAGTCATATTGTTTCCTAAGAGGCACCATCACATGCAAGCCCTTGCCGCCGCTAGTCTTGATCACCGCCTCCAACTCCAACTGCTGCAGGAAGGCACGCAATAGCTGGGCGGCCTGTTGCATCGCTTCCCATTTAGTGTTTTCGCCGGGATCCAGGTCGAAAGTCATTCGGTCTGGTTTCATGATGGAAGTATTGAGTCCGTTCCAAGTATGGAACTCAATCACATTCATCTGCGCCGCCGACAACAGCCCGTCCGACCCGGTGATTTCCAACAAAGGCGGATGACTTGGATCCAGCGCCGCCGGTAATTCGCGCACGCCGCTCATCGTGATTTCTGCCAGATGCTTTTGGAAGAACAGTTGGCCTGTGATGCCGTCAGGGGCGCGCAACATCGCCACAGGCCGGCCTTTCAAGTGCGGCATCATCAGCGGCGCGACCAGGCCGTAATAACGTATCAGTTCTATTTTGGTAATGCCGCTGGTGGCATCGACGACACGTTCGCCGTGGGTGACTTTCAATGACTTGAGGGCATGGCTTTGCGGTTGTGTGGTTGAGATATGCATGGCGTTTTCCCGGTAACGGGTTCGCGGCTGCTCCCAAGCAGCTGATCGATAGCTTGACTCTACCACCGTCCGCCATGAAAACCATAGGACAGAGCCTCAGCGTCTTGTAAGAATCGATGAGGTTAATAGACGTCGTGGCAACTCGGCGCAATGTCCTACACGACAATCAGCAACTGTCCGATAGCTGCTCCTGGCGGCGGGGCATAAGCTGGGCTACAGGATGCGGTTACCAGCCAGCGCGCCAGAAGACTTCGAACCGCAGTACCTGCCGGTGACGCCGGCGCCGTGGCCCTGAAGCTTGTGGGCGGCGGGGCGGCGCATGAGTGCAGCGATCCGTAGCAAAAAGGCTTGGCAGCACGGCAGCCGCAACAGAGAACGCCCGCGGCCATTCGCCAGGCCATCCGTACACTTACAAGGAATCACCATGAGCGCCAACGACAAGCAGCAAAAGAAGGTTCGTTCCGACAAGCATGACAGCCCGGATGAAATCACGCTCGACGACGCCAATGAAATGTCATTCCCGGCCAGCGATCCGGTAGCCTCTTCCAATATCATGCGTGTCACCGAAGCGCCGGAAATGCCGGCCGCCGCAGCCGATCATCAGAACAGCAATGCGGTGCGAGGAGCGGTCGACAGCGGCAAGACTCATGTCGCCAGCTTGCGTCATCTGACCATAGCGGTATTGGTCACCGACGGCTTCGAGCAAGCCGAATTGCTGGAGCCAAAACAGGCGCTGGAAGCCGCCGGGGCGGTGGTCCATATCGTTTCCGACCAGAGCGAAAGCGTACAAGGATTCCGGCATACTGAGAAAGGCGTGCGCGTAAGCGTCGACCAGGCATTGTCCACGGCCTTGCCCGAAAACTATTCAGCCGTGCTGCTGCCCGGCGGTGTAGTCAATGGCGATGCCTTGCGCATGTCGCCCCAGGCTCGTGGATTCATCCAAAGCATCAACAAGGTAAACAAGCCGATCGCCTCGATCTGCCATGGCGGCTGGCTGTTAATATCAGCCGGCATAGCCAAAGGCCGGACAGTGACCAGCTGGCCCAGCCTGCAGGACGACTTCCGCAATGCCGGCAGCACATGGCTGGACAAGGACGTAGTGCGCGACCGCAATTTTGTTTCTTCGCGCAAGCCCGACGACATTCCCGCCTTCAACCAGGCCTTCATCAGTTTACTGCACGAGCAGCAGCATGCGCCTTCTCATCTCAAATAAGGGCGACCGCCATGCCGAAGAAGACCACAGATGTGAATATCAAAGCCCCGCTCAGAAAAGACGGCGCGCCTCTGCTTCCCAACGAAAGAGACGAGATGGCGGACCGGCAAGCAGTCCGGCCGCAGCTTATTCTTCAGCATCGGCAGTAGCCTTCAACTGGGTCGCCATTTCCAGATGCCGCTGCAGGCTTGGCAAATTGCTTGATGTCCGGGTCCTTGGCGCCGGCGGCGCTTGTCTTGAACAGCTCAACCGCATCCTTGTCAGCAGAGACGTCTATCATGCCAGCGTACTGCTGGTCGAATGTCGCGCCCTGGAGTTTGCTACGCCGCCTTGCCGACTTTTAGTGCGACGGCCTGATGTCCTTTGCGTCTAGGGGCATTTTCTTAATATTAATGATTTCACCGCCACGCTCAGCGATTTCCTTATGACACGCCGCCACCAGAACATCAAAATGCGGATCTTCTTTTTTTCCATCAAATTTTTCAATCAACGGTTTATCGGGATCTATTTTTCGGGAACTGTCTATGCGTGGCGCACCAACATAGGTTGCACGATATGGGCCTCCGTCCCCGATGTCCGAGATTGCAAGTGTCACAAAAGCGTTAGTAGTTTCTACTATGTAGGTATTGAGTTCACTCATGATGCTTTCCTTTTGCTGTTCTGGCGTTGAATGAACAAGCCACGCAAGAAATGCATCGGCCTAATGGTTTGAATAGGTGGATCTACAATTCACCTTCGCCAGAGATATCTAAAAATCTCGCCACCATGATTACAATTTCGATTTGGCTGACGAGCGCATAAAATCCAAAGGATCTGCGGGTCCCTCGGAAAGATGCTGCTTGATTGAAAGATGAGAGACGATGGAGTGAATAGTTCCCTCCATCGGTTGTGAACATTCAAGAATTCGCTATGGGATCGCACTCTATTTTTTGAGGAATTTCGAGCGATGGTTGCCTAATGTTCGTCGTCAAGAATATTTTCCTCAGAGATATCATCAACATGGATGATCTTGCCACCGCGATCAGCGAGTTCCTTGTGGCAGGCGTCCAGAAGCACGCCCAGCTGGGGAGCCTCCATTTCGCCATCAATGTCGTCCCTCACTGGCGTTGTGCTGGGTACCCCAAGGTATGAGGCACGATAGGGGCCGCTTGGTCCCACTGCCAACACGGTGAGGGTGTACACGACATTGGACGTTTCGACAATGTAGGTCTTTAGCTCTCTCACAATATCCTCCTTGGTTCGTTCCAACGGTTAGTGAACGGCTTTTTGAAGAAGCGAAATACGTCTAGCTGTCCTAATAGAAATTACAATCTCGCATCGCCGGAAATGTCTTTAATATCGACGATGTCGCCGCCACGCCTTGTCATTTCCCGGTAGCACATGGCGACGAGCACATTGAAATCCATTCCCTCAGCCTCGCCATCAAGATTAATTTTTTCCCACTCGCGACCGTCTACGTGAGATTGCTCAGTGTGCCGTGTCGTGCCAACGTAGGTTGCATTGTAAGGACCTCCCGGCTGCATTTCCGCGACTAGGAAGGTAAAAAGCGCACGGTTTGTTTCGACCAAATATGTTTTGTGCATGATGATTTCCTTGATCCGTTTTAGCGTTGAATGAAAGGTCCTCGACAGGCGACCGAATCATTGGGTTCTCCCTCAATCCTTCAGATTGTTCTGAATAAAAAAGGAAGAGCTAGCGAAAATTAAATAGTTCCGCTTGAGGAAAGACAATTACATTTTCCTGAGGTGGAGATTGCGTCACGAGCCACGTCGCCAGTACTGGTCGTCAGACATGCGGTCCCGATACGTTGCAATAGAATTAAAAAAAGGGCCGGCATAGGCATGCGCGGCCCCACCCAGGTTGGCACTGGTAAGCGGATATTGCTCAAGACTTTCTGTTACAGCACTCAGCTATTCATCATGCAACTTGGCACGAAACAGAATGTCTCGGAGAATGTGGTCGTCATCGAACGTGATTTTCAATGCGAGACCGAGGACGGTCAAACTCGCTTTGCTTCCAGAAACAGAAAAGAGATCTGCATCGGAAGCGAACGTGAGTTCATCGGTTAAGTGCGGAAACTGCTCCGCAATGATTACTTGTGCGACGGAATTCCAATCAAGCCCATTGCCGGTCCAGCCAAGCTCTGCTCGTTCCTTGAATATCTCGGCTTTTTCTTCAAAACTTGAATCCAGCAGGACCAATGCTTTACAACTGCCGTCAATCAGAAAAAATGGTGCAAACGTTGTCATGTCTACTAAATCGCTTTTGCCCTGCGGCATGCCTACTATTGCCGGGTCCTCGGCGATCCTTGTCATGGTGTCGAGCTTCATTTCCCATCGTCCTTCAAAAAAATATGGCTAGAAAAAATTAACTCTCTACGACATTTTGCGTGCTTATCGGCGCGCATCAGCGCCACTTAAATATTAGAAATACCTGACAGCGCATTCCATAAAAAATTTTTAACTTTAGAAAAAAATATATCTCTCAAAAATAATGCTTACCGAGCAACAAGTGAATTCACTACAAAAAAATCATAATCTGTTGGTTTTCATTGAAAACTGCCTCCCTTAACCGGAGAACTATCCTCGATAGGGCGTTGTTTTACGTAAGGTTGACAACGGCCAGTAAGCCAATACGTGGGTTGGACTGCTGCCCCCCACAGCGACAGTTCGCCAGATGTTAGAATCGCGACGTTTCATCAAAGAAATCGTGCATTGGATCCCACATGGCAAAAAGCTGATGACCCAAATCACAAAAAGCACAATCCGCCAAATCCCTGTTGGTGTATGGATACTCGGCTTTGTCAGCATGTTGATGGATATTTCTTCCGAAATGATCCACAGCCTGTTACCGCTATTTATGGTGACTACACTAGGTGCAAGCGCCTTAACGGTCGGCCTGGTTGAAGGACTGGCGGAATCTACTGCTCTAATCGTTAAAGTGTTTTCCGGTACATTAAGTGACTACCTGAGGAAACGCAAAGGACTGGCTGTATTCGGGTATGCATTAGGTGCGCTATCTAAACCATTGTTTGCCATTGCTCCCAGCATGGGGATCGTGCTCACAGCTCGCCTGCTGGATCGTATTGGCAAAGGTATTCGTGGTGCGCCGCGCGACGCTTTGGTGGCTGACATTGCACCGCCAAATTTGCGCGGCGCCGCATTCGGGCTACGCCAATCCATCGACACAGTAGGCGCATTTCTTGGACCTTTGCTTGCCGTCGGCTTGATGCTGTCATGGGCCAATGACTACCGAGCCGTATTCTGGGTGGCCGTCATTCCAGGGCTGATGGCCGTTGCACTCCTCTTTTTTGGTATACGCGAACCTGAGCACCTAGATGGTATCAAGCGTTCAAATCCGATTCGCAGAGAAAATCTAAAGCGTCTTGGGGCGCCGTATTGGTGGGTGGTGGGTATCGGTGCGGTGTTCACTTTGGCGCGCTTTAGCGAAGCGTTTTTGGTGCTGCGAGCGCAACAAGGCGGGATTCAGGTAGCGCTCGTGCCGCTGGTCATGGTAGCGATGAATGTGATTTACGCAGTCTCGGCTTACCCCTTCGGAAAGCTCTCCGACCGCATGAGCCATACCAAACTATTGATGCTCGGTTTGGTCGTATTAATTGCGGCTGATCTGGTGCTGGCAAGCACCGACCATTGGGGTATCGTGTTGGCCGGGGTCGCTTTGTGGGGCCTGCACATGGGAATCACCCAGGGCCTGCTGGCAACAATGGTTGCCGATACCGCACCCGCCGACCTGCGCGGCACTGCCTACGGCTTCTTCAACTTGATGAGCGGGATCGCCATGCTGATTGCCAGCGGGGTCGCAGGTTTACTATGGGACAGGCTTGGAGCATCATTTACGTTTTACGCTGGCGCCGCGTTTTGCGTCATCGCTATTGCCGGTTTGGCGTTGCAACCGAGTCATGCCACTGAATAGACGCGGTAGACGCGGGTTCGATTCCCGCCACCCCTCCATCATTACAAAAAACACCAGACCGCCGCAGACTTCGTAAATATCAGGGTTACAAAAACTGAGAGGCCTGGCAATGGTTCAAAAGGCTTCCATTTTCACCCACGTTTTAAGTCTTAAGTCTATAGAACAAACGTGTGGCCACTTGTGCGCTATCTGATTACCCGTCCATCCAAGCTCAAGTTCAGGAGCGATCATGGCGCGTTTTGCGCAGCGGCTTCAAACAATGCGGCGATTTCATCAGCTGATACTGGTTTGCTGAAATGATAGCCCTGCACCTCATCGCAGTCGTTGTCGCGCAGAAATGCAAGCTGCTGTTCGGTTTCCACCCCCTCGGCGATAACTTTGAGATTCAGTTTGTGCCCCAACGAAATGACGGCCATGGCGATAGCCTTGTCATCCTGATCTTTCGGGATGTCACGTATGAAGGACTGGTCAATTTTCAGTCGCGCCACCGGGAAGTGCTTCAATGCGCTGAGGCTAGAATAACCAGTGCCAAAATCGTCAATCGAGATCTGGACCCCCATTGCTTGCAGCCCCTCCATCGTGGCGACGGCTTTCTGGACGTCCTGCATGATCACACTTTCGGTCAGTTCCACTTCAAGGTAGCGGGCTTCCAACCCGCTTTTCGACAACGCCTCCGCCACACGGTTGATTAGATCCTTTTCCATGAATTGGCGCGCGGACACATTTACCGCGATGCGGATAAACGGCAATCCCGCATCCTGCCACGCCTTGTTTTGCTGGCAGGCGGTGCGCAAGATCCAAGCGCCGATCGGCACGATCAAGCCAATTTCCTCCGCCTGCGGAATGAACCTGGCAGGTAAAATCATGCCCTGTTCGGGATGTTGCCAGCGGATCAGCGCTTCCACCCCGATGATGTGGCCTGAGCGCAGGTCTACCTGCGGCTGGTACAACAACAGGAATTCGTTACGGGCGATGGCATTCATTAAGCCTTCCTGCATCCAGCTTCTTTCCTGAATCCTGGCATTCATTTCACTCGCATAGAATTGGTAGCTATTGCGCCCCAACTCCTTGGCGCAGTACATGGCCATGTCAGCATGCGTCAACAGGGTTTCGGCGTCATGTCCATCCTGCGGAAAAATGCTGACGCCAATACTGCACGTCACGGCGTGCTCTGTACCCAACAAGATCATGGGCTGTGCGATACGCTCGACGATGCGTTGCATTATGGGAAGTGGATCGCCACCCACGGATTCAGGGTGCAGGAGGATCACGAATTCGTCGCCACCAAGGCGTGCCACGGTATCGGACTCGCGCACACACGTACGAAGGCGCTCGGCAATTTCCTGCAACAATATGTCACCCGCATCGTGCCCGAGGGTGTCATTGATGAACTTGAAGCGATCGAGATCGACGAAAGCCACAGCAATCTTTCGCTGCTCGCGATCGGCGCTGGTAATGGCCTGAGCAATAAGCTCCATCAGTAGCGCGCGGGTCGGCAGTTTCGTCAGGACGTCGTAGTTCGCGCGACGATGCAACTGCTCTTCCAGTTGCTTAGTCTCGGTAATGTCATTCATGACCACGACGAAGTGCGTGGCTGTTTCCGCATTGTCGCGGACACCGGCGATATAACATTCGGTCCAGAATGGTGTCCCATCTTTGCGGTAATTGTGCAGTTCAGCATGTCCCTCGCCATCATGCTGCATGACGTCCAGAATGACACGGATACCTGGCTGATCTTGATCTGCACCCAGCAGGAAGCGAATATTTTTACCCGCTACTTCGGCTGCTGTATAGCCGGTCATTCGTTGAAAAGCGGGATTGACATACTCGATCGGATTATCGGGCAGGCTGTTGTTGGTAAGGAATATGGCGTTGATGGACGCTTCGATGGCCTGGTGTTTAAGGCGCAGTGCTTGCTCGACCAATTTGCGCTCAATGATATGTTCCAGCAAAGCTTCATTGGCCGTTTTGAGCTCAAGCGTGCGTGCGCGAATCTCCTCTTCCAGCCGGTCCATTTGCGACTCAGCTTGCTGCGTCATTTCCCACTTCGTGGTCAGCGTGTTGGCCAGTTGATACACCTCGACATTGTCGAACGGTTTCTTGAGTATCAGCAGTCGATCGCACACATCGAGTTGCGCCAATATTTCCTCCCAAGAGTAATCAGAATAGGCTGTACAGATCACAATCTGCAGCCGAGGGTCTTCTTGCCAGAGTCGTTTGACGGTCTCGACGCCATTCCATCCCGGTGGCATGCGCATATCGACAAATGCCATGGCATAGGGCAAGCCGTGTTGCAGCGATTCGCGCACCTTCGCTACTGCCTCCTGCCCTTGATAGGCTGAATCCAGTTCGAAATCGTTGGCGGAGACTGGCGCCGTTGTACCGAAAAGAGCCGATTCCACGTCATCCAGTTCGGATGTCGAGGTCGTGCTCGACAGGATCTTGCGAAAATCCTGATGGATCGATGGCAGGTCATCTATCAGCAAGATGCGTCGGTTCTGTAGCCGTTTCATGAGAGAGCTCCTTCTTTCACTTTTGCTTTGATCGGGAGTTCGAGGGTAAAGGTGGCGCCTTTGCCAAAACCGTCGCTATGTGCAGTCAAGCTGCCACCCATCTCATGGGCCGCCAGCACGCAACTGTGCAGGCCGAAACCGTGACCGTCCTTGTGCGTCGTGAATCCGTGCGTAAAGATGCGTGTCAAGTTTTCGGGGGCTATGCCCTCGCCGTTGTCGGCGACCTGAATCTGTATCGCGTCTCCTTGCGCTCGGTGCAGACGCAGTGTGATCTGGCGCTCCCGGCCAGGCACGCCATTCAACGCATGCTTAGCGTTACTGATGAGGTTGACGAGTATCTGCAACACCCGATGCTTGTCCAGCAGCAGTGCTGGCACGTCGTCAAATTCCTTCAACACCGTCACCTGATGGCGCGATAGTGCGCCTGCACTTATGCGTACCGCATCCTCAACTAAATCATCTATCTGAAACCGCTCGAAGACACTGGAGGCGCCAGCGTATGTCTGTTGGGCGGCAACGATGTCTTTGATGTGGTCAACGCTCTTGGTGAGATGCGCAAGCTCTTCGATGATGCTCTGTCGCTCTGTAGCCACTACCTTTGCCAGTTTGCTCAAATAGCCGGGCAGCATCTTTCCTTTTTGGTCTTGGGTGAGAAAATCCCCCAGGTCTTCGGCGTGTTCGTTCATCAACTCGACTACCTTGCCGAGTCCAAGAGCTTTGGAGGCGTGCACCTGGCTGCTGACTAGTCCTGCCGACACATTCACGCTGTTCAGCACATTGCCGACGTTATGCAGTACGTTGGTGGCGATTTCGGCCATACCTGCCTGGCGGGCGGTGGTGATTAGTTCGGCCTGTACCTCTTTCAGTTCTTGCGTACGCTGTTTCACCCGTTGCTCCAAGTGATCGTTGGCATGCTTGAGTTCCATGTTGACGTGGTTGATAACAGCATGGCTGCGAATCAGGCGGGCAGCCGCATACAACAGCAATCCAATCAGCGCCGCTGCAAAGATCAATAGGTATTGGCGATATTTCTGCGCCTGCTCGGCGGTCCGTCGCTGCTCGCCGTTGAGGATATTGTTGATGTCATCGAGGCGCGCAACCGTCGGCGCCGTAGCAATACTGTTCAGGAGGCCGCTAACCATGTTGTGCTCGCGCAAGACGGTACGGACGTGTGCCACGAAAATGCCGACCATGTCGTCAATGTCGCTCGGTAGCCCCTTCGTTTGGGCTGCAAGATGGCCAAGTTCCAACTCGATTTCGACGACCTTGTCATCTGCCGCCGCTTGGTCATACTCCAAACTTGCCAACAGCACTTTATTCACGCCTGCCGCGACGCTTTTCAACACGCTCTGATCTTGTCCTTTGCCTTTGTTCAGCAGATTCTGGATGTCTTCTGCAGCTGTAGGAAGGAACGTCAAGGAATTGCGCAGCACCGCATTGTGAGACTTGAAATGTTCGATCAGATTGGCTTTTTTCTGGAGCGCGATCTCGAACGCCTTGATACTGTTTGTCAAGGTACGGGCGCTGTCGCCTTTCTGGCTGGCCCCGACCGCATCCAGCTGCTGCTGCAGTTTGCTCAGGTCGACCAAGGGATCGACTAACGGGTCGTAAGTCTTGTTGATGCCGATTTTGGATTTCATCGCATCTAATTCCCAGCGTGCATCCAGTTGCTTGATCTGGCGTAACAAGGCCACGTTTTCGAAGTAATTGGACGGATCATAGTCCCGCGTCTTGTTGTACAAAAATACAAGAGCCGAGATAAGCAGGACGCCCAGCGCTGTCATGGAGAGCCAGAGCAGCCGCTTCGGCATGATGAATATGGCTTTTCTCACGGCGCGCCAGTCAGTGTGTTGAGGAATTTGATGATGTCCTCCTTGTCTTCTTTGGATCCGACGCGACCAAGCTGGTATCTGAACATGATGTCAACGGCATTTTCAAGCGTCTTGGCCGAACTATCGTGGAAGTAGGGAGCCGTAAGTGCGACGTTGCGCAGGCTTGGCACTTTGAAGACGTACTTGTCATTTTCATCCTTGGTAACAAGATAGCGTCCCAAGTCTGCGTCTGTCAGGTGGCCGCGTTTCGCGAAATAATCGTCCATGACGCCAAATTTTTGAAACATGTTGCCGCCAACATTCACTCCCTGATGGCAAGCGACGCAGCCATACTGTTTAAACTTCGCATAGCCTACTTTTTCTGCGCTGGAGATCGCATCAGGATCACCGCGAAGATATTTGTCGAAGCGTGAATTGGGCGTGATCAGCGTGCGCTCGAAGGTCGCGATCGCATTCTGGATGGTCGCTTTCGTGACCCCATCTTGGTATGCACCAGCAAAGTCACGCTGATACTTTGGGTCCTGAGCTACTTTGGTCACGACGTCAGCCCATTTCGATCCCATCTCGACGGGACTCTGGATCACGAAGTCAATTTGCGCTTCCAGTGAGTCCGCGCGGCCGTTCCAGAATTGTTTGAAATTCAGAGCTGCATTCAATACGGTCGGTGCGTTGACATCGGTCAGTTTACCGTTGAAGCCGATCGAATGAGCACGACCATCAACTCCGCCTTTCCCAAGGTCATGACAGCTTGCGCAGGACATCCGATTATTGGACGAGAGACGTACATCGCTAAACAGCTGACGGCCAATCTTGGCCCGTGCGGGATCTTGATTCAGTGAGAGAGGGACCGGCTTGATTGGCTCATCAAGAGGGACGGCAAACGCTAGGGATGTCCCTCCTAGCATAAATACCAGGATCAACTTTAGTTGACAGGAAGACATTCTTCCTCCCTCGCTTTTACTACAAGCCCGGTGAGAGTTGCACCTTTGCCAGGTACGTCGTGGTATATGGTCAATGCCACACACATCTACCAACTTACATATTGCTATTCGGATAAACGATTATGGCTATTTGTACATGACAAGCTGCACTTTCCCAGCGCGCTCGCTCACGAAATTTCCCAAAAAAATCCTGATAGTCTTACATGATGCAAATCAAATAAATGTTTCCTCACATCAATACTATACTTGATAATCAGCAACAAATACACCGTCGATAGTGGCGATTTCCCCCCAATTAGCCTGCAGACACTTATAACAAGCAGCTTGAATCTTTTACTTCCCCTGGTATCGGTGCTACGGCTTCACTGCGGCTTGGAAGCGAACAGCCCAATTTCGGCGAGATCCGTAAAGGTGCTATCGCCATTATTGGCTGTGATGTTGAGCCGGTAGTAGCGATAGGAGCCCGGACTCGCGATCGTGTAGGTCTTCAGCTTTAAGCGTGTGGCAAACACCTGGTTGCTTTGCGTGTCGAGCGTGGTCCAGGTGGAGCCGTCGGTGGAGCCCTGGAACTGCCAGTCCTTCGGATCGCGCGGGACCAAGTCGTTGGAGCTGGTGACCGTATAGCGTTGAACGATCTCCGTATGGCCGAGGTCGTACTGCAGCCAGCCGGTCACGCCTGAGTAGAACCATTGCGTCGCCGAGTTTTGGTCGAAGGCGCTTCTAGCATTGGCCGCGTTGCTTGCGCTGTCGTTTGCAGTGCCACCGGTGGCGACGTTCACCATCGGACGAACCGGCGTAGCGCTGTCCGCGGGAGAATTACCGCTCGTGCCGGCGGAGTTGGTCGCCGTGACGGTGTAGTAGTAGGTCGTGCCATTGCTCACCGACTTGTCCGTGTAGCTGCTGCCCGTGACACCCGACGCGATGGTTGAGGATGGGCCGCCGCTGAAGGCGGAGCGCTTGACCGTGTAGCTGGTGGCGCCGAAGGACGCCTGCCAGCGCAGCGGGACAGCGCCATCGCCCGGCGAGGCCAGCAGCATGGCGGGCGCCGCGGGGATGACGCTCGGCGCACCACCGTCGCCGCCGGTGATTTGGACGTTGCTGAAGGTGGAGCTGTTCAGGGTGCCATTGGCGAGTGAGGAGACCACCAGACCGACATAGATCGTGTCGGGAACGGGGGCGTCGATGCGGCCGACATCGGTGGCAGCCCAATTGGTGCCATCGGGAGAAAGGTAGCCGGTGATGATGTTCCCGATGCGCTCGAGCTTCACCCAGTACGAAGCCGTGGCGCTGGCGATGCCCAGGGCTTTGTTCCCATAGTTCGAGCCACCATACACGGCGAGTTTCGGCATGTTCTGTTCGGCCGTGCCTCTGTTGGAGATAGCCATCCAGGCGCGGGGAACGCCTGGTTCCAGACTTGTGCGCATCATCACGCCCGCCACTGCGGACGGACTGGTGTTCTGGACCGACTCGACTTTCGCGATGATGGCGCCGTTGCCGGTGATGGCCTTGTAAGTGAAGTGGCAACTGTCCCTTTCGCCCCAGATATCGGCACCTGCTCCCTGAATTAACCATTTGCCGTTGGCGTATGTGGCTCCGCCCGCCGGAGCGGCGCCCCCGATGTCAGCATTGCTGAATCCCGAGGTGATCGAGGTAGTCGAAGGAATCGGCAGCGCCGGCGGCGGCGTCGCCTTCGAGGTGTCCGAATCCTTGAGGAACATGAAGCTGGTGCCGTCCACCGGCATCCAGAGGCGTCTCTGCGCGATGAAGGGTGCCTGGAGCCCCTTGCGGAGGACGTAGGCGCCATAAATCTGATTGAGCGCCACGTTTCCGCCATTGGCGCCGTTCCAGCCGTGCCCGGTGATGTCGGAGGTGTAGTACGCATCGGTGGTGCCGAAAGGAAGCGCCGCCGTTGGCACGAGCTCGTTCACCCTCGCGAAATACTCACCCGCCGCCAGCAGGCGGCCGTCAAGATCGGAATAGATGTCGATGCCTTGGCTCCAGAGCGCCTCGGCGAGCATGGTCAGCGAACGGAACTGTCCATAGGCGTGCCCTTGGTCGCGGAGGGAGTCGCCGAGCATGCCGATGTCGTTGGAATTTCGCAGTCCGATATGGGCTAGCGTGCGAGTCTGATAGACGACCTTGTCCAGCGTCTCGATGTCGTCGTTGTAGATCGCCATCAGTCCAAGAGCGACGAGGGCCAGTGCGCCCTTGTTGGCGGCCCCGTATGAGCTTTCGCCATAGGGATTCGCTGCCGGCAGCAGGACATCCTTGAAATACTTCTTGACGATCGCCGTGTCGGCCTCCTTCCAGCCCGGCCATGTGCCGCGCAAGATCTCCGCGCCGCCTACGAACAGGTAAGCGTAGTCGCCCAGATCGAGCATCGACTCGCGTCCCGAGAACTCAGTCTGGGTGGTGGCCCACGCAATCAGGATCTCGCGCGCCTTCTTCGCGTATCGGTCGTCCTGGGTGAAATACCACATGCGCGAGAGATTCCAGATCGCGACCATGTCGTTGCGCCAGGCCCAGAGGTTCTCGTTGGGGGCGCGGCTCACTTTCGCGAACGGGCCTGCCATGCCATAGGTGAGGTGGGCCTTGCCGTCATTCGCCATTTGGTCGTAGGCGGACTTCCACGGCTCCTTGCCCTGATCGACGTACGCCTTGAGAGTTTGGAGATCCGAGAGGGTGAGCGGAGCGCCTGGATGCTTGATAACGCGGACCACCGGAGCACTTCCCACTGGAGTATTTCCCACCGGGGTACTTCCCACCGGAGTATTTCCTACCGAAGTACTTCCCACCGAAGTACTTCCCACCGGAGCACTTCCCGCTGGGACGCCTTCCACAGAGGTATTTCCCATCGGTTCGCCGCCGCAAGCGCTGAGTATCAGGCAGATAGTGATCGTTATGAAAATTTGTTTTTTTAAAAAAAAAGTCATTTTATTCAAAAGAAAAAGGTGTCCGTAAGAATAATTTTTCCATCTTGTCAAAAGGGGAAAAGTTATTTTTCCAGAAGGAATTTCGAATGGTAATAGGTGCGGAGTCGATACGTGCGCAGTCATCTTCGGGCGACACCTTCAGCACAATCCGTGCCATATCGAATTCCCAATATGAAGCCGGATGAATCAGAAGAACATGCGGAAACCGTGAAGTAACTTTGACTGAAGGACGAAAAAGCCGACAAATTTTGGCCTGGGCAAAATCCGTGACCGCGGCTTTGAGCCACAGTGCTGCGGGGCCAGCGGCCTCAACCTGGTGACGGCGGCCGTCATGCTGTGGAACACGATCTATCTGGAGCGGACCGCGAGTGCCTTGGGGATGTCCAGAAACACCGTTCGGCGCTATCTCCGCTCGGAAATCACCAGTCCATCAGGATCTGCGGGATGTGAGTTTCGACGGATATCACGATAGAGAGACAGCCTTCGCCAGGGTATGGCGGGCCGGTCAAACCGACCGGGTCAATTCAGCAAGCAAAAGAACAAACTGGATTTTCATTGTTTCGAATTTTGAGTGCGGCTATTTGGGCCTGTTCAAGTTAAACGAGGCTGCCCAGTCGGTGTTAGCGCTAACAAAATTTGTCAGTTTTTTTAATTTTTCGGTCAATTTTCTGTCCATATCCTGGCGGCACAACTTCGAATCACCTGCGGCCTTTTCGCCTGAATTCGTTCTACTGCGTGTTCGGTATTCGATGTGGCACGGATAATGCTCATGGCGTTTCCGTGTAGTAACTATCACGTGCGAAAAATATGACATTTCTTTTTAAAAAACAATTCATTATCACAATCTCTGCCTGCCTGATACTCAGCGCGTGTGGCGGCGGCACGAGCGATGCCGGAACAGGCTCTTCCTCAACCGGCACGGCGGCCACCCCAGCTGGCACGGGCTCTACGACAGCCGGCACGGGTTCCACGCCAACCGGCACAGGGTCCACGCCAACCGGCACGAACACCACCCCAACCGGCACGAACACCACCCCAACCGGCACGGGCTCTACGCCAAATAATGGATCCGGTGGCACCTCGACCGGCAGCGCGGCGGCTATCTGGAGCAGCGTCAAGTGGGGCGGCGGCGGCTATGTCAGCGGCCTGATCTATCATCCGACGTCGCCGAACGTCTTGTACGCCCGGACGGACGTTGGCGGCGCCTACCGCTGGAACCAGACCACGTCGCAATGGGAGCCCATCACCGATGGCCTGCGTTTCGGCCAGGCCGAGTCCGCCTTCCACGACGTCGAAAGCATCGCCCTCGATCCAACCAACGACCAGCTCGTCTACTTGGTCGGGGGCAATGGCGGCAACGGTCGGCTGTATACTTCCAGCGACCGGGGCGCCAACTGGACGTGGGTCAGCCTGCCATTCATGGTGAACGGCAACGCTGAGGGCCGGGCGATCGGCGAGCGCCTGATGCTCGATCCGACCAATCCGTCGACGATGTTCTACGGTTCGCGCAATGCCGGCCTGTGGAAGAGCGCGGACTCGGGCCATACTTGGGCGCAGGTCACGGGATTGTCTTCCCTCAATATGAACACCGCCGCGATCGGCGTCGAGCAGATCATCTTCGACAATGGGAACGTGGGCGGCGGCCAGACGACCTGGAATATGTGGGTCGCGGTCGCTCCCGACTACGCCAACGCGGCGGGCCTGACCTCGACCTTCTACAGGTCCAGCAACGGCGGTTTTTCATGGACGCCGGTCGCGGTGCCGGCTGCGGTCGTCGGGTATTACATCCCGCACTTCGCGCGCGCCGCCGATGGCATGTACTACGTGGTATTCAACAAGAACGCGGGCCCGGGCGGCGATGGTCCCGGCTACCTCTATAAGTTTAGCGGTAGCAATGGCGGTATCTGGACCTTGCTTAGCAGCACCACCGCGGGCGGCTACGGCGGCGTGTCCGTCTATGGCAGCGGCCCGACCACCCGCGTCGCGCTGGCTGTGACCAATACCTGGAGCGATTTCCCCGGCCAGAAGATCACCCAGTTGTCCGACAACGCCGGCACCACCTGGCACGAAATCGAGTCCCAGATGCCCCACGCGCAGACCACCTCCGGGTACTGGGGCTGGAATGATGACGTCGAGATCGATCCGAACAACCGCGACCACATCATGCACCTTGACGGCGCCGGCATCTGGGAGACGATGAACGCCTCATCGGCGACACCGAGCTGGACCTTGAAGGTGAACGGCATCGAGGAGACTGTCACCCTGGCCGTCATCACCCCGCCAGCCGGTGCGACGTACAAGCTCATCAACAGCGGGGGCGACATCGGCACCTGGGTCCAGACGGACCTCGCGACGATGCCGACCAAAGGCCCCAACACCGGCTGGAGCAATGGCAATTCGGCCGACATGAGCTGGTCCGATCCGCAATACATTGCCGCTGTCGCCGCCGCGAACGGGTCCGGCGGCGCAGGATACGGGTACTGGTCGGGCGACGGCGGCGCCACGTGGGCGAACTTCGCCGCCCTGCCTGCCGGCGCCGCGGCCGATGGGCGCGAAGCGTCCAACATCGTTGTCACCGCACGCAACAAGGCGATCTGGGCGCCGTCCAATGCGGTGCCGTCCTACACTACCGACAACGGCGCCAGCTGGACGGCGACGAATCTCCCCGCGCTGACGGTGTTCGACGGCTGGACACGCGGCTACCGGCTCGCGGTGGACCGCAAGAACCCGAACAAGGTCTATGCCTACGATTCGGGCGGTGTATGGTGGTCGGGAACGCCAGGCAGGGTCTATGTTTCGACGGATGGCGGCCATACCTTCACGCTGAGCCAGGGCTCGGTGTCGGCGGGGCTGCGCGCCAATCCGTGGCACGCCACCTCGATGGCCGTCAATCCGAACGTCGAGGGCGACGTCTGGCTGGCTGACGGCGATACCGTGTACCACTCGGTCGACTCTGGCGCCACCTGGACCAAGCTCAACAACTTCGCGTCTATCTTCAGCAACGGCAATGGGGCGCCCGACGCGCAGGGTGCCAGCGTCGTGGCCCTGGGCAAGGCAGCCGTTGGCGCGCCGTACTCGGCCGCAATCTACGTGGTGGGCGTGATCAACGGCCAGTGGGGCGTGTGGGCTTCCGACAATGCAGGCGGCACCTGGACCCGCTTTAACGACGATGCCCACCAGTTCGGCGGCATCGGCGCGATGGCGGCTGACTGGAACATCTATGGCCGGATCTACGTCAACGGCGCGGGCCGCGGCTTGCTGTATTCCAATTAAGATCGCTTGATCGCGGGTGGACAAGGGCGGCTGCGGTCGCCCTTGTTATTTTGGGTCGCTGGATAGCGACGCCGGCGCGGTTGACGCTTTGGCGCAATCTGCCCGGCATCTTGGCTCAGATGGCGTGCTACGGCAAGACGGTCAAAAGCTGTTGGAACGGTGAAAAAAACGGGATTCTGAAATTTCCGCCGGTTTGGGCGTAGAACCCCAGTTAATGAGACAAATCTACCTATTCGAAGCATTTTAATGCTTTAGTTAGCGAGATAAATTCAATAATTGACGAGACAATTGCACATCAATGCGACTCTCTCCCTGCATAATCTTCTGGCTGGCTCATGGCAAACAGTACGCAGCGCGCGAAACTGCTTGCGGGGATGGCGTTGCGCTCGTAGAACGCCTGCATGGCCTGCGCCATGCCTTCGGCTTACCCTTTGGAAGAAGCAGGAGTGACTTACGAGGAAGTGATATCGGCGCTTGCAGCCGAGGAGACGAAGCGGAAAAGCCACAGCCATGTAAAGGCAGCGATTAAAGGGCTGGTGCCGGAGAGAGGAGTCGAACCCCCGACCTCTTCATTACGAATGAATTGCTCTACCAACTGAGCTACACCGGCACTACTTTTGCAAAAAACATGCAAGAGTACGAATATATTCTAGCAGCAATCAAGCGCTAAATTAAAGCAATTCAATGCCCAGGCAGGGCGGCATCGGCATTCCGTTCGGGCCGGCAACGGTAAATCTCGCGATAAGCCGCCAGGCGCGGCTGCAGTACCGCGTGGCGCTGCGCATTCGGCGTAAATGCCTCCCGCAGCGGCGGTTTGGCGCAGATGACGGCTTCCTTGCCTGGCTGGTCGTTGGCAGCCAGCCAGGCCAGGCGGGCTGCACCCAGCGCGCCGCCGGTTTCGCTGCCGACGTGGGTCACCATGCGCACATTCAGCGCATCGGCGATCAGTTGCGCCCAGTAAGGGCTGCGCGAACCGCCGCCTACCAGCGACAGCTCCGTGACCTCGGTGCCGGCGGTGTGCAAGGCGGCGAGGCCGTCCGCCATGCCGAAGGTGACGCCTTCGATCACGGCATAACCGAGCGCGGCGCGGCCGTGGGCGTGCGACAGGCCGTGGAATACGCCTTGCGCATAGGGATCGTTGTGGGGAGTGCGTTCACCCGACAGGTAGGGCAGGAACAGCGGCGCGTTTTCCAGCGCAGTCGTATCCAGTTCGGCGATTTCCGCCAGTAACGTGGCTTCGTCGACACTGACCAGCCGGCAGAACCAGCGCAGGCAGCTGGCTGCGGACAGCATCACGCTCATCTGGTGCCAGCGGCCGGGCAGGGCGTGGCAGAAGGCGTGCACGGCCTGGGCCGGGTTCGGACGGAAACGGTCGTTGACGACGAACAGCACGCCCGAGGTGCCGAGCGAGACAAAACCGTCGCCGGGATTCACCGCGCCGATGCCTACCGCGCTGGCGGCGCCGTCGCCGCCGCCGCCGGCCACGATGACCTCCGGCGACAAGCCCCAGGCGTCCGCTACTTCAGGCAACAGCGTACCGGACGATTCTCCGCCTTCGACCAGGCGCGGCATGTGCGAACGGCGCATGCCGGTTGCTGCCAGCAGTTCGTCCGACCAGTCGCGTTTGGCGACATCGAGCCACAAGGTGCCTGCTGCATCGGATGGTTCGGATACCTTGTTGCCGGTCATCTTCAGGCGCAGCCAGTCCTTCGGCAGCAGCACCATCTGCATGGCGGCGAATACCTCCGGTTCGTGGCGCGCCAGCCATAGCAGCTTGGGGGCGGTGAAGCCGGGCATGGCCAGGTTGCCGGCGATCTGGTGCAATTGCGGCGCGCGTTCGGTCAGTTCGACGCATTCGCTGATGCTGCGCAAGTCGTTCCACAGGATCGCCGGACGCAAGACGCGGTCTTGCGCGCCGAGCACGACGGCGCCGTGCATCTGGCCCGACAGGCCGATGGCGCGCACGGCGCGAAATTCTGCCGGCGCCTTTGCGCGCAGCTTGGCGATGGCTTCGCCGGTGGCTTGCCACCATTGCCCGGGATCCTGTTCCGACCAGCGCGGCTGCGGGCGCGACACGGTGAGCGCGCTGCCGGCGTCGGCCAGCAGCTTGCCGGACTGATCCATCAGGACGATCTTGACTTCCGAAGTGCCCAAATCGATGCCCAGATACATATCTCCATCCTTACGCGATTGCACCTCTATAAACCTACTGCGCGACCCAATCTCTGGTCTGCGATGCTCGCTGCACTGAAGTACAGCTGCGCTTCTCTACCAGACCTTGGGCCGCTCGCTACGGTTTATAGAGGTGCGGTTAAGTCAATATTATTTTTTTTCCTGCGCAAGCCAGTCCTGGACGTGCGCCAGCGCCTCGCGCAGCGGCAGCTCCAGCTGCGGGCTGCCAGCTAGTGTGCCCCATAAGGCGGGATCGGCGCAATAGGCGCGCACCGGGTCGGGGCTGCCGAGCATGGCGCGGGTCGCGTTTTCATCGAAGATGCCGTCCTGGTAGGCATAGGGCAGTTCGTTTTTCGCCCAGCGTTGCAGGAACAGGAAGAACAGCGCCGGCAGGACCAGGGTGGCGTGCGGCACGACGCCGCGGGCGATGCATTCCTGCAGGGTCGGCACGATGAAGCCGGGAATCTTGGAAAAGCCGTCGGCGGCGACGCGCTGGTTGCTGTCCTGGATATTCGGGTTGCCGAAGCGCTCCAGCACCACATCGCGGTAGCCTGCCAGGTCGAGCGGGCTCGGCGTCAGGCAAGGAATCACGTCTTGCGTGACGTAGTCGTACGCCATTTTGCGGATATCCGCCCGGGCGCAGCCTTCATGGATATAGGTCAGCCCAACCAGCGTGCCGGCCCAGGCGATGCAGCTATGGGTGGCATTGAGTATGCGGATCTTGGCTTCTTCATAAGGCAGCACCGACTGCACCATTTCGACGCCGACCTTTTCCAGGGCTGGACGGCCGGCGGCGAAGCGGTCTTCGATCACCCACTGGATGAACGACTCTGCCATCAATGCGCAAGGATCGGCCTGGCCGATGGCTTGCGCCACCCGCGTCCTGACTTCCTCGGTGGGGCGCGGCGTGATGCGGTCGACCATCGAGTTGGGGCTGCTGGTGTGGCCTGCCACCCATTGCTGCAGGTCGGTTTCGCCGCGCAATGCGAGGAACTGCAGCAAGCCGTCGTGGAAGCGTTCGCCGTTGTGGCGCAGGTTGTCGCAATTGAGCAAGGTGACCGGGCCGCTGTCGGCTGCGGCGCGTGCGCGCAGGATGGCGGTCAGGGCGCCGTAGACGGTGTTCAGTTCGCCTTGCAGGTCGGCCGCCAGGTCTGGATTGCTGGTGTCCAGCTTGTGGTGATGGTCCAGGTAGTAGCCGGCTTCGGTGACCGTGAATGAAATGATCCTGGTGCTGGCCTTGGCGCCGAACGCGGTCAGCTCCAGCAACGCCGCGTCCCACGGCACGATGGTCTTGATCGAGCGGATCGTTTCGTAGCTGCGTACGCCGCCCGGCGTCACGGTTTCCAGCGTATAGGCGCCGCCCTGGCGCTCCAGCGCGTCGAGCAGCGGCGTCATGTCGTCGCGGATGTTGGCCAGCGCCAGCGACCAGCTGGTGTCGCCGGTTTCCATCAGGTGATGCAGGTATACCGCCTGATGGGCGCGATGGAAGGAGCCTGCGCCGATGTGCAGCCAGGTATTGCCGGCTGCGTCAGTAGGAGAGGAGGTGGCTTGCATGGTGAGTCCTGGATAAATGATGGCTGACGCCGCTTTGGTAAATAATGTCTTATGCCGTCTGTGCAGCGGCTGGATGGCTCTGTCCGGTTGCCGGGACGGTTGCATCCAGCCGGCGCAAGGCGCGGCCGCTGTGGTCGAACAGGTGGCAACGCTGCGGATCGGCCGACACGCCGATTTCGCTGCCGTGCTGCATGTCCACCGTATCGGCTACGCGCAGCACCAGCGGTTCTTCGGATGCGGTCGAATCGGCGTACAGGTAGGAGAAATCGCCCAGCGCTTCGAGCACCGTGAACTTTGCCTTCAGCATCGGATTGTGCGAATCGAGCATCAGGTGTTCGGCACGCACGCCGATGCTGACCGGGGCGCCGATCTGCAGGCTGCTGCCGTCGACCGCAACCGACTGGCGGCCGCCGCTGGCCAGTTCGACCAGCACGCCGTGATTGGCGATGGCCGCTACCTTGCCGTCGATGAAGTTCATCTTTGGCGAGCCGATGAAACCCGCCACAAAACGATTTGCCGGGTGATGGTAAAGCTGCTGCGGCGAGCCGACCTGTTCCACCCGGCCGGCAGACAGCACCACAATCTTGTCGGCCAGCGTCATGGCTTCGATCTGGTCATGGGTGACGTAGATCATGGTGGTCTTGAGCTGGTCGTGCAGCCGTGAAAATTCCAGGCGCATCTTGACCCGCAAGGCCGAATCCAGGTTCGACAAGGGCTCGTCGAACAGGAACACGCTGGGTTCGCGCGTGATGGCGCGGCCGATGGCCACCCGCTGGCGCTGGCCGCCCGACAAGGCTTTCGGCTTGCGGTCCAGCAGATGATCGATGTGCAGGGTCTTGGCGGCGCGCTGGACCGCGGTATCGATCTCGGCTTTCGATTTGCCCGCGATCTTGAGGCCGAACGCCATGTTGTCATACAGCGTCATGTGCGGATACAGCGCATAGGACTGGAACACCATGGCGATGCCGCGCTTGGCCGGCGGCACATCGTTCATGCGGGTGTCGCCGATGAACAGGTCGCCGCTGCTGATGTCTTCCAGGCCGGCGATCATGCGCAGCAGCGTGGATTTGCCGCAGCCGCTGGGGCCGACGAAGACGACGAATTCGCCATCTTCGATGTCGAGGTTGATGTCGCGCATGACTTCATTGTCGTCGTAGCTCTTGATGAGGTTCTTGATCGTTACGCCTGCCATGATGGTCTCCTTCTGTTTTGTTCTTGGATCGCCGCCGCGGATGGCGGCGATCCAGTGAAAATGCGTGGCATCAAGCCGTCTGTTTACTGAGCAGCTCGGTCAGTTGCCGCATGTCGTCGAATATGCGTTCGGCGCCAGCCGCCAGCAGCCGGGCGCCGGCCCGCTGGCGGTCGTGCGCGACGCCGGTGAAGCCGATGACGCGGATGCCGGCGGCAACCGCCGAACGGACGCCGGTGATGCTGTCGTCAATCGCGATGCATTGCCGGGGCGCCACGCCAAAGCCGGCGGCGGCGGCGAGGTAGACGTCCGGCGCCGGTTTCGGACTGCCCAGTTGGTGGCCGCTGTGGATGTGGCCGTCGAACAGCTCCAGCAGATCGCAGCGGCGCAAGCCGGCATGGATGCGGTCCAGGCTGCTGTTGCTGGCGACCGCCTTCGGCAAGGCAATCGCCGCCAGCGCTTCCCTGACGCCGGGAACCGGATTGACTTCTTCGCTGCAGGCGCGGCCGACTGCGAGATTGATCGCATCGTAGTCCGCGGCGCCCAGTCCCAGTTTGAATTCGCTGTCGACTTCATCCAGCAGCAGGTTGGTCATCATCCCCAGCCGCTCGGCGATTGCGCTGTGCAGCGCCGGGCCGGCCTGCAGCATGGACGGCGGCAAATACGGCGTCAGCTCGCGATGCAGGACGGTGAGGGCGATGCTCTCGCTATCGAGCAAAACGCCGTCGCAGTCGCAGATAAGGTGGCTGATATGGCTATCCATTGTCTTGCTCATTTCACCGCGCCGAAAGTAAGGCCGCGCACCAGCTGCTTTTGCGCCAGCCAGCCGAGCACCATGATAGGCGCGATCGCCAGCAGCGAAGCGGCCGACAGCTTGGCCCAGAACAGTCCTTCCGGATTCGAGTAGGAAGCGATGAAAACGGTCAGCGGCGCGCCGTTGACGCTAGTCAGGTTGATGCTCCAGAACGCTTCGTTCCACGACAGGATGATCAGCAACAAGGCAGTCGAGACCAGGCCCGGCATGGAGGTCGGCAGCAGCAGGTAGACCATTTCCTGCCAGGCGTTGGCGCCGTCGATGCGCGCCGCTTCCAGGATTTCCTTGGGCACGTCGTTGAAGTAGGTGAACGCCATCCAGACCGCGATCGGCAGGTTGATCAGGGTGTAGATGATGGTCAGGCCGGTCACCGTATCGAGCAGGCCGGTATTCTTGGCCAGCAGGTAGATCGGGATCAGCACGCCTACCGCCGGCATCATCTTGGTCGACAGCATCCACAGCAGCAGTTTCTGGGTGCGCGCGGTGGGGAAGAACGCCATCGAATACGCTGCCGGCACCGCGATCAGCAGCGACAGGATGGTGGAGCCGAGCGAGACGATCAGCGAATTGCCGACGAAGTTCATGTAATTGCTGCGCGCCATCACCTCGTGGAAGCTTTCCAGCGTCGGCCAGAAGATCAAGGTCGGCACGTAAGCCTGGTGTTCGGTCTTGAAGGCGGTGATGGCAACCCAGAAGATAGGGAAGAACAGCACGATGGCGCAGGCCCACGCCACCAGCCCCAGCCACAGGCGGTTTTTGTTTTTAGCGCTCATTTTTCGTTCGCTCCTTTCAGGTTCTTGGCCATCATCCGCACCAGGAAGAACGACACAATATTGGCCAGGACCACGGCGATGATGCCGCCGGCCGAGGCGATGCCGATATCGAACTGCTGCAGGCCGATCGAATACACCAGGTAAGCCAGGTTGGTGGTCGCCGTGCCCGGACCGCCGGCGGTGGTGGTGAAGATTTCGGCGAAAATCGACAGCAGGAAAATGGTTTCGATCATGATCACTACCGTGATCGCGCGCTTGAGATGGGGCAGCACTACATACCAGAACACCCGGATCGGTCCGGCGCCGTCCAGCTGCGCCGCTTCTTTCTGTTCCAGGTCGAGCGACTGCAATGCCGTCAGCAGGATCAGGAAGGCGAACGGGATCCATTGCCAGGCGACGATCATGATCACCGACAGCATCGGATATTCGGCCAGCCAGTCGATCGGCTCCAGGCCGGCCAGGCGCATGGCCCAGGCCAGCAGGCCGTAGACCGGATGCAGGATCATGTTTTTCCAGATCAGGGCGGCCACGGTCGGCATCACGAAGAACGGGCCGATCACCAGCAGGCGGGCGATGCCGCGGCCGAAGAACGGCTGGTCGAACAGCACCGCCAGCAACGTGCCGGTGACCACGCTGATGACCAGCACCGAGCCGATCAGCAGCAGCGTATTGAGGATCGACGGCCAGAATGCCGGATCGTTGAACAGGAAGGCATAGTTGTCCAGCCCGACAAAACCGGTGACGTCCGGCATCATCAGGTTGTAGCGGATGACCGAGAAGTACAGCGTCATCGCCAGCGGCACGATCATCCACAGCAGCAGCAGGAATACCGAGGGCGTTTGCAGCAGCCGTACCGGCTTGAATTTGCTGGTGTTTGGCCGTACCGGCAGGGCCGCGTTGGCGACCTGGGCGGAAGGAGTCGACATGATTTACCTCTTACGTTTTTGCGCTGCGGATGATGGACCTTGCAAGGGCGCGGCCCGGCAGCGGCAAGGGAGGGCAGGCGGACATAGCGTCCGCCTGCGGGCCTGCTGTTTTTATTGGCTGCGTGTTATTACTCGCGCTGTTACTTGATATACCGCCCTTGACGCATCACCCGGTCCGCCTGTGCCTGCGATGTCTGCAACGCAGCTTCGACGGTCGACTTGCCCGCCAGCGCGCCGGCAATCGCCTGGCCGACTACCGTTCCCAGCGACTGGAACTCGGGAATGGTGACGAACTGGATGCCGGTGTAAGGCACTTTCTGCAAGGTCGCATCCTTGGTGTCGGCCGACTGGATCGCATTCAGCACGAAGTCGGAATAAGGCGCAGCCTTTTTGTATTCAGGCGAAGCGTAGGTCGACATGCGGGTGCCTGGAGGGACCAGGCCCCAGCCCTTTTCCTTGGCGACCAGCTGCACATATTCCTTGGAAGTCGCCCAGGCCGCGAATTTCTTGGCGGCGTCCTGCGATTTCGACGATTTCGGAATCGCCAGCGACCAGATCCACAGCCAATGCGCGCCCTTGGGCGTGACCGCCACCGGCGCCGGCGCAAACGCTACCTTGCCGACCACTTTCGATTCCTTGCTGCTGTAGATCATGCCGGCGGCGACCGTGGCATCGATCCACATGCCGCATTTGCCGCTGGAGAACAGCACCAGGTTTTCGTTGAAGCCGTTGGAGGTGGCGCCTGCCGGGCCATACTTGCGCAGCAGGTCGACATAAGTGGTGACGGCGTTTTTCCATTCTGGCGAGTTGAGCTGCGGCTGCCATTTTTCATCGAACCAGCGGGCACCGAAGGTATTCACCATGGTGCCGACCAGCGCCATGTTCTCGCCCCAGCCTGCACGGCCGCGCAGGCAGATGCCGGCGATGCCGTTCTGCTTGTCGGTCAGTTTTTCAGCGAAGCCGGCGATGTCCTGGAAGGTCGGGTGCTCGGGCATTTTCAAGCCCTTTTCCGCAAACAGGTCCTTGCGGTAATAGGTCATCGAGCTTTCGGCATAGAACGGCAGCGCGTACAGTTTGCCGCCTTCGGTCAAGCCTTCGCGCACGGTCTTGATCAGGTCGCCTTCGTCGTAGCTGGCAGGCAAGCCTTCCATCGGCGCCAGCCAGCCTTTCTTGGCCCAGATCGGCGCCTCATAGGCGCCGATGGTCATCAGGTCGAACTGGCCGCTGCCGGTGGCGATGTCGGTGGTGACCCGCTGCCGCAGGACGTTTTCTTCCAGCACTACCCAGCGCAGCTTGATGTCAGGATTGGCGGTTTCGAAATTCGAGGAAAGTTTTTGCAGCTCGATCATGTCGGGATTGTTGATCGTTGCGATGTTCACGGTGGTTGGCGCGGCCCAGGCGCTGTTGCAGAACATAGCCAGCAGGCTGAGTGGGGCCAGGACGGCTGAAAACGAGCTTGCGCGGATGCTGCGACGTTTCATGTTTGTCTCCATTGTAGGAATGATCAATACGCCATGCCGACTTGCGCGGCTTCGCGTTATCACTTTCTCAGGCGGCGTTGATGGCGGTCGCCTGGAAAATTCTTTAACGTTGCCTTTTGCATCATGCCTTGCTGTTTTAAATATTGAGCAAAAGACTTTTCGTTGAGCAAATAATCATTCATGATTCAAAGCGTGTCAAGATTTAGTTCTGCTGCGCTGCACTATCTGGGACAATTCCAAGGTCGAATGCCAAAAAACAAGGCACAGCGACCCTGGCGATGCATGTTGGAAACGCGTGCCTAGCGGTCCTTGCCCAAAAAAGGAAATCAGATGGCAAATGAAAAGCTGGATCTCGCCGCGCGCGCGGCGTGGATGTATTACGTGGCCGGCAATACCCAGAACGAAATCGCCGACCACCTGGGAATCTCGCGCCAGATGGCGCAGCGTCTGGTGGCTTATGCGCGTGAATCGGGGCTGGTCAAGGTCAGGGTGGAGCATCCGGTATCGACTTGCCTGGAGCTGGCCGCAGCATTGCAGCAGCGCTACGGCCTGGAGCAATGCCATGTGGTGCCGAGCATGGGGGCGGGCGGCAACGTGGTCGACGACGCCGGCGTGCAGCAGATGCTGGCCGTGGTCGGCGCCGAGGTGATGGAGCGCTATCTGCAGCAAGAGACGCCGCTGGTGGTCAATGTCGGTTCCGGGCGGACCTTGAAGGCAGTGCTGGAAGCGGTCACTGAAATGGAACGGCCGCAGCATCGGATCGTGTCGATGGTGGGAGCGATTGCCGCCGACGGTTCATCGAATCGCTATGACGTGGCGCTGACCGCCGCCGACAAGATCCAGGCCAGATTCTTTTTCCTGCCGGCGCCGCTGGTGGCCGACAGCGCCGACGACATGCGCCAGTGGTGCAGCCATCGCGTGTATCGCATCGTGGCCGACCTGGCGCAGCATGCCGACGTCACTTTCATCGGCGTCGGCACCATTGCGCCAGGCTGTCCGATGCACGAAGACGGCTTCATCACCGCCGAAGAAGTGGCGCAACTGCAGGGATACGGCGCGGTCGGAGAAATGATCGGCCACGCCATCGCCGGCGACGGCCGCCTGATCGCATCGCCGCTTGAAGACCGCGTCACCAGCTTGCCGCTGACGTCCCCGCCGGCGCGCCCGGTGATCGGCATGGCAGGCGGCGTCAAGAAAGCAGAAGCGATCCGCGCCGTGCTGCGCGGCGGCTGGTGGTCCGGCCTGATCACCGACGAATACTGCGCCCGCTACGCGCTGCAGGACGAGTAGTTAATTAGGGTCAGAGTCAAATTGTTTGACCCAAACAATTTGACTCTGACCCTAATTAACCGTTTGCGGAGTACTTGCGCCTTCGGATCGATTATTCGCGTGAACGTTCGCGGAATTGCAGCGGCTGTTGCTCGGTTGCCGGGGTTGGGCCGCAGCCGGTGGAGCACGAACTGCATCCGCTGCCGCATCCTCCTGTTGAAGCCGCCGGCTGCAAACGCTTGCCGATCGCGCGCAATGCTGTCGGCCGCGAGTCGCTGCTGAGGGAATTCGCCAGGGCTCCTTGCCAGCGCTGGCTGGTGGCCGGCATCAGGCGGCGGCAGGCATAGACCAGGCTGGCGATCACGGCGGCGCCGATCACGATGGCTTGCAGCACGAGAAATGGCGTCATGTCAGGAACCTCGCAATCTGATAGGTGAGGAAAGCCGCAAGATAAGCCAGGCCGAACAGGTAGGCGGTGGCGACGCCGACGGTCTTCCAGGAATTGGTTTCGCGCCGCATCACCGCCAGCGTCGACATGCATTGCGGCGCAAACACATACCAGGCCAGCAACGCCAGTGCAGTCGCCAGCGACCATTGATGGGCGATCATCGGCCCCAGCTGCGAAGCGATGGCGTCCTCGCTGCCGGACATGGCATACACGGTTCCCAGCGCCGATACCGCGACTTCGCGCGCAGCCATGCCAGGCACCAATGCAATGCATATCTGCCAGTTAAAGCCGATCGGGGCAAACACGTATTCCAGCAGGTGGCCGATCCGGCCCGCCAGGCTGTAATCGATGGCAGGCAAGGTTGCACCCGGCGGCGGGCCAGGGAAGGTCGATAAAAACCACAGCAGCACTGTGAGCGACAGGATGATGGTGGTAACCCGGCGCAAGAAAATCAGCGCCCGTTCCCACAGGCCGATGGCGATATTGCGGGCGCCGGGCAAGCGGTAAGACGGCAGCTCCATCAGCAGCGCGTGCTCGCTTTTATCCCGGCGCACGCGCTTGATGATCCAGGATACCGCCAGCGCGCTGGCGATGCCGGCCACGTACAGCACGAACAGGACGATGCCCTGCAAATTGAACAGGCCCCACACGCTGCGGCTAGGAATGAAAGCGGCGATCAGCAAGGTGTATACCGGAAGCCGCGCCGAACAGGTCATCAGCGGCGCCACCAGGATGGTGGTCAGGCGGTCGCGCGGGTCCTGGATGCTGCGGGTCGCCATGATGCCGGGAATCGCGCAGGCAAAACTCGACAGCAGCGGGATGAAGGAGCGGCCGGTAAGGCCTGCCTTGAACATCATGCGGTCAAGCAGGAAGGCGGCGCGCGGCAGGTAGCCGGATTCTTCCAGCACCAGGATAAAGAAAAACAGGATCAGGATCTGCGGCAGGAACACCAGCACCGTGCCCAGTCCGCCGAAAATGCCGTCGCTGACCAGGCTGCGCAGCAGGCTTTCCGGCATGGCGGCCGCGACCCGGGCGCCGACTGCGCCGACGCCGGCCTGGATCGCTTCCATCAATGGCTGCGCCCAGGAAAAGACCGCCTGGAAAATGAAGAACATGATGGCCGCCAGCAGCGCCAGTCCGAACACCGGATGCAGCACCCAGCGGTCGATGGCGTCGTCGATCATCGATGTATTGCGCGGCATGGCGACAGCCGCCGCCAGCATGCTGCGCACCTCGGCGTGCAGATCGTCGCCGACGTTGCCGGTTGCCGGAGCCGGTGCGCCGGCCTGGTCCAGGTGCTGGATCAGGCCGCGCGCGCCGCCGCTGCGCACCGCCACGGTTTCAATCACGGGGATGCCGAGCCGGCGCTGCAGTTCCTCGCGGTCGATGGTGATGCCGCGCTTGCGGGCGGCGTCCATCATGTTCAATGCCAGCACCATGGGCCGGCCCAGCCGTTTGACTTCCAGCACAAAGCGCAGGTGCAGGCGCAGGTTGGTGGCGTCGGCGACGCACACTACCAGGTCCGGCAGCGCTTCGCCCGGCATCTGGCCGAGGCAGACCTTGCGCGTGATCATTTCGTCCGGGCTGGTCGCTTCCAGGCTGTAGGCGCCGGGCAGGTCGAGCAGCTGGAACACGCGCCCGGATGGTGCGGTGAAACGGCCTTCCTTGCGTTCTACCGTGA
>Ga0182005_1000163_pt1 | contig 46142 bp, 52 predicted proteins | sample Sormic07211103_1_FD_123021 | JGI IMG/M metagenome (GOLD analysis project Ga0182005, IMG submission 123021) | Rhizosphere microbial communities from Sorghum bicolor, Mead, Nebraska, USA - 072115-103_1 MetaG | ecosystem: Host-associated > Plants > Roots > Rhizosphere | place: USA: Nebraska...
CCTATCCCAGTAGATGAATACATCTCTTGCAAGCGCCCCTCAGAAGCGGGGACTGCGTTGTTCGTCGTCGCGTGGCTCGCCACGCGTCCTCCTCGCGCCTTGTCCGCGCTCCTGATGTGCTGCCTGCAAAAGACGCTCCCTACTGGGATAGGCTCTAAGATTGCCCAGCGGGTGACAAAGCCAGCCGTATCGTCCAGTCCACGGCGCCATCTGCCGCGCCGCGCACTTCCATCACTTCCGGCCGGGACCAGGGCGCGGCCTGCGCCAGCGCCAGCAGCAACGCCGCGACCTTTTCCTGCGAAACGGCCTGCCCTTGCAGGCGCACCATCGCCGTTTCCTGGCGCACGCTGTGCAAGGCCACGCCGGCCGGCATCGCCTGAGCCAGGGCCGCCAGCATGCGCACCCAGGCATTGCGCTGCTCTTGCAAACGGGCAATGGCCTGCTGGCGCAGCAGCAGCGCCGCCGTCTCGCCCTGCACCCGCTTGCCGGCGGCGAGGACGGTATTAACTTGCTGCATGGCATTGCGCCAGCCCTCCTGGCGGCGCAGCTGCGCGTCGAGCTGGTGCTGCAGCCAGGCGCCCGCCGCCAGGGCCAGCAGCAATCCCAGCAGCGCCCCGCCGGCCAATTGCCACAGCAGCAGCTGAATACGCTTGCGGCGTGCCGCCTGGCGATGCGGCAAAAGGTTGATGCATGGCACTTCCACCACGGCCTTCATCGTGCGTACCGGTGCATGGCCAGGCCCCAGGCCAGTTGATAGCTCAGGCCGCCGTCGGGCAAGGCTTGCCAGCCGCCCTGCGCGAATGCCGCCTGCAAGGCCAGTGCCTCGCTATCCATGATGACGGGCGTCAAGCCGGCCGCCTTGGCCGCATCGAGACGACGCTGCACGCTGGCGCGCCGCGCCGCCACCAGCAGCACGTCGATCTCGCTGCCGGTCTGGCCGGCAAGCGGCGGCGCAGGGCCGAGAATGAAAAAATCCAGGCTGGCGTCTTCGAGCGCAAACGGCATGTATTGTCCCGCTTCCAGTTCCACGAGGATCTCCAGCTGTTCCTCCGGCAATCCGGCGGGCAGGCGGATCGCATGCGTGATCAGGGCCGTGGCCGGCATGGCCAGCGCCACGCGGTTGCAAGCGCTGCCACTGTCGCGGTGGGCTTGGCGCAGGGCATCAGCCAGGCCCGGCATATCTTCGACATTACCTTCAAGCATTACTCCAGCAGCCAGCGCGGCGCTGCCGCAATGCCGGCACGACAGTGTTCCCCGCCGGCGCCTCAGCTCGATCACGCGCACGGCATCGTCCGCGATGTCGACGCCCAGCAAACCGACGCCAAGAAGACTGCTGATGGACATGTTTTTCATAGAGAAACGTCAGCGTGGAAGAGGATCCTGCCATCCGAAAGCCTAGTCTCGGCAGCGCTGGCTTGTAAACGGATTTCACGCTGGTGTCTGCGGCATGCGGCACCTATCTGGCCCAGCCGTGATCTGGCGCAGGATAATTGTTACCAAATCCTGGTTGCCAGCGGGCCAATACACGCTTATATAGAGTATCGGCAAGTTTCAACACTCCCCCGGCAAGCGCCACGGCGCGCTGCCACCCCGGCAAGCTCGCTTATAATTGGCCGGCATAATTAACCGAAAGACATACGACGCATGACATCTTCAAAATCCGCTGGCCCCGCTGGCTCGAAGCCGCCCACCAAGGGCAGCAAACCCAAACGTTTCCTGCTGATGGCCCTGGCATCGCTGCTGGGCCTGGGCATCGTCGGCGTCTTGCTGGTGGTCTTTGGCCTGGCCATGGCCTATCCGAACCTGCCGGCGCTCGATACCTTGACCGATTACAAGCCCAAGATGCCGCTGCGCGTGTTCACGTCCGACAGTGTGCTGATCGGCGAGTTCGGCGAGGAGCGGCGCAACATGGTGCATATCAAGGATATTCCCGATGTCATGAAGAAAGCCGTGCTGGCCATCGAAGATGACCGCTTCTATGAACACGGCGGCGTCGATTACCTGGGCATCACGCGCGCGGCCCTGCACAACCTGACGGGCGGCGCCAAGCAAGGCGCCTCGACCATCACGCAGCAGGTGGCGCGCAATTTCTTCCTGTCCAGCGAACAGACCTTGAAACGCAAGGCATATGAAGTCTTGCTGGCCTGGAAGATCGAGAAAAACCTCAGCAAGGACCAGATCCTCGAAGTGTATATGAACCAGATTTATCTGGGCCAGCGCGCCTATGGCTTCGCCTCGGCCGCGCAAATCTATTTCGGCAAGAATATCCAGGACCTCACCGTGGCCGAAGCGGCCATGCTGGCCGGCTTGCCAAAGGCACCGTCGGCCTACAATCCCGTCGTCAATCCGAAACGCGCGCGCATGCGCCAGCAATACATCCTGCAGCGCATGGCGCAGCTGGGCTACATCACGCCGGCGCAGTACGAAGAAGCGAAAAATGAAGAGCTGAAAGTGAAAACCGACAGCAGCGCCTTCGGCGTGCACGCGGAATACGTGTCGGAAATGGCGCGCCAGCTGGTCTACGAGCAATTCAAGGAAGACACCTACACACGCGGCCTGAACGTCTACACCACCATCACCAAGGCCGACCAGGACGCCGCCTACATCGCCTTGCGCAAGGGCGTGATGGATTACGAGAAACGCCACGGCTACCGCGGCCCGGAAGCGTATATCGAGATTCCGAAAACCAAGGCCGAAGCCGATGACGCGATCGAGACGGAACTGGCCGACCACCCGGACAGCGACGACATCATCGCCGCCATGGTGCTGCAAGCCTCGCCCAAATCGTTGCAGGCAGTCACCTCGGCCGGCGAGGAAATCACCATTACCGGCCCCGGCCTGACCTTCGGCGCGGCCTGGCTGTCGGAAAAAGCGGCGCCGAACCGCCGTATCAAGCGCGGCGCCGTGATCCGCGTCATGCAGGAAAACAACGCCTGGGTCTTGACGCAGATGCCGGAAGTGCAATCGGCCTTCGTCTCGGCCAGCACCACGGACGGCGCCATCCGCGCCATGGTGGGCGGCTTCGATTACAACCGCAACAAGTTCAACCACGTCACGCAGGCGTGGCGCCAGCCCGGTTCGGCCTTCAAGCCCTTCATTTATTCCGCTTCGCTGGAACGGGGCCTGTCGCCGGCCACCATCATCAACGATGCGCCGATCTCGTTCGACGCGGGCCAGACGGGCGGCCAGGCATGGGAACCGAAGAACTACGACAGCAAATACGATGGCCCGATGACCATGCGCAAGGGTTTGATGAAATCGAAGAACATGATTTCCATCCGCATCCTGCACAAGATCGGCGCCAAGTATGGCCAGGAATACGCGACGCGCTTCGGCTTTGACGCGGACAAGAACCCGCCCTACCTGACCCTGGCCCTGGGCGCCGGCAACGTGACGCCCCTGCAGATGGCCGGCGCCTACGCCGTGTTCGCCAACGGCGGCTACAAGATCAACCCGTACCTGATCGCCAAGGTGACCGATAGCGACGGCAATGTCCTGTCGCAAGCCAAGCCGGACCTGGCGGGCGAGGAAGCCAACCGCGTCATCGACGAGCGCAATGCCTTCATGATGAACAGCATGCTCAACGACGTCGTGCGCTTCGGTACGGCCAATAAAGCCATGGCATTGAAGCGCCCCGACCTGGCCGGCAAGACGGGCACCACCAACGATTCCATCGACGCGTGGTTCGCCGGCTACCAGGCCAAGCTGGTGGGCATCGCCTGGATCGGCTACGACCAGCCGCGCAACCTGGGCAACCGCGAAACGGGCGGCGGCCTGGCCTTGCCGATCTGGATCAGCTACATGGCGAAGGCATTGAAGAGCATTCCCGTCGAGGAACGCGCCGTGCCGGAAGGCTTGATCCGCGTGGGCGACGAGTACTACTATGCGGAAAACCCGCCGGGCACGGGCGTCGGCAGCCTGGAAGGCGCGGCGCGCGGCACGCCGGAGGAAGAGAAAGCCAAGGAAGCCGTCAAGAACGAGTTGTTTTAAGCGCGTTTGATGCAAAAAGGGCAGCCTGCACAGGCTGCCCTTTTTTATTGATGCGGCGCAAGAATTACTTCAGGATCACGGGCGCACCGGCCTGCTCGCTGGCCATGCCGGACAAGGCCGCAAACAGTTCCGAGCCGTCGCGCGTGTTGATCCACTCGTCGCCCACGCGCTTGTAATGAAAACCGCCGGAGCGGGCGGCCACCCACATTTCGCGCATGGGGGCCTGGCTGTTGACGATGATTTTCGTGCCGTTGTCGATGAATTCGATTTCCAGCACGTTGCCGCTGCGGCTGCATTCGACGTCGAGCACGTCTTCATCGTTCAGCCGGTCCAGCGCCGCCTCGATCTGGGTCAGGGTGGCTTCGGCCAGGGCCAGGAATTCCGATTCGCTCATGCTACACTCCAAAGATCTTAATCAAACCGTGATTCTAATCGTGAAGTCATCCTCAGCGTTTTATATCGGCATCGCCATTGTGGTTTCTAGCGTCCTGGCCGGCTGCGGCCAGCCCGGTCCCCTGTATCTGCCCAAGCCGCCAGCGGCCAAGGGCGCGCCAGCCAAAGGCCCCGTCGAACCGGCCCCCGTGCCGCCGCCACCGGTCATCGTGCCAGCGACCTAAACGGAGCGCACCGGGGTGGCGGCATGCGCCGCCCTGGCAGTTTTGACGCGCTTATTCCAGGCAAAAACCACGCGGATTAACAGCAGTAGCGCGACGATAGAGCCGAACAGGATCGGTTGCGCGAAATTATGCTTGCCCGCCTTCATCCACCAGAAGTGCAGGATGCCGAGCGGCGCGATGACATAGATCAACCGGTGCAGCCACTGCCAGCGCTTTCCTCCCAGCCGCTTGACCATGCCGTTCGTGCTCGTCACGGCCAGCGGAATCAGCAAGACGAAGGCGATGAAACCCACCGTGATGAATGGCCGCTTGAGCACATCCTTCCACATTTCCTGCAGATCGAAAAAGTGATCGAACCATAAAAACGTGGTGAAGTGCAGCGCCGCGTAGAAAAACGCGAACAGGCCCAGCATGCGCCGCAGCTTGATCAGCCAGTTCCATTGCGTGAAACGCCGCAAGGGCGTGATCGCCAGGCTGATGCACAGGAAATACAGGGTCCAGTCGCCCGTGCCGCGCGTGATGAATTCCAGCGGCTCCACCAGTTGCCCCGTGTACGTCAGCCAGACCATGCGCGCGAATGGCAGCAGCGCCAGCAAAAAGATCAGGCTTTTCAGCAGCGACAACTGCCTGGTCGAGGGATTGATGGCCATGGTCTTTCCTTAAAAGAACTTCTTCAGATCCATGCCCGCGTACAAGGAAGCGACATCGTTGTAGCCATTGAACATCAGGGTCTTGCGTTTGCGCGCGAGAAAACCGTCTTCGCCGATGCGCCGTTCGGACGCCTGCGACCAGCGCGGATGATCGACGTTCGGGTTCACGTTTGAGTAAAAACCGTATTCGGACGGCGCCGACAGGTTCCAGGACGTGCGCGGCTGTTCCTTGACGAAACGGATCTTGACGATGGATTTGGCCGATTTGAAACCATATTTCCACGGCAAGACCATGCGCACGGGCGCGCCGTTCTGGTTCGGCAAGGTTTCCCCATACATGCCCAGGGTCAGCAGCGCCAGCGGATGGTTCGCCTCGTCGATGCGCAAGCCTTCCGTATACGGCCACTGCAGCACGCGGCTGCCCACGCCAGGCATCTGCTTCTTGTCGGCCAGGGTAATGAATTCCACGTACTTGGCATTGCCCGTCGGCTCGACCTTCTTGATGATTTCCGAGAAGGAGTAACCGACCCAGGGAATCACCATCGACCAGCCTTCCACGCAGCGCAGCCGGTAGACGCGCTCTTCCAGCGGCGCCAGCTTGAGCAGCGCGTCGAGGTCCAGCGTCATCGGCTTTTTCACTTCGCCTTCGATGCTGACCGTCCACGGCCGCGTGCGCAGGGTGCCCGCGTTTTGCGCAGGGTCGCTCTTGTCCGTGCCGAACTCGTAGAAATTGTTGTAGCTGGTGGCGTCTTTATAGGCCGTCTGCTTTTCCAGCGCCGAATAGGCGGGATTGAGTTTGGCTGCCAGCTTGGGATTCGTGCCTTGCGCGAAGGCTTCGCGGCTGGCCATTTCCAGCAAGGCCGCGCTGGAGATCGAGCCCAGCGCCACTTGCTTGATGAAGCTGCGGCGCGATTCAAACACGGCGCGCGGCGTGATTTCGGAAGAATACGGCAACTCAATGCCGTTGGGACTGCGCTTGATCAACATGGCGGCTCCGGAAAAAGGTGATTGGATATACCTTACACCAGTTTTTCCGGGCCGTTCATGACGCTTCTGTCATGCAAAAATGAATTACAGCTTGCCGTAAGAGTGCAAACCTGAAAGGAACATATTCACGCCCAGGAAGGCAAACGTGGTCACCAGCAAGCCCACCAGCGCCCACCACGAGGCGACGCGGCCGCGCAAGCCCGTCATCAATCGCATGTGCAGCCAGGCTGCATAGTTGAGCCAGACGATCAGCGCCCACGTTTCTTTCGGGTCCCACGACCAGTAGCCGCCCCACGCTTCGGCCGCCCACAGGGCGCCCAGGATGGTCGCTACCGTGAAGAAGGCGAAACCGACGGAAATGGCCTTGTACATGACGTCGTCGAGCACTTCCAGCGACGGCAGGCGGTCGACCAGGTAGCCGCTCGACTTGAGCAGATACGCCGCCGCCACCATGGCCGACAGGGCAAACGTGCCGTAGCCGATGAAGTTGGCCGGTACGTGGATCTTCATCCACCAGCTTTGCAGGGCCGGCACCAGCGGCTGGATTTCGGCAGCGTCGCGCGTGACCGTGTACCACATCAGGAACACGACGGCCGCCGAAATGACCAGCATGACGAAGGCGCCCAGCTGGCGCGTCGCATAATGCTGCTCGTAATACAGGTAGAACATGGCCGTGATCAGGGAAAACAGGATGAACACTTCATACAGGTTCGACACGGGGATATGGCCCACGTCGGCGCCGATCAGGTAAGACTCGTACCAGCGCACCAGCATGCCCGTCAGACCCAGCACCACGCCGGCCCAGCACAGCAGGGAGCCGACGGACGAGCCGAATTCCGAGCGCGCCACCAGGCCGATCCAGTAGAACAGGGTCGACAGCACGAACAGGGTGCCCATCCACAGGATGGCGGACTGGCTCGACAAGATGTATTTCAGGAAGAATTTCTGGTTCGCCATTTCCAGGTGGCCCGCGTACAGCTCGATGGCGAACAGCGACAACACGGCCGCCAGCGGGATCAGCCAGCGCACGGGCTTCCAGTGCCAGCCCAGCCACGCGAACGTGGGCGCCGCGGCCAGCAGGATGGCCTTTTCATAGATATCCATGAAGGCGCCAAAGCGCATCAGGCCGAACAGCGAGGCGGCCAGCAAGCCGGCGCCGTACAGCCAATCGATCAGGCTCAGGCGCTTGAAAAATCCTGGTTCCTGCGTATATATTTGCTTGTTTGCCAATTCCATCATTTTCTCCATTCCCGGCGACGCGCAAGCGTCCCGAAACTCAGCCAATCCAACTCAGCGCAGCTTACGCCGATTGCGGCAGCTTTGCCTTCAAGTTCTCAAATTCTTTTTCAAAATCCAGCGTCTTGCGCTGCGTGCTCATGGCCATCAGGGCCTCGCTGCCGCCCTCGCCATCCTTGATCCACACCCACAGGCGGCGCTCGCGGATATAAAACATGGAAAATACGCCGATCACGAGGAACAGGCAACCGAGGTAGACCACGCTCTTGCCCGGCGAACGCGTCACCTGCAGCACGGACGCCTTGATTTCCGTAAAGTCGTCAAGTTGCAGATACACGGGCGCGCCATAGAAGAAGCTGTCGGACAGCGCATTCGTGGCCAGTTGCAGGAAGCGGCCGTGCTTGTCATCGGCCTCGATGGCTTTCAAGCTATCCTGGGCGCGTGCCGCCTGCCACAAGTCCCACAGGCTGCCGTTGAGGATTTTCATGAAGATATCGGCCGCTTTTTCTTGCTCGGCAGCAGGAATTTTCTCCAAGAAACGAGAAATGGCGAGGAAGCCGCCCTCTTGCCCATTGCCGGCAAAGATGCCCAGGCTTTTCGCCGCCGATTCCTGCAACTGGCCGCGCAAGGCTTCCGCGTTCGCCTGCGGCATGGCGCGCGCCGCATAGCGCGCGGCGGCCTGCTGGCGCAGCGCGGGATCTTGCAGCGCGGCACGCAAGCGCATCCACTCGTTCACGCTGTAATTGTCATCGGCGGGAATGCGCAGATAGCTGAACGGGTCGCTGGGGTTGATGCGCATGCCGGCCAGGAACACCGTCGTGCCATCGACCGTGACGGGCTGCATGTAGTTCTGGTACTCGCGCGCCTGCCCCGTCTTGTCGCGCAATTTGTATTGCACCGAGGGCCCCACGTTCTTGAGATCCTTGTTATGCGCGTTCTTCGCGGCCGACCCGAGGCGTTTATCGAGGCCGACGGCGAATTTATCGTTGAAACTTTCCGCCTTGTTGACGGCGCGCACGTCCTGGCCCGCGCTGAGGTTTTCCACGTTAAACGGACGGAAACCCGACCATTCCACCGTGTAGGAATTGCCGTCGCTGCGCTCGAGCGGCGTGCTGCCGCCCACTTCGCCGCCGATATCGAAGCGTTTCGTCGTCTTGCCCGTCATGGGATAGCCCGTCAACTTGAGCTTGCTGCCGCCATCCTCAAAGCTCGACTGGTACAGGGCCAGGCCCTTGTACAGCAGCGGCTGGTTGACTTTGATGGTTGCAGGGAACGTCTCGCCCGTTGCATGGTCGGTGATGACGACATCGCTGGCGAACAGCTTGGGCATGCCCGTGCTGTAGAAATCGATGTGGAATTTCTTCAGCAGGATGGTGATGGGCAGATCCTGGATCAGCACGCCATCGGCCTGGGGAATGATGGCCGTGTTGCTCGACGAGCCTTCCGGGATCATGGTATTGCCGCGGAAAGTAGGATTCGACAGGCTCAGCCGGTGCTGGGCGGGAATATCGGCGATCACGCCGCTGCCGGAAAACGGCGTCTTGCCAAAGAACCATTGCTGTACGCGGATCGGCATTTCCGAATCGAGCAAGCCGCCCACGCAGATGATGACGATGGCGCCATGGGCAAAGATATATCCCCATTTATTCGCCGCGCCCCGCTTGGCCGCGACCAGGGTGGCGTTGTCCTTCTCGACCACCTTGGCCCCGTAGCCGGCGTCTTTCAGGCGCATCACCATCTGCTGCGCCAGCACGGCGCGCGGCAGCGGTGCCTGCCATTCCAGCTTGTGGTGGAAATTGCGCAGCGATTGCTCGCGCACGGTTTCGCGCCAGCTGCGCATGTCCTTGAGCATCTTCGGCGCATTGCGCACGATGCACAGCGAGGTCGAGGCGACGAGGAAGCCCATGATGACGAGGAACCACCAGGCCGAATACACGGAATACAGGCTCAGCTTGTCGAAGACGGCGAACCAGAACGGGCCGAACTGGTTCACATAATTGGGCATGGGCTCGTTTTGCTTGAGCACGGTGCCGATGATGGAGGCGATGGCGATCAGGGTCAGCAAACTGATGGCAAAGCGCATCGACGAGACCAGCTCGACGAATTCAGCCAGGCTGCGGCGTTGGGTCTTTAACTCGATTCCGGTCGTGCCTGTGCTCATACGTGGATACTCATACGGGATATGCAATCTTCAAGAAAATGTAGGCATGGAGCAGAATGTTTCTCCGCGCAAGGCGGCAGCATACTCCTGTTTGGCCCCTGCCATAAAAAAGGGCAGCCTGTGGAAACGGCCGCCCTTGTTCATGCGCGCTGCTGCGCCTGGCAATCTCTTGCCACTATGAAAACTTACTTCAGGCCGGCGATATAGTCGGCCACGGCAGCGATCTCGTCATCCGACATGCGGGCGGCGATGGTGTGCATTTGCGCGCTGTTCTTGCGGGCATCGGCCTTGGTGCTGCGGAACATGGTCAGCTGGGCCACCGTGTAATCCTGGTGCTGGCCGGCGATGCGCGGATACTGGACGGGAATGCCATTGCCCGTCGCACCATGACAGCTGGCGCAGGCGGCAACTTGCTTGGAAGCAATGCCACCACGGTAGATTTTCTTGCCCAAGTCAATCGTATCCTTGTTTTTCGCGGCGCCCGGCTTGGACACCTGCGTGCCCAGGTAGGCGGCGATATTCTTCTTGTCGGCGTCGCTGAGCATCTTCGCGTAGGTCGTCATGACGGGCTGGTTGCGCTCCGGCGTGGTGAAGTCGACCAGTTGCTTGTAGATATAGCTTTCGTGCTGGCCGGCCAGCTTCGGATTGACGGGAATGGTCGAATTGCCGGCCGCGCCATGGCACGATACGCAGGCAGGCAAGCCGCGTGCCGCATCGCCATCGGCGTACAAGGTAGCGCCCTTGGCGGCATCAGCCTTGACGGCCGGTTTCGGTGCTTCGACCGCGGAGGCAGTTGCCGATACAGCCAGCAAAGCGAGCAGCATGGATTTGAACAACGGTGAAAACGCACGATTCATTCAGGCACCCTGAGACAGTGAGAAATTAGTGGTGGACATTGCCGCGCCCTGGGGATTTTTGCTTTATTTTCAGGGCCGCAAGCCGCATCGCTGCTACGCCGGCAACAATAAACAACCCCTTATTGTACAATAGCTTCTTGGCGTTATCGCTCCCTTATCGCTCCCTTTTGTTGCTTTACTACTCCCATGTCAAAACTCTGGCAAGCCCGCTTCTTTACGACCGTCAACCAATTGCGTGACCTGCCCGATACCACGGTGCCGGAAATCGCCTTTGCCGGCCGCTCCAATGCCGGTAAATCGACCGCCATCAACATCTTGTGTAATCAGAAAGGCTTGGCGTTCGCCTCCAAGACACCTGGCCGTACCCAGCACATCAACTACTTCTCCATCGGCGGCGCCCACGTGGCGCAGCACCGCAAGGATGCCACCATCGTCGAAGAGATCGAATGCCTGCTGGTCGACTTGCCGGGCTACGGCTACGCGGAAGTATCGGGCTCGGCCAAATTGCACTGGCAGCGTCTGCTGGGCGATTATGTGCAGCGCCGCGAGCAATTGGCCGGTTTGATCCTGATCATGGATTCGCGCCGTCCGTTCACCGACCTGGACATCCAGATGCTGGAATGGTTCGCCCCGACGGGTAAACCGATTCACTGCATCCTGACGAAAGTCGATAAGCTGAACCGCAATGAATCGGTGAATGCCTTGCGCCAGGCGAAAGCCAAGCTCGACAGCTATGTGGATGAAGACGGCGTCGGCTTCCCGTTCACCGTGCAACTGTTCTCGGCCTTGAAACGAGTCGGTATCGACGAAGCCAATGACAAGATCATGGAACTGGCCGGCATCAGCGAAGACGGCGCGGCCCAGATGGTCGACCTGATCGACATGGAAGACGACGTCGAGCCGGAATCCGACAAGCCGGCTTGATCGACATCAACGCTGCGTAAAAAAGGCTGCCCGTTCACATGGTGCAGCCTTTTTTTATTGCAGCGCGTCCTGGCACCTAGCGCCGTCCCGGCCCCGGCCGCTTCTCGGAAAAGAATTCCTGGCGCAGGAAGGCAGTCAGCTCGGCCGTGTCTTCCACGCGGGCGCTGAGGTTGACGTTACGTCCCAGGCGCCGCGATTCCCAGACGAAATCGCCGGGCTTTTCGGCACGGATCAGCTGGATCATCTTCTTGATGATGGCCGTCTCGATATCGGGTTCATTGCCCAGTTCCACTTTTTCCTGCTTCAGCCAGTTGCGCTTGAAGTTGCCGTTCCAGCCCTTGAACTTGACTTCGGCACTGAACGAGGTCTGGTTGACGATGGAAAACACGCCGCCCGAATCCTCGCGGTCGCTGCCGGAATTGCGTCCCTGCGCGCCGGCGATATTCGCCTTGGCCACGCGCATGGCGCGGTCGTTTTCGCTTTCCTCGGCCGGCGGCGCGGGGTTCTGCGCCTCGCGCTGCTTGCGGCGCTGCTCGATCATCGAGCTCATGTCTTCAGCGGGCGGCGGCGGCAATGGCACTTTCGACACCAGCGGCGGCGTGTACGTTTCCAGTTTCGGTTTGTCGCGCGGCACGTCTTTTGTGACCACGCGCTTGCTCGGGGCCGGCGGCGGTTTCACCTTGGCCACTTTGGTGTCCTTCGGCTTGGGCGTGGGTTTCGGCTGCGGCTTCGGTTGCGGCTTGTCCTTCAGCGGCGCGATGTAGACCATCGCGCTTTCCTTCTTCGGCGGCGGAATCTTTTCGATCTTGTCACTGCGCAACAAAACATACGCCGCCAGCAGCACGTGCAGCAAGACGGACACGCCGAGCGCAACCTTGCGCGTGGTGCTGGTCTTGGACCCGTAGGCCGGAGGTGGCTGGATCACTTGCCCGCAGGTGGGGCAAACATCGGAATCGGCAGCCAACAAATGGGTCGTGTCATGCAAAATGAATCGTGCTTTCTGTGTAGCGAAGAAATAACATTACAGGGCAGCCATAGTGCCAGAGTCCCTTGCTTTTGGGAACACTTCCTCGGCCTTTCCAACCCGCAGCGTACAGGATAGCGGCATTCCTTGCAGCGCTGACCAGAGTACCCGAGCCGTCCCTTGACGGTTGTTACCGTATGTATCACTGCCCATACAAAACCGGCGCCCCATTCACGCAGGAATGGGACGCCGGTCACGGGTCACAGCTCACGCACGTGCTCAAGCCTGGTTGTCGAGCGCCACCAGTTGCTCGTCCGTCACCGGCCCCGTGCCGCTGTACTTGTCCAGGAACAAATAGATGACGGGGGTGATGAACAGGGTAATCACTTGCGAAAACAGCAATCCGCCGACCACGGCCAAGCCCAGCGGCTGGCGCAGCTCGGCGCCGGCGCCCAGACCCAGGGCGATGGGCAAGGCGCCCATCAGGGCCGCCGCCGAGGTCATCATGATGGGGCGGAAGCGCAGGATGCACGCCTGGCGGATGGCTTCAGGCGGGCTCATGCCCTCGTTGCGCTGCGCATGCAGGGCAAAGTCGATCATCATGATGGCGTTTTTCTTGACGATACCGATCAGCATCAAGATACCGATGATGGCGATCATGGTCAGGTCCATGCCGAACAGGCGCAAGGTCAACAGCGCCCCCACGGCCGCCGACGGCAAGCCGGCCAGGATGGTCAGCGGGTGGATGTAGCTTTCATACAGCACGCCGAGCAGCACATAGATCACGGCCAGCGCGGCGATGATGAGGATGATCTGGCTCGACTGCGAATCCTGGAACACGGCCGCGTCGCCGCCGTAGCGCGTGATGATGGAGGCCGGCAAGCTCATGTCCTTGCCCATCACGTCGATCTTGCCCGTGGCAACGCCCAGCGGCACGTCCGGCGCCAGGTTGAAGGAGATCGTCACGGCCTGTAGCTGCCCCTGGTGATTGACGGAGGTGGGACCGATCGTGCGTTCCACGTAGGCAATACTCGACAATTTGACCAGCTCGCCCGACTTGCTGCGCACGGACACGCGCGTGAGCGCATCGTCATACTGGCGGTCCGGCGTGGCCGCTTCCAGGATCACGTAATAACTGGCGGCCGAGGAATAGATGGTCGACACTTGCCGCTCGCCAAAGGCACTGTACAGTGCCGTGCGGATGTCGGACATCTGCACGCCCAGCAGATTGGCCTTGTCGCGGTCGATCCTGAGGGAGGCCTGCAATCCCTTGATCTGCGAATCGCTGGTGACGTCGCGGAAAGCGGGGTCGGCACGCATGCCTGCAATAAACTTTTCAGCCCAGTCGTTCAAGGCGTCGGGACTGACGCTTTGCAAGGTGTACTGGTAACGGCTCTTGCTCTGGCGTCCGCCCAGCTGCAAGTTTTGCACGGGACGGAAATACACGGCCATGCCGGGCACGGCGCTCGTCGCACGGCGCAGGTTTTCCAGCACCACGGGCATTTTCGGCCGCTCGCTGCGCGGTTTCAGCACCATGAACATGCGGCCCGTGTTGCCGCCGCCGACGAACGACGTCACATCCTGCACGCTGGGGTCCGCCTTGAGCACGGCCGCCACGCGGGATTGCAAGTCCTGCAAGGCCGCAGAGGAAATATCCTCCGACGCTTCCGTATTCACCTGGATCTGGCCCAGGTCTTCCTCGGGGAAGAACCCCTTCGGAATGGTCGCGTACAGCAGCACCGTCAGCGCGAACGTGCACACGGCGATGAACAGCACCACGTTACGGTGCGCCAGGGCCTTGTCGAGCAGATGCACGTATCCGTTGCGCAATTTCGTGAAACCGGCCTCGAAGTGGCGGCCGATGAAGGACTTTTCGCCATGCGTGGGGTCGCTGTCATTGTGTTCGCGTGTATCGGCCGGCAGGAAGCGGCTGGCCAGCATCGGCACCAGGGTCAGCGACACGATGGCCGAGACGAGGATGGACAGCGAGACGACGACGGCGAACTCGTGGAACAGCAAGCCGATCACGCCCGGCATGAAGAAGATGGGGATGAACACGGCCACCAGCGAGACGGAAATCGAGATGATGGTGAAACCCATTTCCTTGGCGCCCACGAGGGCCGCCTGGATCGGTTTCTTGCCCATCTCGATATGCCGCACGATGTTTTCCAGCACCACGATGGCATCGTCGACCACCAGGCCCACGGCCAGGGTGATGCCCAGCAGGGAAACGTTGTCGAGGCTGTAGCCGAGCCAGTACAGCAGGGCCAGCGCGCCGAGCAGGGAAATGGGCATGGTGACGGCCGGAATGAAGGTGGCCGCCGCGCGATGCAGGAACAGGAAGATCACCAGCACCACGAGAATCACCGTCAGCGCCAGGGTCAGGTTGACGTCGTGGATGGCTTCGCGGATCGAGACGGAACGGTCGTTGACCAGGCTGATCTGGATGGACGCGGGCAATTGCGCCTTGAAACCGGGCAAGAGTTTGCGCACGGCATCGACCACTTGCACCGTGTTCGCATCCGGTTGGCGCTGCACCAGCAAGGTGATCGAGCGCTCGCCGTTGAAACTGCCGGCCGTCTTGGTCGACTGGAAACTGTCTTCCACTTCGGCCACTTCCTTCAGCCGTACGGGCTGGCCGTTGCGCGTGGCGACGATCAGTTCGGCAAAATCGGCCGCCTTCATCATCTGCGGGTTGCCCTGGATGGTCAAGGTCTGGCTGGGGCCGTCGAGGATGCCCAGCGGCGAATTCGTGTTCGAGGCGCGCAGGGCCGTGGCCAACTCGTCCATCGTCAGGTTGCGCGCGTTCATCAGGTCGGCACGGGCACGCACGCGCACGGCGAAGCGTTTCTGGCCATTCACGCTGACCTGGGCCACGCCAGGCAAGGTCGACAGGCTGGGCGCGATCAGGTTTTCCGCATAATCGTTGAGATCCGACAAGTTCAGCGATGGCGACGTCATCTGGATGAACAGCACGGGCGCATCGGCCGGATTGACCTTGCGATAGGACGGCAAGTCCGTCATTTCCGTCGGCAACTGGCGCTGCGCGCGCAGCAGTGCCGCCTGCACGTCGACGGCCGCCTCGTTGACATTGATGCTGGCGTCAAACTCCAGGGTCAGCGACGTATTGCCCAGGGTACTCGTGGAAGTGATCAGGCTCAGGCCGGCAATCGTGGAAAACTGCTTTTCCAGCGGCAAGGCCACCGAGGACGCCATGGTTTCGGGGCTGGCGCCGGCCAGGTCGGCGCTGACGTTGATGACGGGCGTGTTGTAGCTTGGCAAGGCGGCCACGGGAATGTGGCCATACGCCAGCACGCCGGCCAGGATGATGCTCAAGGATAGCAGCACCACCATGACGGGGCGGCGGATGCTCAGTTCGGACAGGTTCATGCTGGCTTGCCCTGCGGTGCGGCGGCGCCATCGGCGGCCTTGTGTTTTTCCGCCAGGCGCACCTTGCCGCCCGGACGCAGGTTCTGCTTGCCATCGACGATGACTTTTTCATCGCCGGTCAAGCCGGTGACGACGGCATTCGGGCCGAATGCGTACACGCGGGCAATCTTGCGCACCTTGGCCGTGTTGTCGGGCTCCATCGAATACACGAAGACGCCCGTGGTATTGGTGATGATGGCGTTTTGCGGAATGACCAGCGCATCCTTGAGCGTGCGCACCGTCAACTGCGTATTCACATACTGGCCAGGCCACAGATCGGTGCCGCCATTGTTGAAACGGGCCTTGACCTTGATCACGCCCGTGGCGGGATCGACGGCATTGTCGATAAAGTTCAGCTTGCCTTCCAGTTGCTTGCCGCCCGCGTCCGACAGCAGCGCCTTGACCGGCACCTCGCCCGCCTTCTGCGCCGCCAGCAAGCCCGACAGGCTGCTTTCCGGCAAGGTGAAGACCACGTCGATCGGGTCGAGCTGGGTGATGCTGGTCAGCGAGGTGGTCGGCTGCACCAGGCTGCCCGCATAGACATTGATGGCGCCCACGCGGCCGCTCTGCGGCGCGCGCAGGACGGTGTAGCTGGAGTCGACCTGGGCCGCGCGCAAGGCGGCCTGATCGGCGGCCAACAAGGCGCGTGCCGCGTCGAGCTGGCTTTGCAGCGTGTCCACGGCGCCCTGGGCGATGAAGTTCTTGCTCAGCAAATCTTGGTTGCGCTTGAGCTGGCGTTCGAGATCGGCGACCGAGGCGCGGTCGCGCAACACCTGCGCCTGCGCCTTGTCGACATTCGCGTGCTCGCTGCGCGCATCGAGCGTAAACATCAGCTCACCCTGCTTGACGAACTGGCCCTCGCGGATGTGCACCTTGGTAATCGTACTGGTCGTCTGCGGATGCAGGTCGACGCTGCTGATCGGCGTCACGCTGCCATTGGCCTGCAGCAGCATCGGCACATCCTGGCGCACGGGCGCGACCACGCTCACCGTCGTCGGCGCCTGTCCGCCCTTGCCCCCTTTGCCATCCTGCCCACCTGCCGCTTTGCCGGACTGATGATTGAAATACCAGATGCCGCCACCGATACACAGGGCCGCACCCACGAGGATTGCCAGGCTAGTCTTTTTCATTATTCTGTCACGCTGTTGCAGCGCAGGGCTGCAGGTTGAATGTAGTAGTTGCCAGGGAGGCCTAACGCGCAATATTGTCGCATGGAAATGCTCATTTTCCTGCGTAATACTCTGGCACGATGAGGGTGACTTCCAGTCCACCGTCGACATGATTGGCCAGCAAGACCGTGGCGCCATGCTGCTCGGCGATATTGCGCGCGATGGTCAGGCCCAGGCCCGTGCCGCCCGATTCGCGCGAACGCGAGGTTTCTATCCGGTAAAACGGTTCGAACACCTTGGCCAGTTGATCTGGCGCAATACCTGGGCCCCCGTCGCGGATGCGGATGCGCGCCGCGCCGGGGATGCGCTCGACGGTCACCTGCGCGTACTGGCCATACTTGACGGCATTGTCGATCAGGTTCACCAGGCAGCGCCGCATGGCGATCGGACGGGCCATCAAGGCCATGCCGGCCTGTCCGGCCAGAGTCACATTCTGCCCGGCATCGGCCGCGTCGGAGCAGACGCTATCTAATAGGGAATCGAGATCGAGCGCCTGCATCGCTTCCGTGCTATCCATCGAACGGGCCAGGTCCAGCCCTTCCTTGACCATGCTCTGCATGGCCGACAGGTCGCCCACCAGGCGGTCGTACAATTCCGTATCGGCCACTTTTTCCAGGCGCAAGCGCAAGCGTGTCAGCGGCGTCTGCAAATCATGCGTGATGGCCGCCAGCATTTGCGTGCGCTGGGAAATGTGCTGGCGGATGCGCGCCTGCATGGCATTGAAGGCGGCGCTGGCCTGGCGGATCTCGCTGGCGCCCGACAAGGTCAGCGGCGGGTGGTTGATGTCGTTGCCCAGGTCTTTCGCCGCCTGCGCCAGTTGCTTGAGCGGGCGCATGGTCATGCGCGTGACCAGGTAGGCGAGGATGGCAATGCTGATCAGGAAAGGCAGCAGGGTCATCCAGTCGTTATGTTCATTGAACGGTGGCTGCTGGCGCGGCGGCAAGACCATCAGGCGCAGCACGTGGCCGTCCTGCATGCGCACGTCGAGGTTTTCGCAGGTACCGCCCCATGGCTTGGCGCCGAACTTGCCCGGCGACTGGCGCGGCTTGACGCAGGCTTCCGGGCGTTCGGCCATCGCGCTGACCTTGAAACCCTCGCCCAGCTTGGCTTGCAGCGCAGTGGAAAATTCCGTCGGCGCGCCGGGCGTATGTTCCTTGTCAGGACGCAATTCCAGGCGCACGCTGCCCTTGTTGGCGACCTTCAGGTAGGCGGCGCGCGAGGCCAGCGGCACCACGTCGGCCGCCATCACCAGCTGCTCGGCCCGCTCAACGGCATGGTAGTCGCGGTATTGCTCGATGGCGCGCTGGCGTTCGCCCACGGCCAGCCACTGGGTCAGCGCGGCCGAAGCGACGATGCCGATCAGCAAAAACATGAAGACACGGCCCGTCATCGATCCCAGGAAGGCCTTCACGCGTGCGGCTCCACATTGACCTGGCCGGCCAGCACATAGCCGCCGTTGCGCACGGTCTTGATGATTTGCGGCAAGCGGGCATCCTCGCCGAGCTTTTGCCGCAGGCGGCTGATCTGGATATCGATCGAGCGGTCGAACGGATCGGCGTCGCGGCCCTGCGTCAGGTTCAGCAGCTGGTCGCGGTTGAGCACGCGGTTCGGGTGTTCCAGGAAGACACGCAGCAAACGGAATTCCGCGCCCGACAGCATGATCACCAGGCCGCTGGGATTGAGCAGGTGGCGCGCCGTCAAGTCCAGCGTCCAGCCGGAAAAGCGGATTTGCTGCGCCTTGTCCGACGGTACGTTCGACGGCATGGCATGGCTGCGGCGCAAGACGCTGCGTATGCGCGCCAGCAATTCACGGGGTTCGAACGGTTTTGGCAAATAATCGTCGGCGCCCATTTCCAGGCCCAGGATGCGGTCCAGCGGCTCATTGCGCGCGGTCAACATGATCACCGGCACCGTCGATTGGGCGCGCAGCTTGCGGCACAAGGTCAGGCCGTCGTCGCCGGGCAGGTTCAAGTCGAGCACGATCAGATCGGGCCGCGTTTCATCGAGGATTTTCCACATGGCCGTGCCATCTGCCGCGCCCAGGGTGCGGTAGGCGTTCGTTTCCAGGTAGTCCGCCAGCAAGCTGCGGATATCGCGGTCATCGTCGACGATGAGAATTGTAGAAGTGGGTTCCATGGTACGAATTATCCCCACTTCCCCCACCCTTGCACAGCGCATTTGTATCGTCTTGTATATAGGAGACCCGAAGAAACATATAGATACAAACTGTCTGGCAGCGGACACTTCGGGGAAACATGGCGCGTCCAACATGGATTCATGTGCAGCAACATGTACATCCCTCATCTTTTACAAAGGAATCCAGATGAACGCCTCAATGACAACCTTGCGCAAAAATTTGATCATCGCCATGAGCGTACTCGGCATGGGTGCGGCATCGCTGACCGTCCACGCCCAGGAAGCGGCCGCCAGCGCGCCTGCCGCCAGCACCAAGATGCAACATGATGGCCAGCGCGGCCAGCACCGTGGCGGCAATCCCGCCGAACGCATGGCCAAGTACCAGGCCCGTCTGCACGACAAGCTGAAGCTGACGGCTGCGCAGGAACCGGCCTGGGCCACCTTCACGGCCGCCAATACGCCGAAAAAGCCGATGGGCGACTGGAAGGCCAAGCGCGAAGCGATGGCCAAGCTGTCGGCGCCGGAACGCATGGAGCAATGGATCGCCATGTCGAAGGAACGCATCGCAGACCAGGAAAGCCGCCTGGCTGCACTGAAAACCTTCTATGCCGTGCTGACGCCGGAACAGAAGAAAGTGTTTGATGACAGCGTGCCGGCCGGCCGGCACGGCGGCCATCGCGGTGGCCACCATGGCATGCAGCAGCATCCGAAAGCAGGGTAAATCGTAGAACGTAGGTCGGATTAGCGGCAACGCCGCGTCATCCGACGACATCGTTGATGTATGCGGTGGTGTCGGGTTACGCCCTGACGGGCTAACCCGACCTACCCGCCCTACTCGTCAAGCTTGCGCAAGGAGGTCAGGAAGGTGGCAGCGTTCTGGAAGCCGATCACGCGCGACTGGGCGATTTCCTTCCCTTGCGGGTTGAACATGATGATGCCCGGTGGGCCGAACAGCTGAAAACGTTTCAGCATGGCCTTGTCGTCCGCGTCATTAGCCGTTACGTCCACCTGCAGCAGCACGGCTTGCCCCATCTTCGCGCGCACGGCGGGGTCGACGAAGGTCAGTTTTTCCATCTCGATGCACGACACGCACCAGTCCGCATAAAAGTCCAGCAAGGCCGGCTTGCCGTTCAACTGGGCCAGCGCCGCATCGAGCTGCGCCACGGTCTTTACGCGCGTAAACGGTTGCGCGTGCACCTGGCCGCCACCGAGGTGCGCCAGCGGCGCCAGCGGGTCCCGGCCGCCGCTGGCCACGCCGACCAGCTGCATCGCGCCCAGCACGGCAAACACGAGGCCGAAGGCCTTGGCCACCCAGGCGTGTTGCGCGCCGCTCTTGCCCACCAGCAGATACATGCCGTAGCCGACGAACAAGACCGTCCAGCCCAGCATTTGCACGGCACCCGGCAGCACGGGCGAGACCAGCCACCAGGCCACGCCCAGCTGCAGCACGCCAAAGAAGCGTTTGACGGCATCCATCCACGCGCCGGCGCGCGGCAGCAAGGTGCCGGCCGACACGCCGACCAGCAGCAGCGGCACGCTCATGCCCACGGCCATGGCAAACAGGGCGCTGCCGCCGATGACGACGTCGCGCGTCTGGCTGATGTACAGCAAGGCGCCGGCCAGCGGCGCGGCCACGCAAGGCCCCACGATCAGCGCGGAAATGGCGCCCATGACGAACACGCCCGCCAGGCGGCCCGACGATTGCTGGTTCGACACGCTCGTCAGCTTGCCTTGCAGGAAAGCCGGCACTTGCAACTCATACAAACCGAACATCGACAGCGCCAGGCCCGCCATCAGCAAGGCAAAGAAGCCCAGCACCCACGGGTTTTGCAGTTGCGCCGCCAGGCCTTCGCCCGCCAGGCCGGCGGCCACACCCAGGGCCGTGTAGACGATGGCCATACCCAGCGCGTAGGTCAGCGACAGCAGCAAGCCGCGCGAGCGGCTGACCTTACCGCCATCGCCGATGATGATCGACGACAAAATCGGCACCATCGGCAGCACGCACGGCGTAAACGCCAGACCCAGGCCCAGCAGCATGAACAGGGGCACGATGACGAGCAGCTTGCCGCCCTTCAAGGCCGCTTCGATCTTGCCCATCTCGCTTTGCGCGGGCGCGGCGCTTGCCGCCACGGGGGCCGCCGCGACCGGCTCGGGCGTGCTGGTGATATCAGCCTGGGGAATGCTCAACACGGACACGCCAGGCGACGCCTGCGCCTGCGGACCGTTGACGGCCGCCGTGTCGACCGCAGGCGCAGCCGGCAAGGCGAACTTCGACGGCAGGCCCGCGCCGGGCGCCGCGCTCTGGCCGCCGCCAGCGCCCACCAGCTGGGCTGTCGCATCCTGCGGCGCATAGCACAGGCCCTTGTCGGAGCAGCCCTGGCCCGTCGCCTTCAGGGTGAATGCACCGGCCGCCTCGACGGGTATAGTGATGGTCAGGGTCTTGCGGAAGGTTTCCACGTTCTTCTGGAAGGTGTCGTCGAACTTGACCTTGCCGGCGGGATACACCGGTGTGCCCAGCTTGGCGCCCACGGCCTCGAACTTGAAGCGCTCGTGATACATATAGTAGCCATCGGCGATCACGTAAGTGACGGCAATGGTGGACGGGTCCTGCATGCGTGCGGAAAACTTGAAGGCCAGTTCCGGATCGAGGAATTCATCGTCGGCGCGGGCGTGACTGGCGCCAAAGACGGCCATGGCCAGCAGCAAACAGGTGGCAAACCAGATCAGCAGTTGATGTAGGGGAGCGGCGCGCGTGGTGGCGCTGGAGAGGAATCGGGACATGAACTACCTTTTCGACCATTCGACAGAGGACGCGCGGAGCAGGCAGCGCTTGTGCCGGGCCGGCGCGAAAGAAGAATAGTACACCGCAGCAAGGATAGCTGCAGCAGAAAACAAAAAAGCCAGGCTAGGCCTGGCTTTCTCAGATGCGGCTACTGGGATTACTCGCCAGCAACTTCAACTGCTTCGGTCGTATCTGGACGATCCATCAGTTCAACGAACGCCATAGGAGCGTTATCGCCGACGCGGAAACCCATTTTCAGGATACGCACATAACCACCGTTACGGTTGGCAAAACGTGGGCCCAGTTCAGCGAACAGCTTGACGACCATTTCACGGTCGCGCAGGCGGTTGAAGGCCAGACGCTTGTTTGCCAGGGAGTCGGTTTTGCCCAGGGTCAGAATTGGCTCGACAACGCGGCGCAGTTCTTTTGCTTTTGGCAGGGTGGTTTTGATCGCTTCGTGACGCAGCAGCGATACTGTCATGTTGCGCAGCATTGCCAGACGGTGGGACGAGGTACGATTCAGTTTACGGAGGCCGTGACCGTGACGCATGATAAATCCTTTCGGTGAGTGTTTAAATCCAGTTCTTCGATCAATGAAACCTGGGGCTTCATCGCGGACCGGTTTGGTACTTCAAAAATAAAAGCCTGGGACACCTGTCCCAGGCAGTTTGCTACAACTACGAATTACTTTTCCAGGCCGGCAGGCGGCCAGTTTTCCAGCTTCATGCCCAAGGTCAAGCCGCGCGATGCCAGCACTTCCTTGATTTCGTTCAGGGACTTGCGGCCCAGGTTTGGCGTTTTCAGCAGTTCGTTTTCCGAACGTTGGATCAGGTCGCCGATGTAGTAGATGTTTTCCGCTTTCAGGCAGTTCGCCGAACGCACGGTCAACTCCAGGTCGTCGACTGGACGCAACAGGATAGGATCGACCAGCGGAGCGCGCGACGGCGCTTCGGCGGCGGCTTCCGTGCCTTCCAGGGCAGCGAACACATTCAACTGGTCCACCAGAACGCGGGCCGACTGGCGGATCGCTTCTTCCGGCGAGATCACACCGTTGGTTTCGATGTTGATGATCAGCTTGTCCAGGTCGGTACGCTGTTCAACGCGGGCCGATTCAACGAAGTACGATACGCGGCGCACTGGCGAGAACGATGCATCGAGAATGATGCGGCCGATGGTCTTGTTCGTGTCTTCCGACAGGCGACGCACGTTACCAGGAACGTAGCCGCGGCCTTTTTCAACCTTGATCTGCATGTCCAGCTTGCCACCGGCGGTCAGGTGGGCGATCACGTGGTCAGGGTTGATCAGTTCGACGTCATGCGGCAGGTCGATGTCGGAGGCCAGGATCGCGCCTTCGCCTTCTTTTTTCAGGGTCAGGGTTACCGAATCGCGGTTGTGGACTTTGAAAACCACACCCTTCAAGTTCAGCAACAGATCGACGACGTCTTCTTGCACGCCATCGAGGGAGGAGTATTCGTGGACGACGCCAGCGATCGTCACTTCGGTCGGCGCGTAGCCCACCATCGACGACAGCAGAACGCGGCGCAACGCGTTACCCAATGTGTGGCCATAGCCGCGCTCGAACGGTTCCATCACGACCTTGGCGTGACCTGCACCGAGAGCTTCAACATCGATAATACGTGGCTTCAACAAACTGTTTTGCATGAAATGTCCTTTTCAATACCCTCGGCTCATTACACCGATAAGGCTGATGGCATTAGTAAAACGCCCACTCGATCGAGTGGGCGGAGGTGGTGCTAACTGCTATTAACGCGAGTACAGCTCGACGATCAGCGATTCGTTGACGTCGTTAGCGATTTCGTTACGCTCTGGCAGGGACTTGAAGGTACCTTCCATTTTCTTGGCATCAACCGAAACCCAGCTAGGCATACCAACTTGTTCAGCCAGCGACAGTGCTTCAACGATACGCACTTGCTTTTTCGATTTTTCACGAACAGCGATGATGTCGCCAACCTTGACTGCGTACGAAGCGATGTTCACAACGATACCGTTCACGGTGAACGCTTTGTGGCTGACCAATTGACGCGCTTCAGCGCGGGTCGAGCCAAAGCCCATGCGGTAGCAAACGTTGTCCAGACGCGTTTCCAGCAACTTCAACAGCGTTTCGCCGGTGTTGCCTTTACGACGGTCTGCTTCAGCGAAGTAGCGGCGGAATTGACGTTCCAGCACGCCGTACATGCGCTTGACTTTTTGCTTTTCGCGCAGTTGGTTACCGTAGTCCGAGGTGCGGGCGCCGGATTTGACACCGTGCTGGCCTGGCTTGACGTCCAGTTTGCACTTGCTGTCCAGCGAGCGACGTGCGCTCTTCAGGAACAGGTCTGTACCTTCACGGCGGGAAAGTTTTGCTTTAGGTCCGATATAACGTGCCACGATACTTCCTTTTTTTAAATGATAACGCCCCAGCCACATGCATGATCAAACACACTGATGCGGTTAGGCGCTAGTCTGATTTGGTTTCAATCAGACGGTGGCTGAAAACGAAAAACCCGTCAAACAGGATTTGACAGGCAAGAACAGCCGGGCAGTATAACCGTTTCCGGCTCCCTGCTCCAGCGTTTTCACACAACTGTACTGAGTTACAACAGACAGCAAAGCAGCTGGCGCCGAAGCGCCCTCTGCAACACTATCTTAGATACGACGACGTTTCGGTGGACGGCAACCGTTGTGCGGTACCGGCGTCACGTCCTGGATCTCGGTGATCTTGATGCCCAGGTTGTTCAGCGCGCGAACGGCGGATTCACGACCAGGACCTGGGCCCTTGATACGTACTTCCAGGTTCTTGACGCCACACTCAACAGCCACTTTACCAGCGGCTTCCGCGGCGACCTGCGCTGCGAACGGGGTCGATTTACGCGAACCCTTGAAGCCTGCACCGCCGGAGGTAGCCCACGACAAGGCATTGCCTTGACGATCGGTGATGGTAATGATGGTGTTATTGAACGATGCGTGGACATGTGCGATGCCTTCAGCGACGTTCTTTTTAACTTTTTTACGCACGCGTGCTGATGCGGCGTTATTTTGCGACTTAGCCATAATTATTCCCTAGCGGATTATTTTTTCAGCGATTGAGCGGCTTTACGCGGTCCCTTGCGGGTACGTGCGTTCGTACGCGTACGCTGGCCACGGCAAGGCAGACCCTTACGATGACGCATGCCGCGGTAGCAACCCAGATCCATCAAACGCTTGATGTTCATGGACAGTTCACGACGCAGATCGCCTTCGACGATGAATTTACCTACTTCATCGCGCAGTTTTTCCAGTTCGCTGTCATCCAGATCTTTGATCTTTTTGTTGGTTGCTACACCGGTCGATGCACAGATTTTCTCTGCGCGTGGACGGCCCACACCGTAGATGGCCGTCAGGCCGATAACGGTATGCTGATGATTTGGGATATTAACCCCTGCAATACGTGCCATTTGTTATTCCTCGATTAACCTTGACGCTGCTTGTGACGTGGTTCCACGCAGATTACGCGGACTACGCCTTTGCGCTTGATGATCTTGCAGTTGCGGCAGATCCGCTTGACTGATGCGAGAACTTTCATTTTTGGGCTCTTTCTTTCGCTTCTTTGGTTTGATTCAGTGTGTTACTTGGTACGGAACACAATGCGGGCTCGGCTCAGGTCGTACGGCGTTAACTCCACCGTCACCTTGTCTCCAGGGAGAATGCGAATATAGTTCATCCGCATTTTACCTGAAATATGCCCGAGCACCACGTGTCCGTTCTCCAGCTTCACTCGAAATGTTGCATTTGGGAGATTCTCAAGAATCTCGCCCTGCATCTGTATGACGTCGTCTTTTGCCATTCGGTATGTTTACCGCGCTTAACGCGTCGGAATTCCGCCCTTGAAATTTGCTTTGCGCAGCAGCGAATCATATTGCTGCGACATCACGTAGTTCTGTACTTGCGCCATGAAATCCATGGTGACAACTACAATAATCAATAAAGAAGTACCGCCGAAATAGAATGGTACTTTCCACTGGGCTTGCATAAATTCCGGCAATAAACACACCAGGGTGATGTAGACTGCGCCGGCAAGTGTCAAGCGTGTCAGGATCTTGTCGATGTAACGGGCTGTCTGCTCGCCTGGACGGATCCCGGGAATGAACGCACCGCTTTTCTTCAAGTTATCCGCTGTTTCCTTGCTGTTAAAGACCAGCGCTGTATAGAAGAAACAGAAAAACACGATCGCCACTGCGTACAACAGCGCATGGATAGGCTCACCAGGCCCCATCGATGCTGCCAAATCTTTCAAGAACCGCACCGCAGGGTTAGCGTTGTCGGCGCCCTTTGAAAACCAGTCCACGATAGTGGCCGGGAACAAGATGATCGAAGAAGCAAAGATCGGCGGGATCACGCCGGCCATGTTCAGCTTCAACGGCAAATGGCTGGTTTGACCGCCATAAATCTTGTTGCCTACCTGGCGCTTCGCGTAATTGACCAATATTTTGCGCTGACCACGTTCGACGAATACGACGAAGTACGTTACCAGTGCTACCAGGATCACGATGAAAATCGCGCTGAAGCTGCCGATCGAACCATTCGACACCTGAGTGAACAAACCACCCAACGCCGACGGCAGACCTGCTGCAATCCCGGCAAAAATGATGATCGAGATGCCATTCCCCAAGCCACGCTCGGTAATTTGCTCACCCAACCACATCAAAAACATTGTTCCGGTCAACAAAGTGACGACCGTCACGAAGCGGAATGCAAGACCAGGTTCCAACACCAGACCAGCTTGCGACTCCAGTGCGACTGCAATGCCTAACGCTTGGAACAGTGCCAGGGCAACCGTGAAATACCGGGTGTACTGGGTGATCTTGCGACGACCTGCTTCGCCTTCTTTTTTCAACGCTTCCATCTGCGGTGACACGATCGACAGCAATTGCATGATGATCGAGGCCGAGATATAAGGCATGATACCCAGCGCAAACACTGTAAAACGAGACAAGGCACCGCCCGAGAACATGTTGAACATGCCCAGGACGCCGCCTTCGTGCTCCTTGAACAGCGAGGCTAATTGTGTCGGGTCAATCCCGGGAACCGGGACGTGAGCACCGATACGATAAACCACCAATGCGCCAAGCAAAAACCAGAGCCGTCCCCAAGGGAAACCGGCCGCTGCACTTTTAGCAAGTTGTGGATTAGTCGCCAATTTTCGCTCCGATCAAGCTGTTAGCGGTCAACTCAGGCTACCGAGCCGCCGGCTGCTTCGATGGCGGCTTTCGCGCCAGCGGACACTTTCAAGCCCTTCAAATTCACCGCTTTGGTGATTTCGCCGGACAAGATCACGCGCACGTCACGGGCCAACACGCCCAGAACGCCAGCTTGCTTCAAGACCAGAATGTCGACATCGCCAACAGCCAGGTTGTTCAGATCGGACAGGCGCACTTCAGCTTTGAAGGTTGCGTGCATCGATTTGAAACCGCGCTTAGGCAGACGGCGTTGCAGAGGCATCTGACCGCCTTCGAAACCGACTTTATGAAAGCCGCCCGAACGCGATTTCTGACCTTTGTGACCACGACCCGAGGTTTTACCCAGGCCGGAGCCGATACCGCGACCGACGCGACGCTTGTAGTGCTTAGCGCCTTCGGCTGGTGCAATAGTATTCAATTCCATGATTTGCTCCGTTCGTGTAAGCCCGAAGGCTTACCCGACAACTTTAACGAGATACGATACTTTATTGATCATGCCGCGTACGGATGGGGTGTCTTGCAATTCGGAAACCGAATTTACACGACGCAGACCCAGACCGCGCACGGTAGCGCGATGCGATTCGCGCGTACCGATCAAGCCCTTGACCAATTGCACTTTGACTGTGTTTGTCATTTTGTCCACCTTAAGCCAGAATGTCTTCGACCGACTTGCCGCGCTTGGCAGCGATATCGGAAGCAGTGCTCATTTTCGACAGGCCGTCCAGCGTAGCGCGTACCAGGTTGTATGGGTTGTTCGAACCGGTGGATTTCGCCACCACGTCCGTCACGCCCATCACTTCGAAGATAGCGCGCATTGCGCCACCAGCGATAACGCCAGTACCAGGCTTAGCCGGGTTCATCAGGACCTTGGAGGCGCCGTGACGACCAACAACCGTGTGATGCAAGGTACCGTTTTTGAGCGGTACTTTGATCAGGTTGCGACGGGCTTCTTCCATTGCCTTCTGCACGCCAACTGGCACTTCTTTCGATTTGCCCTTGCCCATGCCGACGCGGCCATCGCCATCACCAACTACGGTCAGCGCGGCGAAACCCATGATACGACCACCCTTGACCACTTTGGTCACGCGGTTGATCGCGATCATTTTTTCGCGCATGCCATCATCCGGCTTGTCGCTTTGCATTTTTGCTTGCATTTTTGCCATGATTGATCCTTAGAACTTCAGACCGGCTTCGCGTGCGGCTTCTGCCAACGCTTTCACACGGCCGTGGTAACGGAAACCGGAGCGGTCGAACGCAACTTCGGTAATTCCTGCTTTCAACGCTTTTTCAGCGACGCGCTTGCCGATCAAGGCTGCAGCAGCGGCATTGCCGCCTTTGCCGGATTGGCCTGCCAGTTCAGCGCGAACTTCCGCTTCAGCCGTCGAGGCCGAAACCAGGACTTTAGCGTCCGGGCTGATCAGGTTGGCGTAAATGTGCAGGTTGGTGCGATGCACCGACAAGCGATTTACTTTCAATTCCGCAATCTTGATGCGGGTTTGGCGTCCGCGGCGAAGCCGTGATTCTTTCTTATCCATCGTCAGCCCCTAATTACTTCTTCTTGGTTTCTTTAAGCTTAACCACTTCGTCCGCATAGCGAACGCCCTTGCCCTTGTAAGGCTCAGGGGAGCGGTAAGCACGAACTTCAGCGGCTACCTGGCCAACCTGTTGACGGTCGATACCTTTAATCAGGATCTCGGTCGGGGTTGGTGTTGCGCAGGTAACGCCGGCTGGCATGTCATGCACTACAGGGTGCGAGAAACCCAGGGACAGATTCAGCTTGTCGCCTTGAGCTTGCGCCTTGTAACCCACGCCTACCAGGTTCAGCTTTTTCTCGAAACCCTTGGTGACGCCAACAACCATGTTGTTGACCAGCGCGCGCAGCGTGCCGGACATGGCATTGGCTTCGCGGCTGTCGTTCGCCACGTCGAAACTCAGGGTTCCTGCATTGTTTTCCACTTTGACCTGGCCGGTGAGGGCCTGGGAAAGTACGCCCAGCGGGCCTTTTACGGTGATCGCTTGTGCGGAGATGGCGACTTCGGCGCCAGCTGGCACTACGATAGGCATTTTAGCTACTCGAGACATGTGTAACTCCTTAAGCCACGTAGCAAATAACTTCGCCGCCGACACCGGTAGCGCGTGCTTTGCGGTCAGTCATGACGCCTTGCGGAGTCGACACGATCGCCACACCCAAGCCATTCATCACAACAGGGATCTCGTCTTTACCCTTGTAGACGCGCAGACCCGGACGGGACACGCGCTCCAAGCGCTCAATAACGGGACGGCCAACATAATACTTCAAACCGATCTTCAGTTCCGCCTTGCCACCAGCTTCGGCAACAGCGAAATCTTCAATGTAACCCTCGTCCTTCAGGACGTTGGCAATCGCAATTTTGACTTTCGACGATGGCATGGCCACGGTCGTTTTTTGCACGCCTTGTGCGTTGCGAATGCGGGTCAGCATATCGGCGATAGGATCGCTCATACTCATTGCATATTCTCCTATTACCAGCTTGCTTTTGTCATACCCGGAATTTCACCACGCATGGCGAATTCACGGAGCTTGATACGACCCAGACCGAATTTACGGAATGTGCCGCGCGGACGACCGGTGATGGCGCAACGATTACGTTGACGCGTCGGGTTCGAGTTACGTGGCAGCGCCTGCAGTTTCAGGCGAGCTTCGTAGCGCTCTTCTTCCGATTTCGATTGGTCATCGACGATGGCCTTGAGAGCTTCGCGCTTAGGGGCGAATTTCGCCACCAGGTCAGCACGCTTGATCTCACGATTAATCAGTGACAGTTTGGCCATGATCAGTTCCTGAAAGGGAATTTAAAGGCGGCGAGCAAAGCTTTGGCTTCGTCATCGGTCTTAGCGGTTGTCGTGATGCTGATATTCATACCGCGCAACGCGTCAATCTTGTCGTATTCGATTTCAGGGAAAATGATCTGTTCCTTGACACCGATGTTGTAGTTGCCACGACCATCAAATGCACGGCCGTTCACACCACGGAAATCGCGTACGCGCGGCAGAGCCACGGTAATGAAGCGATCCAGGAACTCGTACATGCGAGCGCCGCGCAGGGTGACCATCGTACCGATCGGGTAACCTTCACGGATTTTGAAGCCTGCGATCGCTTTGCGGGACTTGGTGGTCACTGGCTTCTGGCCGGCGATCTTGGTCAAGTCAGCAACTGCGTGCTCGAGAACTTTTTTATCCGCGATAGCCTCACCAACACCCATGTTCAGGGTGATCTTGGTCAGGCGTGGAACTTCCATTACCGACTTGTAACCAAACTTGCTGGTCAGGTCGGCAACGACTTTTTCTTTATAGAATTCTTGGAGACGTGCCATGATTTCTTAAGCCTTCACTACTTCGCCGGAGGATTTAAAGACGCGGACTTTTTTGCCATCCACTTCTTTGAAACCCACGCGATCTGCCTTGCCAGTCGCTGCATTAAACAATGCAACGTTGGACACGTGAATTGGCATGGTCTTATCGACGATACCACCAGTTACGCCAGTCATCGGGTTTGGCTTAGTCGCTTTTTTAGCGATGTTAATGCCGTCAACCACGATATGTTCAGCATCGATACGCTGCTGTACCACACCACGTTTGCCCTTGTCTTTCCCGGTCAGAACGATGACTTCGTCGTTTTTACGAATCTTATCCATTACGACTCCTTACAGGACTTCCGGTGCCAGGGACACGATTTTCATGAACTTCTCAGTGCGCAGTTCGCGCGTGACAGGTCCAAAAATACGGGTACCGATCGGTTCCAGCTTGGCGTTCAACAGAACGGCGGCGTTGCCGTCGAACTTCACCAGGGAACCGTCTTGGCGGCGAACACCTTTAGCGGTGCGCACAACCACGGCGTTATAAATTTCACCTTTTTTGACACGGCCACGTGGCGCAGCAACCTTAACGGTTACCTTGATCACATCGCCAATGCCAGCATAACGGCGCTTGGAGCCGCCCAATACCTTGATGCACATTACTTCTTTGGCACCGGTATTGTCAGCCACTTCGAGCCGGCTTTCAGTTTGAATCATAGTATTCTCTTTCCCAACTTAAGCCGAAGAATCCACACAATGTAGACCCACGGTCAGTCTTGGTCCCGCCAGAGCCGCCCTGCTGGGCTTCACTGTTTGGGTGCATGACCTTCATACATCAACTGACCGCGAATGCTACTGTCTGTGGCCAGACACTTTGCGGCGTTACATGAACGAAGCCCGCAAGTATTACATACAATTTGCGGGCCTGCAAGTACTAATTAAAAGCCACCGCCGAAACGGTGGTTTTTATTTAAACGGTTGGTGCGGCTTGAACCACACGTGTCACCGTCCATGCCTTCGTTTTGGAGATCGGGCGACCTTCCTGGATCTCGACCGTATCACCGGCCTTGACTTGGTTGGTCTCGTCATGCGCGTGATACTTGTTCGAGCGCATGATGATCTTGCCATACAAAGGATGTTTTACGTGGCGCTCGATCAGAACGGTAACGGTCTTGTCCATCTTGTCCGAAACCACTTTACCGATCAGCGTGCGCTTGAGCGACTGTTTCACTGGTTCGTTCATTTGGCTTCCTTCAGATTCATTACCGTCTTCACACGCGCGATATCGCGGCGTACCTTCTTGAGCTGCGAAGTGTTGCTCAGCTGCTGCGTAGCGATTTGCATGCGCAGGCCGAACTGTGCCTTCAACAGGTCATTCAGCTCTTTTTGCAGAGCTGGCTGGTCCTTGCCGCGGAGTTCAGATGCTTTCATATACAACTCCAATTATTGGCCGACTTGGCGGATGACAAACGTCGTCGCCAGTGGCAGTTTAGCGGCGGCAAGACGGAATGCTTCCCGTGCCAGCGCTTCATCAACGCCATCCATTTCGTACAGTACTTTGCCTGGCTGAATTTCAGCGACGTAGTACTCAGGATTACCTTTACCGTTACCCATACGGACTTCAGCCGGTTTGTTCGAAATCGGTTTGTCCGGGAAAATACGGATCCAGATACGGCCACCGCGCTTGATGTGACGCGTCATTGCACGACGCGCCGCTTCAATTTGACGCGCAGTGATACGACCGCGCGCAACTGCCTTCAGACCGAATTCGCCAAACGACACGGCGGTGCCGCGGCTGTGCGAAATACCGGTATTACGGCCTTTCTGCTCTTTACGATACTTTCTGCGTGCTGGTTGCAGCATGATTATTCTCCTGCTTTCTCAGCTGGTGCTGCTGCGGCGGCCGGTTTAGCGGCGGTACGCACACGTGCACCTGGTGCTGTGGATGGTTTCGCACCGGCACCGGCTGGACGTGGACGGCCAGCTGGCTTGCCATCGTCACGGCGTGGGCCGCGGCTTTTCTTCTCGTCAGCTGGGGTATCGATGACTGGTGCATCGCCGTTAGGCGCGCGGTCACCTTTGTATACCCACACCTTGACACCGATGATGCCGTAGGTGGTCGACGCTTCGCTGGTACCGTAGTCGATATCGGCGCGCAGGGTATGCAGAGGCACGCGGCCTTCGCGGTACCACTCTTTACGCGCGATTTCGATACCGTTCAGACGGCCGGACGACATGATCTTGATACCGAGAGCACCCAGGCGCATTGCATTTTGCATTGCACGCTTCATGGCGCGGCGGAACATGATCCGTTTTTCCAGCTGCTGAGCGATCGAATCGGCGATCAGTTGCGAGTCGATTTCTGGCTTGCGAATTTCTTCGATGTTCACGTGAACAGGTACGCCCATGATCTTGGTCAGCGCCGACTTCAGTACTTCGATGTCTTCGCCTTTTTTACCAATGACCACGCCTGGACGCGAGCTGTAGATCGTGAAGCGCGCGTTCTTGGCTGGGCGCTCGATAACGATGCGGCCAACGGAAGCGTTCTTCAGTTTCTTTTTCAGGTAAGCACGTGCTTTCAAGTCTTCGTTCAGCATGGCAGCGAAATTACCGTTGCCTGCATACCAGCGCGAAGCCCAGTTACGGGTGACCGCCAGACGGAAACCGGTTGGATGAATTTTCTGACCCATCGTGGCTCCTTAGTTACCGACAGTCACGTAAACGTGACAGGATTGTTTCGAAATACGGTCGCCACGGCCTTTTGCACGCGCGGTGAAGCGCTTCAGGACCGGGCCCTTTTCGACGTAGATCGTTTTCACGAACAATTCGTCGATGTCCGCGCCATCATTGTGCTCGGCATTCGCAATAGCGGATTCCAGAACGCGTTTGATGATCGCAGCACCTTTTTTCGGGCTGAATTGCAAGATGTTGAGTGCAGCGTCAACTTTCTTGCCACGGATCAGGTCAGCAACCAGGCGGCCCTTTTGGTCCGACAGGCGCACACCTTTGAGGATAGCTTTAGTTTCCATTATTTCTTAGCCTTTTTGTCAGCTGCATGGCCCTTGAACGTACGGGTCAGTGCGAATTCGCCGAGCTTGTGACCAACCATGTTTTCGGAAACATAAACCGGCACGTGCAGCTTGCCGTTATGCACCGCGATCGTCAGGCCGATAAAGTCAGGCATGATTGTCGAACGACGCGACCAGGTTTTGATTGGCTTTTTGTCTTTGGCTGCTTGCGCGGCTTCAACTTTTTTCACCAGGTGGGCGTCACAGAACGGCCCTTTTTTCAATGAACGTGTCATGTGCTACCCCTTATTTCTTGCCGCGGCGCGAGACGATCATGGAAGTAGTACGCTTGTTGCTGCGTGTCTTCTTACCCTTAGTCTGTTGGCCCCAAGGCGAAACTGGATGACGACCAGCTGCTGTTTTACCTTCACCACCACCGTGCGGGTGATCGACCGGGTTCATGACCACACCGCGAACGGTAGGACGAACACCGCGCCAGCGCATCGCACCAGCTTTACCGATTTTACGCAGGCTGTGTTCGGCATTGCCGACTTCACCAACCGTTGCACGGCACTCGATGTGCACGCGACGTACTTCACCCGAGCGCAGACGCACTTGAGCGTAGGTACCTTCACGTGCCATCAGCACGACGCCAGCGCCGGCGGTACGTGCCATTTGGGCACCTTTACCTGGCAGCATTTCAACGCAATGCATCACGGTACCGACTGGGATGTTACGGATTGGCAAGCAGTTACCCGATTTGATCGGTGCTTCCGAACCGTTCATCACGCTGTCGCCAACGGCCATGCCTTTGGTTGCGATGATGTAGTGACGTTCGCCGTCGGCGTAGCACAGCAGAGCGATATTCGCGGTGCGGTTTGGATCGTATTCGATACGTTCCACTTTCGCTGGAATACCATCTTTGGTGCGCTTGAAGTCGATCAGGCGGTAGTGTTGCTTGTGACCACCACCGATATGACGGGTGGTGATGTGACCGTTGTTGTTACGACCAGCGGTCTTGGATTTCTTTTCAACCAGGGCAGCGAACGGACGACCTTTGTACAGGTCGGCATTCACCACCTTCACCATGCCGCGACGGCCTGGCGAGGTTGGTTTCATCTTAACGAGTGCCATTATGCAGCCTCCTCGGAGAAGTTGATTTCCTGGCCAGGCTTCAGGCACACGAAAGCACGCTTGGTATGGTTACGACGACCGTTGAACTTGCCGGTGCGCTTTTGCTTACCTTCGCGGTTTGCAGTTTGCACGGACAGAACTTCAACCTTGAACAGCAGTTCGACCGCTGCCTTGATTTCAGGCTTGGTTGCATCCGGCAGTACGCGGAATACAATTTGCTCGTTCTTTTCCGCGACCATGGTGGCCTTTTCGGAAATCACGGGCGCCAACAGCACCTTCATCAAGCGTTCTTCGCTATGTTTCAAAATCGCGCTCATGCCAGCATCTCCTCAATCTTGGCCAATGCAGCTTTGGTGACCAGGATCTTCTTGTAGAACACCAGGGACATCGGGTCTGCGTGACGTGGCTCAACGACGAGTACGTTAGGCAGGTTGCGCGATGCCAGTTCCAGGTTTTCGTTCAGAACGTCGGTGATGATCAGAACCGAATCAAAGCCCAGGCCGTTCAATTTTTGCGACAGCAGCTTGGTTTTTGGCGCGTCGATCGTCAGATCGTCGATGACGATCAGGCGCTCTTCGCGAGCCAGCTGCGACAGGATCGAGCAGATACCTGCGCGATACATTTTTTTGTTCACTTTGTGGGTGAAGTTTTCGTCAGGCGAGTTCGGGAAAATCCGACCACCGCCGCGCCACAGTGGCGACGACGACATACCAGCACGAGCGCGGCCGGTACCTTTTTGGCGCCATGGCTTTTTCGTCGTGTGGTGAACTTCTTCACGGTCTTTTTGCTTGCGGTTACCACTACGTGCATTCGCTTGATAAGCGATGACGACTTGGTGGATCAGCGCTTCATTGTAGTCACGGCCGAAAATCGTATCGGCTGCAGCAACGTTCGAGGCGGCTTGACCTTGCGCATTCAGAAGCTTGAGTTCCATCGTTTAAGCTCCCTTCTTGGCTTTGGTTTTGATGGCTGGCGAGACAACTACCTGGCCATTTTTCGCACCTGGAATCGCGCCTTTGACCAGCAGCAGCTGACGGTCGGCATCGATACGGGCGATCACGAGGTTCTGGATCGTACGGTTAACGTCACCCAGATGACCGGTCATGCGCTTACCAGGAAAAACGCGACCTGGATCTTGTGCCATACCGATGGAACCTGGAACGTTGTGCGAACGCGAGTTACCGTGCGTTGCACGGCCAGAAGCGAAGTGGTAACGTTTGATAACGCCTGCATAGCCTTTACCGATGGTAACGCCTTGCACGTCGATCTTTTGACCGACTTCGAACAGGGAAGCAGCGACAACATCGCCAGCTTTCAGTTCAGCGGCTTTGGCAGCGTCGACACGGAACTCTTTCAACAGAGTACCGGCTTCAACACCAGCTTTAGCGTGATGACCAGCAACAGCTTTGGTCACGCGGGAAGCGCGACGTTGACCGAATGCGACCTGAACAGCGGAGTAGCCATCTGTTTCAGGGGTTTTGATTTGCGCAACACGGTTGTTCGATACGTCCAACACGGTGACAGGAATCGAATCCCCTTCATCCGTGAAAATGCGCATCATACCAACCTTGCGACCGAGAAGGCCTAGGCTCATTTTTTCTCCATTCCCACCTGCGATTGGGCGGGGCTTGTTTAACTACAAAGTAACGTAGGACTCAAAAAAGACGAATCCATACCGAAGCCGGCTAGTATATAGCACAAAAACCCTTGACGCAACAAGTTAACACGAGGTATGTCAAAGTGTTGCGCGACGCCCCTGCGGGAGTTGTCGGCGCGCCTGAAAAACGCTGCCGCAAGGCAATTTAACGGGCGCAAAGCACGGCGGCATGCGGCCTGGCGGGCGATGGCAGAAACACACAGGGCGCGCCATGGCGTGCGCGCCCTGCTCCACTCATCCTGGGGCGTGGCGCCCGGAAAATTTATTGCTGGCAGTTGATCAGGCAATGCTCGTACAGGTCCTCGCAGATGGGGCTGCCGCCGAGGTGCGCCCGGCAATTGGCCACTTTTTGCCCGCACTCGCTATAGCACTGCGTGACATCGCCGGCAGCAAACGCATACGAGGCGCTCAGGCCCAGCGCAAACAGAAAAACCATCGTCTTCTTGATCATATTGCATCTCCGTTTTATCAGATGGACAAACAACCAGGACGCCACGCCATCCTCGCGCCGCCCCGGGCGGATGCCGCGGCGCCCGCCATTACTTAAAAAGCAATGCCAATAGCATACCGTAAACAATACCAACCAACTACCAATTTATGGTGCTGCGCCCTGCCCGCCCCAGATAAAAAAACCAGCCCGGGCATTTCGCTGTCCGGACTGGCTGGAAGGTGGCGCATGGCGCCCGGGTAAGCCTTACTCTTGCGGCGCGCCTTTGCCAATCTGATACCAGTCCACCTTGCGCGTCGCCACCATGATGGCCGCCAACACGGCGAACAGCAGGATGCTGCCCATCACCAGCGCATTGTTTTCCGAGCTCAGCAAGCCATACAGGGCGCCATACAGCATCGTCAGCCCCACGCCGAAGCCGATCCCGCGCCAGGCGTTGTGCAGCACGTGCACCAGATAAAAGCTGGTCAGCACGATACAGGCGGCGCTGGCGATCAGATAAGCGGCCAGGAAGGCGATGTGTTCCGCCAGGCCCACCAGCAGCAGGAAGAAGATCACCAGCGACAGACCCACCAGCAGGTACTGCACCGGGTGGATCGGCAGGCTTTTCAGGATTTCAAAGATGAAGAAGGCGGCAAAGGTCAGCGCCACGAACAGCAAGCCATATTTGGTGGCCCGGTCCGATTGCGAATACACATTCACCGGCTCGATGAAACCCACGCTGAAGCGGTCGATCTGGCCCAGCGGCGCGCTGTCGGGCACCTTGAATTCCCCCTCGATCGTGCTCAGCTGCGTTTGCGCATTGGTGGCCAGCGAGGAGATGCTCCACTCGACCTGAAAACCATCGGCGTTGATTTGGCGGAATTTCGGCGACGGCAGGAAGCGTCCGCCAAACTGCGGATGGGGCCAGTTCGACTTGATGCTGATCTGACTGTTTTTCGCCACCGGCACGAAGTGCTGGCGTTCGATGCCATCGAGGCCCAGGTCAAAGCTGAAATGCACCTGCTGCGGCGCCGCCAGCGGCATGGCGCCCAGCGGCGCATGCAGGCCGCTGCGGAAGGCAAACAGGTCGCTACCCTGCTCGAACTCGATCTTCTGGCCGCCCCAGTCGATTTTCGGAATATTACGGATACCGCGCACGTCCTCGATGGACAGGGCCACGAACGGCGCCCCCAGGGTCACGCGCGAATCCGGCGACTTGCGCGGCAGCTGGCTGCCGGCCGGCACCGTGAAGTCGCCCTTGAACGCGTGCTGGCCGCTGTAGACCAGCACCTGGTGGATGCCGCGGTAGCGGCGGTCAGTGTCGATGTTACCGTTGAGCAGTAAATTGTTCGGGTAGACAAGCAGACGGCGCTGCACCGTGCGGCGCAGCAACTCCGTGCGTACCGGCACTTTCACTTCCTGCGCCTTGTCCTCGCCCTTGGCCACCTCCACGCGCTCTTCGTACTGCTCCGTGTAAGGAATCACCAGGATGGGGCCGATGATGGTTTGTTCGCGCACCGAATCGGCGGCGATGCTGTTGACGGCTTCCTGGCGGAATTCCATCCGCTCCTTGATCGTTTCCTGAATCATCAGCAAAGGCAGGCCGATCAGCAGCATCAGGCCGAACACGATCAACGCTTTGACTAACAGAGTTTTTTGCATGGCGCATCCTTGAAGTAAGGGGGCCAGTGTAAAAAAGCTGTATGCGCTGACGATGCAGTCTGTGTGAAGCGGGCAAATAAAATGTGCTACACCAACGGCAGGCACAGGCGCGCGCAGGCGCCACCGTCCGGATGATTGAGCACCTCGACCGTGCCGCCATGCAGGGAAGCGACCTCGCGCACGAAGGGCAGGCCCAGGCCCGTGCTCTTGCCGGCGGCCGGGCGCGGCAGGGAATAAAAGCGCTCGAAGACACGTTCCAGCGCATACGCGGGGATGCCTGCGCCGCGGTCGCGCACGGCAATTTCCACGTGCGTGCCCTGGCGATGCGCCGTCAGGTCGATGCAGCTGCCCGGCGGCGCAAAGCCGGCCGCATTGTCGAGCAGATTGCCCAGCGCCTGGCGCAGCAGCAAGGCATCGCCGTCCACGCTCAACTCGTCGCACTGCAGCTGCAGGCGCACGCCGCGCGCCGCCAGCGTGGCGGCCGCATCCTGCGCCACTTGCGCCAGCAGCGGCGCCAGCGCGATGCGCTCGGGGTGGTCCAGGCGCTGCTGCTTTTCCACGCGCACCAGGGCCAGCAGCTTGTCGATCAGCTGCCGCTGGCGCGCGTTCTGTTCCAGGATGCTGGCGAGGAACCGGCGGCGCTCGGCCGGCGGCATGTCTTCCTGCAGCAGCTCGGCCGAGGCCTGGATGGCGGCGATCGGACTTTTCAATTCATGCGTCAGCGTATGCATCAGCTGCTCCACGTATTCCTTGCCCTCCAGGCGCGTGCGCATCGCCTCCAGCGCCCGCCCCAGGGTGCCGATCTCGTTCTTGCCCAGCGCCGGCAGCGCCACCTTGCGCCCCGCCTCCACGTCGCCGATATAGCTCATCAGCTTGCCCAGCGCATGGTGCAGCCACCAGGCGAACGCCAGGCCGATCAGCAGCGACAGCAGCAACAGCACGGCGCCGCGCTGCAGGATCTTGCGCTGGCTGCGCTCGACAAACGCCTGCACGCTGGCATTCGGCTTGGCCACCGTCAGCACGCCGATGACCTCATCGCCGTCGCGAATCGGCGCGGCCACGTGCATCACCGTCGACATCTCGTCGTCGGGCCGGCTGCGCGTGCTGCGCGCGCCATACTTGCCCTGCAAGGTCAGATACACGTCATTCCAGCGCGAATAGTCGCGCCCCACATCGCGTCCGCTGGAATCGAACAGCACGATGCCATGCCGGTCCGTGATGGTGATGCGGTAATCGAGCGTGCGCTTGCGCACGCCGTTGATATTGACGTCCACGCCATGGCGCGCGTAGTCCTGCATGCGCGCGGCCACGGGCGACTGCGCCAGCGTGCCCGCCTTCACGTCGGGCGCCACGAGGCTGGCCAGCAGTTGCGAGGTATCGACCAGGGTGTCTTCCAGGGTCGAGCGCACGCCCGGCTTGACCTGCTCCATGAAGACATTCAGCAGGAACCATGCGGCCAGGCCGACGACCAGAAAGTAGCCGAGCAGGATGCGCAGGCCGATCTTCATGCGCCGGCCAGGCTGTAGCCGAGGCCACGGTGGGTGTGGATGGGGTCGACCTGCGCATCGATGGCGCGCAGCTTGGCGCGCAGCGATTTGACGTGCGCATCGACGGTCCGCTCGAGCGTGTCGGGCGCCCCGCTCCACACGCGCTGCATCAGCTGCGCGCGCGACAGCACGTGGCCCGGATGCTCGAGCAGGGTTTTCAGCAGCAGGTATTCATAGCGGGTCAGGTCCAGCGGCTGGCCGTGAAACAGTACGCGCGCCTCGAGCGCGCGCAACTCGAAGCGCGCCGGCACCGTCGCGACGACAGGCGCGGCTATCGTCATGCCAGTCTCGCGGGGCACTTGGGCGACGCCTGCGCGGCGCAGGATGACGCGGATGCGCGCCACCAGTTCGCGCGGCGAAAACGGTTTTGTCACGTAGTCATCGGCACCGATTTCCAGGCCCACGATGCGGTCGATCTCATCGCTGCGGGCCGTCAGGAAGATCACCGGCACCTCGGAAAACTGGCGCAGCCGGCGGCACACTTCCAGCCCGCTCATGTCGGGCAAGCCCACGTCGAGCACCACCAGAACGGGCATGGGCGCGGCTTCGCCGGGCGCCGGGCGCAGCGCGGCCAGGGCTTGCTCGCCCAACATCACATGGCGCGGCGTAAAGCCGTCCGTGCGCAAGGCATAGGCGATGCTGTCGGCAATCGCCTGTTCATCTTCCACGATCAGGACAGTCTTGGACATGGCGGCGGCACGCATTAATGGACAAGCCCGGAGTATCCCTGAAGCACGCCAGCGGCGTCAATCCGGCGTCCATCGCGTGCGCCGGCGAAAAGCCGCCCATCCCAAAAAACTTATAGTATATTTATTACGGCATGACTCCACCGATACACCGTGTTTGACACCCGTCCGAGGAGACTATGAAGAACCATACCATCAGCCTGCTATGCGCTGTCAGCCTGCTGGCCGCCTGCGCGGCGCCAGCGACACTCACCACCTCCAATGAACAGCAAGATGCCTGCAACGCGGCCGAACTCAAAGGCCAGTTTGGCGAAGCGGAACTGGCCTGCGTACAGGCGCTGCGCAGCGCCGAGCAGGCCGGGGCCAGCGCGGACATCCTCTCGCAGCGCCAGTACAACCTGGGTCGTATCAAGCGCTTGCAGGGCAAGAATGCGGAAGCGGAACAACTGTACCGGCAAGCGCTGGCCACGGAAGAAGCGGCGCAGCCGCGCAGCGATGCGCGCATCGGCCGCCGCATGGTGGAACTGGCGTCGGCGCTGGCCGCGCAAGGCAAGTGGCAGGAAGGCACGGGCTATCTGGAACGCGTGCTGCCGCTGCTGCCGAAGCTGTCGCCCGCCTCGCGCACGTATTCGGCGGAAGTGCTGCGCCAGTATGCCAAACAGCTGCAAGGCGGCCCGCAGGCGGCACTGGGCGCGCGCTTCGACGTGGTGGCGGCCACCTTGCAATAAGCGGCTCCCGGGGCCCGGCCTACGGCTGGGCGACGTGGATGCTGGCCTTGATGTGCTTGAGGTGGGCCACGATGGTGAATGTCATCACCACCAGCAGCGACCATGAACTCCATTTGCTGACATGCACGACCGACCACGCGCCAAGCTGGTTCGGATAGCGCCACACGCCCCAGAAGGTGCTGATGTTTTCAGCCAGCCAGATGAAGAAACCGACCAGCACGAAACCGAGCAGCAAGGGCATGCTGCGGTCGCGGTCGAGCGGCCGGAACACCACGGTGGTGCGCGCATACAAGCCCAGCGCGCAGGCGGCCAGGTACCAGCGATAGTCGCCGATGTAGTGGTGAGTAAAGAAGTTGGCGTAGATCAGCAGCGCGATCAGCACCGCCATCCAGTACGGCGGATGGTGGCGGATCCGCATGTCGAGCAGGCGCCAGGTCTGGATGATGTAGCTGCCGACGGCCGAGTACATGAAGCCGGAAAACAGGGGCACGCCAAGCACCTTGCTGTAGGCGAAGTCGGGATAGCTCCACGACTGGATCGTCCCCGATACCTTGAACACTTCCAGCGCGAAGCCGACCGCATGAAACAGGCAGATGGCTTTCAGCTCATCCCACGTTTCCAGCCCGCTCCAGACCATCGCACCCTGGATCGCCAGCGCCGCCAGCAGCAGCACGTCATAGCGCGGCAGGCCGAACAGGCCGGCGCGCGGCACGAGGAAGACGGCGGCAAAAAACAGTCCCACGAACAGGCAGGACCTCGCCTCCTTGATGCCGAAATACAGGAACTCGGTCAGGAAGCGCGGCCAGCCGCGCAGGCGATGGCGGGGAGCCGCATTGAGCAGGTGGGTATCGAGGGCGTTAAGCATGCGGCAACCTTATCGTCCAGCCGCAGCACTGTAAAGCGAAATCCCCCTGTGCCGCGATGGCAAGGCAAAAAAAACCAGGCACGAGGCCTGGTCTTTGACACGCCCGGCATCGCTGCCGGACGGTGGGGTATCAGCTGACGCCGATCAGAGGAAGGTGTAGCTGGCCGTTACGCCGATACGACGCATCTGGAACGATTCAGCATAGCCTTTGCGCCATTGAATCGGTGCCGCCTTGTCGAACAGATTGTCGATGTACAGGCTCAGACGCGTGTTCTTGATGCCACCGTACGACAGGTTGTAGTCGACCGTGGTGTTGCTGCCTACGCGCGAGCAAACACCCATGTTCTCAGCCGAAACCTTGTTGGTAACACAGTAGGTTGGCGAAGTCTGGTTGTCGTTGCTAAAGCCGCTGGCGTAGTTCAGGGTCATGCCGTGGTCGAACTCGCCGGTCTTCAGGCTGGCGCGCAGCTTGGTTTTCAGGCGCGAACCCAGGTCATAGTTACCGGCCAGGTTGGTGTCATAGGCATTGTCGGTCACGCTGAATTCCTGGTATTTCCACAGGTAGCTACCTTCCAGTTTCAAACGAACCTGGCCGATACCGGTGTTGAAACGGCCACCCGCGTCGAAGTCGAAGCCCGAAGCACGGGTCTTGCCGCTGTTGACGTATGGGTTGTACAGCAAGCCGATCGCGCCAACGCCGCCGAAGTTGGTGGTATTGCCCGGTGCGTATTTTTTCACCAGTGCCAGGAATTGCGCATCGGAAGCCGAGTTATCGACACGCACCAGCTGTCCGGCTGGCAGGCCAGCTTCGCCGCGCAGGATGTCGGCCACCGAACGGGTACCGATTTCGTCCTTGCGTTCGATATGGTAGTAGTCCAGTGCCACGGTCCAGTTCTTGACCGGTTCGAAAACGAAACCAGCGGTGATCGAACGCGAGGTTTCCGGTTTCAGGTCCTTGTTCGCCGACACGAAGCTAGGCACGCCGCCTTTGCAGTCACTGTTCTGGAAGGTGTTGCCCTGAGCCTTATCGACGCTGGTGGCTGCCGGATTGTTCTGCACCAGATTGTTCAGGGCACTGGCAGTTGCGCAGCGGCGTGGGTCGCTGACATCGGTAGCAAACGAACTGCGGCCCAGGCCGTTACCGGTTTCAACGATGTTAGGCGCGCGGAAGCCGCCAGCGGCCGTAGCGCGCAGCAACAGGGTGTCGGTGGCGTTGACGCGCAAGCCCAGCTTCGGCGAGAAGTGCACGTCGCTGTTGGTGGACTTGTCGGCACGTACCGCTGCGCTCACTTCCACACGCTTGACTACCGGAATGGTCGCTTCGGCGAACAGCGCGTAGTGATCCATGGTGTCTTTGACTTGCAGGCCGGCGATGCCGACCAGGTCACCACGCAGCACGTTGTCCGAACTGGCCATTTCATACTTTTCGCGGCGGATGTCGGTACCGAATGCCACGTTCAAAGGACCGGCAGGCAGTTGCGCCACTTCACCGGACACGGTCGCGTCGACGAAAGTGATCTTCGATTCACCCTTGGTGGTACGCACCGGGAACATCGACTCCAGCAGCGCGGCATCGTTTTGCTGGCCGAACTTGTAGGTGCCGTTGACGATGGCATTGGTGTAGCCGGTAGCGCTCACGGCACGGGTGGCCTTGGTTGCTTTCGAGTTCATGTAGCCGACTGCGGATTTCCAGTCGAAATTGCCGATGTCGCCATTCAGACTCAGCATGACACGCGTCTGATCGGACTCGGTGCGATTGAAGTTGAAGCCATTACCGGTGTCCATCATGCGGGCACGGTATTCCACCGGCGTCGCATACGGATTCATCGCGTGGCCAACTGGCAATTTTGGATAGAAGTATGGACCGACCATCTTGCCGTTGATCGCGTCGTACCAGGTGCTCGGCGACGTGGTGGCGCTACCGTTGCTGACGTTGAACGGGGCGACGATGTAGTCGTTGCTGGCGCCGGCATTGGTGATCTCGAAGTTGGCGTCGATGTTCTTGCCAATGCGGAAATGCGTGTTGCTGGCCAGCGCATAGCGCTTGGCATTGGTGGTCAGGCCGGTGTACGGCAGGACATCCATCTTGCACAGCTTGTCTTTCGGGTCGATCTTGTCGGCCGGGCAGCCTGGCGCGGCGACGATGTTCGTGCTGCTCAGGAAATAGTTGCCGGTTGGCGAGAATGCGCTCAGGGCGTCCCAGGTCGAGCGGCCCGGGGTCTGGCGGTGCCATTCAGGATAGTGGCTGCGCAGGTCGTCAGCGGTGTAACCGTCGTTCTTGTACGCTTCATACGTCAGGTAGGTGTTGAAACCATCCTTGTCGATATCGCCGTAACCGACGATACCGGAAACGTTGCGGCTGCGCTGGTCTTTGAAGCCTTCGGTTTCCTTGTAGTTGCCGGTGATCTTGGCGCCTTCGAAGTTCTTCAGCAGGATGATGTTGATCACGCCAGCGATGGCGTCGGAACCATAGATTGCCGAGGCGCCGTCTTTCAGGATCTCGATGCGCTCGATGGCGGCAGCCGGGATCGCGTCCAGGTTGGTGAAGTTTTGCTGCGCGCCATCGGCCAGGCCGTATTGTGCAATGCGGCGGCCGTTGACCAGCACCAGGGTCGCGACCTTGCCCAGGCCACGCATGCCCACGCCCGAAGAACCCGTGGCAAAGCTGCCCGAGCTGTTGTTCGACGAGTCGATCGAGGTGCTGATGGCAGCGGAGGAATTCAGGATGCCCAGCGCCGTGGTCTGGCCGGTGCGCTCGATGTCGTCGCGGGTCAGAACCTGCAGCGAGCCAGCTGTTTCAGCTTCGGTACGCTTGATGCTGCTGCCGGTGACTTCAACGCGTTGGAGTTTTTCTGCAGGTGCGGCAGCTTCTTGCGCCACAGCATATTGGGAGAAGGCCAGTGTCAATGCTATTGCCAGTGTGCTTTTCTTCAAACGGGGTGTATTGCTCATCACTAAACTTTTCAAAACCACTCCTCAGATATTGTTTTCGTTTTATAAATCGATGCGTTGCACTGACCATTTTTGTAAAATAATCACACATTCTCACGCATGTTACAAATTTCTCACATTTGACGCGACCGGGGAAGCAAACAATTAACAATTGTTGTTTTAACCCCACTTTATAGGCCCGACGAGAAGAGGCGAAAAGAAGAAAGAGGGAGGAAATGGGATGAGGGGAAGGACGGCAGCACCGTAAAAGGCAGGCCAGCAAAGCAATGGGGCCGGGCGCACTCACGATCGTGAGCAGGCCCGGCCCCATCATCAGGCAGCGGGATACCCCGCCGGCCTTCTTAAAAACGATTATTGCAGTTTGATTTCAACATCAACACCAGCTGGCAGGTCCAGCTTCATCAGCGCGTCAACGGTTTTGTCCGTTGGGTCAACGATGTCCATCAGGCGTTGGTGCGTACGGATCTCGAACTGATCGCGCGAAGTTTTGTTGACGTGCGGGGAACGCAGCACATCGAAACGTTGAATACGGGTAGGCAGTGGTACTGGGCCTTTGACGACAGCGCCGGTGCGCTTCGCGGTTTCAACGATTTCCAGAGCGGACTGGTCGATCAGCTTGTAATCGAAAGCCTTCAGGCGGATACGGATTTTCTGGTTTGGTGCCGACATGATATTTCCTTAAAAGAACGAACCGCGCAGTCTGCACGGCAATGAGGTGATACGGGAATTTCTGACGCAACAACCGTCAGGGTCGACATGATAGCACCAAAATGCTTGCCAACCCCGGCAGTTGAATAAAAAGAAGGGCGCCGGGCGACGACGCGTCTTCTTTTATATTCGCTTAATAATTAAGCGATGATTTTTGCAACAACACCAGCGCCGACGGTACGGCCGCCTTCGCGGATAGCGAAGCGCAGACCTTCTTCCATCGCGATCGGGTTGATCAGCTTGACGGTGATCGACACGTTATCGCCTGGCATGACCATTTCTTTGTCTGCTGGCAACTCGATCGAACCGGTCACG
>Ga0182005_1000165_pt1 | contig 45674 bp, 71 predicted proteins | sample Sormic07211103_1_FD_123021 | JGI IMG/M metagenome (GOLD analysis project Ga0182005, IMG submission 123021) | Rhizosphere microbial communities from Sorghum bicolor, Mead, Nebraska, USA - 072115-103_1 MetaG | ecosystem: Host-associated > Plants > Roots > Rhizosphere | place: USA: Nebraska...
ACGTGAGCAGCTACCCGCGCCGCCTGCTCCGGCGTGGTGACGCCCGAGACCGTGATGTTCACCACCGTCTTCGGAGCATGCTCAGCAGCCAGACCCACGAGCCACCAGGCGGTGCTGCCACCTCGACGGTCGTCGCGCATGAGCCGCCCGTCACGCTGTAACGCCTGGAGCCGCCGCCGCGTCTGCGGGATCGACAAGTCAGCCTCGTCGGCGATCTCGTCGATCAGCGGCCCGTAGCGAACCGCCGTGAGGTCGCCCACCCGTAGTGGCTCCTCACGAGCGTTGCGAGCAACAGCGCGCAGGCAGGCGCGGGTGAGGGCTTTCTCGAATTCGTCCGGACTGAGGGTGTCGGCGATCATGCGGCCACCGCCAGCTCTTCCGGAACGTCGTCAAGATTCGCCCTCGCAAGTGCGCACATTGGTGGCGGGCTGACGCTGTTGCCGCACATGCCGATGGACTGATGCACCTTCAGGCGGGTGCCGTCGGCGGTGCGATCAATGATGTAGTCCCTTGGGAACCCCTGTGCGGCGAACAGCTCCGGGGCATCGATCATCCGGTAGAGGATGTCGATGCAGTATCCGGTGACGACGGGGAACGCCACGGCGAAATCGCCACCCTTCGCCGTTGTAATCGTTCCCAGCGGTTCGCTACCAACGTGCCCAACGTTCGGCCCACTGCTATTGCAGGTGGCGACGATCACCGGCTCGGCGAGGCAGAACCGAGCTTTAGTGGTTGCCGCGGGCAACGACTCAGACACAGGCTGTCCTGTCGTGCCGCTGCCACTTCCGTAGTAAGGCGCGATGATCGGCTGGAAAAGCTGCGGCCTCGCACAGCCCGGGTGATCCTTGTTGGTAGCTCCTCCCGTTGTGAAAGTGCCACCGGACTCAGTGACCGGCTTTGCCGCCGCCGAGCCCTGGGTCCCCATTAGCAGTGGCATGAGCGCCGGCCGGAATAGATGCGGCGTAGCTCCGTTCCCACCCTTCGTGAAGGTGGGGCCCGGCTCCTTTGCGTCCCTCGCGATGCCGCCGGCACCGACTGCCATGACAAGAGCGTCCATATCTGGCATGAGGCCGAGGATCTCTTTGGCCTCCTCATCGGTGAGCAGAAGCCTAGGCGCACGACCATCAAGCAGGGCCTGTAGCGCGTCGACGTAAGGCTTGGGCCACTGGCTACGTTTCGCGCCGTCCATCGTGCGCAAAATAGTCTTGCGCACCAGGGGGCGTTTGCGTCCGAAGATCGAACGGCCAGGCTTGCTCCAGTCGATGCAATCGGTCATGCCGATGAAGGGGTTTGCGCGCCCCGGCCCGTGTGTGGGCTCCGGCCAGCGAATCGACATCCGGTCGCAGCGTGCGACCATAAACAAGCGCTCTCGCTTCGTGCCGGCGCCGAAGTCCCGGGCTCGCAGGATCTTCCAGTCAACGTCATACCCGAGCGCGCGGAGCGCCGCTATGAACTGGTTCCACGTGTTTCCAAGGCGGCGCTTGTCCGGCACCAGGAACTGATTTCGCCGCGGTACCTGCTCGCCTTTGTTGGCCACCCGGTGAACCATGACTGGCTTGCCGTTGCGCATCACGATAGCGCCTGTTTCCGGGTCCACCTTGGCGATCATGTCCAGCGTCACGACCCGGCCGGTCGCTTTGTCCCGTTTGGCGACCAGCGGGCCCCATTTCAGGATCTGCTTGACGTTTTCCAGACTGATGATGCGCGGCGCGAGTCCGACCCTTGCCAGCTGCCCAGCGACTTTGAGGATTACCCAGGAGAGTGAGCGTGTGGCCTTGGACCGCGGCTGCCCACCCTTGGCCTGGCTGAAATCCGTGCAGTCGGGTGAGGCGTGAAACCAGCCTACGCGCCGCCACGCAACCTCACCGAGTACGTCGACGGTCCAGACATCGGCGGGAAGGTGACGGGTGAACGGGTGGTTCGCCGCATGCATACCAAGGGCATAAGGATCGTGGTTGACCGCAATGTCCGGGTCACGACCCAACGCTTGCTTCAGCGCCTCGCTCGCACCGCCGCCACCGGCGAAGAAGTCGATGACAATTTCGCCAGGGCGGAGCGAGGATACGAGCCGCTTGCGCGGGAAGTTGAAGCCCGACTGACCGCCGCCATCAGCCACGCGCCTTCCCCTTGTTACGCGCATCATCCAGCGGGAACGTCACGCCAGGACAGTGCGGAGCCTCATCAACGTAGATGACCGTGGTCAGGTATTTTGCGAACGTCGCGTAGCTGGCGCGTTCAGCACCCTTTCCCCAGCTGTCGAATTCGGTTGGCGTGACGTCAGCCATGTGCGCGAAGCTCCTGTGGTGCGTTGGCGTTCTGCGGAAGATCGGGATAGGTGCCCCACGGCGCGCGTAGTTCGCGCCACGGGTTGGTTTCAGAGATCGCACTTCGGTGCGCGTGGCGCCCGCGTACTCCGTTGTTCCAGTACTCGCGGTGCCTGGTGGTCTGGTTGTCGAACCAGCCGGAGAAGAGGTCAGGTGTGCGCGGCATGCGTTAAACCTTGACGGGCAGAACGGTGCGTGCGCCGTTGAGCTCCGGGTCGCTCACGATGCCGTTGATCTCCATCTGCTCAATGAAGCGCGCTGCGCGGTTGTAGCCGATGCGCAGACGGCGCTGGACCAGGGCGATCGATGCGACGTTGACTTCGCGCACCGCCTTCACGGCTTCCTGATACAGCGCGTCGTCGTCTTCGTAGTTCGGGTCCATGGGAATCCTTGCCGGCGTGGCCGGCTCTGTTGTCTAAAAAGGGATGTCGTCGTCATCGAAGCCCTCGTTCGCCGGTGCTCCGGCAGACTGTGCGGGCGGCTGACGCGTGCCGTAGTTGCTGGGTTCGTTGTTGGCGCCCTGCGCGCCGCGCTTTCCGCCGCCGCCACGGGAATTCCCGCCGCGGCTGCCGCCCTGGTCACCACTCGGCTGGCCGCCGAGCATCTGCATCTCATTGCCGATGATGTCGGTCGAATAGCGCTCGACGCCGTCGCGGTCGGTGTACTTGTCGGTGCGCAGCGAGCCTTCGATGTAGACCTGGCGACCTTTCTTCAGGTACTCGCCTGCGATCTCGGCGAGTTTCCCGAACAGCTTCACGCGGTGCCACTCGGTGCGCTCCTGCTTTTCGCCGGAGGCCTTGTCGGTCCAGGCTTCGGAGGTCGCGATACGCAGCGACGTGATGGCCGTGCCGCTGCCCGTGTACCGCGTCTCGGGATCGGCGCCGAGGTTTCCGACGATGATCACCTTGTTGATGCCGCGAGCCATTACGCAGCGCGCCCACGTGGCGGCAGCGAGGCGGCCCGGCTCTTGTCAGGCCATGCCACGGGAAAGGCGCGGATCGACTTGCCGTAGTCGTCGCCGTGCTCCCTCTCGCGTATCGCGCAGAAGCGGCGAACGGCCTTGGCATAGCCCCGCTTGCCAGCAGCGACGCGCTTCGCCTGAATGGTCACGGCTTGGGCAATGGTCTTGATCACGATGAATTCCTTTGCCAGCTACCGGCTGGCGCGGCTTAGAGGAGGGGAGAGCCCAAGAGGCCGATTACTGACCGGCCGGCGACGGGCCCGACACCGCGCGAACGAACGCTTCGCCGCTGCGGCGGTAGCCGTCGACGTAGCCGTCGTAGAAACCGACGACCCAGACGTAGTCCGAAGACGACGCCAGTTCCTTGCCCGTCCAGACCCAGTCGTAAGCGCCGGACTCAAAGGCATCGGTATCGATCGCCGGGGCGAAGCGTTCGTGATCGACCAGGCCGAACAAGTCCTTCGGCATCGGAAGACGCCAGGTGTCGATGCCCCCGAACTTCTCGGCGTTAAGCTTCGCAACGGCCGCCTCGGCGTCCGCGACGTTGACCTCGCCTTCGATGGCGTAACCGCGCGTCCAGGTGAGGCCAGTGGAGGTATCGGTGGTTATGCCGGTTACGCTGGTGTCAAAGCGGGACATGTCGAATTCCTTGCCGGCAACGCCGGCTCTGTTGAATGGGATGGCCCGGTGGAGATCGGCCCTCCCCCGGGACGCCGCGCCCCGAGGGAGGGGAGAGCGACGGGCGTTCAGTGATGTGGCGGCGGGAGGTGTAAGAGCACGACAGCCATGAGGAGCCACGGCACGACGATCAGGGCTATAGCTGCCTTGGTGTCGACAGGCGCCGACAGCCACCAGGCGATAAGCCGGGCGATCACTTGAAGGCTCCGGACGCCGAAAGCGCGAGGATCACGACGCCGACCACGAGCATCAGGAGGACGCCGACGAAGCTCTCGCCGTGGCGCTGCAGGTTTGGCGTGGAAGACCCGGCGTGGCGCACGCGCTCAGCCGCGCGGAGGTCGTGGTCCCCAGAAGCCTTGAGCTCGCGGTAGCGCATGGCGCGCCGCTGCTGGATGGTCATGGCGCTCATGCCGCGATACCCAATCGCTTACGCCGATGCAGCGAGCATGCATGCAAGCGGTTCTTTAAGTCGGTGCTCCACGAGCAACCGCACTCCGCACGAGAGCAATACATCGGCTGGCCGTCCCGATCGAAGCCTGAGAACAGAGGAACGACATGCGAGGGTGGCGTCACCATGGACGCATCGCGAACGATGCTTTCGTAGTGAGAACGAGCTCTCTCGGCGATGGCGTCACGAAGGGCAAGGTCGGCTTCGCGCAGCGAGGCGTAGGCTGCTTTCGCGTGAAAGGCCGCTTCGCCTGGAGCGCTGAGGTCCGACTCAATATCGGCAATCAGCTGGTTGACGATATGCACCAAACGGCTGGTGCGCTCGGTCAACGACTGATTCTGCAATGCGATCACGACTGCACCTCACGAGCCTTGAGGCATTCGTGGGCACCGTTGATCAGCGCAACACCGAGTTCGACCGCCTTTTCAGGCTCAAGCTGAAGGTCAGAGGCCAAGGTATGGTTTGCGGCTTCCCCGAGCGTGACGCCATCGGCGCTGGCATGGACGTCGGCGGAGACCGCGTCGGTCAGCTGGATCGGATTGGACGACCAGGTGGTGCTGCTCATCTCGTTCTCCCCATGCCCGGTTGGTGGGCGACGAGGAGAGATTAGTCAGCAGCTAAACATGTGTCAATAGCTGACAGCTAAATATTTAGCGCCTTCACATTTCCGCTCAAAAAAAAGCCCGCATAGGGCGGGCTTGTATGGGGGTTGTATGGTTTCTGTGCCTATGGGGCAGTGGCCTGGATGAGGGCAGGGGCGACGAACGCAAAGCCTCCCGGCTGGATCTGCATCATCACCTGGTCGCCATCAGTAAGAATGTCGACCGGAACGTCGTTGACGTGGCCATCTAGGTTGATGTGGGCCACACCAGCGTATTTGTTTCCTTCGGAGTGGATCACGTCCACCGACTGCACGTGCATATGCAGCTTCGAAAGCGGATCGGTCGTATCGACCTTCTGCTGAATCATCTGGGCGACCGTCGCCCCAATCCTGTCCGGATCGGGCTTGTCGAAATACCAGTACGCACTACCAGCTGCGACGATCAACACCAGCACCGTGATGAGCTGGCTACGCTTGCTCGCTTCGTTCATGCCATTCCCCACGAAGTGACTTCACCCAGTGCTGCGAGATCCCATGGCCCGCCGGCGCTCGAGTGGCCGCATGCGCACAGATAACGGACTTGGCGGCGTCACCTTTCTGAGGCCTCGAGAATTTACGACCTGAAGTTCAGGCCTTTTTTTGGCGTACCCGAGCATCTCCCGTAGGAGAGCTTTTGCCATGTGTACCCTTGCTTCGCTCATCCGATGGCGCCCCCAGGCGCGCCCTTTCCTTGATCCGTGTGCCGAGCCATACCATGTTGCTACCTGAGGCGATTTCACCTCGTGCCAGCACTCGCTGATACAGCTCGACGAATAACTCGGCGTCTTCCAGGTTGGCTGGATCGAACGGCTCGTAACCGAGTTCTACGAAGACTTCCTGCAATGCGCGTGCCACGTCGCGCACTATTTCAGGGTCGAATCGCACGGATTGGGAATGGCTCTCTGGCGCGGCCTCCGGCTGCTCCCACTGGGCACTGTCCATCCAGCCGCGAGGCTTGCGCATGGCCGCCTCGATCTTGCGGGCGGTGTCATCGCCCATCTTTTTCCCGCCTTTGAGTTGGCTCAGATAGGACGCGCCAAGGGCTCCCATCTGTTGGGCCTGGTCCTTGCCTTTCGTGACGCCGCGACCCTCGAGCGCACTTATGAGCACGAGTAGGTTGCGGTGGCGGATTTCGGTTGCGTCCATGGGTGAAATCTTAGCCAGTCGCTAACGTCATATAATTAGCCGATGGCTTGACGTGAGGCATTAGCTCGTGGCTAAATTCACACCCATGACCATCGCCGCGCTCGAAAAAGCCATCGACCTCCTCGGAACCCAGGATCGACTTGCCGATGTTCTGGGTATTCGTTCGCCTTCCATCGCGGGCTGGCGCCGCCGCGGCAAGGTCCCCGCTGATCGATGCAGGGCCATTGAGGACGCCGTAGGCGGTGTTGTCACCCGCTATGAGCTTCGCCCTGACGTTTTTGGCGCAGAGCCGAAGCGCCTTGAAGGGGAGGGCGCCTGACGTGTTCATCGACGCCCTCTCCCTGTTGATGTTTGCTTCGTTCGCCCTCTGGCCTCTGCTCTGGCGTCTTAGCCGCCCGATGCCGCTAGTGGGTTTAACCACAGATCGAGGTGACGTGCGACGTGATCGCGTATCTGCCGGGTCGCATCCGTGTCCTGCGGCATTCCCGCAAGCATTCGGTCGCGCGCGGCAGAAATGACGGCTTTCGATCCTGGGTTCGTTTCGATGATTCCGCTGATGGCGAGATTCAAAGCGAACTCCAAGCCGAGTTGACGATAGACCAGTTCCTGCACTTGCTCGTCCATGGGGTTCCTTGTGTCGGTTGTCGGTTGTTGAGCAAGGGCAGTTTGCCACGAAGGCCCCGCCGCGAATTTTTTTCCCCTTGATGTCCATGTTCGAACTTTCTCACCTCACGAGACGCCCCGCATGAGCCCGAATTCTCAGAACTCCCGCCCGGCCCACCTGATCGCCATCACGGTGGAGGCCATGCGCCAGGTGCCGGGCGGGGTGATGGCTTTCGCCGATCGCGTGTCTGACCACTACCTCACGCACGTACCGGAAGACCAGCGCCGCGTGCCGCTGAAGCCGGTCGTGGGCAACCTTGACCAGATGGACAAGGCGCAGCGCGCCAACCGCCAGACCATCAACCGCTACATCAACGGCGAGGTACGCGCGTTTCCGGCTGACCTCGAAGAATCGTGGGTCCAGGCGCTGCCGCCGCCGGCGAATAAGCGGGCACTGCGTGAGATGGCCGAGCGTTACGGCCTGCTCGCCGCACGGTCGCCCAAGTCGAACGGCGCGACTGTGACCCTCGGCGATATCGCCATCGACGCTGGCGCGCTCCTGCAGCGCATGGCGCCGATCATCGCGGACGGTCGTATCGATGAGGCGGATCGTCCCCTCGTGCCGCCCGCATTGGACGCCGTGCGGAACTTGCAGGCCGAGCTGGCTTGCCTTGAGGCGCAGCTCGTCGTCGCCCACGAAGCGCCGCATACCGGCGTCAGGTTGGTTCGCTGATGTACCCGACCCCGAAAGCAGCGGGTCAACTGGCACTGTTTCGCCGCGCCGAAGCGCCCTCGTCTGTCCACCATGGGGCACCTAATCTCGAAGGCGTTCTGCTGGTGAAACCCCGATTTAGTCCCGTCGAATGGACCATCTGGTTCCGCGCAATGCGGGCGCTCAAACACTTCAAGCGCTTCGCTCCATGAACCGCCAGGCGTCTTTTTCATTGGTGAACCAGTGCCGGTGGCAATGCCTCCTCGTGCTCGTCAACGGGCCGACGCCTGAGCAGCTGGTCGCTGCCGAAATGTATCTCGCCTCGCTGGCGCCTTCGCCTCAGGCCTCGTTGTTCAACCAGCAGCACGCTAACTCGGGGGTAGCTACCCGGGGACAGCCGAGTCCGGTCGGTTGCGTGCCTGCGCTTTCCCGGAAGCCGGAGTAGGTATGCACGACAAGGTAATTGACGATCTCGTGGGTATGGCGCGCAAGCGGTCAAGGTCACCGCACTTGGCATGGCCGTGATGAAGACCCTGTTCGACATCTTCGAGCCTTCGGCCGATCAGATGGCGGCACTGCGCGCGCGCTTCGATGCCGTGCTGGCCGAGCACGTCGGCACTGACCCCGCCTCGCACGAATCGGTGCACTGATATGGCCACCGAGCATTGGTATCGCTGGCACCACGGTACAGTCACGGATCCGAAGTGGCTGACCGTCTCGTCACGCGCAACGAAGGCATTGTCACGCAATGTCACGATTGGTCACGTCGTGTCCATCTGGTGCGCGATGATGGAGAACGCGTCACAGGCAAATCCTCGCGGCACGCTGATGAACTGGGTGGACGAGGACATCGGTGCTGCCCTGGGCATGCCCGAGGAAGAGGTCTTCGCCATCCGCATGGCCATGCAGGGTAAGACCCTCGACGGCGACGTCCTGATGGCGTGGAAACGTAGGCAGCCCAAGGCTGAGGACGCTACCGCGACCGAGCGAAAGCGTGCCCAGCGAGAGCGTGACAAGTCCCACGACGTCACGGCTCAGAACATCGAGTCACGCAATGTCACGCGCGGTCACGACAGAGGAGAGGAGAGTAGAGGAGAAGAGAAGAAGCAAGAGCAGATGCCGCCAACTTCGTCGGCGCCTGCTGCACTTGCTCTGGTCTCCGACGATCCTGCTCCCAGCGACAAGGCACCAAGACGGAACGGGACGCGCCTGCCGGCCGACTGGAAGCCCACGCCTGAGTTGATTGCCGCTGCACGGGCTGAGCGCCCTGACATCGACCTGCGCGTGGAAACGGCCAAGTTCCGCGACCACTGGCACGCGAAGGCGGGCAGGGACGCCGCCAAGCTTGATTGGGACGCGACATACCGGAACTGGATCCGCAACGCCCGCGGCCCGAACGGTTTCGGCGGACGCGTTGAGCCTGCGCGCAACCGCCAGGAGCTCCGCCGATGAGGCCGGCCGAGACTGGCTGGATGGGTCTTCGGGTGCCGCCACAGGCCGTCGACGCGGAGCAGAGCGTACTGGGCGGATTGATGATGTCACCCGACCGCATCGACGCCGTCTCCACCAGGCTGGTCGAGGACGACTTCTACCGCCGCGACCACCGATTCATCTACCGGGCAATGCTCGAGCTGGCGCGCCGCGGCATCCCGCACGACGCGATCACCCTGGGCGAGTGGTTCGTGAAGAACGACATCGACTGGGTCGAGCCGTCCTATCTCATGCAGCTGGTGAACGATACGCCCAGCGCGGCTAACGTCGAGGCCTACGCCGCGATCGTCCGCGAGAAGGCTGTGCGCCGCCGCGTCATTGACGTCGCCACCCAGATGGTCGAGAACGCCTTCGGCGCCGAGCAGGACGCCGCTGAGCTCGTGGACGGCGGTATTGCGAAGCTCATGGGTATGCAGCACGTTGAGAAGAGCACCGAGTACACGCTCCGTCAGGCCTTGACGATTGCGTATGACGCCGCCGATGCGGCCAAGGCGCGTGGCGGCAAGATCCCCGGCATTCCCACCGGCCTGACTGAGCTCGATGATGTCCTTGGGGGCCTGCACAAGTCGGACCTGATCATCATCGGCGCGCGCCCGTCGATGGGTAAGACGGCGTTGCTGCTCAACATGGCGCTGGGCGACGCTGGCGACGCTGGCCTCATCTCCACCGAGCAGCCGGTCGTCCAGATCGGCTCCCGCATCCTCGCCATCCAGGGCAACGTGAATGCTTCACGGCTGCGCAACGGCTCGCATGACGATGAAGACCTGGCGCGCCTGTTCAATGCCACGGCGGCGCTTCTCGACCCGGAGAACCCGCGCGAGCTGATGATCTGCGACCAAGCAGGGATGACCATCGGCGAGCTGCAGCGCATCGCTCGCCGGTGGAAGCAGAAGCACGGCATCCAGCGATTACTGGTCGACTACGTCCAGCGCGTGAAGGGTAATGACCCGCGCGCCTCCCGCATCGACCAGGTGGGCGAGGTTGCCATCGGCCTGAAGGACATCGCCCGCGAGCTGAATATCCCCGTGGTCGCGCTGGCGCAGGTGAACCGCGACGTCGAAAAGCGCACCGACAAGCGACCGAACATGGGTGACCTGGCCAACTCGAGCGAGATCGAGAAGGAAGCCGATCAGGTCCTGATGCTCTACCGCGACGAGATCTACAACAAGGACACCCCGGACAAGGGCATCGCTGAGATCAGCGTCGAGAAGAACCGTCACGGTCCGACGGGCTTCGTCCGTGCCGCCTGGCAGGCCGAGACCATGCGCTTCCGTGACCTCTCGCACCACGGCGCCTATGACTACTGACCTGCTCACGCGGATCACCACCGATCGCCAGCGCATCGAGCAGGAGCGCGAGGCGAACCGCAAGCGCCATCCGTTCGCGATGGAGTTGTTCGACGGGCTTCGCGAGGCAGGCCTAGAGCCGAGGCTCAAGCACGGGGTCAATGCCGCCGGCGAGGTGCTTGGTGCGCCTCCCGCCATGCCCGGCTTTGTTGTCGCCGGCGACAAGCTGGCGCATCTGCCCGAGTACGAAGCCTTCTGGCGCAAGTCGCTCGGCAAGAAAGCCGAGACCCTCGCCACCTACCGCGAGCGCATGCAGCGCGCCATCAAGCCTGGGATGGGAATCGAATGAATAAGCCACGCAATATCCCGAGCACGCCGGCCGCCGTCGCCCTGACCATTCTCGAACGCTGGGACTATCCCGAGGATAAGTACGAGCTGGATCGCTGGCTGGCCTCGCAGAGGCTTCGTCGCCTTCATGCACGGCTCGATTCTTTGCGGGGGCATCTCACGATCGAGCTGACCGCGATGGTCAAAGGCCCGAAGGAGCGAATCGACTTCGGTCACGGACTCCGTGTTGTTACGTACCAGAGTTGCGATCTGGCCAGAGCGTGCCACCGCATCGCCACGGTCGACCTCAAGTGCTCAAGGATGGGTTGGCGCTGGCTAGTAGCCCAAGCAATCCGATCCTGCCGTAGGCACCTCCGCCTGATGGTGTCCGAATGAGCGCTGTCGCGGCGTTACGCGCTATGGCTATCCGTCATCAGCAGGTGCACGGGGTTTATCCGGCTGAGTGCCATCTCGGCGCTGGCTGGGGCGCCGACCTGGCCAAGGAACTGGCGCAGATGCAAATGGTGGACCGCGTAACGCTCGTTCCGTACGTGTTTACTCCCGCTGAAGTCCTACAGGACCTCCAGACCGGCAAGGTCAAGCTGCTGGGTATGACGATCACGGTGGACAAATGAAGCGGACACCGCTGCTCCGCAAGACCCCGATCAAGTCCGCGCGCGGCTTCGCCGCGACTGCCATCGTCAAGACCGCTCCGAAGCGCGTGACGGTCGAGTTCGACGAGGACGGGAAGGTCATCACGGTCTACAACCGTAAAGGCTTGACGGTCCGCCGCCAACCGGTGGCGACCAAGGCGCAGAAGCAGCGCTGGGCCAACGCGAAGGCTCGCGGTTGTGTCGCCTGTCACCTCAATGGCGTCGATCATGGGCTGGCGCGTGCGAGCTACGGCAATGATATTGAGATGCACCACCTCCTATCCGGCGGCCGCCGCATCGGGCATGACGCCACCGTGTGCCTGTGTCACTTCCACCACCAGGCGAAGCGCCTGCCGTTCGCCGACCGCGGCTACGAAGCCCAGGCGCTGATCTACGGGCCGAGCCTGGAGCGCGAGTCGCGCCGCTTCCACGAGTTCTACGGCACTGACCAGCAGCTGCTGGTGTATCAGGAAACCATGCTCGTGCAGCTGGCGCCCCAGTTCGGGCCGGAGGCTACATGGTAAAGGGCATGCGGATCCCGACCGAGCACGAGGAGCAGGCCGCGCTGTTCAAGTGGGCCAAGCTTTCTGCTGGCGCTCACCCCGAGCTACGTCTGATGTACGCCATCCCCAACGGCGGTCATCGCCTCAAGGCCGTAGCCGGGAAGCTCGCTGCGGAAGGCGTGAAGCCCGGCGTACCTGACACGTGTCTGCCTGTCGCACGGGGTGAGTTCCACGGCCTCTATATTGAAATGAAGCGCCGTGACGGGGGCGCCCTTTCGCCGATTCAGCGTGGATGGATTGCCGACCTCAATGACCAGGGCTACCAGGCTGAGTGCTGCTACGGCTGGGACGAGGCACGCGAGGTCATCGAAGCGTATCTGGCTGGCGCTGCATGGCCTGCACGCGAGGACGCAGCATGAAGCCCGCAAAGCTTGCGGAGGATGCCCGCATCAAGATCGACGCCGCCGGCGACTTGGCCGGCGCCGCGGACTGGGTACCAGTGATGGAAGCCGACGAGCTGACGCAGCTGGCCGACAGAGTCGAAACGGTGGCAGGCGGACTTGTGAGCGCGACATCGCGTCTACGCCGCCTGGCGAAGCTCAAGAAGAAGGACGGCGCAAAGGCCGTCGACCACATCAAGAAGTAACAGGGGACCCCCATGCACATCGGCAAGCGCCTCGCACGTCTCAATCCCGCCAACTGCCGATTTGACATCGGTTCCGGAGGCATTCCCGAATTCACCACCACGGACATTGCCGCTGCTCTGGCATACGTCACGGACGGCATCGGCCGCGAGCTTCTCTGCAGGGTGTGGTGGCCTGACGGCGCGCGCCTGGCGGCAAATGGTCTGCGCGATGCCGTTGACCAGGTGATGCGCAAGGAATGGGCTCGCCGTGAGACCGTGATGCTCGACGGGCTGCTCGCTGTCGCATCAGGTGGGAGTAGGGGCCACACCGCCTTCGCTGATGGCCACGCACAGCGCTGGCCGCGCATGGTAATCCGCACGCGTGGTATCGCCGGACTCGCCGGAAGCTACGCGAAGGTCCGCGAGGCCGTCCTGATCGAGATCAGCAGCGCTGGTCTATGCCCGCAATGCGCGGGCCGCATGAGCGCACTGAACGACGTCGGCGTCATCGTGTCATGCCCCACGTGCGACGGCACCGGCCACCATCGCCTGAGCGATCGCGAGAGGGCAGAATCGTGCGGTTTGTCGTCCACGACATTCCGCGAAGGCTGGTCATCGGTGTACGACTGGACCTTCCAGATGTGCATGGACGAGATCCAGCGTGCGGAGCGGCAATTTAATAATTCACTGGGAGGGTGATGACCTCCCAATATCTGAGTACTCTCGCGCCTAGTGAGAGTCACCTTCGAAGCCCGGCCAAGTGCCGGGCTTTCGTTTTGCGGGTCTAGTTCAACGGGCAGAGTGCGATCCTTCCAAGGTCGGAGGTGCCGGTTCGAATCCGGAGACTCGCTCCAGTTCCAACCCGATCAGGCCAGCTGCATACACCATCACGCCCCGGCGCGAGGCCGCTGCGGTGTTGTCGATTACACGCTCCTCCCCTGGCGCTCGCTGGCAACCAGTCCGGCATCGACCCGTTGAGCCTGATCGCCCTTTACAACGCGCCGCAGTCCTTCTGAGACGGGCGCATTTCATCGGAGTATCCGTGGACGCCAAGACTTTCTCGTTGGCGGCCGGGGTATCGCTGCCGCGAGCCACGCAGCTCATCGCACCGATAAGCGCCGCCATGGCTGAGTTCTTTATCGACTCGCCGTCGCGCCAAGCGGCATTCATCGCTCAATGCGGCCACGAGTCCCTCGGATTCTCGCTTACGCGGGAAATATGGGGTCCGACGGCCGCGCAGATCGGCTACGAGGGGCGCGCTGACCTGGGCAATCTGCAGCGTGGCGATGGCTCGACGTACCGTGGCCGGGGGTTCATCCAGCTGACGGGTCGCTCGAACTACCTGCGCGCCGGCCAGGCGCTTGGCCTAGACCTGATCGCGAACCCTCAGCTGCTTGAGGCTGACCTACTCGCCGCTCGGGTCTCGGGGTTGTTCTGGAACTGGATGGATCTGAACGCGCTGGCAGATGCCGGCGACTTCCTCGGCATCTCGGTGCGGATCAATGGAAGGAACAAGAAGACCGGCCTGCCCAATGGGTGGGACGACCGCCAAGCGCGCTGGGCGAAAGCAAAGACCGCGCTTGCGGCATAACTACGGACACGCACATGGCTGAACCACTTAGCGCGGCGATCGGGGTCAAGCTCTCGACCATGGTTGCTGGCTTTGCCGGCGGCGTCGTCAGCCTGGCTTTCCTCCAGGGATTGACCCGCAAGCAGGCCCTGCTTGCCGTGCTCGTGGGCTGTCTCACCGCGGTTTACCTTACGCCGGTGGCCGTTTACAAATTCGGCGTTGGGCCCGAGCTCGAGAACGGGACAGCATTCGTCCTGGGCCTTTGCGCCATGAACCTGATCCCGCTGATTAAGAAGGCCCTGGCCGTACGTGCCGAGCGCCTCGCTGACGGCGACGACCAGAAGAAGGGCACGCCATGACCATGAGCAGCTCAGTCGACGCTGCGATCCTCGCAGTCATTCTCGCGCTCGCGTTCGAATCACTTCGGCGCGTGACGTTCTATCACCAGCCGCTACAGACGGTGGTCTTCATCCTCTTGTGCGTGGGCTCCTTCGGCAAGCTCGCGAACAGCTTGGAAGGCGCACCGACGCCCTGGTGGGCCCTCGCGATGCACGCGGGCTTCATGATTTATGCGGTCCGCCAGTTCGGCGCTGCCGCCTGGAGTTGGCCACATGGCAAGTCTTCTCGCAGCCCTTTTCGAAGCGATCCTGACCTGGTGGGGCAAGCGCAAGGTCGTCAGCGACCGCGAGCGGGCGACTGATGCCCAGGCGCACGCGTCTGTAGACGGTGCCGCCATCGACCACACGACCGAGGTAAATCTCGATGAGAGCCAAAGAAACAGCACGGCTGACGTGGATGCTATACGCGTGTCTGCTGGGCGTCCTGACGGCGTGCGCGAGCAGCGGTCGATCGTCAACGCCGCGATCGATCGAGCCAATTCCGGCGGTGACGTGTGATGAGCACGCTCCTGTCGAACCTCTGCCTCCGTATCCGGAGCCGGATGAGCGGCTCACTCACCCCGTCGCCACCATTGCCGACGCTCTCGTCGTCATCGCCGGCTATGGCGCCGACAGTGCCAATCAACAGGCCTGGGCCGCAGCCGCTGCCGGCGTCGCCGAGCGCGAGCGAGCCAAGCGTGTCCGTACTGCCAAGTGCCTCGACGCCTATCGGGCTCGCGGCGTCATCCTCTGAGGACCTATCCATGAATTTCGCAGCCATCCTTACCGCCATCTCCACGCTATCTTCGCTTCTGCCGACTATCGAAAGCCTGGTCAAGCAGGCTGAGACCATCATCGGCTCCGGGAATGGCTCGACCAAGCTCACCTATGTCGAGTCGGCCGTGAACGCCTTCCTTGCGAAGGCCGTCGCCGACGCGGAGGTGCTGGCCAACCTCCAGACTCTGCTTGCTCCGACGATCACAGCGATCGTTGCGGCGTTCAACCTCAAGGGTCTGTTCGCCAAATCGGCAGCACCGGCGCCCGTCCCAGCAGCCTGACCCGCCATGTGAGTAGGTGCGATGCCGGTCGAGATCTCATTACGATCGAACCTCAAGCAGGTGAGCAAGCAACTGTCGGCCTTGGCCTACAAGCAGCTCGACTTTGCGGCATCGCAAGCCATCAACGACCTTGCCAAGCAGGTCGCGGTCGCTGAGAAGGAAAACATAAAGGCGACGTTCGAGAAGCCAAAGCCGTTCACCGTGAATGCGGTGGGAGTGAAGGGATCGAACAAGCGCAATCTGACGGCGGTCGTTTTCGTCAGGCCGATCGCAGCCAAGTACCTCGCACCATATGAAGAGGGCGGGTCGCACAAGCTGCCTGGACGCGCGTTGCTCAACCCGAAGAACATTAGGCTTGACCAATACGGCCAGCTCACACGAGCAACGCTAGCCAGGCTCAAGGCGCGGCCTGACGTGTTCATCGGTCCGGTCAACACGAAGCATGGGATCGTCAACGGCGTATGGCAGCGCGTGAAAGCCCGACGCGGCCAGCGCGCTGGGCTCAAGCTGCTGATCCGCTTCGGTGATGCGCTGCCTGTGAAGAAGCGGTTGGGCTACGGCACGAAGGCGCGGCAGGTCATCGACCGCGGGTGGAACGCCGCGTTCGAGCGCGCGATGGCCCGCGCCATCGCGACCGCCCGGTGACCCGGCCCGGAGGGCCGAACCTGAACAGAAAATGGGTCCCTCCTGGGCCTTCCTACAGCGTGGGCATTGCGCGCCGCGATGATTCGCTAGCTATGAAACTTTGAAATTTGGGTAACGCATGAACGTCGTCAGCCAGGCCGAATATGCCCGGATGCACGGCGTCAGCAAGAAGACTGTTACCAGCTGGAAGGCCCGCGAATGGCTGGTTCTAGCCGATGGGGGCGTCGACGTAAAAGCGTCGAACGCACTGCTGAAAAAGTATCGTCGCGAAGGGTTACCCGGTAACGCTGAGGGTAACGCTCCGGAGCAGGTAACGATTGGGCGGAGGGTAACGCCTGAGCGGAAGACAGGCGAGACGCCGGCACAAGCCGCCGAGCGAATCGTACTGAGCGTCGCGCCGTATTCGCGCGAGGAAGCGATCCGAATCAAGGAGAACTACCTCGCTTTGCTCAACCAGCTGGACTACGACCAAAAGTCCGGTGCGGTGGTGGCGGTGGCCGAGGTGGCCAGCGTGGTTGGAGCCAGTTACGCCCGCGTCCGCACGCGCCTTCTGGCCATTCCGGCTGAGCAGGCTCCGAAGCTGCACCGGCTCAGGACCGTCAACGAGGTACAGGACGCGCTGCTGGAGATCATCACCAAGGCGCTTGAGGAACTGACGCGTGGAACTACAGGCGTCGGAGGTTAGGCGTTACGAGCATGGCTATCAGGCGCTGCAACGGGCCCTGGACGATGCGCTGAAGTCCAACCTTCAGCCGCCCCCGAAGTTAACGCTAAGTCAGTGGGCTGAGAAGTACGCGGTTCTGTCGCGTGAGACCAGCGCGCAGACGGGCAAGTTCGAGGCCTTCGCCTATCAGCGAGGGATCATGGACGCCTTCACCGATTCGTCGGTGACCTGGGTCAGTGTGATGAAGTCGGCTCGCGTCGGCTACACAAAGATTCTCGATCACGTCATCGGGTATTACCTGCATCAGGACCCATCGCCGATTATGGTGGTGCAGCCGCGCGTCGAGGATGCGGAGGACTACAGCAAGACCGAAATCGCGCCGATGCTTCGGGACACCCCGGTGCTCGCCGCAATCGCGGGCAGTCCGAAGGCGAAAGACAGCAACCAGACCATCCTCAAGAAGACGCTCACCAACGGCGCGAGTTTGCAGCTGGTAGGCGCGAACTCGCCGGCAGGTTTCCGCCGGATAACCGTGCGGGTTGCACTCTTCGATGAGGTCGACGGTAATCCCGTCAACGGTGCTGGCAACGAAGGCGACCAGATCGCCCTTGGCGCTAAGCGAACCGAGACGTTCTGGAACCGGAAGATCGGCTTGGGCAGTACGCCAACGATCAAGGGTTTCAGCAGAATCGAAAAGAGCTGGGAGACCAGCGATCAGCGCCGCTATCACGTTCCTTGCCCGCACTGCGGCGTGAAGCAGGTATTGGAGTGGGGTGGCCCAGACCTGCCCTACGGCATGAAGTGGGAGACCGATGCCCAAGGCATCGGTCTCCCGGAATCGGTGTTCTACGTGTGCCGCGCCAATGCGTGCGTCATCCACGATGCCGACAAACCGGAGATGGTCGAGCGCGGAGAATGGATTGCGGCGAAGCCGTTCAATGGCCACGCCGGTTTCCATATCTGGGCGGGCTACAGCCTGTTCCCGAACGCGAGCTGGGCGAACCTAGTCGCCGAATGGCTGAAGGTGAAGGATGACTCGCTAGCGCGGCAGACATTCATCAATCTGGTACTCGGCGAACCGTACGAGGACCGCGGCGACAAGGCGCTAGCCGAGCACCGGCTGGCGGCACGCTGCGAGGTTTGGCCCGCTGAAGTTCCTGACGGCGTCGCTATCGTCACCGCTGGACTCGATACGCAGGACGACCGTGTCGAGGTCGAGATCGTCGGCTGGGGTCGTAACGAAGAGTCGTGGTCAATTGCTCATGAGGTCATCGAGGGCGACCCTGGCGAGCAGAAGCTCTGGGATGGCGTAGACGCCTTCCTCAAGAGGATCTGGCGACGTGCCGACGGACGTGGATTCGAAGTGGCCGCCGCCTGCGTCGACTCCGGGGGCCACCACACGCAAAAAGTGTACGAGTTCGCGAAGGGCCGCCTCGGAAGGCGAATATTTGCCATCAAAGGCGAGTCGGCGAAGAACGGCCAGCGCTCGCCGGTATGGCCGACGAAGCGCCCGAGCGCACGGAACAAGGCCAGCTTCAGGCCGGTGATCCTGGGCGTGAACGCCGCGAAAGACACGATTCGTCACCGGCTGCATCTGCAAGAGCCAGGCGCCGGCTACATGCATTACCCGACGGACCGGGACATCAACTATTTCGCCCAGCTCACGTCCGAGCGGCTCGTAACCAAGCTGTCGCACGGCCAGAAGTTCCGCGTATGGGAGCTCACTCCAGGCCGCGCTAACGAAGCGTTGGACTGTCGGGTTTACGCCTACGCGGCTCTGTGCAGCCTTCTCCACGTGGGGCTGAAGCTCAACCGCCGTGCAGATGAGGTTCACCTGACGATCGGCCCTCCGATCGATCCCGTCGCTGATGAGAGTCCCGACGAAGCTCCTTCGACACCCCTGCCGCCACCTCGCGTAGGGCCAACGGTCACCAAACAACAACCGGCGGCGCGGAAGCGTATGTCCAGCCGGCTCGCCTGATTCACGCATCGCCACTGGAGTTCTCTTGACCACGTCCCTGACCTACAACCCGGCGGTCGGTCTCCTCGCTGGCATGCCCCGGGACGTGCTGCAGGCAAACCTGACGCAAGCCCAGCAGGCGTATATCGATCTGCTGTCTGGCGCGAAGGGTGAAAGCTACAGCTACACCCAGGGCGATGGCACGAAGTCTGTCACGTATACCCGAGCGAACATCGAGGCGCTGGCGGCGCTCATTCAGACCTTGCAGTCCCAGCTTGGGGTTGTCAGCCGTGCACGCCGCCCGATGCGGTTCCGGTACCGCTGATGGATAGCCCGGTCTCGATCCTCGACGCGCAGGGGCGGCCAATGGCCCCCTCTCGCCCGACGATGCCGAATCGTGCGAACGCCTTGGCTGGTGGCGGGAACGCGCCGTACGACGCCGCCGACATCCATGGTGAGCACGTCTCAGCGTGGAACCCGTACCTGTACTCGCCCGATGGCGAGCTCAACGGCTACCGCGACCGAATCGTTTCGCGTGTTCGCGACCTGGTCCGCAACGATGGTTGGGCCGCAGGCGCGGTCACCCGCATCCTCGACAACGCCATCGGCGGTCACTACCGCCCTCTGGTGCGACCCGACTATCGCGCGCTCCGTCAAATCACGGGTATCAAAGGATTCGACGCCGAATGGGCTGCTGAGTTCGGAAATGCCGCCGAGGCGCACTACCGCGCCTGGGCGAATGATCCGGCTCACTACTGCGATGCGCAGCGCGGCCAGAGCGTGACGCAGATGATGCGTCTCGGTCTTCGGCACAAGCTGGTGGACGGGGACGCCTTGGGTCAGGTCGCGTGGCTTCCTGAGCGCGTTGGACCGGGCAGAGCTCGCTATGCCACCGCGGTGCAGCTGATCGACCCCGACCGCCTGTCGAACCCGCAGCTACAGTTCGATACCCAGACTAACCGGGGCGGCGTGCAGGTAGATGAGTACGGGGCTGCGTACGCGTATTGGATCCGCCAGGCCCATCAGGGTGACTGGTGGGCAGCCGCGAAAAGCGTCGAGTGGAAGTCGGTACCGCGCGAGACCGAGTGGGGCCGTCCGATCATCGTGCATGACTTCGATCGAGACCGCGCCGGGCAGCACCGCGGCGGTGCTGGCATCTTTGCGCCGATCCTACTTCGCATGAAGATGCTGGCGAAGTACGACGCCGTCGAACTCGATGCCGCCATCATCAATTCGATCTTCGGGGCTTACATCGAAAGCCCGTTCGACCCGCAGCTGGTCGAGCAGGCCATTGGTGAATCGTCGGACCTCAATGCGTACCAGGATTCGCGGAAGGACTTCCACGACGAACGAAAGACCATGCTCGGCGAGTCCCGCCTGCCGATCCTGTTCCCGGGCGAGAAGATCAACGCGGTCGCCTCCGAGCGGCCGAACGGCAACTTCGTCGCCTTCGAGAAATCGTTCCTGCGGAATTTTGCATCGGCCACCGGCCTGTCTGCCCAGCAGATGAGCCACGACTGGTCCGACACCAACTACAGCTCGGCGCGTGGCGCACTACTCGAGGCATTCAAAACCATGTCCCGGCGCAGGGACGACTTCACCCAGGGCTTCGCCCAGCCGATCTTCGCGTGCTTCCTGGAGGAGTCCATGGAGATCGACGATTACCCGCTCCCGCCCGGCGCTCCGCCGTTCCATGAGTTCCGCGCGCTGTATTCGCGCGCCACCTGGATGGGGCCGCCTCGCGGCTGGATCGATCCGGTCGCGGAGAAGAAGGGCGCGATTCTCGGTATGGATGCTGGCCTGTCGACCCTGCAGCAGGAGTCGATCGACCAGGGTCAGGACTGGGAGGAAATCCTCGATCAGCGCGCTCGCGAGATCGAGGGCTTCAAATCGCGTGGCATCCCTGTCCCGAGCTGGGCTGGTATGGGCCTCGGTGATGGCGGCCCGGTGACTGCGACCGAAACGATCAAAGACCCTGAGGCCACCTGATGCATCAGTTCGCACACCTTGCGCAGCGGATGTTCAACCGTCCGCTCGCCATCCATCGTGATAAGGCCGAAATCGTCATCTCGGCCCTGGCAGAGCGCCTGAACATCACGCGTATGGTCAACGTGGACGGCATGGCTATCGAGCCCATGGCGTTTTCGCTGGAAGGCGAAGGTCACCAATACCGAGACCGTGACTGCGGTTACGACAAGGTCGGGCCGGTGGCCATCATTCCGGTCCAGGGCACTCTGGTGCAGAAGCTGGGATGCCTGCGGCCTTACAGCGGCATGACCGGCTACGACGCGATCCGCCAGGCCTTCCTCACTGCGATGGACGATCCCGACGTCGAAGCAATCATGCTCGATGTGGACTCGCCTGGTGGTGAGGTGTCCGGTTGCTTCGACCTTGTCGACACGATCTATGACGCCCGCGGCAAGAAGCCGATCCACGCGATCCTGAGCGACGGCGCCTATTCGGCGGCGTATGCGATCGCATCGGCCGCTGACAAGATCGCCGTTCCGCGCACCGGCGGCGTCGGCTCCATCGGCGTCATCTGTATGCACGTGGACTTCAGCAAGGCGCTGACCAGTGCCGGTGTGCAGGTCACCTTCATCACCTACGGCGACCGCAAGGCCGACGGCCACTCCGAGATTCCACTCTCGAAGGAAGCCCTCGCGCGGTTCCAGGAAGACATCGACACGATGGGCGAACTGTTCGTAGGAACGGTCGCCCGCAATCGGGGCATCGCTGCGGACAGCGTCCGTGGCACCCAGGCCGCGACCTACATGGGCGAGAAAGGCGTCGCCCAGGGGCTCGCGGATGTAGTGGCGGCGCCTGATGCCGCGTTCCGGGCGCTGCTCGCCGAGCTGGCCTAATTCAACATTCCACGGAGACATCCATGACCACCATGCGTACCAAGCTGGCGCAGGCACTGCCGTTCGCGCACCTGCTGGGCCTCGGCGCCCGTGCCGAAGATGAAAACACCAGCGGCAAGCGCGCACGCCGGGCTGAAGACGACGAGCGCGACGAGAAGGACAAGGACGGCAAGAAGGCCGAGGAAAAGGATGACGAGAAGGATGGTCGGCGCGCCGAGGAGAAGGACGACGACGAGCGCGACGGCAAGAAGGCGGAAGAAAAGGAAAAGGACGACGACGAGAAAGAGGGTCGCCACGCCAAGTCCAATGCTGACGACGAAGAACTCGACGACGAGGATGACAGTGACGACGAGATGCGCGGCAACAGTGCCAGCGCCAAGGCCCGCCGCCGCGAGCGTGCCCGCTGTGCTGCCATCTTCGGTTGTGCTGCTGCCGGTGTCCGCCCGGACGTTGCTGCGAGCCTTGCCTTCACCACGACCATGTCGCGGAAGGAAGCGGTCTCGGTCCTGAACGCGGCTGCAGCTGGCGGCGCGCCGCGCCGTGCTGCGAGCCTCAACGACCGCATGGGCAGCGCAGAAGCCCACAACGTCACCGGTGACGGTGGCGCAGCCGCACCGTCCGGCCGCTCGAAGGTGGCCAACGCCATCATCGCCGCGGGCGAGAAAGCGCGCGGCAAGTAAGACGAACCCCTTCACTTCGGAGACAACCCATGTCGCTCACTCCCACCTTCATCGGTGACAACCCGCAGCAGCCGGGCATCCAGGCACAGGTGTTCGTGCCGGATCAGCTGATCGTCGATGCGCGCAACCTGGTCACCCAGCCGATCCTCGTTGCCGGCGCTGCCGTGCTGAAGCGCGGCACCGTACTCGGGCAGCAGAACACCTCTCCGGTCGTCGCAGCCGCTACCGCCGGCAATACGGGCAACGCCACCATCGGCGCAGTCAGCGCCGGTTCGGCCCCACTCACCGGTGTGTATAAGGCCACCGCTACCACCGCGACGTCCTTCGCCGTCACCGACCCGGAAGGTGCCTCGGTCGGTACGGCCACCGCCGGTACGCCGTTCGCTAGTTCCGGTGTCAACTTCACGATCACCGCTGGCGGTACGCCCGCGGTGGCGGGCGACTCCTTCACGATCACTGTGGCCGATGCGGTCGGTACCTACATCGCCTGCGTACGCACGGCGAGCGATGGCAGCCAGAACCCGGTGGCGATCCTCGCCGACGACGCCGATCCGACCGCTGGTCCGGTGACGTCCGGCGGCTATCTGTTCGGCGAATTCAACGCCCAGCGCGTGATCTTCGACGCGTCGTGGAACCTGGCGCAGCTCGTCTCGGCGGCGCGTGCCTTCGGCATTTTCCTCAAGAGCACGGTGTCCGCCAACTCCCCGGCGAACAACACCGCCCCGTAACCACCTGCGCATCCCGGTTCCTTCAAGCCCCGCTTCGGCGGGGTTTCTTTTGGCCCGGATTCGGCTCGACCCCCTTCCCGGAGAGGCTTAAATGTCCGCAACCACCACGTTCCCGTTCAGCACCACCGACCTGATCCAGGTGGTGCCCACCCTGAAGCGGTCGCAGAAATTCCTGCTCGACACCTTCTTCCCCAACATCAAGATGAGCGAGACCGAGTTCGTCGCCATCGACATCGACGTTGGCCTGCGCCGCATGTCTCCGTTCGTCAGCCCGCTCATCGGCGGCAAGCTGGTCGAGTCGCGTCGCTACCAGACAAACATCTACAAGCCGGCCTACATCAAGGACAAGCGCGCACCCGACCTGCGTAAGCCGGTCATGCGTCAGATCGGCGAGCGCATCGGTGGTGGCGACATGACCGGCGCCGAGCGTGAGATGGCAAATATCAACTTCGAAATGGCTGATCAGATCGATATGCTCGATCGCCGCCTCGAGTGGATGGCAGCCCAGGCGCTGACCGCTGGGCGCGTCACGGTCCAGGGCGAAGGCTTCCCGACCGAGCTCATCGACTTCGGCCGTGATCCGAGCCTGACCATCGCGAAGGCGGGCAACGCCCAGTGGGGCGTCACCGCGAACTTCGACGGCGACGGTCGCGACCCGATTCCGACGCAGGATATCGAGCTCTGGCAGCACCAGATCCTCAAGCTCTCTGGCGCGCAGGTGACTGACATCGTCTTCACCACGAGCTCGTGGACGGCCTTCCTCAACGCGAAGGGCGTTCAGGGCGCGATCTACTACCCGAAGCTCGGCACCGACGGCAACACCCTCGACCCGGGCGCTCAGATCGCGACGGGTGCCGTGTACAAGGGCCGTTGGGGCCAGTACAACCTGTGGGTCTACAACGACTGGTACATCGATGACGATGGCGTCGAGCAGCCGATGCTGGTCGATGGCACTGTCATCATGTCCGGCCCGCAGCTCCTGGGCACCCGCGCGTTCGGTCAGATCCTGGACCCGGCTTTCAACTACGCCGCACTTCCATACGCTCCGAAGACCTGGGTGGAAAACGATCCCGCGCAGCGGATCCTGCTGATGCAGGCCTCTCCGTTGGTCATCCCCACCCGCGTGAACGCCAGCTTCTGCGCGAGCGTCTGCGCGCCGAAGGTGTCGTAATGACCACGGCGCCTGGCGCCCCGGTCAAGCTGGCCAAGGTGACCGTTGCCACGGGGCGATCGGTCACTGACGTATCGGGGGAGCAGAGGGGCCCCGGCAAGGAGGCGACGGTCCCTGTAAAAGACCTGCGTTGGCTGCGCGATCAGGGCTTCATCCTCAAGAAAGATGAGGAGGCTGTCGAATACACCGGGCGCTTCACGATTACCGCCAAGGATGGCCCGAGCGTGAAGCTCGCCTGATGGCCGTGGACTGGGACAAGCACGTGCTCGCCCCGACCGTCGCTGTCTTTGGAGAGGATCAAGCGAAGAGGCCCGTCTACACGGCCTCCGATGCTCCTCCCGTCGAGATTGATGGTGTGTTCGACGAGGCCTACCGCGAGGTGGACCTCGTCGACACCGGCGTCGGCGCAAATACCGTCATGCCTGTTCTCGGCGTACGACTCGTCCAGTTCGCGAGAGACCCGAGGAAGGGTGAGCTCATCGCCATTCCCGGCGTAGCCAAGGAATACGTGATCAAGGACGTCCGTCCTGACGGTCACGGTTGGGCGAAGCTGATGCTCGGTTTCAAGAGGGCCCTATGACGACGTCGGCTGAACTTCGCCTGCTCGCCGCGGCGGCCCTGAAGGGCGCTACAGATGCCGGCCAGAACGTGTTCGTAGCGCTCGACTGGCCCACGTGGTCCGGAGACTACCCGATCCTTTACCTGCATACGCCGGCTGAGGACAAGGAATCGCTCGGCCGCCAAGGCGGTCCTCAATTCACTGTGACGCTAACGCTTCAGGTCAGTGGTCGCGTGCAGTTCGCGAACACGGAGGACCAGGCAGGCGTTGCATTGGCTACCGCGGCGCTGGAGTCGCTTCAGCGGCAGATCGAACTCGCTCTGATCAACAACCCTGCGCTCATGAGCCAGCTGCAGCAGTTTCCCTTCATTCGTACCGAGATGAAGGTGGACGGAGAAGGCGACCAGAACCTTGGCGAGTTGGTCATGAGCATCGGCCTCGAGTTCTACCAAGGGCCCGAGGACTTCTATCCCATCCCGACTGGCCCGTTGGATCGAATCACCGTGGACGTCGACCTGGTCAACGTCTTCGACCCGAGCGCCACCTATCCCAACCCGCCGTTCCCCGGCGTGGTCACCCCAGCGCCGCGCACGCAGGGCCCTGACGGGCGCTCCGAGGGCGGTCTCGACATCACCCTTCCCTCGTAGGAGCGACGCATGTTCGTCTATCCCAAGCCCGGCGTGCTCGTCCGTGACCCGGACAAGCACGACCTGATTCCCGAAGACGGCCGCAACGTCGACGAAGCGAGTCCGTACTGGATCCGCCGCCTCGCTGACGAGGACGTCACGACTGAAGCGCCGGCCGTCGCTGCCGTGCCCACGCCACGTGTGAGTGCCAAGGCCACCGCCCAGGTCTCCACTGACACCGATAGCGGGAGCAACAACGCATGAGCGTTCCCTTCAGCCATATCCCCGCGAACCTCCGCGTCCCGCTTTTTTACGCTGAGGTTGATAACTCCCAAGCCAACTCCGGCCAGGTGAACCAGCGCGCATTGATCATCGGGCAGATGACCAGTGACGGTCTGGCACCCGCTGGCGTGCCGTTCCTGAGCCAGGGAGCGAGCGACGCGATCACGAAGTGCGGCGAAGGCTCGATGCTCGCGATGATGATCGCGGCATACCGGTCATCTGATAACTTCGGCGAGCTGTGGGGCCTTCCGGTCGCCGACGCCGCCGGTGCTGTAGCCGCGTCAGGTTCCATTTCCTTCGCGGGAACCCCAACGGCGTCGGGCGTCCTCTCGATCTACATTGCAGCATCGCAGCTGACGCCGAAGTTGAGCGTCCCGGTCCTGCTGACTGACACGCCGGCGACGATCGCCGCCTCCGTCGTGGCCGCGATCAACGCCGCTTCGAACTTCCCCGTGACCGCTGCGGTTGACGGCACGACCACCAGTAAGGTGAACATCACGGCCCTGAACAAGGGCCTCGCGGGTAATGACATCGACATCCGCCTGAACTATGGCGGCGCTGCGAACGGCGAGGCCATTCCCGCTGGCATCACGGCGACCATCGTCGCGATGGCGTCCGGCGCGACGAACCCGACGCTTACAACGGCCCTTGCGAATCTGGGGGATGAGGCATTCGACTTCATCATCTGCCCGTACAACGACAACGCATCGCTCGATGCCCTCAAGCTGCTGCTGAATGACAGCACAGGGCGCTGGAGTTGGTCGAACCAGCTTTACGGCCACGTCTTCGCGGCAAATCGGGGCACGGTGGCGGCGCAGACCACACTGGGTAATGGGCGCAACAACCAGCACGAGACGATCCTCGGCTTCAACGGCTCGCCGTCGCCGTCATGGATCTGGGCCGCCGACTACGCTGCCGCCGCGGCAGTTGCACTGCGCGCCGACCCGGGTCGTCCACTGCAGACCATCGCATTGAGCGTGGTACTGGCCCCGCCGGTTACCTACCGCTACCAGATGACGGAGCGAAACACGCTGCTGTTCGACGGCATCTCGACCTTCACTGTGGCGCAGGACGGCACCGTTGCGCTCGAGAACGTCATCACGACGTATCAGAAGAACGGCTTCGGCCAGCCCGATGACAGCTATCTCGAAGTCGAGACGATGTTTCTTCTGATGTTCGTACTTCGGGATATGGCCGTGTTGGTCACCTCGAAATACGCCCGGGTGAAGCTGGCCAACGACGGTACGCGTTTTTCGCCTGGATCGGCCATCGTGACGCCGGGGATGATTCGCGCCGACCTCATCGCCGAGTTCCGCTCGCTCGAGTACCAGGGCGTTGTCCAGGGCTCGGGCGCTTTCGCGCAGTCCCTCATCGTCCAGCGCAACCCGGCGAGCCCGAACCGGATCGACGTCCTCTGGCCTGGCGCGCTGATCAACCAGCTCCGCATCTTCGCTGTGCTGGCGCAGTTCCGCCTCTCGGCATAACGCCGGTCCAACCCAACCCTCAAGGCCGCCATCGGGCGGCTTTCGCACATCTGGAGAACAGAGATGGCGGGAAGCAATGCAAATCGCCTGGCCGGCACCGTGTACCTGTCGGTGGACGGCCAGACCTACATGCTCGTCGGCGACTTCGAATACAGCCCATCGAAGTTCAGCCGCGAGTCCCTCGTCGGCATGGACGGCGTACACGGCTACAGCGAGAAGCCCCTTCAGGGTCATATCGGCGGAACCCTTCGCGACTCCGGGGGCCTCAGTGTCGAGTCGCTCGGCGACATGACCAACGTCACCGTCGTCGCCGAGCTGGCGAACGGCAAAACCATCATCGGCCGCAACATGTGGTCGGTCGAATCTCAGACGAGTAAGCAGGCCGACGGCACCATCGAAGTGCGCTGGGAAGGTCCGCAGGGCTCGGTAAAGGAAGCGTAATCCATGACCACCTTCGAAGAAGAAGTCACGCTCGAATTGATCAAGCCCGTCTCGATCGGCAAGGGTGAGGGGGCTGTCCAATATACGGAAATCAAGCTCCGTGAACCCAACGCCGGCGAGCTCGAGAAGGCAGCGCGGGCGGACACGAATATCGGTTCTCTAATCACCATGATCAGCCTGATATCCGCTATACCGCGCTCCGCGGTCGAGAAGTTCAGCCGCGCAGATATTCAGGCGGCGGAGGCCTTGCTCGGAAGTTTTACCGGCGGTGGTCAGCAGATCCCGACGGATGGGGCCGGCTGATCGCCGAGATCACCAAGTTTTACGGATGGGGACCGCACGACGCGCGAGCCCTCGGCCTTGATGCACTGCTCTGGTGGAACGACCAGGCAACCAGGATGACGAGCGATGCCTAACTTCAACATCGTCATCTCGGCCACCGACAAGGCCACGGCTACCGTTCGGAAGGTAAACGACGCGCTCGATCGCGTCTCACGTCCCTTCAAGGACGTAGGAAAGTCCTTCAAGGGCCTGGGCCGAGAGCTCGGGTTCGAGAAGATCGGTAAGAATCTCGACACCATCGGCGCTTCGGCTGCAACGGCGGCCCGTGGTATCGGATCGATCGTTGCCCCTCTGGCATCGATCACCGGTGTGGCTTCGGTTGGTGGCGTCATCGCGCTGGCGGACAGCTGGGCCAAGGTGGGCCGCAGCGTGACGTATGCATCCCAGAGCACTGGGGTGGGCGTGCGCGGGCTTCAGGAGATCGAGGGCGCGGCACAGCTCGTTGGCGTTGCTTCGGGTACGGCGACGCAGGGCCTTCAGTCGCTGGGTGACACTATGCAGGACGCCCTGTATGGCCGTAATCAGCAGGCGCTGATGCTGTTCAACCGCTTGGGCATCGGCATCAAGAAAACGGGCAGTGGCGCGGTCGACGCTGAGGCCCAGTTCAAAGCACTGGCGGGCGCGATATCGCGCCTGAAGACCCCCCAGCAGCAGAACCTGGTCGCTGGGCAATTCGGTATGACCGAACTGCTTCCGCTGCTTCGGCAGGGGCCGGGGGCGATCGAGAAGCTGACGGCCAAGGCTCACGAGCTTGGCTTGGTCCTCGACGGGTCAGCAATCAAGTCGGCCACGGATTTCGCGAACAACCTGGAAGAGATCGAGGGTGCTGGCCGGGGCCTGCGGAATGAGCTCGGCAACGCGCTAATCCCGGCCATCAAGCCTTTGGTCATCCAGCTGTCGTCGTGGATCTCGAAGAATCGGGAACTCATCGCAAGCAATGTCGGCGCTTGGGCGAAAGATTTCGGCACTTGGCTCAATGGGATCGACTGGAAGGCTGTTGGAAAAGGCATCGCCGACTTCGGCAGGGGCATCAAGGACGTCGTTGACTGGCTCGGTGGATGGAAGAACGCGGCCATCGTTGTAGCGGCAGTGATGAACGCCCAACTTATCTTCAGCGTTCTGTCGCTTTCCGGGAGCCTCATAAAGGCCGGAGTAGGAATCGCGGCCTATATCGGGCAGCTCGGGGCCATGGAGGCTGCTGCGGGCGCAGCTGCGACGGCCAATGGGGCCGTTGGAACCTCAGCAGCGGGCGGACTTGCCCGCTTTGGTGCTTATGCCGCTGCGGCGGTGGGCGGCGTCTACATCGGTTCGAAGATCAGCGATGCGATGGACGGGACGACCGTCGGCGACAAATTTTCCCATGCCAACACAAAGGCCCTGGGTGCGGTGCTCAGTGCGATCGGCTTCAAGGACAACCGGTTCTCTCAGGCAGCGAAGTACGATGGGTATGACCAGAAGTACAACGGTGCCGCTGGTGCTACTGGAGTTGATGCCGGGTTGCAGTCCCGAGTGGTGAGATTCTTCGAACAACAGGGTTGGTCTCGTAATAAGGCCGCCGGTATTGCGGCGAACCTGAGCACTGAGAGCTCGCTGAATCCCCAGGCGTCTGGCGACAACGGTAACGCCTATGGGCTCGGGCAGTGGCACGGGGACCGTCAGAAGGCTTTCGCCGCATGGGCTGGCCGCGGCATCCAGGGCTCGTCTCTCGAGCAGCAACTCAAGTTCGTCCAGTACGAGCTTACCCAGGGCAACGAGAAGGCAGCGGGCGACATGTTGCGGAACGCCCCGGACGATCCGCGCATCGCTGGCGGCATCGTGTCAAGCCAGTACGAGCGACCGGCGGACGCGGCGGGTGAGGCATCGCGCCGCGGCAACCTTGCAGCGCAGCTAGCCGTTCCTGGTGGTCCCTATAGCAGCGGCGCAGCAAAGGACGGAAACGTGAAGGTCGAGGTCGAACTCAAGAATGCCCCGGCCGGTACGACTGCCACGGCGAAATCAAGCGGAAGCGCGACGACGTCGCAACCCCGCATCGGCTATTCGGGCGTAGGAGCGACGCAGTGAGCTTTCTTGATGAGCTGCAGCCTGCATCGTTCCGCGGGGTTCCATTCGGCGTCCTTGGCGGCGAGAGCCGCTTCGGACGACGTGTGGCGACTCACGAGTACCCGAACCGCGACAAGCCGTACATGGAAGACCTTGGCCGCTCCACGCGCCGTATCGGCCTGGTCGGCTTCCTGGTCGAGAACAGCATCGTCTATGGCGGCGGTAGCGTGGTCGCCCAGCGTGAGGCGATGGTGGCAGCAGCGGAGCAGGCTGGACCGGGCATCCTCGTTCATCCGACCCTCGGCGAGCTTCGCGTCGTTGTACCTGATGGTGGGCTTGGAGTCAGTGAGCGCTGGGACACGGGACGCTACTTCGAGCTGTCGTTCTCATTCATCGAGGCCGGGGATCGACTGTTCCCGGCGGTGTCAGCATCGAACCAGAGCCTGGTCGACAGCCTCATCGACAAGCTTGGACTCGCGAGCGCCGCGGACTTCGTGTCGAGCGTCACTCGCACGGTCAACCTCGGCCTGGGCGTGGTCCGAGGTGTGATCAGCCTGGGCAATGCGATCGTGACTCGCGTGGTGAGCACGGTCGCCGGATTTCAGGTTCTCGTCGGCCAAGCCTCGCGCGATGCGACGAACCTGGCCAATCTGGCGAGTCTACTCACCGGAAATTTCAGCCGGTACGAGAACGCGAACGTTTCGTCGGCATTTGCGAAGGGTCGGCAGTCTTCAGGGACGGCGCCGACGACCATCGCCACGCTCACCGCCCAAGGGGCCGAGGGCAGGGCAGACGTGACGGCTTCTAGTTCGGCCCTAGGCGCCGCCGCCGCGGCACTGGATGCCTCGTCGGTTCAGAGCATACCCTCAGCGGCTACCGACCTCACCACGGCTCTCGCTAGCGTGGTAAAGAACCCGGCGGACGCCGTGCGCATCTTTTCGGGACTTGGCGCCTACACACCCGATCCGGTCACGACAGCTGGGCAGACCGGCTCTGCAGCAGCAATTGCACAGGCAGCGACCGCTGCGCTTCTGCGCCGCGCCGCACTCGGTGAGCTCTCGCGGGCTGCCGTTGGCTATGTCCCGTCGTCATATGACGACGCCATCTCGGTACGGAATACGGTGGCGGATGCCCTGGATGCGGAGATCCTCGTCGCCGGCGACGCCGGCGACGACGCTTCGTTCCTCGCCTTGCGTGACCTGCGTCAGGCGATCGTGGATGCACTTACCGCAACGGGCAGTGACCTGTCGGCGCTGCAAAACTTCCAGTTCGGCGCGAGCCAGCCGTCGCTGGCGCTCGCGCAGCGTCTCTACCAGGACGCCAGTCGTTCGGACGAACTGATTTCCGAGGCGAATCCTATCCACCCTGCATTCATGCCGCCGCGCTTCCGCGCATTGGCGAGGTAAGACATGTTCGACGATGAGGTGACCCTGACGATCGGTGGTCAGGCTATCTCCGGCTGGACGGACATTCGCATCACGCAGGGGATGGAGCGCCTTCCTTCGGACTTCAGCGTCGGACTCACAGAGCGATACCCTGGCGAGCTCGCAGAAGTGATCTCAAACCCCGGCGCGCCCTGCGTCGTCGAGGTCGGGCAGGACGTGGTCATAACCGGCTATGTTGATCGCTTCGTCCCGAGCCTATCGGCAGAGCAACACAGCGTCACGGTCACCGGCCGGTCCAAGTGTCAGGACCTGGTCGACTGCGCCGCCGAGTGGCCGGGGGGCCAGATCAGCGGTGCCGACGCACTGGGCATCGCGAAGAAGCTCGCGTCGGTCTATGGCATCAACGTGCAGTGCGACGTCCAGGGGCTTCCTGTCATCCCGCAGTTCAACCTGATGCTGGGGGAGTCGGCCTTCGAGATCATCGAGCGGATTTCGCGTTATTCCGCCCTCCTGGCCTACGACCTTCCCACCGGGGACCTCCAGCTAGCCCAGGTCGGCACCGTGCGCGCCGCCAGCGGGTTCGTAGAGGGCCAGAACGTGCTTGATGCGGCGGTCGAGTACTCCGCGGACCAGCGCTATAGCTCGTACCAGGTATTCCTTCAGGCCGTGGACGTCCTCACCGATCTGGGCGACGGCGGCAACCTGATCTACACGATCAATGACCCAAACGTGTCTCGACACCGTGGACTCATCCTCATCGCCGAGGCTGGTGGTGGAGGTAATGAGATTTCTCAGAAGCGTGCGCTCTGGGAGATGGCGCGGCGGGCGGGCCACTCCCGTGTGGTCCGGCTCACCTGCGACAGCTGGCGCGACAGCGCGGGCAACCTCTGGCGTCCGAACACTGTCGCGCCGATCAAGCTGCCGACGCTAAAGCTTACCGCGAACGACTTTGTTATCGGCCAGGTCACCTTTCAGCGGAATGAAGGTCGGGGCACCACTGCGGAGCTGATGCTCATGTCGCCCGATGCTTTCCGTCCAGAGCCAATTCTTCTGCAGCCGACGTTCGGAGATATCCCGGATATGTCCCAGTGAGCGACGAAGGCATGCTGCGCCGGATTGGCCGGCGAATTCAGGCGGCTATCGGGCGCGGTCGCATTACGACGGTGAACGACGACGGCGGTGCTCAACTCATACAGGCCCGGCTCGGCCCGCTTGAGGTGAGAGACGCAACGCCTAGGCTTGCTGAGTTCGGTTTCTCCTCTCGACCACCCGTCGGTGCCGACGCGATCCTCGTCTTCATAGGAGGCGATCGTTCCAACGGTGTGGTGATCGCTACAGGGCACCAGGCCAGCCGCCCGACGGGCCTCGAGGAGGGCGAGACGATCGTCTACGACCTCTTTGGCAAGTTCATCCGGTTCACCGTAGCCGATGGCATCGTCGTCGAGGCCAATGGCTCGCCGGTGACGGTGAACGGCGCGACGACGGTGACGATCAATGCCTCGACGAAGGTCCAAATGAATACGCCCCTCCTCGAGGTGAGCGGTTCCATCAAGGCTCATGGTGACATCACAGACGCTACCCGCTCTATGGCCGGGGATCGCACGCTCTACAACCAGCACAACCACGGGAGCGGCCCTGGGCCGGCGCCGCAGCAATGAGTGATATCACCACCGTCTGGGACGTTGCGCGCGGGCAGGGAGACTGGATCCTATCGGGACCAGCGTTGGCGTCTGGCGATGATCTCGCAACCGCCACGCTCATCAGCCTTTTTACCGATCGCACCGCGGAGGCATCAGATCGTCTCCCCGATGCCACGACTGACCGCCGGGGCTGGTGGGGCGACATTGACCAGGACGTCCCTATCGGATCGCGCCTTTGGCTACTGGATCGCTCGAAGCTAACGCCCGCCGTCGCGGCCTCTGCCAAGGGATACGCGACTGAATCGCTTGCCTGGATGATCACCGACGGGGTCGCCGTCGACGTGCAGGTCAGCGCCGCCGTCGTGCTGCCGTCGACGCTAAGGCTGGCTATTGCGATCTTTCGAATGAACGGAACCAAAGCCTCCTTTGGTTACGACTGGGCGTGGTCGCAGCTCGCCGCATAGCGTCAACCCAAACCACCACCAACCAGGCCGCCACTAGCGGCCTTTCTCTTTTTCATGGGATGGATGCATGCCTTTCTCTCGCCCAACGCTTTCGGACCTACGCGCGCAGGTCCTCGCTGATATCAAGGCAGGATTGCAGGGGTCGGACCCCTTGCTGCGCTTCTCGAACCTCAAAGTGCTTGGTACGTCGAGCGCCGGGCTGGCGCACCTTCATTATGGTTACCTCGATTACATCGCCCAGCAGTCGACGCCTTACACGGCGACGGATGAATTCCTCGAGGCGTGGGCAGCCCTAAAGGATATCTACCGCGAGCCCGCGGTGGCAGCTAGCTGTCCGCAAGTGAGCTGGCCAGGTCAGCCCGGAGTTACCCTGCCTGCTGGCACGCCAGTCGCGCGCGGTGACGGATACGTCTACCAGACGACTGCCGCCGGCATAGTTTCCGCCGGCGGATTCGTTGTTGTGCCGATCGTAGCTGCTCTTTCACCAATCGATCCGGTCAACAACCCGACTGGGAACGGTGCAGCTGGAAACGCGGCAGCTGGAACATCGCTGACGCTCCAGGCGCCCATCGCTGGTATTCAGTCGACAGGAACAGCTGTCAACCCGATCACTGGTGGCGCTGACGTCGAGCTCGACGACTCTCTTAGGTCTCGAATGCTCTTCGCTTACCAGAACCCCGTCTCCGGTGGCGCTCAAAACGACTATGTCCGGTGGGCGACCGATGTTCCCGGGGTGACGCGCGCATGGTGCGCGCCCAATGGATTCGGTACCGGCACAGTGGTCGTCTACACGATGTTCGACCAAGCGGAATCCGCGCACAACGGGTTCCCACAGGGAACAAACGGCGTTTCACAGTTCGACAAGGGGCCAGGCACAACTGGTCCTCGGGGAGTAGTAGCCACGGGCGATCAGCTCAATGTGGCTGACTCAATTATCGTCGTACAGCCCGTCACTGCGCTTGTCTACTCATGCGCACCGGCTGCGAACACAATAAGCTTCACCATCACCGGCCTTAACGGATCGTCGACCGCAACCCGGGCTGCGATAGCCTCAGCCATTGATGCCGTGTTTCTCGAACAGGGCACCCCTATCGCTGGAACGGTCGTCGACCTTTCGTCGATCAATGCGGCTATCGCGGCGATCTCGTCTACCGCTGGCTTCGTCATTACGGTGCCCTCCGGAAACATCGCTAACCTCACCGGCATGCTCCCTGTTCGAGGAACGGTGTCGTATCCATGACGATCCCCGTGTACTCCGCAGCGGACTTCACTGGCGCGCTATCTGGCCTCCTTCCGCGTGGTCGTGTGTGGCCTCGGGACTCAGACTCCGTCTTGATGAGGACCGTTGCGTGTTTCGGGCCGATGTATGAGCGAGGGTCTGCTGCAGCGATAAACCTTCTCTCATCTGCATTTCCAGCCACAGCGACTGACCTCATCACGGAATGGCAGGAAACCCTAGGTCTTCCCGACCCATGTGCCGGCGAGGCGGCGACGATCACCCAGCAGCGACAGCAGATCGTCGCTCGCCTAACGGACAGCGGCGGCCAGTCGGCCCCTTACTTTGTCCAGCTGGCGGCAGCGCTCGGTTACACCGTAACCGTGACGAACGACGCTCCGTTCCGGTGCGGTCAGAGCCGCGCCGGCCATCACGTGGGGGACCAGAATTGGTTCTTCGCCTGGGCAGTTCACGCCCCAGCCTTCACCACCATTCGCTTCGTCGCAGGACAGTCCACCGCCGGCGAGCCCCTGGTCACGTTCGGGAATGCCGTGCTCGAGTGCGAACTATCGGCACGCCAGCCCGCCCAAACCGTTCTCAAATTCCTCTACGCGTGAGGCCTCATGTATCAGATTGACAATCCAAGCGCAGCCGGTACACAGCCTGCTTCGACGCCGGCAGGGACGGCAGGCTTTTTCACCGATGGAAATCCCGCCGGTGGCGTCCCGGCGACGATCGTTCCTGCCGAATGGCTCAACGCCGTTCAAATGGAGCTCATCAATGCAGTCATTGCATCAGGGCAAACGCCGTCTAAGGTCCTCTTCAATCAGTTGGCAAAGGCAGTCACATACCTGACGTCTGGGAACAACCAGGCCGGCTTTCTGAAGCTCCCAAACGGGTTCATCATGCAGTGGGGATTCTCAAATCTACCTGGGTCCTCCACGTCGGTTACAGTCACTCTGCCCACTACCTTCCCCAACATCGTCTTTCGCTCATATGCCTGCGATACGGGTAGTACTACCTGGCCGGTCGGCGTTTCGAACGCCAACAATTCGAGCATTACGCTGTTCGTATCGCCGTTCAGCGTGAACACGGGATCACTGGCAGCGAAGAGCGCAAATGCTGTTATCTCGTGGCTTGTGATCGGTAACTGAGGACGATGAGCATGACAAAGTACTACTCGCCGACGACGAACGGATTCTATGATTCCGAAATGTTCACGCCGTCCGACCTCCCTGCAGATGCGGTTGAAATAAGCAACGAGCAATGGCTTGGCCTACTCGTTGCCCAGTCCTCCGGGAAAGTTATTGGCCCGGACGATCACGGTCAGCCACGCGAGAGCGACCCGCCGCCACCTAGTCCTGAAAGCGTCGCTGCGGCGAATAGGCAGATGCAGAAGCAGCTGCTGGCACTTGCTTCCGCAGCCAAGGCCCCACTGCAGGATGCTGTCGACTTGGGCGATGCGGAGCCTTCGGAGATCGCATTGCTCACCGCGTGGAAGCAATACAGCGTGGCCGTGAATCGCATCGATACCACCGCTCCAAATCCTGTGTGGCCGAATCCACCCGTACCATTCTCATCCGCGCAGGTGGCAACCCAGGCTTCGTAGCGGTGTCAGGGAGTGTCGCGTCCTAGATGAAGGGTGGCATGCCAAGGCATCTTATCCACAGGCACCGCTGGGGGCACGATGATCATCTCGGTGTCGCCGTACGTCCAGTATGACCAATGGGCTGTTTGCGGGGGGATGACGAAGGTTGTCAACCCAGTCAGAAGAATCAGCGCCGAAAGAACGGACGCCACGACTCGTACACTTTTATGTCTTGCCTCGAGCCATGTCAGCGCCGCGGCGCTGAACATGGCCACTGACGACGCATAGAGATACCTCGATCCATTGCCGTCGTAAAACAGGTGTAGGTCTGGGTCGTTGACTTTCGCGAAGGCCGTGACCCATACCACGGTGCTGAAAGCGATCGCTGACATAGCGGCCCAACGCGTACGCGTAGTCATGATGCAGATCACCAAGGTTGCGAAGATCAAGAATCCCGCAACTTGGGGATGGGGAAGCATCCCGCTCAATCTAGAGGTCAGGAACTGATCTGCGACGACGTGGGTGAAGTATTCGCTCAACCAAGCGAGATCGACCAGTGGTTGGGCGTGCTTCTGTCCGAACCGAAGCATGCTGAATGCCTGGAAGGCTGCCGGAATGGCAAATGCCGCTACCAGACCTGCCCGCGATCGATAAGCATAGATCCGCCGTCTCTCTACGATCAGCAGTACTACGAACGGCGCCATCAGCACGCCGAAAGGTCCAGTGGACGTGAGGATGAAGATCAGCACGCCCAGCCATGCTGGGTGCTTTGGCTCGTCCTCCGAGAACGCCGACCAAAGGGCGGCTGCAAGCGGCGGGAAGACTAGCCACTGGAGATTTGCGAGGTTCAGGAACACTTCGCCGGCGTGCGGGGCAAGGACCGGAAACAACACGATGGCCAGCGCCGCCAACGTGCCTCGGGGGGAAGCGTCGAACCGCTGGAATACCGTGAAAACATACGTCTGGAACCCAGCCCAGACTGCGGCGGTGGTCCATACAAATGCCCATGCCACGAACTTGACGGGAAGGAACTTCAGGGTCACGTAAGCGATCAGTTTCGGCAGGAGGACCGCATAGCCTGGAAGTACAGCGAAGAGGTTTCGGCGCCCTAGGTCGACCGTTTCCTGGATCATGCGAGGGCCATCCTCGGCCCAGAGAAAGCCCTCAAGGAATCTGTCGGGCATGCGAAAAAACATCACGAGCAACGCTGCGCCAAAAACCATCCATGGCCGGACATCTACCAACTTCCCTTCGTTCATCGTGGTCTCACCCTGGTTGACCCGCCATTCTATAGCCTGAACAACCCCGTCCGCGGATCGAGCTAGCGACAAATGTTTCACGGGGCGGGGCTATCCTTCGACCATGTGCGGACGCTACGCCACCTTCGGACCCGTATCGCTGAGCCGTGAGGCTAAGGCGGTGCTTGACCAGCTCGAGCTGGATATCGTCAGCGAGATCAACCAGCGGGAAGACCAGTTCAATATCGCCCCGACCCAGAAGGCGCTGGTGATTTCGCATGGCGAGAGCGGGTACGAGGCCAAGGCACTTCGGTGGGGCCTTGTCCCGCACTGGGCAAAGGACATGAAGATCGGGGCGAAGATGATCAATGCCCGATCGGACTCGATCGTCCCGAAGCCCAAGCCCTCGTTCCGGAATGCCTTCGCGAAGCGACGTTGCCTGGTGCCGGCCAGCGGCTACTTCGAGTGGAAGGGCGAGTCGCCCAACAAGCAGCCGTACTTCATCCACGACCCTAATGGCCATCTGTTGATGTTCGCGGGGCTGTGGGAGGGTTGGCGCGCCGCCGAGGGCGAGGAGTGGGTCAAGACCTTCACGATCATCACCGGCGAGCCTGGAAAGGTCTCCGGCGACATCCATGACCGGCAGCCCGTCATCCTCCCGCCTGATCTCTGGCAGGCGTGGACCGAGGGCACGCCCGACGAGGCCGGTGCAACGCTGGTGGCGGCCCCTGAGGCCGAACTCGTCTATTACCCCGTGACAAAGAAAGTCGGCAAGCCGTCGAACAAGGATCGCGAGAACGTCGAGCCGATCACCCTTTAGATGTCGGCTGGCCCGTTGCGCCTTGGTGCCTGGTATACGTGCCGGCCAGGCGCTCGATCTCCGAATGCATCCCGCGACCGTTCGTCTCCTTCATGACGGTAGGGGCCAGGACTATGCCGAGCTTCGCGGCCAGGCTGAGGGTGCGATTGGACCATTCGGTGGATCCGCACTGGATGTGCTGGACGATCAGGCATATCCGGCGCCGGTCAGGCGACCTCAGGGCCACGGCTTCGTCAAGCAGCAGCCCTTGGGCCAGCAGGACGGCGTGAACCACCCCGCTCATCGCCACGTTGCGCGGCAGGGCATCCAGCCAGTCCTCCGGCGGGTTGATGTCCTGCGACACCGCCCCAGGTCGCCCCATAGCCAAGCGGTAGATGCGCGACCATAGGCGACTGAGGGAGGCCGCCGTCTTGACCAGGAGCCAGCGGACTTCGTCGTCGGTGAGTGGTGCAGGGGAGGTAGGGGAGGTAGGGGAATCAGGCATACCCCAATGATGCCTCCCGTGCGTATCACCCGACGAGAGAGTCGTCAGGGGAGGTGCTGGGTCCGCCGGCTCTCGAGGAGGTCATCGCGCAGGCTGGTCGCGCACTGTGGGCACCCGCCTGTCAGGACGACCCTGCATCCCATCTTCCTATGGGTCCGGTAGTACCGCTGGTGCGTGGAGCACCACGCCTCGGCATTGAGGTTTTGGCGAGATTGGGATCGCTCCCGGCGGCCTTGACCACCGTAGTACGGCATCAGCGCCGCCCCACTTTGGGGCCATGGATCGCCGGCCGGAAGCACCCTGGGCATGGCGAAGACTCGGCATAACGCAGCCGGTGCCGTGAGCAGAAGCGGAAGCCGCGGCCGGCAGGGGATGAGGATCGTGTAAGGGCCTGGCGCTGTTCGCGCATGTCGCGGGCAATGCGGCTGAAGGAATCCATGGGGCCATGATTGCCCTCTGGCATCTCAGGGCCCGCGACTTCACGATGACTAACGGGTGGGGTATGCCTTCTTAACCTCGGCCCCGATCAGTTCGGCGGCAGAAATGATCCGGTCCAATAGTTCCTTGATCTCTGCTCCACGGGCGACCAGTCGACGCTCCTCGAGCACGCCGTCGGCGGCCATCTTGTGTATGGCGCGCGCCCGCTGCCGCATCTGAGCCACAAGCAGGAGATACTCACTCACTCCCTGCGCGAGTGTTGCCGGGAAACGCCCGACCTTTGAGGCCGCGTCGAGGGTTATCGGCGAGGGATGCTCGGCGTTGGGCTCCGAGTACTTCATGGTCTCGATGTTGTATTCGAGCGTTTGGCCCTCAGCCAGTCCCATCGAGAACCTGATCACTACGAGGCTCGCCTCGACCTCAGCAGCTATCGACTTAGCCAGGTGGCGTGTCTCATCGTCGAACTTTCTGCGCTCAGTCGAAACGGTCGCTCGGTATGTGACGAAACCGCCGGCAAGGACGCCGACCATGGACGTGATGAATGGTAGCGCCTGAGACAAAGCCGACTTGGCATCTGTAACGACGCGGACGGCAAATAGCGGATCCGGCTGCATGGTCAATCCTTGATCAGAGGTCCCGATTTTTACATGGTGGATGGCCTGTCAATCAACGAAAAAGGGCCCGCACTTCTGCGGACCCTTTAAATCTAATTGCGGAACTGACAGCTAATTGCGGAAAAATCCGCGACATCAAAAAGTGACGTAAGTCCTTGGTGCCGAAAGAGGGACTCGAACCCTCACTGTATCACTACAAACGGATTTTGAGTCCGAGCTTTGTTGCCATGTAAATCAGTAACTTATCTACCTATTTGTTTCCGCAATTCGTGCTCTAAGAGCTTCGAAATATGCCTTTGTTCAAGGACTCGCCGAAAAGATTGCGGAACGGCTTTTCACTTCGTCGGCGTGACTTTCGCACCGCGCCTCTGGCGCACGTAGTGCTCTGTCATTGTCACTGTCGTGTGGCCCAGCTGCGCCTGTGCTTGACGGATATCGCCGGAGGAATCCGCCTTGTCGGTACCGGCCTTCGCGCGCAGGTCGCGGAACTGGAAGTCGTTGGCTACGATACCTGCCTTCGCGCGCGCTGAGCGGAACGCGTTGTAGAGCATCGTGTAGGTCAGCGGCTGCCCGTCCTCACCGATGATCAGCTTGGTGGCTCGGACGGTATAACCGGCTTTCCGTTCCTTGATTCGGCCGAGCACCACCGCGAGCTCTCCGACCACCTCGATACGGCGCTTCGTGCCGGTCTTCGCCTGGCGCACGTGGAGGAAGCCGCCTCTCACATCGCGCTCGTCCATCTTAAGCGTGTCCGACACGCGCTGCCCGCCGAGGTAGGCGAGATCCATCGCGTCGCGAAGCGCCTGGCCGGCGACCTTGTAGACCGCGTCGAATGCCTCGTCCTCGATGTAGACCTCGCGGCCTTCCTCAACGTTGCCCTTGATCCCGGCGCAGGGGTTAGCCAGAGCCGTGTAGCCCTGGTCGCGGGCGAAGTTCCAGATGTGGGAGAGCAGGGCCTTCTCGCGGTTGGCCCGAACCTTAGCGGTCTTGCTCCGCCATGTGATGTAAGCGCGGACGTGCTGGGGCTCGATCTTCTCGAGCGGTACCGGCGGGTCGTTGAAAAATTCCTTGAGCTTGCCCAGCTCCGCCAGGTTGTCCTTCTGGGTGCGTGGCGCCTTCGTCGGGACGATCTCGGCCAGATACCGGTCGGCCACGTAGGCAAACGTGATGATCGCCGAGGCGATGCGATCGCCAGCGGCGCGGTTCTCCTCGAGCTCGCCCCAACGCTTGGCCGCGATCGCATAGTCCGAACCGAGCGAGATCTCCCGGCGGGGTGAGCCGCCGAGGTCGTAGAAATAGTAGGTCGTGCCCCCGCGCTTGCGCAGGCGCAGGCGGGGAATGGCCTCAGGCCGGGTTGAGCGTCGTCCCATCCGTCATGCCGCCTTGTTCGATCGCCATGGCTTTTCCCGTGCCGCAACGGCCCGGGCTTCCGCCGCCGTGCCGATGACGGCCGCCCAAGACACCGACGGCCAGCCATCGGCCCTGATGGTATGCCGGATCCCGTTCTTGCACAGGTTGGCCAGCACGGTCTTCTTCGTGCCGGCGCCCGTCAGTTCCTTGACCTCGTCCAGGCTCAGGAACGGGTGCTGCTCAGCCATCATGGGTAACCTCCCTCGCTTGCTCTGCTCGCCACGCCGCCCAGCTCGGGTCGGTGGCCTTGTGTTCGATCCACTCCGGGGTGTCCGGGGTCGGTGTGTAGAAGTCACCGCGGTTCCAATAGCAGCGTCTGCATAGGCGGACGTTGTCCCGGCGGTCGCCCGCGATCTCGTAGTGATCCCCGCAGATGTACAGGCCGCAGCCGTGTTCGCCGCCGTAGGGCTCACCGCCGCAGACGAACGAGAGCCCGCGATCTATCTCCGCGGGGCAACCTGGGTGATCGCAGATCGACGGCACGCCATAGCCGATGTCGCGCTTCCAGTTGTCGTCGTAGCCGACTGACCAGCCCATCAGACCTCCTGCAGCGGCGCATCGCCGCGGACGTAAAGCGGGTGGCGGGGCGCGCCGCTCTTCGTGGTGCCCAGGCAATACACGCTTGCCGCGTTGGCGCGCAGAAGCGATAGGAAGGGCTGGACCACGAACGGGTGAGCCGAGAAGTGCGCGCCGTAGGCAACCACAACACGTCGGCCCTTCACGGTCCGCGCGACGTGCTCGGCGTTCCCGGGGCCGGCCTTGTCCGTGTCCAGGATCGGCAGCTTGTCAGGATCAGTTGCCCGCCAAGCGAACAGGTTTACGACCGCGATGCCCCCGCAGCCCTCCCGCTTCGCGAAGCCGATGCAGCGTCGGATAGTCGGATCGTCCTGGCTAGCGTCAGCGGTGCTCGGGTTGAGCATGCAGAACACGAGCACAGGCAAGCTGGGGTCCCAGGTCCGGGTCAGGACGTAGCGGTAGCAACCGCACCGGCTGATCTCGGCAGTCTTGTCGACGCCGTCGGTCTCGCGCACCATGGCGCCATTCATCAGGATGGGGAGTTCACGCATGGAGTTTGTCCCTGATATTGAGAAGGCGCGCCGAATAGCGGCGGTCGTCAACGGATTCAGCAACAGCAAGCCTGACGATCTTGGTGGGTTGGTGGCGGAAACTCTCGCCCGCGAGGCGCCCGACCTTCAGACGCTCGCTGCGGCATGTACGATGGTGAAGCCGATGACAGCGAACTTCGGCTGGCACGAGCAGATGCGGCTTGCGCTCACTGCTCCCCTCCAGGCCGCTATGGTGGAAAGCCAAGTCGCTGCGCAGGCAGCGTTGTCCGTGGCTGCGGATAGGCTGGCGCGCCGAAACTACTGGGTTGCAACCGCGAGCCTCATCGCTGCCGGGCTCAGCCTTCTGGTGTCGCTCGCGCAGGCGCTTCACGTCGTGTAGGGCAATCATGGCTGCGCCGATGCGGCAGCCAGTTTGCCACGCGGGAATACGATCACCTGGTTCACGACTGCACCTCCGGCGCCAATCCCGGCAGGGGCGTATCAACATGCCTCGCGTTCTTCGCCGCCTGTTTCTCCCTCAACTTCGCCATGATGTCGGGCTGATTGATACGCGCCAGTTCGCGCGCACCATCGGCATGCATGTCGAGTCCGGTGACCCAGCAGAAAGCAGCCAGCGTCACCATAACGCCGCCCACCTCCTGGGCGGGCTCGCCAACGGGCCGGCCGAACACATAGTCGACGAGGGTCGCAACGCGAGTCCTGTCGTATCCAGTCGCCTGAAGGAGCTCAAGGACTTCCTCGAGCAGGCGGTCGCCGCGCTCGACAACGTTGCTGTACTGAGAGGGGATGAAGCACTGCTCCATCCATGTCGAGACGCGTGTCTGGAACAGTGGGGTTTCCAAATTGGAAACCGGCGCGGCGTACGCGCGCTGGACGACATAGCCTCGCTTCGCCATCTCACCGTCGCTCAGCCCGGCATCGCCGTCACGCCAAGGTGTGGCGCTCGATACGCCCACATCGACATCGAAGTTCCGATGGGCGACCACCTTAGCCTGCTCGGCCGTGGGGCTGGGGCAGACTAGTGCGCGGTGGGACTGCGCGACCACCTGCCACGCCTCGCGAATGAAGACCACGAGGCCCATAAGCGGTTCGCGCGCGATGCGCTCCTGATCGTCGACCGGCAGGTTCACGATCTTGGCGAGCCCCTCGACGATCTCTGAAATCGCTTTGTTGACCACCTCGACAGGTGCCGCATCGGGAATGATCACTCGGTTGAGTACCTCGCGAGCCTGCTGCATCTCGGACTGGTGCTCTGGAAGCGACTTCTTCCAGGCGGCTGCAGCGACTTCGAGCGCCGCGCGCATGGCGTCGCGCTCGTCGCCGTTGCTCGGGCTTCCGCCCACGGTGGCCAGGTGATCGCCATAGGCGTCCGACGCGAGGTGCACGATCTGGGAAGTGATGGTGGTCATGGGCGATCCTCAGATATTGCCGAGCAGCGGGACGACTTTCCCCGACTGGTAGGCGATGGAGACGGTGCCGGCGACCTCGTCGTGGACGGTGCGGCCGTTGGGCAGGACGATGTGCGCGAGGAACTCGGCCTCGAAGGTAGTGATGCCCGACTCGACGGCTTCGAGTTTGGCCTTGATGCAGAGGGCCAGTGCGCGCCACTTCTGGCGCACAGCCTGCTCATAGGCCTTGGCAGCATCGCCAGGGCTGCGAAGGTGATTGCGGCCAGGCGTACGCACGAACTCCTTCGCCTGAGGATCGGGCAAGGGCAGTTCGAACTTCACCCGGCGAGCGAAAGCCTCGAACGCGATGATCGACCGGTCTGGCATCGAGCCGTACATGAACGAGGTAGCGCCGTAGCGGCGCAGCGTCGCCTCGATCTCGGCGCGGCTCTTGTCGCTGCTGACTGTGGTGCCCTGGGCATACTTGGTCATGCCTTCGATCCCTCGTTGGTGTCGCCGCATCCGGCGCCAATGGCGCCCGCGTTGCCGGGCTTGGTGAAGCGCTGCCAGGGCACCCAGCCGCGCAGGCAATGGAAGCCCCAGTCACGAACCCTTGGGCCGGTGATGAAGAGAGTGATGCAGGTCTTGCCCGGGAGCAGCTCGAGCCGGTGGGCGGTGCGAGGCATACGAGTCACGACCGTGCCCGCAGTGAGCAGCGTCTGCGTGTGCACGCCGCCGGCAAGGATCCGGTGCTCGATGTACGACCCGTTGAGCAGGATGCTCACGTTCCACCACGGGTGATCGTGGAGGGCGCGGGCATCGTCCGACCGAAGCAGCTCGTGCACGTACAGGTTGAAGAACCGGTTCCTCGGGATGGCCCACCAGCGCTTGAGGTACGGCCCCTGCAGCACGCCATCCTTCTCCCCACCGTGGACGATGAAGTCGGGCTGGCGCTCCATGACGCGCAGGGTGCGGCGGATCAGCCACAGACGAAGACGGGTCTTCATGCGACCACCCTGAGCTCGGGCATTTCGTAATAGGTCACGCCGCCGTCGACAGACTTGGCAGCATTGAGGTCGTCCGCGAAGCCCGTTGGCCACCAGCGTGTGGCCCAGCCAGGATGAGAGTCAGACATCACATGCCCTTCTGCCTGGAGTTCGCGTAGGTAGCGCCTGACCAATACGGGAGACTTTCCCTCGATGTTCGCCACCTGGTGCGTCAGCGGCGCGCAGCGGTTCAAGGCCCCCTTGTCTCCGCGTTCGAGCGGGTTAAGACGGAACTGAACTTCCTTGCGTACCTCGAACAAGCTGGCGATCGCGAGGGACTGGTACACGCTCTGCTTGGCTTTCATGGGGTCACCGCCTCGCGCACGTAGAACGCGATCGGGCCATCCTCGGCGTCCCAGATCCCCGCAAGGATCCAACCGTCGCCGCTCGGCGGCGACGGCGTCCAGGAGGAAATGTCGGCCGAGTCCCCCTCGAACCAGGCCTGGCTAAGTTCCTCGGTGGCATCGTGCTCGAACTCGATGAACTCGATTTCGAAGCCCGCGGCAGCGAACTTGGCGCGGTCGTAGATTTCCTCGCTGCCATCCAAGTTCCAGCGATCCGATTGCAGGTCGGGATGGCAGCAGAAGCCCTCCGCATCACGGGGCGGAAGAACGGCCGGGTCAAACAGCTTGCGGATGGAGGTATCCATGTTCATTCCTCGAGCTGGATTTCGTGGTCGCGGCAGCACGCATCGATGGCGTCACGCACGCGGCGGCTATGGTTGGGATAGTCCGGGTCGGCCTGGTCAAGGGCTGCGAATGCGGACTGGAAGGCGGCGCGGGCTTCGCTGGTGGAGCAGTCGCGCGGCACGCCGAGGACGTCGCTCCAGTGCTGGCGCCCAGCCGTAGCCGTCAAGGTCTGACGCTCGACGTGAGCAGCTACCCGCGCCGCCTGCTCCGGCGTGGTGACGCCCGAGACCGTGATGTTCACCACCGTCTTCGGAGCATGCTCAGCAGCCAGACCCACGAGCCACCAGGCGGTGCTGCCACCT
>Ga0182005_1000167_pt1 | contig 45164 bp, 60 predicted proteins | sample Sormic07211103_1_FD_123021 | JGI IMG/M metagenome (GOLD analysis project Ga0182005, IMG submission 123021) | Rhizosphere microbial communities from Sorghum bicolor, Mead, Nebraska, USA - 072115-103_1 MetaG | ecosystem: Host-associated > Plants > Roots > Rhizosphere | place: USA: Nebraska...
CTGATGCACAGCGCAATAACTGCTCGGGGCTTTTGCAGCGCTTATACACCCGAACGATGCGCAGTATGGGTCAGTGCTCGGTGCGGTATCCATTTTTGGCGCAAATGGTGGCAGCTCGGGCACGTTCGGTGGGCACAGCGGAATGCCGAAAGCGTCAGTGTCATACGCTGGCCCGTTGTCGTAATCGGTGCGCTCCCACACCACCGGCTCAATACCCTCAGGTGGTACAGGTTGATCAAACGCATTGCTGCGCGCATCCCAACTGGCTGTTGCATAAAAAATGCTATCACCCTGTATCTTAGGGCGCCCCGTGTGCACCGCGGCTGCGCCTGCATGGCTTACGCTTGCCCATTTCCAGTTGGGGCCAAAGTTTTTAAAGATATCTTGCGTTGTCATGCTGCTTGCTCCGTTTGGTTGGTGTCTGGGAATGGTAGGTCATTAATAACGTATCCCGCAAGCAGCATTTTGGCTGTGATGCGCCCGCGCAATTCAATAGCGTCTTGCGTCTTGAGAGTCATTGCAGTCAGCACGTCAAGCTTGAAGGTGTGAAAAAACAGCATGGTCAAGCTTTCTTGATCCTTGCCAGGGTGCGTGCCTGCCCAGCAGTTCATGGTGTGCCGCAGGTTGCGTTGCTCGCGTTGGATGGCAGCCTGCGCTATCGCGATGTTGCGACCAATCGGGGTGCCCTGATGCTGCACCGGGACAAACTGAGCATGGTCTATCTTGTGCACCTCGCCGCGCAGCTTGGCCAGTTCCTCATCGCTGTACAGATAGATGTCACCATCAACCACCTCAGGCCCGCGTGCCTCACTGACGGCTGCAGGGTCTTGGCGTTTGCCGCACCAGGGGCACGTGTGGTGGAAGCGCTCAAAGGGTTTGCCGCATACCTGGCGCGTGTAGCCATCGTTCGCATACTTGCGGTCACACGTTCGCAGCGGGATTGAATCATCAGCACCCAACGAGCGGCTGCGGCTGGCGAGCGTCCACAAGCGGTGCCGGTCTGGTGGCCCCTCGTGACGTATGAGATTGCCCACGTGGTCATGAATGATGCCGCGTGGCTTCTCGCTTTGGCTGATCAGCATCAGGCGTTGCAGCGGGGTGTAAGTATCCCAAGCAGCCGCCAGGATTGGGGAAATCATCAGACGCAGCACACGCCCCCACTGCTGTGCGTACAGCGAGAATGACGCGGTTGCCCTGGCCATGATTACAATTTCAATGGCTGGCAGGTCGAAGCCTTCACCGAACAGGTCAACGTTCACCAGCATCAGCAACTCACGGTTGCGGAACCTGCGCAATATGTTGCGGCGCTCAGCGCTCGGGGTATCGGCGGTGACCAGGGCTGCGGGCACCCCTGACTGATTGAATTTGTCCGTGAGCTTTTGCGCTTCCTCAATGTTCTGCGCGAAGCAAACACCAAGCTTGCCCATCGCCTCACTGCAGTAGGTGCCGACGACCTCACCAACAAAAAACTTGGAACTGCGCATGAGCGCTGCAGCTTCCTCTTTGTTGAGCTCGCCCGTGGTCGTGGTCTTCACCCGGCTCAAGTCGAGGTCATTGACCTTGAAGCCACGATAGTCATAGTCAGTCAAATAACCGTTATCAATGCACCAGCGCATGCCGGGGCCTTCAATCATCCGGTCAACGATGCCGTCAAAGTCCCGCCCGAGCCCTTTCCCGTCAGCGCGGCAAGGCGTAGCAGTCAGCAGCAACCCTTTGCACTCGGGGCTGAAATTGCCGAACACCTGGCCCCACTTGTTGGTCTTGAGCGCGTGGTGCCCCTCATCGATCACCCCGAGCGTTGCGCGCTTGAAGCGATCACCCCAATCTGAGTTTTTAGACTTCACGGTGTCCACGCTGGCAATCGTCCAATCAGCGCGGTTTTGGTTCACAAAGCTGCGCCCAAATTCCTCATAGTGCTCAGCTTGAATGTCGCTAACCGTGTTCTTTGCTGCAGCAACAGAATGCACAATCCCCTCACGGGCAAAGGCTTTTGAAATCTGGCTGACCAGCTCTTTGCGGTGCGCCATCGACACGCCCCACCCGTCATGCGTGCGCGCTTGATCCCCCATGCAAACTGTTTTCCCACCACCCGTGGGAATCACAACCATCACGTTGCGCTTACCAGGCGGCATCGTTGCCCAGGCTTGGCGCGTGTCATCGTTTGCTTTCTGTTGAAAGCCCCGTAAATTCGCCATCCTTTCAAATTCCCCGTTAAAAGTATTTGCAACCGGCGTTAATTATGCTTAATCTCCCCTCCCATCACAACCCCAACAGGAACAAACGCAATGCAAATTTCCCTCACTTTCAGCCCAGCAGAAGACAACCACGTTGACGTGAGCCGCGTGGTCGATGCTGTTTACGGCGTTAAGAGTTCCCCAAACGGCGCAAGCGCCCCAATGGCCAGCAATACGCCTGCCTCGGGTGCACCAACGCCAGACGCTGCACCGAACGCGGCTGCAAATACGACGGTCAACCAATCGTCGGGTGCTGCTCCAACTGTTGCTGAATTCCCAAACCCTACGATTGCCCCTACAGCGGCGGCATCGGCTACCCCTGCCACGAATGGCCCTGCAGGTGTCGAGGTCGATAAGAACGGTATCCCTTGGGATGCTCGCATCCACTCGGGTGGCGTTGACGACCAGGGCAAGCACAAGAAAACCGCAGCAGGCGTGTGGGCCAAGCGCAAAGGCGTCAGTGACCTTGACGTTGCCAACATCACCAAAGAGCTGCAAAACCTGATGGCCAATCAAGTTGGCCACGCTGCCCCGCCTGCAGGTCTGCCAGCCGGTGGCGTTGCGAACTTGGGCAACCCGGTCAACGTTCCGCATCAGGAAGCTGTACCGCTGCCAGGTGACCCCAACGCCTTTGTTGCCCAGCCAATCGTCATGGCTCCAATGCCAGGCGCTGCACCGATGCCAACCCTGGCCCCTACCGTTGCGCCAATGCCGCTGCCAACCCCAGCACCTGCTGCCCCGCCTACCGACTTCAACAGCCTTGCGGTATGGCTGGCGCCGAACCTTGAAGACGCAGGCGGCAAGCTGAAACGCGAGCACGTTGAGTATTTCTGCCGTCAGTGCGGCATCGTTGACGCCAACGGCGTTGGTGACTTCTCGCTGGCTGTGCATCGCCCTGACGCTATCGCCTGGCTGCATCAGTCCTTTGTCGCCCAAATCGCGGCAGCGGTGTAACCATGAGCAACCCACAATTCTTTCTGCGCCCCAGCGCTGCGGGGTTGTGGGTTCGGTGCGCGGGCTACGCCACAATGGCAGCTCGCTTTCCCGAACTCCCCGGAGACAACACCGTACGCGAGGAAGGCACCGCAGGGCATTGGGCTGCTTATGAAATCGGCAACAACCGCCCTGTGCCCGAGGGCACAATTGCGCCAAACTCAGTTGAGCTGACTGATGAAATACTTGACGGTGTGGCTGAGTACCTGACGGTGTTGCGCTCTTGGGGCTCACCGGTTTACATGGAATCGCAGGTTGCAATCCCTAGCATTCACAAGGAATGCGGGGGCGCCGTCGATGCGTGGTCGTGGGATGCTGTCAACCGCGTGCTGTACGTTGCGGATTTGAAGCTTGGGTATGTCCCGGTTGACCCTTTCGAGCTTTGGCAGTTGCTGGCGTATTTCCGGGGTATTCTGGATTACCTACAGGCGATTTACGGCGCTTTCACCGAGCATTTCAAAGTGGTCTTTGTAATCGTACAGCCTCGGGGCTACGGGCAACCCACGGTGAAAACTTGGAGCGTCAACAGTGCAAAGCTGATTCCGTACATGACGCAATTGCGCACTGCCGCAGACCACGCAATTGCGTACCGTGACGGGCAATACGGCATGCGGGTTGGTAGTGAGAAAGGGGCGTTTACCGCTGGCCCTCACTGCGAAAACTGCTCAGCCAATGCCAACTGTGCAACGCTGCAGGCTGCAGGGCTTCACCTGATTGACGTGTCAGGTAACCACGGTGAGCTTGAGCTGACAGCAGAGCAGGCCGCTGCAGAGCTGCGCCGGTTGGATCGCGCAATTGAAACTGCCAAAGCTCGCCAATCGGGGCTTGAGGCAAAACTAACTCACGCCATCCAAAAGGATGGGTTTGTGCACCGTAATTTTGAATACAGCGGCGGCACCGGCAAGCTTGCTTGGATTGAAGGTGAGGCACCCAAAGCCATCGCCCTGGCCAAACTTCTTGGCGTGGACATCGCTAAACCACTGACGGCTTTGACGCCAACGCAGGCAAAAGCCAAACTACCTGGCACGGTGCTTGATGCCTTCACCGTGCGGAAACCCGGAAGCCTTAAATTAAGGCGACTGGCTGACAATCACGCTGACAAACTTTTCAATCAGGAATAATGACAATGCCATTTAAAAAACTCTCCCCTGTTGGTCGTATCGTTCAAGGTAACCCGCTGTTCAAGTCGGCTGTGATGGAAGACGACGGCAAGACGCAGAAGACCGGCAAAGACAATCAGCCGTCTTTCAACTACTGGTTTAACGTTGCGTTTGACAAGCGTGACCCTGAAACCTGGCCACTCATCTGCGCCATCAAGCAGGAAGCCGCAGCGAGCTTCCCGCAATTGTTCCCCGCAGGTTGGAACCCTAACAGCCCCAATGAGGGTTGCGTGCGCCCTGACTTCGCGTTCAAGGTAAAGGACGGCGACGGCATCGACCTCAACGGCAAGCCCCACGCCAACAAAGAGGGTTGGGCGGGCTGCTACATCGTCCAAGTGAGCACCTACGCAGGCCAGCCGCGCTGCTATGACGGCCTGGCGGACAACGCCCCAATCACCGAATTGGAGCAAATCCACACCGGCAAATTCGTACGCGTCTCGCTTGATGTCAAGGGCAACGGGTGGACGGGTCAGGGCAACAGTAAGCCGGGTCTTTTCGTCAATCCTGACGGTGTGCAACTGGTTGGCCACGGTGCCAAGATCACCAGCGGGCCTGACGCAGCAACCATGTTTGCTCAGCCGGTTGGCGGCTACATCCCGCCAGGCATGTCAACCACCGCGCCGGTTGCGTCTATCGCGATGCCAGGTCAGCCAGCACCGCAAATGCAGATGCCAGGTCAGCCAGCACCGCAAATGCAGATGCCGCAAATGACCCCGCAACCACAAATGGCAGCACCTGCGCCGGTCTACACCATGACCCCGGCAGCTCAGGGCTACACCCGTGAGCAGTGGTTGGCGAATGGCCAAACTGATGAGTCCCTGATTGCTGCAGGTTACATGACAGTCAGCACCCCGGCGCCTCAACAGCCAGTAATGCAATCCCCACAACCACAGATGCAGCCGCCTGCGATGCAAGCCCCACAACCGCAGATGCAAACCCCTGCACCGCTGGCCCCGATGGGCAACCAGCCGCAGATGCAAACCCCTGCACCGCTGGCCCCGATGGGCAACCAGCCGCAGATGCAACCGCCGATGGCACAGCCGCAACAACCACAGATGCAGCCACCAGTAATGCAACAAGCCCCGGTAAATCCGCAGTTCACGCAGCACGCGATTGCACCGGTCTACACCATGACGGCGCTTGCCCAGGGCTACACCCGTGAGCAGTGGTTGGCGAACGGTCAAACCGATCAATCACTGATTGCAGCGGGTATGATGCTCGTTGCCTAACTGATCCTTTCACCCACCCAAACCCCGGCAAAGTCCGGGGTTTTCTTTGAGGCTGCTGACATGGGCAATTACTCCCAAGCAGAAACTGACGTTGAGTGTTACCGCAATTACTTCCTCATAAAATCTTGGAACTATCAATTTGAGGTTCGCCCCTATTGGTCAATTCCAAGTGTCATGAGCCTGCGCTTTTTCCTGGCAACGCATGAGCTGATCACCTTCAACGGCAAAAACTATGATGAGCCGATGATTGCCGCCTGCCTTCACCTGATTGCGAGCAACCCAAACATCACCCCTGCGCAACTCTGCGCATCCCTCAAAGCCTACAGTGACAGCATCATTGTGGGGCGCGTGCGTGGCTGGCAGTTTTACAAGCAGAACAACATCACTGAGCTGACCTGGCTCAAACACATTGACCTCTTTGAAGTGGCCCCAGGCGTGGGCATCGGTCTCAAGATGTACATGGGGCGGGCGCACGCGCAGACACTGCAAGACCTTCCGATTGATCCTGCAGCAAACCTGACGCCTGACGAAATGGACGGTATTAACACCTATTGCGGCAACGACCTATCAGGAACCAAACTGCTCAAAGAGCTGTGCAAAGGTCGGCTTGAGCTGCGGCGCCAAATCAGCATAGACCTCAACGTTGACGTGATGAGCAAGTCAGACGCTCAAATCAGTGAGGCAACCATTATTGCTAAGCTGGGGTATCGCCCGCAAAAGGTGAGCTACCCGCACGGATACCAGTTCAACTACCAGGCCCCGCCGTTCATCAAGTTCAAAACGCAGCAAATGCGTGACGTGTTGGCCACGGTGCTGACGAATAGTTTTACCGTCAACGATGTTGATCAACTCAAGCTGCCAGGTGACACCGATGAGGTGCTTGACGCTGACGGGCGCAAGATCAAAACAGGTATCATCATTCCCCCGGCAGTTGCCGCGCTGCGGGTGTCGATGGGCTCAAGTGTTTACAAGTTCGGCATTGGTGGGCTGCACAGCCAAGAGAAGTCAATTTTTCATCTGACTGAGCCTGGCAAGTGGTCGCTATCAGACCATGACGTTGCGAGTTATTACCCGTCGCTGATTCTCTTGATGAACATGTACCCCGGCGCCATCGGTGAGGCGTTCATTGAGATTTATCGCAGGGTATACACCGAGCGCTTGCATGCCAAAAACATGGCGAGCGCTTGCAAGAAAGCCGGTGATGCGGACGGCGCCAAGCGCTGGAAAACCATTGCTGATAGTTTGAAAATTGTGCTCAACGGCGCATTTGGCAAGCTCGGGTCAAAATACTCAATCCTCTTTGCCCCTGAGCTGCTTATCAGAACCACCATCACTGGCCAGCTTGCACTGCTCATGCTCATTGAGGATATGGAACTTGCGGGCATCCCGGTTGTGTCAGCCAACACTGACGGCATTATCGTCAAGACGCCTGCAGGGCTTGAGACAACCCGTGACGCGATCCTGCGGGCATGGGAAGCGGTAACAGGTCTTGAGACTGAGGAAACCAAATACAGTGCTGTATTCAGCCGCGATGTGAACAACTACATTGCCTTCAAGCCTGACGGAACACACAAGGCAAAAGGCTGCTTTGGTGAGTCGGGTGTGAGCCCTGACGCCAGCCCAACCGGCAAAAACCCTGACATTGATATTTGCGCAGACGCGGTGATTGCGTACCTGGCTAGGGGAACCCCGCTCTATACGACCATTCGCGGTTGCACGGACATCAGGAAGTTTCTCACCGTGGCCAAGTGCTCAGGTGGCGGGTATTGGGAAGGCTCAGGGGAGGTGCTTGGAAAGACGGTGCGATGGTACTACGGGCGCAACTCAACCCACGCCATCAGGTCAACGCAGATGCGCAACGGTCAGACAAAGGGCAACATGGTTGCGGGGAGTACTGGCAGCGTGCCGTGTATGCGGTTGCCTGACACGCTGCCGGATGATATCGACTACGCATTTTATGAGCGGGAAGCCTACAAAATGCTTGGCACTATCGGTGTGCGTTAAAGCGGTACATCCGCATCACCCTCGTACCATGTAAGGAAGTAATCGGCATCGGCGCTCAACCGTGACGGTGCCAGCGCTCGGGGCGGTGTCAAATTGAATGAGCAACTGCGCGCTGCCGGAAATCCCACCGGGCACCGGGAAAACTTGCGGGCTGTTGTTGAGTTCAAGCGGGTTGTTCGTGACCATGATGCACCTCGTGTTGAGTGAGCCATCAGTGTGACACTGAAAATAATATTTGACCCACCGTCAATAAGGCCCTATCGTTGCCGAATTGAAACGCATACCGGGGGATATGATGCGGCAAAAATTAGTAGTTAGCGTTAGCGGTGGTCGTTCATCAATGTATATGGCCAGGTTGCTGCAGCTAAATCATGCCAATCTTTGGGATATGGTTTTTATTTTCGCCAACACTGGTTGGGAGCATCCGCGCACGCTTGAATTTGTTCAAGAATGCTCGGTGGCATGGGATATGCCAATTGTCTGGTTGGAATCGGTCACAAACCCACAACGTGGAAAAGGGGTTTCCTTTCGCGTTGTCGATTTCAATACTGCAAGTCGTAACGGTGCTCCGTTCAGGGACATGATCAGCAAGCACGGTGTACCAAACGTAACGCGACCATTTTGCACAAAAGAGCTAAAAACACGCCCAACCTTTGCATACATTCGTGAGGTGCTTGGGTGGGGCGGTGAAAGCCGTATGGGTATCGAATATCAAATGGCGCTCGGCATTCGACAAGATGAGCCAAAGCGCTTGCGTCCGACACGTGGGAAGGTGTACCCGCTCGCAACGTGGTGGCCTGCCGACAAGCAAGATGTGCTTGATTGGTGGGAAGCTCAACCGTTTGATCTAAACATTATTGAACGCCACGGCAATTGCGTTTGGTGCTGGAAAAAATCCTTACGCAAACATTTGCTTAATCTTGGAGACGTGCGGGAATATTACGATTTCCCCGCAGAAATGGAACGCATGCACGGCTGTACAGGCTCGGGATATACGGGGACACCCCACGTATTTTTCAGAGAAAACCGCAGCACCCTTGACCTGATAAAGCTGGCAGAAATTGCAACACCTGATGAGAGAATGGGCGCCAGATACGCTGAGGATGACGGCTGCTCAGAGTCGTGCGAAGCGTTTTAACATACCAACAACGAGGGTTTCAAAATGAAAGCAAGTGAGTTGAAAGTAGGCGATGTAATCACCACAACCTACCAGCTGCACGGCGGTGTGGTCACCTCGCAAGTCACCATCATCAAAGTTGAGGTAAATCCGTTCGGTCACATCATCGCTGACGCTGAAACGCCTGACGGCAGCATTGCTCAACTGCAGTACATGGCTGATGAGGAACTGCAGGGATGAGCATGCACGCGGAAGGTCGAAAGCTCATTGACACCACGCTAGACATCGCGCTCAAGGCAGGTGACGACGTGCGCGCTGAGCATCACTTTCAGGCTGTTCATGCAATGCTCAAGTTCGCAATGGCGTGCGGTCAGTTGACCCCGCAAGAGCACGCAAACGAAATCATGATGGTTGACCTGACCCGGCAACGCAGGCTGTACGCCAAGTAAAACAAAGCCCTCATTGCGAGGGCTTTTTATTTTGTGCATCCCCGTAGGCTTTGCATAGCCTCAGGGTGTCGAGCTGCTGCTTGTACCGTCGTCGGAACTCCAAATAATCCGATTCAGCAGCGGCATCAAGTCTTGCACCGGCTGCACTATCTCGCTCGGGACTGTCACCGCTGGCGCCGTGCACAAGTCCGGGGCATTTTGCCGCGACACGCAGCCCGCAAGTGCCAGACTTGAGGCAACGATTGAGACGGTCAAGCTCTGCATCAGCTTTCGCATTGTCTTCTCTCTGTTTGGAAATGGCAGCCTCACCGGCCTTGACGCGCTCACCTGCAGCCTGCAGCGCCACCAGCACCGCTAACGCACGGTCTTGGGCATCCTTGGCCACGGTGGCCTTGTATTGCTCGTGCTCAGCGCTCAGTGCATTGTCAGCCAGCCAGCCACCAACCGCTAACCCTGCTGCAAAGGTCGCGGCATACAACCAGCCCTGCGCGATCACGAACACGCCTGCACTGCAGCGTCATAGCGCGCTTGCCAGGCGTCAGGGTGCGGCTTGCCAGGGCGCCACACGCGCACGTACAAATCCCATGCCTCAGCCGCGTCACCAACTGCAGGCAGCGGGAAGGGGTCACCGTATAGGTTGAGCCTGGCGAACGCGGCAGCCAGAACGTCATCGCGTTCAAGGTTTGACCAGATGACCTCGCGATCCCACGGGGTGTTGCGGGCTGCGCACACTTGCTGTGCCAGGTCACGAACGGTTTTCAGCGGATGTTCCATCACGCCTTTGACACCGCCGTTCTTTTCAAACTGCCAGAAGCCACGAGCAGGCCCGTTGCCCTTCTGCCGTCGATACTGCCAGTCTTCCGACTCTTGGGCGCCAATGGCCAGCAACTGCACCCGAGCAGCCCGCGTGGTCATCTTGGAAGGTAGCAGGGCCAATGCCCCGTTGATTGCAAGCATTGGAAAATTCATTTTTCGGCCTGGCCCTTGAGCGTGTCACCTGCCTGCTTGGCCAGGTTCGCAATCTGGTTGGTGAGGAATGTGTTGCGCTCGGTTAACTGCTTGACCTCAGCTTTGTGAGCCCTGCGGATGGATGCCCGCTCTTTACTATGCACGTCGGAAAGATCAACCATCGCCTGCCGGTTTTGCGATGCGCTGATTGAGTAGCCAAAACCCATTGCCAAAAGCACGCAAACGGCTACATAAAACGGCAACGCCCCTTTGTTCCAAGCATTACGCATTTGCTCGCCCATTTTGTGACCTCATAAACTCTTGAAGCTGTTGACGCAGCTCGGTGTTCTGCTGGCGCAATTGACTGAGCTGCTCGGTCATAATTCCATTTGATACTTTCAGCTCAGTCAAATCCTTGTTGAGCTGGTTTACAGTTGACCACGCCTGCTCAGCTTTTATCTCAAACGCCTCGGCTTTTTCTTTCCAGTCATCGCGGTCAGCCTGCAGGATTGAAACTTGCGTTGTTTCGTTCTTTTGTGAGTCAAGCCATTTGGCCAGGGCTGCCGACATGGCAAAGAAGACGCCAACCCCCGTTGAGATAATAAGCGGCAACCCGTTGAGGTCTGGTGATTCCATTGGGCACCCTTAGATATGAGAACGCCAGGCGGATTACCTGGCGTTCAAAGGATACATGATGGCAGCTAGCCCTTACCACTCAATGATAACGGCACCATGAGCGCCGGGGCTGCCCTGAGTGGTCACGCGGCCTGCACCGCCCTGACCATAGCCGGTTGGTCTGACGGAGCCAGACGCACCATACGGCGACTCGCAACCGCCACCCGCGCCACCATACACACCGCCCGTTACCGGGATGGCTGACGCCCCCGTGCCAACCGTCAGGTTCTCATCGCCCCCAACTCCAAAGCTGCCGATTACTGACGTTGGGCTGTTGACGCCACCAAGGCCCCCAGGCCCCGAGCAGAACGCGCCAAAGTTGGATGCCCCGCCAGCACCACCACTGTTGCCGGAAACGGTTGCAGCAAGCCCGCCAGTGCCAACAGTCAGCGCAACAGTAGCGCCCGCGCCGGTAAGGTCAACCAGTTTCTTTGCGATACCACCGCCACCGCCACCGCTCGGGGTTGAGTTGCCCATTGCACCCCCACCGCCAGCACCGTACACCGTAACAAATGCACGGGTAACACCTGCGGGAATCGTCCAATTGAATGCGCCGGGGGTCTTGTAAACCGCACGCCCACGGAATGGGGAAATTTCAGAAGCGTCAAACAGCGCAACAACCCAATTGCTGCCGGTAGTGCCAGGCTCAGCACTGTTGTTGTTCACCAAGTTCAACCAGTTCTCACCGTTATGGCGAACGAAAGACTTGATTGCGTACGGCGGCACAAGGCCTGCAGGGGCTACCCACGCGGGCGCACCAACAGCCTGCAGCTCACCAACAGCCGTGGTGATGTCGTTTAGCACGCCGTTCATTTCCTGGCGCCCAACAGGCTTGTACCCCGGATCACTCTCACCCTTCTGATAGTCAGGCCCCCAACCCGATGGATAGCTAACCGCCCCGCTCGGGTCAACGGTGTCAGGCGTTACCGATTTGTCACCGGAAGCCGCGAAGGGAACAACAAAACGCTTGCTCATGATTAGGCCCCAAAGTTGCCATTTTCAAAATTCAAATTGTCCACGCCAAATCCGAATGCGGGACGCCCTTGTACTTGGTAGATAATGCCGACACCTGCGGGGCGCGGCAGCAAATCATAGTTCTCAAAAATCATGAGCAGTTGCGATGGGATCGCACGCTCAAAAAAGTAGGTGATTGTCATGTCATAGTTGTCAGTCACAAACACCTTGCCGAAATCGGCAAACACCTTGGCCAAAAAGGCGTTGGTTTCTGGCAAGGTGCCGGTTGACGTGAGCTGAAAATATCGCAGTTTGATGAGCAACCGCTGCTGCTCAACGTCCAAGCTTATGGTGTTCGCCTTGATGTTGGCAAAGTTTCCGTTTTCAAAGTTGGCGTTGTTGGCGCCGAACCCCCAAGCGAATTTGCCCACGTCTGCCGGTGACGTGATTTGCATTGGTAGATTGAGGATGCGCCCCCACACCCCGAGCCCAAAGCGGTTTGCGGTGTCGATGTTGAATACATCGCGCACCCAATTCTGCCAGAACTCTTGCTGCCGCTGCGTGTACCAAGCTTGCTTGAGGCGAGCCAGGGCAACGAGCTTTTGCGCCCCATCGTGCTCCCACAAGATCGCCCTGAGCGCGTCAATGCTGAAATCAAGCGCCTGTATGGTACTCATACCGGGATCACCGTCACGCGGCTCTCAGTCAACACGGCTTGCTGCTTGAGGGTCAGCACCATATCTGCCGTTGACCATGTAGCACCATCCGTGGACAACTCAACCTTGGTCACGAAAATGCGAGGCTCAACCTGATTGATCGCCCCGGACATTTCAAACGGTGACACCGTGGCGCCAACAACTAACCCCTGATCACCTTCAAGCTCACCGTTGGCGTATTGCATGAGAGCTGAGGGGATGATTGCAGCGCCATCAGTGGCGTTGAACCTGGCAGTCACTCGCACGTAAAGCGTGACTTGTGACGGGCGGTCAAATTGAACTATGCACGCCTGCCCGCTCGTTGGGTCAATAAGCGACACGCTCACCGCGCCGTTGAAAGCGCACCCCATGCTTTTACTTTCAAGCAGCGCTTGGGCAACCTGCGCGTTCGTGCCACCGCTGACGCAAACCCAAATGCTGTTGGCAAGCATAAAGATGCCGTCAATGGTCTGATCAACCTTTGCGAAGTTCTCACGATAGGTGAGCGAATTGACCTCATCGATATTGTACAGGCGCGATGTGATAGCCTCGTTGAGCGCAACCGACTGCAGGGCTAGGGTCTGGCGACGGCGACGGCGGGACGGCGCGTCATTCTCTTTCAGACGCCCCAGGCTGGCGGCAGTTGGGTTGGTGATGGTTTCCCAACCCAGCACCCCCGAGCCGACAACGGTGAGCTGCCCGATGGGAGCAGCGATTGGGCCGAACTCTTGCGACACGCAATCAACCGTGACAACCCCAGGCGTATCAGCGCCAATGATCACAGTTGCAGCGGTGACGAATGCCGCCCCGCTACTCTCAACGAATGCCAAGCTACCTGCAGGAACAATCGTGCCGGTCTGCCCACCGAGGATTGCCCCGGTGATGACGCTGCGGGTTGCGGGCTTGCGGCTGCCGCCAGTTAGCGACCACACCCCATCAAGGAAAATACCGCCCGAATAATCGGGGTTGATTTGGTTGGCCACGGCGGCATTATTGCGCATAGCGCCGTCACGCAGCTCAGTATCCATTGCGATGATTGCGCCCTGCGTTGTCTCAGGGTTGACATCAAAGTCAGCACCAAAGACCTCACGCCACTCAGCGTTGATGTCATCAATTATCGTGCTCGTGTCGGCAATGATGACGCCCGTTGGCACAACGTATTCATAATCAGCCATTGATGACGGTATCCCCTAAAGCGGTGGCAAGGGTTGCAGTGTAACCCAAACGCTCACCATCCCTTACAATTTCAAATGCCGTCACCGCCGTCACATCGGTCACCTGCGATAAGCGATCACGCATAGCTGCCTCAAACGCAGCCTCATTGGGGTCTTGTGCCCAGGCAACCAACGCGTACGGCATACCCTCATCCATTTTATGAATCATTTCATCACGGCGCGCTTTGCCGAATTGCACTGAGGTTTGACCAATCGCCGGGATACCCGAAAGCATCCCCAATTGCCCATCTGCGGCAACTACAAAGTCATTGTTTTCATCAACGTGTAACGTCTTCATGGTGTCGGGGTTCCTGTATTACTCACAGGGCCTGGCGGTGCTGATGCTGGCCCAATGTGGGTATGTGTGTCGCCAACGTTGATGCCGTTGTATGTGAGCCCACCTGGCGGGCCAGTCATCGCAATGCCAGCGTCAGTCAGGCTCCAAGTCACAGTACCTTTGCTGATTTTCACCCCGGCGTCACCAACAGCAATGCAGACCTCGCCGTCAAGCGTTTGCCATACGGCATTTTCAGCGTTCTCAGGGTTGATGACCCAAGCCTTCAACGTGTCGGGAAAAAACATCGCATCGCTGAATTTGTGCAACCGCTCGGTGTTGGGCCAGTCCTCGACCCCACCACCCTGCATGATCAAACTGATATCGTTATCATTTGCAGCCAACCATCCCAAGTCACCCTCTTTGATTGGGAAACGCATAAACAGGCCCCCGCCACCAAAGCGGTACACCGGGATGTTGAACACGTCGGCGCGCTTAATCTTGACGCCATCAGTCCCGCCCATCATGACGATTGGATGCAACGTTGCACGGTTGGTCGTATCGTCATAGCTGACCACGCGTGCGGGCACCATGCCGTCAACCTCGTTGCGCAGCCAGTTGGTCAGGTACTCATCCATGACCCCTGGAAGGCTTCCGGCGTTCGCCTGCTGCGTGTTTGGCGTTTGAATAGGTGTCATGCTCGGGTTGCCAGGGCGGTATAGAAAAACGGAGTGTCATGCGTTGCAATGTCAAACGCAAGTTGTGTGATTACATAGTCACCGTTTGCAGCAACGTTCATCTGCGATTCAAGCCGCAGCGCCCCGCCAATCACCGTGTCTTTATCAATCAGCATGGTGACCTTCAAGCCCTTCTCCGTTGGCTTTGGTACACCAACCATCCCCGTATTTTTGTTGAGGATGCGCAAGCGTCCGGTGAGTGGCATATGCGCATTTTTAACGACCAGCTTCCCGTCATCAATATACGCACTGACGCCCCCGGCCTGCTGCAGCAAATTGACCTGCTTTAGTTCGGGGCCGCTGTGCGTGTAATTGCCAATGTTTTTGTCATCGGCCTGAAAATCCAGCTCAACCCCGATGTCATCGGCAATGCTTTTGGCAATGGCACTCAACTTGCTCTGAGCGCCACCTGACTTGGCGGATAGCTTGCCTTTGCTCGCGTTGGCAGTCTTGGCAGTCAACGTCAGGTCAACGTCAGGTGGTGCGCTTGGCTCAGCGCTCACGATGTCCCCAACGAATATGCGACTCACCCCCGTGGACACCCTACCGGCTTCAAGGATCAGCCGCTTGGGTGTCGGGTTGGTGTTGAACGGGCTTGCCTCAGTAACCAGATAGTCCCGCGTCTGGCGGCTGAGGTTTGTGATGGTCACCGTGCAATCGTTCTGCGTTGGGTTCGCATACTTGGTGCCGGTTGCACGGATTTTAAGCCCCTCGTACCAATTGATACGTCCGTTGATTTCGATTCCCACGCGCACCCGGCGCAGGTCTAAAAGGCTGCTCATATTAACCCCTAGTAGAACTGCGCCATCAGTGTTCCAACTGCAATGTTGACATCTGCGCCACTGCTTTGGATGAAACGAATATCAACGTCATTGCCAGGTGCGATGATTCCGCTGCCAACAATGCTGATGCGCACCTGGCCTGCCAGCGTCATTGAGTAGTTGACATAGGCGTCATCCACGGCGACACCTGCAATGAACGCCCGCAGGTTATAAATCAGGTTTGTTACCGGTGGCGATGCAACCTCGCAGTACCCCTGGAACTTCACAAACCGTGCATATGGTGGTGCCTTGATAACACTGTCACCGCTGGTTACACCAATCATTGCGTACGGGTCATAAACAACCGTAGGCATGCTGATTTTTTTCAACGTTGCCGTTGGTGCAACGATGGTGCCAACTGCCGTCCTGATCTTGCATTGACGTTTGACCAGGCGCCCATCATCCGTGTACGTGTACGTATCAAGCTCTGCAGGCCAGCGCACCGTAGCGGTGTTGAACTTGGTTTTATTGCCCCGGTAGTGGAACCCGAATTCGCCGTAAAGGTCATCACCAGACCACGCAGCTTTGAGCGCGGCGAGGTAAGAGGTGAGGTTTGCAATACCACCGTTTGCAGGATCATTGCGGATGTACGGCACGGTGATTGGGCCGGTGCTGTCAGTGATGCGCACTACTGGCGGCAGCTGACCCTGCAGAACAATAATGCCGCAGTCAGGGCGAGCCCCCGCACCACCGTACAGCGTGCATTGGTCAAAGCTGATGCCCATTTCGATGCTTTCAGCAGTACCCGTCAGATAGCGCGTAGGGGCTGCGAAGTGGTAAATGATAGGTAAGCCGCCACCCTCACCGCCAAAGCGCGTCTGAGAGCAGCGCACCGAGCCGTGGTTATCAATCCAACGCGACTTAGCGGGGAAGCTGCCGCCAGGTATACCCATAAGCTTGTCAATTGACAGCAAGCCGGTGTTATCAATGAACGCCGTGTCACCGTCAAAAAAGTCACCCTCGGGCTGCATCCAACCACCGCTGATGTAAGAGTGGTCACACTGCGTCTTCAAGCCACGCTTGCAACGAATCCACCGGCATTCATTGAGGATGAGCTGCGTTGATGTCACACCGTAGCTGACGGACGTGTTGAGCGCCTTTACCGAATGGTCAGCCGAACCCTCAAAGGTACACCGCTCATACAGCCACAAGCCCGCGTTGATGTTGTTGTTCTGCGTTACAAGCTGACTCTTGCCGCCCAAGAAAGTGATGTCAGCGCAATACATCATGTAGGTGTCGGCGCCAATTACAATGTCTGTAGAACTGCTCAGGCCTTGAATGGTTGACTTGCCTTCAGACACAAGGATGCAGAACGTTGGCAACGTGGTGACGCTCACAGTCCAACTGTCAGGGATGGTGAGCACTGGGCAATTGACGATGGCGCTACCGCCACCCCCGCCAATAGTTGGGTTGAACGTGTCACGTTCCTCAATCTGCCAGGCGATAGCATCAGCCATTTGCGCCGTGCAATCACCGATGTTGTTTACGCCCCAGGTTGCCACGCTCACGCGCTGTGCGTTCTTCAACGCCTGAGTCATGATCACCGATGCCAACGATGACTCAAGTTTCCAGCCCATCTGCGAAGCGCCGATGTCTGACGCAAGCTTGGTCTTGTAGCCGATACCGTCGAATGCCTCAACCGGGATCATGAACGTACGTGAGCCGCTGGTGACACGCAGGTCATAGAAACCGTCAGGGATGGCGAACTGCACAACCCCGCCACTGTCTGCGGTGAATGGGTTTGCCAGTGGGTTACCTTGGGCGTCCTCAAGGCCGCTGGCAGGCGTTGCAGTGCCAGCAAGATACACAATGCAATCAGCGCTTGGCAGCACGTTGCCCTGCGCATCCTGTGCAAAATAAGTCAAAGTCTGCATGTTAGGCCCTTAGAACTATTGCAAGTGAGTTGATCAATAGTTGACTGATCAAAAATGGTTCGCCGGTTGGCCAGGCGTTCGGGGTTGCTTCAATCGCCTCAATGTCCGCAACGCTCATGTACACCAGAATTTGCCCGTCGCCAAACTGCGTGTATTCCGGGTAATCGTCGTTCTCAGTGAGAATCCAGAAATTGCCGGACGTTTGCAGATAGCGGTAAGGGATGATTGGCGAACCTGCAACAACCCGTTGCCCGCTCAGCAGTGTCACCTCATTCAACACCACGTCACAACACATAACCCCGTTGGCTTCCTTGAGGGTCAACACCCACCGGTTGCCATCCAGCGTTACCGATAGCTGTTGGTTCGGGATAGGGCTAATCGGTATCGTGCGCATTATTTAAAAATCCCTGCGAGAACGGAGCCCTTGCGCTTGGTTGCGGCATCGCTCTCAGTGGTCTGCTGTTGCCCTTTGTTCACAGTGCTTGACTGTGACTTATTGGCGACTTTGGCAGGTGGTAGCGTGCCGTATTCCGCTTTGACAACATCGTACATTTTCAGCTTCACAGTTACCAGAATGCTGTCACCCTGCTCACTGGTTTCATCGTGCGGCATTTCAAAAATGCTCATGCGCGGATAGCTGTCAACCTTAGTCTGCACAATCAATTGCGTCTGATCGCGGAACGCCTTTTTAATGTTGGCGAAAACTGCGCGGGTGTCCTCAGTCAGCAAGAATGGGATTTCGATTTCCACGGGGTCAAACACGATGTTGTCTGTTCGCTCGCTACCATCCTCAACCTTGAAGCTTGTGGGCTTGGCGGTTTCGCGCACGGTGACCTTCATTGGCGATGCGAGCGGAAACAATTGCGAATAATCGTCGCTATCCAAAATCGCAATCATGTCCTGACTTGACAGGTTGACGTTCTGATTTGTTGATGCCATTAGCGCGCCCGCCCGTTTGCTGAGCTTTGCTGCATGTTATTCAACTGCGAACTCAAGGCGTCTGTTGCGCCACCGGCAACCCCCTTGGCGTCAGTCGCGTTCGGTGCGTTCACGTTAAGCTCGCCCACGCTTAAATTATTCTCAACCTTGCTGTTGGTATTGGCATTGCTGATTGCGTTGCTGCTGGTGGCGTTGAGCGGGCTTGCAGCCGCTGCAGCAAGCTGTTGCTTGCCGAGCGCAATGGTGTCATTGCCAGGTACGTCACTTGCGTCTTGCCCGCTGCCGCTCGGGCGGGGCTTGGCGTTAGTTGGGGCTGGCTCATCACCGCCACCGATGCCAAAGAACGATGCCACCGTGGACACCCCGTCAGCAATCTGCTTGATACCGGTGATGATGAAGTTGAGCATCTGCTCAAAGCCAACGGTGATTGCGCGCCAAACGTCATTGGCCATCTGACCAAGGAATTTGAACGCAGCGGCAATACCCTCAACAAGCGTCCTCACCATCGGGTACTTTTCGACCATCTGACCAATCAACGAATCATTGCCGTCAATGAAGTTCATGATGTCGTCATAGATCAAAGCGAACGCAACAGCCGCTGCAGCAACAGCCGCCCCAATGGCGATGATTGGCCAGGTTGCCGCCAGGGTTGCCGCTGCCGCTGCCAGCATTGGCGGCACGTAGAAGAACGCAACAGCGGAACCAATTGCGATAAAGAAACCGACAATAAAATCTTTGTGGTCTTCAAGCCAATCAAAGCCAGCAACGAACGCGTCAATGGCTTTGGTGAAGTAGGGCATCAGGCCGGTGCTGATAGCCAGGCCAGCGCGATCAAAGCCCGCCGTTAGTTCGTTCCAAGAGGCTTTGAATTTTAGGGCCTGCTCAGCGTTTTCCTTGGTGACCACGCCCTGTTCTTTTTGCTTCTCAAGCAGGCGCTCAAGTTCCTTGCGCCCTTTCAGCAACATTTCAACCGTGCGGTTGTCGGTGATGCCAAGTTCTTTGATTTTAAAGACTGCCTCGTTTTTCGGCAGCTTCTCAACAGCCTCAGCAAGCTCAAGCATGCCTTGCACGGCGCCCTTGGCGTTACCCTCAGTATCCTTGAAACCGATGTTGAGCGCCTTGAAGGCTTTTGCGGCACCTGACTCTGCGTCAGACATCGCCTCACCCATTTTCTCAGCCAGGTCAGTCAGTGAGTCACGGGCGCCCTGTGCATCGCCCCCAGCAGCCTCAGCGGCCTTGCCAAAGGCGTCAACGTTTTCAATCGTCTCGCCCAGGGCTTCAGATGTCTGCTGCAGGGCAACAATCATGTTGGCCGATTCAAAGACACCGCCGATAGACGCCCGAGCCGCCAGGAACCCCACAAGCGCCCCGGTTGCTGATGCAATGAGGTTGGCCATTGATTGGCCGGTGTCCCTGGCGGCATCGTCGGTGCTCTTGAGCTTCTTGATCAAAGCGTCAGCCGACAAAGTAGCCTTTTTGTTGCCCTCATCAACCGACTTGGTGTCGGATTGAAAAACCGTGACCCAAGTGTCAAGAATGGGCATTTACTGGCTTCCTTTTTCTCTTGCGTATTCGGCGGCTTTGTATTCGTTGTAACGGTTGACCTGTATTGCTTCCCACAGGTCAAACGCTTCCTCAAGGTCTATTGTTGTTTTGAGTTCGGTGAAGCTGACAGATCCCGCGCTGCCGGTGACGATGCACGCAATGAATCCGTCACAGTTTGGATAAGCAACGGTAGGTGCTTGGCAATCAACCCGCGCAAGAAAGTCGAGAGATCGCCTTGACCGAAAAAACTGGTGTTGTATTGCAGCATGGCGTATTCAATGCGCAGCAGTTGCTCACCGTCCGTGATGTGACTGTTAATCAGCGCCTCGTTTACAAGTTGAATTTCGCGCTGATCCTCACCAACCCGCACTGCGACGTAACTCATGAGCAGCTTCATCACATCCTTTGAGGCTTGGTATTCACCAAGCTTTGGGATGTTGCTCACCGGGTATTTCGCCATCACTTCCCGCATCGGGATTGCGGGAATTCGCGAGATAACAAACGTCTTTTCGTTACCGTCGCAATCCTTGATTTGTACGTCCATCGGTTTGATGAGGTCAGCCATTTATCAGTTCCCCGAACCCTTGGTGGTTGCGATGTTTTCAAAAGTGAAGCCGTACACACTGTCTTTGTAACGGCCTGCGGAAGTGCTTGAACGACCAGGCATGTAGGTCATGCACTTGCCGCCTGACAACGTGGCGGTGCCGCCGTCAGGGTAGTTGCTCACAAAGCTGACGCGATCCCGCGCAACCCGCTTGCCCTTTGCTGCACGGTTGGCATCAAACAGGTACTGCAGCGCAATGTCATCCTCACTGCCAGGGATCACCGCGATTTTTACCGGGATCGGTTTAGGTGCCGACCAGACCACCAAGTCACCGTTGGCGCTCATTGCCGCGTCAGCAATTTGCACCTCAGGGATGTCGAGCGGGTCAGTGCCGTCCGCAATCTGCGACACGGTGAAACCGCTAGGGTAACTTTCCGTGGCCACGATGCGGAAGCTGATACCCGTAGAGCTGATATCTTGCGTCATTGTTGATGCTCCAATTTAGACGAGGTTGTGCGAGCCTTCGATTTTCCGCACGACATCATTTTTCGAGTAAACGAGAGTGTACACGGCTTTGTATTCCTGCAGGTTGCTTGGGCCGGTGTACGGCACAATTACAACGTCTGCCCAATAGCCGTTGGTTTGTACGTCGCGCCAGGCGTCAGTGTCGTCAGTCAACTGAGTGACTGCGATTTGCTGCAGCGTGGTGAGCGTCTTGCCGATGCTGATAACACCATTGCGCTTGGCTTGGGTGACACGCCCGAGCAGCAAGCCCTTGATGATGCCGCGCCCTTCATCGTTCGCCGGGATTTGCCCAAGGCTGAGTTGCCCGTTGAGGAAATCGGCTTGCAGTGCGGACTTCAACCACTGCTCATTGAAATGCACGTTCATGTCAAGCGGCGCGGTCACACCACCGAGCAGATTGCCGCGCTGGAAAAAGGCCAGCTTGACCCCTGCATTCGACGTGGTGCCGTAGTAGTTGACGCGGTTGGCATCCAGGCCGTTGGCGGTTGTGTCGTCGCTCACGTCGTTGTCATTGGCGAAAGGCCCCTGACGGTACATGACGTTTACGACGGCGTTGGAGCGCTCATAGTCGATAGCCGCGCCGACTGCAGCCGGTAGCGACTCTTTGAACTCGCCCGCCAGGCCGTTGAGGATCAGACCGGTGGAAGCGTACTGCGACAACTGCGCGAAAGCGGCAGCAGCGTTGGCCAAGCTCACTTGGTAATAGAACTGGTATTTGACGTTCAACCCGGCAACATAGGCGGCAACGTCCTCAGCCTGATCCAGCGTCACGGAGCCTGCAGCCGAATAGCTCAAGGTGCCGAAAGAATCGGTGATTTGCTCAGCGTCACGCAGAGCGTCAACCGGCTCTTGAGCATTTGCACCTGGCGAAAAGATCGCATCGGCCGAACGCCAGCCAAGCAGCGTGCCGATGTCGCCAGAAATCGCAGTGCCCAGCGAGATAGCCGCGTCACCAGTGGCACCACCAACGATGTTGAAGCTGGTTGTCAGCGGGTCATAGCTCACGGTAGCGGTAACCCAAACCGCGTTGGCCGATGCCGCACGCACCGCGACCTGCAGGGCGCTTGCAACGTCTGCAAAGGTCAGGGCTGCAGAGAAGTCAAGCACCAGCGCGGCAGAAGCGGCACCCATCGTCAACGGCAACGTGCCTGCGGTGATGACGGTGAAGTCAGCGAGCAACGGCTTGATCTTGGCACCATAGATGCGCGGCGCACGGGCAACGTTCACGTACGGTGCGAAGCGCAGCAAATTTGCCTGACTGGCGGGCGGTGGGGACACGTAGGCCGCGTATTGCGCAGCATACTCAGCGTCAGGGGACGCGCTACCGAACAGCGCTGCCGCGTCCTCAGCAATGTCACCGGAGAAGGTGACCACGCTGCCCGATGGCACGCGGGGGTCAGTTGTGAAGCGCAACGCGCAGAGCGAACGCTCAGGCACGAGCGAACCACCCACAACCCCTGACGTGATGTCAACATAACGATTGATGCTAATAGGCATGATGGCCCCTTTATACTCGGTGGATTGCAAAATCAGCGGTTGTAACTATCGCAGACTTTTGAATTATGGTGCGTCTGTAACTCAGCGTAAACTCAAATAATGGCCCTGCCTCATATTGGGCTTGGTCATTGACTACAAAGTTCGGCTTTGTGGTGGGGATTCGCTCAATCCCCATGCCGTTTTCTTTGAGCGCGGCAATGAACACCGGGGACTTGAGCAGCATCAGTGCAAGCTTCACGATGTCGCCCGCCCGCATGACGCTCAAGTCTTCCTTGTTGACCGGGGCAAAGCCCTGCACCTGATAGGTTACCCGCATGCGCTGCGTTGACGTGGTGGTGGTTTCCCCGGTGCTCACGTTCGTTGAGGTCTGGAAACCCTGACCCCCGCAAGGGTCATCCCCAAGCTCAACGAAATACAGCACAGGGCCGACAAGCCGCCCTTGGTTGTCAGGCTGAAAGCTTGCAGTTACGTCAATTTCCGGGTGCCCTTGGTCTGCCAGCATGGCCAGCATCTGCGCACGAAAGAAAGCCGCAATGTCATTGTTGGTCATCAGTCAGCCGCCCCAATATCAACGAACATGGACGCTTGCCAGCCGTCAACGTCATACCACGGCGTGTCACCAACGGTGCTGTACTTGCGCCCCTTGCGCTCAGCGATGTCAGGCGACTCATTGCGCACAATGCCGGTGATGTCCTCGCTTGCGTAGAACATGAAATAGCGCTTGGATAGGTCAAGCCCCAGGCTTTCATATTTCGATTGGTCTATGGGCTGCCAAGAGCCCTCAACCGGCAGCCCTGCTGCATACGTGGTCACCCACTCACCAATGCTGTTTTGAGTGCGCCCTGTTGCCGGGTAAAGCGCGATTGTTTCCGGCGCAATCACGGTGAGCGCGATGGCTAGCAGGTTGCTTCCTGGCACAATCATAGCGGGGCATCCCTTTTGGTTGTCTGGTTGTTCAAACTGGTTTGCATGTACCCGGTGTCATGCAGCGGGTCTTTGTTCACCGCTTCAATCGTAACACCGCGCTTGTGCGCACGCGCAGCAATGGTGCTGTCTGCCAGCGGCTGGAACTGTGCGGTTGCAAGGGTCTTGCGGATGTCGCCAGCGATGCCCACGCCAAGCACGTCATACATCGCCTCAGCGGTCATTTTGCCATCCATTACCTTGGCTGACCCTTTGCCCATGAGCACCGCCCAATGCTTCTGCTGCTCACGCTGAGTGCTCCTAACGAATGAGCGCGCAGGTATGCCCCCTTCCGGGTATCCGAATTCCTGAATAACCGCAACGTACGCAACAGGCACGTTGATCTCAGGGTATTTGGAAGTGGCGAACCAACCAACGGCTGATTGCTTCGACTGCAAGTCAGCCAGTCGCTTTGCGAGAACGTCACGCCCAACACCTGGCCCCTTGCTGACCTTCATGTCATCACCTCAGGCGCATGCGCCCCGAACCATGCACGCCGTAAACACCACGGAACGCAGAGCGCTCAGGTGTGCCGCCAACGATGCCGCCACCGCGTGACAGGATGCGCAACAGGGCTGCAAGCTGCTTGCCGTACGGTGACAGGTTGAGCCAGTCTGCCCACGCGTCTTTGTTGGCGGGCTGCTGCAGGCTCACCGTCACCTTGTCGATAGTGGCCCCGGTAACCGGCGCTGCGCTAGTGTTGCCTGCAAGAATCAACTGATTCGAGAAGGTCAGGTGTGCTGTCATCAGGTTGAGCGCAAGCTGCAGTTGGTCACCGCAGATGCCGCCCCAATCCTTGGGGTAAATGTACATGGTCGCCACAACAAAATACCCGGACAATTGCTCATCCGGGTATTTTGTTGTGTTCGTGAACGCAGGGAACTGCGCACGAAAGGCGACCGAATCAAATGTATGTTCGGCCATGATGGTTCACCTTACTTGCGGGAACGGCGTGCACCAGTCGGTGGCGGGGTGTCGATTTTCACAGGCTCAACCGCAACAGTTGGCGGGGTCTGACCTTCCGCCAAGAAATCGTTGACGGTATCCGGCGCCGAATCGTCGCGGCCTTCCATGTCCGCTGCAGCCAGGTCAGCGTCACGGATGTCAGCCACCGCGTCAACGGTGATGAAACCGTTCTTTTCGTGCATCAGGAACGTTGGGTCAGTCTTGAGGAATTCCAAGTCCTCATCGGTGACGCTGGTGCCAACACCACGAGGGGTGATGATGGTACGGCGGTCAGCGACGTTGGCGCCACCTTTGATAGTGACCTCACGGCCTGCAATGCTCAGGCCACCGGGGGAAAGCTTCCAATCCGTGTAAGTCACCGAACCGGTCATGGTTGAGAAAATCAATGGCATGTCAAAGCCCTGCTGTTTTTGGTTGGGAAGGGCGCCCAACATAGCACGCCCTTGACGGTTTGTTAAACGCCGGTGTAGCGGTAAACGGCGTATGGGCGGGTGACCATCACACCGGCCAGGGCGTTGGTGTAGTCTTCAACAGTGGTCTTGACGCGCTTTTCAATGCCCAGCGGGTGAACCTTGGAAGCGATCAGCTGTTGGATGACCTGACCAGCATCATCGCCGGTGGATTCGACTTTTTCAGCGTACAGGTACGCCACGTTTGCACCGCCGTTTGCAGCATCCAGTTCCGGCGCATCCTCGGTGCGGCAGTTCGGATAGTTCTCTTTCAGCCACTCACCAACCGTGGTGGTGCCCAGGTCGTTGGGGATGCTCAGGAACTCGATGACGCTGGTGCCGGTGGCCAACGTGGTCTGCGCCTTTTTCGGGTCAATGTTGCCGCCTGAGCGGGTACGCAGAGCCGCGAAGCCGGTACGCAGGTCGCGGATGATTTCGAGGAAAGTTTTGTCCATCCACTTGGTGGAACCACCAGCACCGGCAGGCACGGTGTTGTATGCCAGCAGGCCAGGGTCATTGAGCAGGCCATAGGTGCGGTTACTGCCGTTGTTGTAGCCGAAAAAGCCCAGGCGGTTACGCGAGATTTCCAGGGCCAGCATGGCCGAATCGCGCTTTTCACCTGCAGCGTTGTCGCGCATCAAAGCTGCGCGGGCGTCTTCCAATGCGCCGATTTGGAAACCCTGCTCGAAGCGCACAATGTCGCGTTCTTCAAACGTCGGGTTGTAGCTGGAAAACGGCACGTTGCCGTGGTCGCTGTACGGCACAGCGGCGCCGGTCGATTCCATGACCTTTTGAACCACGCTGCCCATTTCCCACGAGCCGACAACGCGCTCACCAAGCAGGTCATCGATTTTGCGGGCCGCAGTCAGAATGCGGATGGTGCCAGGCAACCACGCTTGGGTGAACTGCAGCAGAGTTGCGGCAGTCGGCGCGGTGATGGCGTTTCCGTCCATCGTGGCAACCATGCGGCGGATATCGTTAGCGGTGATGCCCACGCCGATGGAATCCAGGCCCAAGCCGTTGATACCGTGAGCGCGGATTTCTTCCGCAGTGATGTTCATCACGCCGACGTTACGGGCGTGGGTTGTGGAGCGGATACGGCTCGGTTGCAAGATTGGCATGATTTGCGGCGCCCTTAGTTGGTCAGTTTGATGCAGATTACGTCACCGCCAGCAAGGTCAGTGCCCACGCGGTATACAGACGCGTTTGGCACAGCCAGGCTCAGGGCGGGCACTGCGGTTTCAGCGGGCACAGTGGCAATCACACCGGTTGCGATGGTGTAAATCACCTTGTCACTGATTTGCGCAGGCGCAGCAACGCTCACCCAAACCATACCCATTTCAAAGAACGTTGCCAGGCTGCCAGGCTTGACCAGCAGGCTTGGGGCCAGTGGGCCACCGGCTGGGGTGCCGTACGCGATCAGCTCTTTTGGAGTGCCAGCGATACCGCCAAACTGCAGGTCAACGTTGCCAGCGGTATCACCGCCAGGGCCGTACAGGCCGGTGTCACGGTTTTTGGTGAAGTAGCGACCAAGCACGCAGTTTGCGGCAGTCGCGGCAGGGTCAATGGTGCCAGGGGTTGCACGCAGTGGGCCGTCAAACGCCAGCTCACCGGGGATGCCAACACCAATGTCTTTGTTCACGGTTTGCTGAAACATTATGCTTTGCTCCGTTCGGCCAGTTTTTTGTCCATCAGCGACGGCTTGCCGTCCGCTGCGTCTTGTGTTGCAACCATGCCGTTGCGCACGGTGGCGTCTTTGCTCGGGTCACCCTTGCCAAGCAGCCAGCCTTTCAGGCTCGCAACTTCCGAACCCTTGTCTACGGAAAGACCAAGCTTCTTGATGCCGTACGCAGCAACCTCAGCCTCGGTTTTGCCCGAGTGGTCGAATACGCCAACGTGTGGCTTGAGCTTGGCTGCCAGGGCCTGGCCACTTTGAATGGCCTTGAACTGACGCAGCACGCGGGCCTCAACAGCGGCATCCATCGCGGCAACGTTTACCGGGGCGGTGTCGTCGGCGTCCACTGCTGCCACGTCAGCCGCAGCATCGGTTGCAGCAGTGTCAGCCGCTGCGGTGTCGTCGGCATCGGTTGCAGCAGTGTCATCAGCCGCTGCGGTGTCGTCGGCATCAGCCGCTGCGGTGTCATCAGCCGCTGCGGTGTCGTCGGTGTCTTCCGCGCCAACTGCAGGTGCGTCAGTCGGTGGCGCCATTTTCTTGATGGCTTCACCAAGTGCTGCCAAGAGTTTGAGGATTTCGTCCATTGCGGATGTACCTTTAGTGTCGTTGTGGTCGAGAACTGCAACGCTTGGCCCCATCCGCCCGTCATCGACTGACGCAAGGTGATTGCCACGCAGATTCCGTTGTATTAAATCATACTTTTCGCCTTTGTATTCACCCGGCGCCCATTCATATGCGCACAAGTAACCGAGGGACAAAGGCGTCTTGCCGCTTTCAACTTCATTGCGGTGTGCTTCTGAAAACAATTTGATGTTTGAGTACACGGTATCGTCAGTGTCATCAAACACAACTTGCTCACCTGTCACGCCCCCAATGCCCTTTTCCTCAGGGCGCATGTAGCCGGTTTCCTCAGGCCCCAACATTGTATGGTCATTGATCCAAGGCAACAGCGAGCAACTGAAAAGGAATTCAGGTTTTGCCAGTTCTTCTGCGGGGCGCAGCACCATGTAAATCTTGTCAGGGTCAAGGCCCTGCTCTTTGATCATGTCTGGCCCGAGGCTTGAGCCCAAGTATGGGAAAACGCCAGCCTTGCTGATTGGGTTGCGCGCAACTTCAAACCAGCCGTTGAAATCCTCAACCCGTTGCGTGGTTGGCATTATTCGTCATCCTCGTCATCGTCAAACGTAACTATGGGGCGCATTGTACACCTGCAATTGTAATCGTCACCAGGCAGCCCGCGCTCACCGGTTTTCTGATCAATGATAGGTGGGTCATTGATGTCATAGATTCCGCCGTTGAGTCCGCCCTGTGCCGGGGTGTGCAAGTGATATGGGCGCGGCTCTTGACTCCCGCCAGTGTGCACCCATTCAAACTTGGTGACACCGTTCTGGCGCATCTTGGCGGTATTGATTGCGGTGTACGCTTTGCGCGTCTGATCAAGGGCTACGTTCTTTGCGTGCCGCTTAGCCTCGCCATATCGTTGTTCCATTGCGGGCACGAGGTCAGCCAGGCCGTTACCCTTGCGCAACGAATCGCTCACATCCTGCTTGACCTTCCCCAAGTATTCCTCAGGTATGCGGGTAATGAGGTTCACGTTGTCGGTGATGCGCTGGCTGATGTCTTTGTTGACGGCTGCGCTGTTCTTCATGTTCAACGTCAGGTCAGCGCTTGTGGACTTCAACGAGCGCTCAAGGTTACTTGTGGCGTTGCGATCAACTCGGGTGAGCATACCCGTGGCCAATGGCGTGACCTTGCTGGCAAAGATAGACGCCAGGCGTTTGGCGAGCCGCGACCAAAAGTCATCTGCCGCATCTGCCGCAGCAGTATTTGCAAACTCTGCTTTAACTGCCGTGACAGTCTCACGGTGCATCAGCTCGGTGAGCGCTTCAAGCTCACGAGCGTACGCGGCACCCACCGACACTGCAGGCTTTAGGGTCAGCGCCCGCTTAGACTCAGCGCCTAGCGGGTCTGCCCGTCGCACGAGGCGCACTTTCTTTTTCACAGTGCTGAGCCGCTTTCTGCGTCAAAGTAATCCGACTCGCCATAGCCGCCCTCAACCAGCTCAGGCGGTACACCATCCAGGCGCGCAGCCTCAAGCGAATGATGCCCATCGATCACCACGCGGTACTTTTTGCCGGTCACAACGTCCATGATCACTGGGGAGACTTGTACCGTGTAATCCTTGGTGGCGCGCTTGCCTTCAACAATCTCAGGATCGATGCGCAACTGATTGGTGATTAGTTGCGGCTCACCCTCAGCAGCGTCAAAGCCTGGCTGTGCTGGCGCTGGTGGTTGCCCTACCTTTGGCGCGTCAGGTTTCCCGTCAGCGTCCTCATCGGGGCGCAGAGCCTCAGCAATGCCGGTGTACCCGCTGTCTTTGTCAGCGCGGATACGGTCACGAGCGTCATAGCCGTCAATTGCACCAGCAGTGACCAGGGCGTCATCAGTCTGCGCTTTGAGCAGATTGATTTCTGCATATTCCTTGGCGGTTGGGGAATCCAGCGGCGCCCAACTAATCACGGTTTCCAGCGGCTGCCATTCAACGTCACGCTTGCGCATGGCTGGCAGGATTACACTGTGCATGATGAGTAGGTGGTGCCGCTCAACCAGCTCAGTTGGGGCGCCTTCCTGTATTGACTCAAGTTCCTCGTGATAGCTTGCCTCATCATACTCACCCGTCGCGTTGAAACCCTTGGGCGCTGTCATCAGCAGCTTTGTGCCTGGCACGTTTGCCGTTGCCGCGACCAACTGAAACTGACTCATGATCACAACGTCAAGGTCAGCTAGGGTGGTGTCAAACTGTTGGTACTTGTCGTTTGTGTCACCGATGACGGTAGCGTAATTGTTTTGAAGCTCAGACACCTCAGCGAGCCGCTGCCCGTATTTAGGCCCGAGCGCAATACCTTCCTCAAGCTCAGTCTGCAGCACAATCGTGCGCTTGGTGAGCGCAAGCTGCGGCGCCTCGTTGGCGGTGCGCTCTGCAGCATAAACCCGCTCCATCACCTTTTGCGGAACGGGGATACCGCCGTACAGGTACGCGGGCTTGAGGATGTCGATCACGTCGCCCTCACGATAGATGATCAAGTGCGAACGGTGATACCGCTGGCCATTGATCACCCAAAACTTTGGCTCATAGAAGTGCATAGAGTCGGGGCGCGTGCTGCCAGCAATGTCAAGCTCAGGGATGCACCAGTAAGGGTCAACCTGCACAATCCCCTTGTAACTGCCAGGGGTCACCGCATCGATGTTGAACGGCAGTTCATAGTAAGCCGGGTCAGTGCTCTCAACCTTAAAGAAGGCGATGCGCACGCCGAACACCTTACCCTTGTAGATGAGCTCAACAAGATTTTTGTGAAGCTTGAAACGCTTGTCTAGCCGCTTCATCAGGTTGAGCACGTCGGGTGCTTCAAGGTCACCGCCGTCAGGTGCGTGAATGTCGAAGCCGTGGCGCATCGCATCACGAGCAGGCACCAGGCAGCATTTATCAATGAGCCAGTGTTGCGCGACCAGGCCCGCAAGCTGGTGACCAATAAATGTCTGACTGAGGAACCAATCAGTTATTGCCGGTGGCATGCTCAACCCGACTTCACCCGCGCCATACCCCTGCTTGATAAAGCCGTTTGCCCCCTCGCACGAATCAATGCCGCTATCCATCGCCACGGTGGCCACGGGGTTTGGTGCAACGGTGAACAGGCCGCGCAACTTGTCAGCCAGGCTCAAACGTTCCGCATGTGGCTTTGCCTCAGACTCACCGGTTGAGAACATCGCAGAGCGCCGGGGTGCTTTGTCGGGCTCATCACTTGGGATGGGGTCACCCTTTGGCCCAAGCAACCAGTTAAAGAAACGTTTGAACATGGTGAACCCTCTTAGAAGCCGGAACGGCGTGCGCGCTTGGAATACAGAATCATAGTCATGTCCGCATAGTTCGGTGAGCGGCTGCCCTGCGGTGACTTGTCGATCAGAATCTTACCACTACCATTCTGCGACCATGTAGGTTGGCTGAGTTCCTGAGTCAATTTGGTCAGCGCCTTGCGCGGTATCTTGGTTGAGTCAAGGCTGATGATTTCGTCAGGATCATACGCCAGACCCTCAACAACGGCGCGGTACGTCATCTTAAAACGGGTCATCAGACGCCACCATTCTTGAGCCTTGCGGTTTGCAAAAAAGTCCTCGTTGGTGCGGCCTTTGCGCCCGCCCTCACCTTTGATGATTTCCTTTTCCTTGTCGATGACTTCACCCGAACCACGGAACGGGTTGACCTTCTGCTTTGCCTTGGGGCGCGATTCGTTGAGAACCCTGGCATCACCGCGTACGCCAACACCCAAGCCGTCACTGTCAAAATCCCACTCATCTATACCGTTTTCGTCGGCAAGCTTAAAGCTGTAGGCAGTCGTGGCAAACGTGTCAGAACCCTTGCCGCTCCAAGCTTCTGCAAAGTCCATGACCACGCCGTGACGGCTGCCAAATGCGTTGAGGTCAATGCCTTCATCGGCAACGTCAAGCGCACCCCGGCGCTCACCGGATGGCTTGATTCCCAATTTGACGTGCGCGTCAATTGCGGCCTGCACCCATTCGGATGGAATGAGGATGCCGGACTTGGCGGCAGAGAAATTCAGGTCAATCTCTTGCGCGACAATCAACGGGTTGTCGATGTCTTCACATTTCTTTTTGTACCACACGTCATCCTTGCGAGGATCAGCGCGCCAGTGAAACCAGAAAACCCGGTGCTCAGGCCAGTTCTGCACCTTGTCATAAAACGGGTTGTCGGTGCCGTTGGCAGAGCTCACGCTGATTCGGCAGTTGGTGGTGTTGGATAGCGAGGCGTCAATCAACAGCGGGCGCGGTTGAAAGGCCGACTCATCGTCAAAGTACAGCGCGGTACGCCCGCCCCGCCCGATGTTGTCACCGGCCTCACCCTTGATGATGCTCTGCGTTTCGGGGATGTAGAGCTTTAGGTGTGATGAGTGGTCTTTGTTGTTGGAGTCATAACCGCCCCTGAATTCCTCGGGTAAGTGGTTGAGGAACATCCGCCCTTTATAAAACAGCGTGTCAGGGTCACCCACCTTATCAACGAGGTCTTCTTTGCGCGAGCCAAACCCAATGTTCATGTTGTTGCGGAAAAGGCACAGCGTTGCTGCAAGCTGCTGACAAACGACCGATAGGCCCATGTCCCGCGACTTTGGCGCAACGCCAGACTCAGACGCACCCCACCGCTCAAGCACCCACTCAATAAACTCAAGCTGCTTGGGAAATAGAATCATCGGCACCACTGGCGACATTCCGCGCTCAATCAACCGGGGGTCATAGGTAACGCCCCAATCACAGATAAAGTCAGCGGGGTTCTCGCGATAGTGAAGCTTGAGCGCGGGGATGACTTCAGGTTGTTTGCGGATAGCGGCCAGGTTCTCTAACCGCTCTTGGAAAATTGCACGGTAGTCAGGTGTTTTCCAATCCATTACGCAATCTTAATCATGGTGGTGTTATAGGGAAGCATCAATGGATGCTGCGGCATACCGTTTTTAGTGTAGCCGAAAACAAAAACAGGCTTGCCGGAACTCATTATCAAATCAAGCGTTCTGGATATGTAAACCCGCAACTGTTTTGGCACTTTGTCAATTCTACCCCAGCACGGCACAACCACCTGAGCTGAACCAATCAGCCTTTCCAGCGTTGCCCAATTTTCCGGCCCGCACGCATCGGTAACAGCTCTTAGTTCCTTTACGTCAGTTGCGCGATACGCAAAAACGTTAGCTGCTGTGAAATTACCAAAGCCAGACCAACGGCTAACAAACCCTTTCCACTTGCGCACCGTCGCGTCATCAAGCTCAGCATCAGCCGTGGACGGGTTTACGCCAATGAACAGTACCCGCCCTGCATATTCAGGATTTACAACACGGTCAAGCTGATACCGATATTTACCGCACGAACTGATGATTGCGCTCATACGTTCACCTTTTCTATCCAGTTCCAGCAACCAGGCTCATCACCCTCAGCGCACCGGCAGTGCTCGCCAAGTTCGCAAACGTAGGTGATGGCCACGGTGCTTGGTTGTTGGTCGTCGGCATCCTGCTGCTTGCCAGCAACATAGACCTCAAAAATTTTGAGCAGGCTCATGGCTCACCGCCGACCAGCGCCACCAGCTCAGCACGCAAGTCAATGCCGTTGGTGTCACCCAAACCAAACTCAAGCGCTGAGCTGTACCAGTCGCCAGCATCACGAATTTTGATGAGCATGAGGCGCAGCTTTTCGGCGTCTTCCCATTTCACAAACTCACCGTCATGGGTGGTCAGCGCAATGTCAGGGTACGCGGCAGCAACTGGTGCAACCGGCTCAACCGGCTCACGCGCCGGGTTCTTTGCGTGAAACTCAAGCACCTGCTCAAGCGTCAGGATTTTCAATTCCTCGGTCATGCTGCACCCACTGACTTGACGATGTTGTTGAGGGCCTGGCTGCGTTCATAATCACCTTTGCCCGCGTACAGGATTGCCATTGCTTTGAGGTCAGGCGCCAGAAGCTGCAGCACTTCGCGCAGGGTGTCGCGTTCACGCAACGCTTGGGTCAGGTTGTTGCTGTAGCTTTCCTCATGGCTCGGTGGGTCAGGCAACAGCACTGGCGGCAACGGCAGCACTTGAGGTTGTGAAATAGGGCCGTACTCAACATTGAGCAACCCTTTCAACCGTACAATTTCAGCGTTTGCGTCGTCAAAACGTACCCACGCCCCCGAATTGACAGCCTCTGCACTCCATTTACCAACTGCGTGTATTACGTAGCGTTGCATTGTCATCCCCTCGCTTTGTTTTTGATGAGCTGCGCGTAGACGTTCGCAGCTTCTACCGGATCAGTCGGCAGTTCCATGTTAGCACTAAGTAATGGCCCACCGTTAGGCCCGCTGTGCTGCACCTTCTCAACAAACATGCCGTAGAACTTGGCCAGGTTCGCAAGGGCTGCATCCTGATCGCGGGTCATTACCTGCATGCCGTTTTGCGTCTGCTTGATCCCGGCGAACAACCGGCGCCCCTTCTTGCTCAGCGTGCGGGTGTCGGCAAAGAACGTATCTAGATGACCCTCACCTTTGCACTCGGTGCACTCGGGGTGAGGGCGGAACGTGAAGTTGAAACCATAGCCGCCCTCATCGCTCGGGATGGGCATTCGATCTTTGCCGCGTGTCTTGATGGCCAGGCCCAGCGCATAGGCAAATTCACCCTCATCTTTCCACTGATAGTGATGACCACGGCCATAGCAGTGGCGGCAGCAGCGTCTCAAGTTGCTCATCAATTCGTTAGGATCAGCCGTTGCGATGTCATGCCAAATCTCAACGATGTCCTGAATTCCAAATTTCAAATCTTGCTCAACGTGTTTTTTCGCAGAGCTCAGAGCGGCTTTAACGTGCTTGCGAGCTTTTACAGTCGCAGCGCGCCCCGAAATTTGTATTTCTGTAAGACCTGAACAACTGAAAGCTGCGCGGTACGCATCGCCAGGTTTGCCACACTCAACGAGTTTTTTGACAAAAATCGCTTCTTGCTTGCTCAAATTCTTCTTTTTCACAATCTCAGCTCCAAAAGGTTACAAGAAAGGTTACAAGCCCCAAATCCTTGCAGCCCTTATAATCCGTGGCCTGCAGCCCAAAAGGTTACAGGTTACAAGTTGAGTTGACCCGTTTAATGTGTAATGTGAGACATATGACATGACTCATGATGACCACCTATACACATACCCTTTCAACTCACATACGACTCTATTTTGATTTATCTTGTAACTTGTAACCTTTAGAGAAAGAAAACCAGTAAAACCGGGGCTCTCAGCGGGTTACAAGTTGGGTTACAAGGATGAACGGTCTTGTAACCTGTAACTTTGATCAAATTTTAACCAGTTGCTCCAAGCTGCGCCAGGTGCTGAATTTTCGTCAGCTCCAACATTGAGCGCAGAGTCTCGTTGCTATCACTGGCCACGCTGCCACGCTTCCACCAAACACGGTGCGCCCGACCATCCCACTTGATCACACCCTTTGGCGAGAAACCCATTCTCGTGAGCATGTGGTTAACCGCCGTGGTTTTCGGAATGTCCATACCATCCTGTACGCAAACCGTCCTCATAGCCGCTGCTAGCGCGCTGGAGCTTAAAACGAACTGCCCGACACCCACAGCCCCGGTTTCGATACATTGACGCGCCACGGCTTCGTGAGCGTCTTCCCCGCCCATCTGCATTTCAGCCTTCTCACTGGTGTGTGGTGCCTTTGAGTTTGGCTTGAAATTCTCACTCACCTGATACTCAAGGAAGAACTTGCGCCACTCACCGCGCCTGGCGTCCTGCATGCTGTCAAACACGGCGTCATAGTGTTTGGTCAAACCATCCTCAGTGAGCCCCAGGGTGGCTGCCAGGCTGCGCAGGCTGCTGAATGGGGAAAAGATCACCCACCAGCGCCGGTCATTGTCTTCAAGCGGCACCGCGTCAACAAAGTTGGTGAAGGCGATGTAGTTGGTGACGTTGATGATTGACGCACCAGCCGGTTGGCCTTTGCGGTTGATCTTGAGCGTATTGTTGGTGATGGGCTCTTTGATGGCGTTGGCCACGGCGTAACGCTTGGCGCCGGTAATCATCAATTCCTCAAACGCCGTCACGCAGGAACCTTCCTGCCAGTCACCGAAATCTGAGCACACCAGTTTGGCGCCAACGCTGGTGGCGTTCGCAAATCCCATCACTGCTTGCATGGCGTTGATGATCATGGATTTGCCGTCACCGGGCATACCTTTGATGATGGGAGCATAACGGCACTTCTTGCCGGGGTTCTGCGCGCACCAGGCCATCCAGTCCAACAGGTTCAAATACACCTCATTACGGTTGCCGCACAGGGCCTGCATATGGCGCAAGAATGCTTGGATAGCGTCAACCCCGCCCTGCGTGTAACCCAACGCAATCTCAGGGACGCTGCTCGGGCTGTACAGGTTTGCGTACCAGTGGCCCTCATGATTGAAAATCGGGTCACGACCTGGCAGGTACATGTAGTTTGAAACCGTCGACATGTTCCAGCGCTGCAGACACCACTTGGCTGCATCCTCACGGTCACCGTTTGGCTTCTGCGGCATCATGCGCTCAAAGTCAGCGTTGAAGCTGGTGCGCGTCATCATTTCGGCGTTGATCAGATTAAAGAAGCAATCGTTGGCTTTGACGTAGACGTGACTGTTGGCCCACTCGGGAACAATGCCGCCGTCATCGTCCTCAACCACCTGCAGGCGCACCATAGCCTTGCAATCGTTGATGCTGACGGGGAACCCCCAATCACTCATGCGCTTCTTGACGGCGGCAGCCAGCCAGTCACGGTCAAGGTTGGCAATTGACCTGTCAGCAGCAATCTGCGGCACCACATCGTTGCGCAGCTCTGCGTCATCGTTGGTGCCCATGATCAGCTCATAATACTCTTGGCGGCTCATGCCAGCCTCAAGCGTCACCGTGGCATCAAGCTTTGCAACCGTCTCTTTGTCCTGGCAAACGTTGCGCGTCTGGCGGCAGGCTTTGGCAACGGTCAACTCACTGAGGTAGGTACGGTGAGTAGTCCACTTGTCACGCACCAGCTTTGACTGCCACATAAGGCGCGTCATCCGCTCAGCATCACACCCCGTCCAAAATGCCAGGTGGGAAGCCAGTGCGAAATCAACCCCGGTGCCGTCATACGGCAAGCTGTCAGAGCGCTCAGGGTCAGGGTACTGCGCAGACAAAACCGGGATGTTGCACGTCCACAAGTCAGCAAAAGTCGCCTTGCCGGAAAACATCCCATCCGCTGAGCGCGACTGCATTGCACGCCTGATCAGCTCAGCATCACTTTCAGGCCCGCGCCAATCCGCCCTTGGCCCGTTACCGCAGAGCACCGCAACACTCTGCTCGGGCTCAAAGATGGTGCCAGCAATGTAGGTAGCCATTTCCTGCAGGTGCGTATCTGCAGAGCCCCAAGCCTGGCCACTGGTACCAAAGGCAATGCCACGCCCACTGGTGTAGAACTCAAGATCAACGCCGGGATTCTCAGCTACCCATTTGCGGGTTGGTCGGGTACGGTGCCCAGGTGGGGGACACCCGCGCCCTATGAGGTGAATGCCCTTTCCACTGGAACTGTACTCAAAAAAGGCCCCCGGCAGGTTTTGGTAGAACCATGCTGCCCAAGGTGAGAGAGCACCAGCACTGTCAACACAACTGTCAACATCAAGGAACCAATAGCCACAATCAGCAGTAACCATAAAACCGAGCGTGTAGGCATAGCCGTCAAGCCTCCCAAGGTGCGCGCTGAGCTGAGCCGTGGCCACCGCGTATGATGTCCACGAGTATGGTTTTTGAGCATCGATCCCCTTGAGCTTACCGTGCTCATCGAACTCAATTCGCCCGTCTGGATGGACTGGCACCTTTATGTATTTCCCCGGCTTTTTGGGGTCGTGGGCTAGCCGCCACACAAACCATTGATTGACGGCGGTCATTCCCGCCAAAGCAGTTGCAAGCATTGTCATTTGCCTTGTTCTAGTAGGTTGTCGATGGCAACGCCACGCTTGGTTGCATACTTGATGCAATTGGCGGCGCCACCTGGCGAACCGTCCCACATCGCCATAACGCGGGTGCAGCGGTCAACCATCCATTCGTTGCGAAGCTGCATCGCGTACCCGCAGTAACCGCCAGGGAACACAATGGTTTGGGATGAGCACAAGGCAAGCAGGGCGCCATAACTGGCTTGTGCTTCAAGTGGCCACGCCTTTTCCTGCCCTGCAAATGGTATTGCCGCGTGAACCGGGATACCCAAACTGACGGCTGCCCAGCCAACGGCCTGATCCCAACCAAGCGCCATGCCGACAATCACTGCATCTGGTTTTGTACGGGTGAGATATTGGGCTGCGATAGCCCTTAGGTTGATTGCGGCGTCTGCCCCATAGCCGCCTAGTTTGTCTGGCCTATGGCCTGTTGCACTGATGATTAGCATTGTCATTTGCCTTATATGCGAAAAAGCCCGTAACACACTGGATGGCTGCCAAGCTCACAGGGGTCAGTACCCCTGCCCAGTGTGTTACGGGCTTTTTACTGATTGATTTGAACTTGGCGCAGGAAGTAGAACATAAATGACGGGCATTAAAAAGCCCCGAGGTTGGAAGCCTGCGGGGCTGCTTTGACACGCTGAAAGCGCCGACAACGCGCACACCATAGCAGCAAACTGCAGGCAAAGAAAAGCCCCGGAAGCTGGGGAGGCAACCGGGGCTCAGGGTACAGCCAAGCAGTGACAATGCACGGGCGACTTTACGCACTCGGTGCCGGGGTGTCAACAGCCTTTAATGCAGCATCTTTATCGTTCCAGCCCTGCTGCCAGTGGCGGCGCTCCCAATCCTTGCAGGCTGGTGGCGGTACGCAGGCTTTACCGTCCCGGCGCTGATTGGCCCCGCAGTGATACCAACGTGTGTTTGTCATTGGGTCACCTCAGGCTTTTGTTCACCGGCCTTGTGAAACTCAGCGGCTGCAGATTTAAAACCTTCCTCCCAAATAAGCGCCTTTGCGGAGCGAGCGCCGTACGGGTTATTGATGATCAACCCTTGCCCGTTTTGGAATTCCTGCTTACCTTCCTTGAACCATTTGCTATCACGCATTATCAAACCCCTCATTCCAAAATTGATGTTCAACCGAACCTTTCTTGTGCGGGTTGCGCTCATCCCGCATTTGGCTCCAACGCTCTTTTGATTGACAGGTGGTGTGCTTGCCAATCATCCGCGCTTTGAAGGCACCCGAGTCAAACGCGCATTGCTCACGGGTATTGCTTGGCTTTCTGCTCATCTAGCAATTCCTTATCTTTGTCATTCCAACCGGCCAACCACCATGACCACGCCCACTGCATGTACGCATTCGGGTTGGTCAGTTTGCCGACACCATCAAGCCTGGCTTTCTCGCCTTGGTAATACGGGCGCGGCGGCTTCAAAGCGCGCAACCCTTGGCGGTGTTTGTCACCACTGCCTCACACATCTGCTGATGGTATTCAAGGTCAGATGTTGGGGTGCGCGCTTCTTCAACAGGCGGTCCGTCCATGCCGTCAGGCCCAGGGCTGAAAACATAAAAAGCGCCTTCACTGTCAAGCTCAAAGTGTGCCTTTGTATCGATCGCCAGGCGCACGCACTGACCCCAATTGGTGAGCGGGTGAAAGTGCTTGCCGTTCGCAAAAATCATGAACTCATAGCGAATATGGCGAACGTCCACGGTGTAACCGGCAGCCAACGCAGCACGCGCTTGCAACCGCAGCTCATCTTTCGGAAGTGCCGCCAGGTCTTCTGCCGTAACAATTGGTTTGATTGTGCCGATGCTCATTTGCTCAGTGCCTCACGTAGCTGGATGTATTCGGCGCGCTCGTACTGGTCAAGGCCAACTTTGCGGTTGCGGTCTGCAAGTTCCGCAAATCGGTCAACGCGGCTTTTGCTATTGACAACAAAGTCATCACCGCTTTTGACATTGGTGACGACCACCGGGCCAGCTTCAACAATAGGTGTTGGCACGCAGCGGCAATTTAAAGTGCGGGCGTCTGGCGGCGTAACCCAAGCAACCTGAGGCTGAGCGCATGCAGCCTCATACTCGTTGGACTTCTCAACGCGCCCTGCAGCTTTACCGACCTTGTAACCCCGGTTATACATTTCGGTTGTAGCCAACAGGATCACGTAGATTGGCAGCCACAGGCCCGAGGTCAGAACAGTCAGCAGGATATGCAGCCAGTGCTTTACAGTTTTCATTTCAATATACCTCAGCAGGCGAGCGCGCCAGTTCCAGCGCCTCTTTAGGAGTTATGAACTTTCGTTCAACAAGCAGCACAAGTAAATCAGCCAGCATCGCAGGGGTGTTTTCAAGCATTGGCGTGAACGCCTCACGCTCAGAAATTTCCTTTTCATGCGTGCCAGCCCATACCAAATATTGTTGGTCAGCCATAACAAACCTCGCATTCACAATCAGGTCCACATTCAGGCGCACGACCGACTTTGCGCAGTTGTGTATCAGTTGGAACAAACCCGCACTTTGGAATCTGTACAAGTTCAACGCCACCAGCGTGGGCAACACGTACCATTGTGAAAACCAGTTCACGCCAGTCTGTAAAATCGTGACGCTCGCACAGTTCATCAAGCATGGTGTTGATTGAAGCGGGCACCGGCAGCGTGCGGTTAACAATGCCCAACTTCTCTGCGGCTTCTTTGGCACGGGCATACTGCTCACGCTTATAGTCCGCATTGCTTTTCTTTGCCACGGCAGATTACCCCGCAAACCCTAAAACTGCCACGGCGATAAGCGCCACACCGAACACCAGGCCCGCACCGTACCAGATAGCGCGGCGCCGACTCATGGCCACGGTTGGCCCGAACGCAAGCGGGGTGCCCATAGTGCGCAGGTCTTGCACAGTGAACGGGGTTGCGCCGGTCAAGCCTTGGATCAGAACAGGCGCCCCGGCAGGCAACGGGGTTGCAGAGTAGCTTTCGTTCACCTGGCAGCGGCAAGCCAAGCGGCCTTGATTGCAGTTGCACAGCGCAGCGTAACGCGCCTGGCGAGCTGCGAAGGCTTCACCGCAGACGCGATTCCAGCGGAATGCACGAGCAATGAACTCTTGGTGGGTTTCGTTGGGGTGTTTGTGAATTTGCATTGTCCCGCCCTCGTGTTTGGTAGGGCGAAAGATAGAACACTAATTATGCTTGGTCAAGAATTAAAAAGCCCTGCGGGTTAGGCAGGGCTCGGGTGTCATGCGACAAGTTTGAGCGTTGGTGGTGCTTTCTTCACGTAGCGCTCAAGCAGCTTGCGCACCGATGCCTCAAGGGCTTGTTGTTCCTCAGCCGGGATATGCTCCCACACCACCAGCACGTCATGCCACACCGCGCCGTTGAGGCTGTTGCTAGCTGCCACCTGCACACCCTTCAACTCAGGGTTAACGTCAGGCTGATTGCCACGCGGTTTGGTCAGGGCGTCACGCACAGCTTGCATGTTGTCGCACTTGAGTACCTTGATCCCCATCCGGTACGCACGGCGAATAGTTGACACGTAGACCTGCACCGCACGCGGCGCCGGAACATCCCCGGCCTTTGGTCTACCCTGGCGACGGCTCCAACCATTACGCTCATAGGCAGCGCTCACAAGCAGGTTGAATTTGTCCAAGGTGTTAGTGTCGTTAAGCTTAACAACCTCAAGAATCTGCGAGGCTGTAGCTTCAATGCCGACACTGGCTTTGTTGATGCGGGCGAAAATAGTTGCTAGATCGAGGCGCATTGTCATTGCTCCAATCAGGTAGCCAGCGCGATTGCTGGTAACTGAAAGGTTAGTACACTATTAACGGCCTACAAGCGCCGGTCATCTAATAGCAAAAAGCCCCTAAATTTAGGGGCGTTATATCACTTGAGCATATTCCTCAACGCTATGGCCCGTAGGCCGGTGGGTTCATCAAGGTACTCAAGCAGCGCAGCCGCCAGGGCGTCATAGCGCTTGGCCTTATCCCTGATGAGCTGATTGCGCTCTTTGGTGTAGCCATTCTGGCAGCTCGGGCAAGCGTGGTTGCGGCGCAGTCGCTCACCTTTCAGCTCGGGGTGCTTCTTGCACAGTTTGCCCATAAAGCGCTCACCAATCACTTGCGCACCTCATCGACCTCAGCCAGCAACGCCCGAGCAGCATCAAGCTCATCAGGCAAAGGCTCATGCGTTCCGCTGCACTGCCGCAGGCTGGCAATCAGACGCTCTACCAGTGCCTCAGGGATGCGCTTAGGTTTGAGCACAGCGTTGGTCACCTTGGTCTTGCCGTTCGCCCTGGCCACGACAAGAGCTGCGCCCAGCACCTCACCGGCCTTGTCGCCGTGAGTCTTCACAGCCTGCGCGGCAATGGTTGGCTTGACCTCACCGGCCTTTATCATTTCGTGCACGTCGGTGTTGCCGCTGGCCAGGGTGAGAATGCGCTGAATCGTGGCCAACTTCTCACCGCTGCGCTCAGCAATTTGTGCAGGTGACCAGCCAAAGGCAATCAGCTTGTTATAAACCCGCCCGAGCCCCAGCGGGTCAACTTCAGCGCGCTTGGTGCTGGTTGCCTGGCGCAATAGCTGCTCGGCATCGTTCCCGATAAAAGGCTTTACAGGTATCCAGGCTTCAAGGATTTCCGGGTTTTCCTTGTTTGGGGTACGCGGCAATGTTCCGCGCTCATCCATCTTGCGGTAGGCAAAGCGCCGGGTGTGACCTTGCACAACCCAAACACCACCCTCAGCACGCGGAACAACCTCAAGCGCTTCGACGGTGCCGCCTGCTTCAAGGTACGCAACCAACTCGTCAATGTCTTGTTGGTACTTTGGCGAATCATAGTCACGCACGATGTTAAAGCCGGGGCGCTCGTGGATATCCTCAAGGCGCACCGAGTTAGCTTCGCCGCGTTTTACCGTGCCGTCATGGCGCATTGATTTAAAGGTTGGTTGCATTGTTGTTGTCTCGCTCTGCTGTATCGCCAATCGGAAAGAAATCGTTTAGGAATTGAACTTGTTTCATTTGAAAGCTGTGACACTTCTTTGCGTTTTCGTACGCAGCCAACAACTTTGGCGTACGGCGCTCGCTGGTGCCAAAGTTTACTTTCTTTTCAAAGTACCTGATGCGCTCAGAGTAATACAGAACACCTTTCCAGTGATGCAGCCGCAAAGCGCGCAGACCTTCAAGACGCGCAACATCTGCGACAAGTTCAACACTCACAGCGTGTTCTATGTCGTCAAGCGCAGCAATCTCATGCTTGTAATAGCTAACGTTGTCACCGTCGTTATCGTTTGCAGCAACTCCAAGCACACAAAGCAACGCCCTGCGCAACGGGGCAATATGCCCGTTGATCATTTCGGCAAGAGAGCCGTGACCTTTTAAATGTATCACCGGAAATACCTCGCAGCTTCATTAAGTAGACGAGGTGCGACTTGCTCTAAAAGATCAGGCTGCGGTTGCCTGGGGGTTTGATATTCATACTCAACCGGCGCACCACCAACAGCTTCTTGGCACTTGAAGGTGACGCGGGTTCCTGTAGGTACACGGCTGCGAACACCCATTTCAACACCAGGTTTTGCAAGCTCGCAGATATGCTGGCCCACATCGTATTGCGGGAAGTTGGCCACGCTCTCAGTTGTGCACGGCTGCCCGACAAGGCAGTAAGTCATAATGAGTTCAAACATTGCGCATCACCTCTTTCATGGTGGCCTTGAGGGTTTCGACAACAAGCGAGCCTTTATCAGTTGTGCCGAAATCCTCGTGTGCCCGTTCAAAGATCAAACCCCTATCTTTGAACGATTCAACAATTGCCCTTTGCGCTGGTGGCCAGCAACTCACCGGCGCTTCAATAAACCGCTCACGCACAGCGTAAAAGTGCAACAGCATTTGCATTGCCAAAGGGCTTGTCATGCTAATTGGTTTGCCCGTCAGACTAACGCGCATGGTGCCATGATCAGCACCAGCACACTCACCCCACTGCGGCAAACTTGACGGGCGTATAACCACGCCGGACTTTGGCGGGTAGCTAAACTCAAATGGGTAAATGTTGCCGCTACCTTGGAACAACAAGCACTCAACTTTTTCCTGAGTGGGGCCAACGTACGGCAGGTAACTCACGCCGTCATAGTGAACACCTTTGCTGATCTTGGCGCCCTTGGTGGCCATCAGTTGCAGCACAAGCGTTGTGACGCCATGTTCAACGTACAGATTCTGCGCTGCGTCAGCTTCGATTTCGCAACGAGTACCGGATTGCAACCAGCGCCAATACAGGCTTTCGTCTACAACTTTAAAGGATGTCACGCCGTCAGCCCACACCAGCACCTCAAGGCCAACGTATAGGCGCAGGGTTTCGCTGAGCGCAATCCGATTGTCAGTAAGGGCCATCAACGAATAGCTGCTGTGCACCCCTGTGCTGTGAAGGTAGCGAGCTGCTGCGGCTTCTACTTCTTTGGTGATTTGCATTGTCATTGCTCCGTGCTGTGCGTTAAGTCCTGCGAACAATAGAACCTTAATAACGCACTGTCAACAGGATATTAAAAAGCCGCTATGCAGCGGCTAGGATTTCGCGGGCGTGGCTCACAATGTCCGGGGGCACGTGATGCACGTTCATCTGCAGCTCAAGGGCATCAGCCACAATGTCAGCGTTGTTGAGCACCACGGCCTGCGCCAGCACTGCATCACGCAGCCCAAGCACTGTGCCAAAGTAGCGACTGATCAACCCGTCACTGACCCCCAGGGCCTCAGCAACGCTGATGCGCGTGACAGCCGCCAGGCCATCAGCAGCAGCTTGCTTGTACGCCTCGTGCAATATTTCATTCTTGCGCTCGGCAGGGCTGAGCCGTGGGCACCGCACAACAACGTCAGCAGTCCAAGAGCCCTGTGCAATACCGTAATCTTTGACGGCATCGCGGAACGCGCCGACTGTGCCAAAGTGGTTGGATACGGCAAAGCGATAGAACCCGGTTTCAGCTTTCATGGTGCTGCTTGTCAGATGCCCGAGCCCATGCTTCAGGGCCAGGGCGTGACCCTTTACTATCAATTCCTGTTTTGTGTCGCGTTGCATCGCGCAACCTCCTAAGCGTAAGTAACGGACACTTTACAGACTGCCGGGGCCAGTTGCAAATAACGCCCTACCACCACTAGCGGTGACCAGCTCCGCCCACGCTTGCTGCGCAACCTCGTGCTCATCGCCAGTGAATACCCAATCCTCAGCTTTCATTTCAACGCTGAGAAACTGCGCGATCTTGTAGCCCACCATCCAATCTTGAATGACCACGGGTTGCCATCCGATAAGGTCAGCAGACTTGATCACCTCATTCTGCTTGGCTGACTCGTTGGCGAGCCCGTAGCGCACCATCCGCCCGCCCCGGTCTGGTAATGCCCCCACGTTGTTGCGAAACAAGTGGTAGCCCTTCGCAGCAGCCTCAAGGCGCACGAGGGACTGTTGGCGCCCCTCACTGCCTGGCTGACCATCAAGCTCAATGGGCGGTGCGTGCGTCACGCCCATCAGCGTTTCAAGCTCAAGGATTGCCCCGAATGGCACCCCGTGTCTTGCTGCCCAGGTACGCAGGATCATTGCGGAAGCTCGCCAAAAATGGCCAGGTACTGCAATTCGTTCAACGCCGGACGTGTGCCGCCACCCTCAGCAACGTAAGTGCTCAGCAAGCGCTGCGCGTGCGACTTGGCCTTTTCAATACCAACCGTACGGTTTAGGGTATTTAGCGCGGTTGCGTATCGCTCAAGTGTAAGGTTGGCCATTTCAAGGCTGTACTCAACGCCACCCATCAAACCTGCTTCATCGTGCCATACAAAAACCTCGTCTGCGTATTGGATGATATGGTTAGGATGAAATACCGGGAAGGTTACAGCCGGGGTAGATTCACCACGGCTACGCTGTATCGCAACCTGTACGTCAGCAACCTTTACATCCGTTGCCAGGCGCCCGAGGTTTGCAGCTTCATCAGCAAAGAAGTACACCGCACCGTCTTTATCAACCCGTGAGAAAGTTTCACCGTCTTTGGCGAACTGCCACAGTGCCCCGTTCTCAGCCTCATCGGTTGTCAGCACGCGCACCAAACCAATCTGATGCACAGCGCAATAACTGCTCGGGGCTTTTGCAGCGCTTATACACCCGAACGATGCGCAGTATGGGTCAGTGCTCGGTGCGGTATCCATTTTTGGCGCAAATGGTGGCAGCTCGGGCAC
>Ga0182005_1000169_pt1 | contig 44878 bp, 37 predicted proteins | sample Sormic07211103_1_FD_123021 | JGI IMG/M metagenome (GOLD analysis project Ga0182005, IMG submission 123021) | Rhizosphere microbial communities from Sorghum bicolor, Mead, Nebraska, USA - 072115-103_1 MetaG | ecosystem: Host-associated > Plants > Roots > Rhizosphere | place: USA: Nebraska...
CTGACACTCTCAGGGTAGTCTATCACTGACACTCTCAGGGTAGTCTATCACTGACACTCTCAGGGTAGTCTATCACTGACACTCTCAGGGTAGTCTATCGCTGACATTCTCAGGGTAGTCTATCGCTGACACTCTCAGGGTAGTCTATCGCTGACACTCTCAGGGTAGTCTATCGCTGACACTCTCAGGGTAGTCAATCACTGACACTCTCAGGGTAGTCTATCACTGACAATCTCAGGGTAGTCCATCCTCCCTTATTTCCCCAATAATGCCGTCATCTCCGCCTGCAAATCCTGCCCCTTATTAGCATTATACCATTTCTGTATCTCTACCTTTACCGTATCAAAATCCGCTTTCTCCGCAGTCAGCCGCATATACATCTCCTGACACTCCTTTGGCCTGGGCCCCCACGTAACCAGATCAAATCCGGCTGCATTCCTGATGATCAACTTTGGAATTGATTTCCCCTTATTAGTCAGGTATTGATCAATTCTAAATGGCTCACTGTCCCTTAGCTCATATGTCACTTTAATCAGCGGGTTCAGGCGGCTGGCCATTTCCAGGAATGGAATGCTATGTGCCGCATCCCCACACCAAGGTTCCGTGATAATAATCCAATGTTGGTAAGCGTCGATATGTTGAATAGCCGCAGTAAATTCCGGGGTAAGTTTGCCGGTTTTTAACCACCGGTTCATTCTGGTCCGGTTCAGTGTAGTATATTCCAGATAGTGAGGATTGTCGTACGGTGCCGGTTGTTCCTCATCTTTTCTATTGAGAATAAGCTCAAAATAATCACAGTATTCCTTGAATGTCATACTGCAAAAATAGCGATAAATTATGCATTGGGTGTATAACCAGGCCAGGGAATAATTCAAAATAAAACCGGCCGTTTTAAGGGCCGGTTTGAATATTTACCAGGGCCTCGCTGCCACCACATAAGAATGAGGTCTTACCTCTCTATAGCATACATTCCCCCTGTAATAATATTTAACGCCTCTGTGTACACGTACTTTATATCCCCTGGGTACAAAATCTACCGCGATCCCTGCAGGTGGTGCCGCTAATCTTTCATAACCACCATGTACAGGGCGGTAATACCTGCCATCCGCATAATGATAGTTAACACCCTGATAAGCGACTGCTCTTGGATGTCCAGGCACATTTTTTACAACCATTACTTTCTCTCTGTGATGTCGTTGAGCAGATGCCTGCATGGTAATACCGCCAAAAACAATCATCATGATTAAAACTATTTTCGCTTTCATAATTGTAAGTTTTAGTGAGTTACGATTGTTATAAGGCCAGTATCATGCCAACTGACTAAAACGCATAGTTAAATAGTGTTAATGATAAACATGACACGTAAGTAGTATGAGAAAATGAAAGGCTGATTATACCTTTATTCAGTTGAAAAGCATAATGCTGGTACTGACATGATAAAATGCAGCTACCATTGTTTCTGCCCCGGCTCCTGATGCGAATGAAATTATTTATGTAAAAAAGGTAGTACCGCAATGTTACCAATCATCATATTCCTGGTAGTAGATGTCTGCTTCATCCTCATGGTATTCATGCAGGTCGTAAGACTTGCAAAGTATACTAATTCTCTTTACGCAAATGGAGAACGATGCGAAGGCGTTATAGTAGACATGGTAAATATAGAAGACGTAGAAGGGAATCAGATTTACGATGCCCTGGTTGAATTTCATGTGAATGACCAGGTCCACGTATTCCCTGAAGACGCGCCAAAGATGTATAAACCTGCCATTGGCAGAATGGTAAAGGTCTGGTATTTTAAAGGGGATCCCTCCTCCGCTATGGTCAATGCAGACCTTAAATCCGGGCGGCTGGTGTTATGGATTATTGGCCTTTTTGCAATGTTTATCATCATTAACTGGCTTGTATTACCTTTACTTATAACCAACTACAGATGATCGGATACCCATTGACCTTTTCCGGAGCAGCAGCAGAGGAAGATGATGTTATATGATTTTTAGATGATGCAGATACACTGACCCCCATTTTTAAAATGCTATCTTCCATACAGCGTCCGTTAAAGATCCAGCGGCTTGAATTATGCAGACCTATAGCACACCTCACCGGTAAAGATGGCTATCATATATCGCTTTTAAAAACCTCCAAATTCCTTCGATGGCTTAATAAATTCAGCATAAAACACTACCTGTTTATTTCATTTTCTTTCAATAAATTTCAAGTCCCTTCAATGGCATAATTATTCAAAATGATACACTACCTGTAATAAAAAAACGCCTAATTTTGCGTCCTGATCGTCGTTTATTGCATCGCCAACCATATGAAAAAGAGTTTATTGCCCCTTCTTTTGGGCGGATTAGGAATAGGTACAACAGAATTTGTAATGATGGGCCTATTGCAGGATATTGCCAGTGACCTGCACGTCACCATTCCGGAAGCTGGCCACCTTATTTCAGCTTATGCACTTGGCGTAGTAGTAGGTGCTCCCTTACTCGTCATGATGAGTGTAAAACATGCTCCCAAAAAGATCTTATTGGCTTTAATGCTGATCTTCACCGTATTCAATGCATTGTCTGCATTTTCACCCGGCCCCATGACCCTGCTCATGGCCAGGTTCTTTGCAGGCCTTCCTCATGGCGCATTCTTCGGTGTAGGTTCAGTAGTAGCCAGCCGTCTGGCAGATAAAGGAAAACAGGCACAGGCCATCGCTGTTATGTTCTCCGGACTTACCATTGCTAATCTCGTGATGGTACCTATCGGTACCTGGATAGGCCACCATTTACTGTGGAGGTATACCTTCGGACTGGTAGCAGTGATTGGGGTAATCACCCTGCTTGCCCTTAAATTATGGTTGCCTGCTTTACCGGCGAACGAAAATGCAGATCCAAAAAAGGAGCTGGAAGTGTTGAAAAATCCAAAGGCATGGCTCGTTATCGCCATCACCGCTGTCGGTACAGGTGGTATGTTCGCATGGATCAGTTACATCTCTCCATTGATGACTGAAATATCTCATTTCTCACAGGACAGCGTATCCTGGATCATGGTATTAGCCGGTTTCGGTATGATCGTGGGTAACCTGATTGGCGGCAAACTCGCAGACCGTTTCCAGCCTGTATATACCTGTGCCGGCCTGCTGCTGTGTATGGCCGTTAACCTGTTGGCCATCCACTATTTTTCCGGCTATCAGTTCGTATCCCTGTTCCTTACGTTCATGACCGGCGCATTGTCTATGATGATCGCCGCACCTATACAGATCCTCATGATCAATACTTCCGGTGATTCCGAAATGCTGGGAGCTGCACTGATACAGGCTGCATTTAATATTGGCAATTCCCTCGGAGCATTCCTGGGTGGGTTACCTATTGTGATGGGTTATGGATTTACCTATCCGGTTGTAGTAGGTGCGTGTATGGCCGTAGTGGGCGTGGGGTTTGCAGTCCGCCTGATCAAAATGCAAAATCCTCCGGTAAATATGAACGCCAGTGAACAGAAGTTGGCTGCTTAAATAGGGTGCCTTTTCAAAATGAAAGCATGCACTATAATTGGTTCATTGGCAATTATTTTGTCTTTGCACTTTACAACATATACATTAGGAAGGGTATCTGCCAATTCTTGATTTTACATTATAAAATATTAGCCGCTTTATAGAGCTGTAAAATGTTGTAACTGGTCCTGCTGTGTTTTTTGGATAACTACAATACCGCACACCGGAGAGGGCACCAATACTGCCCATACCCCGGTGAGAAGGGGATATGGGCAGTATCTAATTCCTGTTATTGCTGTGCTATATACTATTCCTGTTATTGCTTTCAGTATACTATTCCTGTTATCGCTGTTCTGTATCGTATTCCTGTTATTGCTTTCAGTATACTATTCCTGTTATCGCAGTTCTGTATCGTACCCCAGTTATTGCGGTTCTGTATCGTATTTCTGTTATTGCTTTCAGTATACTATTCCTGTTATTGCAGTTCTGTATCGTACCCCAGTTATTGCGGTTCTGTATCGTATTCCTGTTATTGCTTTCCAGTATCGTATTCCTGTTATTGCTGCTCTGTATCGTATTCCTATTATTGCTTTGCAGTATCCTATTCCTGTTCTGCCAGCCAACTATTCAAATCCGCCAATACTTGCTGATTGATCTGATGCCCCATGCCATACTCATGATACCTCAGCTTCACCTGCATCCCTTCCAGGTACTCCTTCGCAGCCCTCGCATAATGAATCCCCAGCGTACCATCCTGTGTACCATGCGATACAAACACCCGTAACCCAGGTGCCTGTTTCACAAATTCAGGTTTTACTTCTTCCAGTATCCTGCTGCTTAGAATAATAATCCCCCGAACCAGTTTTGGATCGCTCAGCGCTACCGAATAGCTCATAATTCCTCCCTGGCTAAAACCGCCCAGATATACCTCCTCCAGCTGATACTTCGCCTTCATCTCGGCTACAAACTGTCTGATCAGTTCCCTGCTTTCCTTCTCCTGCGGCGCACTATATACCGGTTTCCCTGTAGAGAAGTCTACATTATACCAGGCGTACCTGCCTCCCCCCATTGCAAAATGTCCCTGTGGGCAGATAACATAGTAATCCTTCGGTAAGTAGTCCACCAGGCCAAACAGGTCCTTTTCATTGCTACCTACACCATGCAGAAGAATTAACGCTTTCTTCTTTTCCGTTTTCACACCCGGCTCATGAATCAAATATTCCATACTGTTCACCTGATTAAAAATTGGCAAAAGGGTCATTAGAAAATAGTACCATGGCATATTACCCGAATTTTACGGATGTCATCGTCAGAGAGCCACCTACTGCCTTATCGTTAAAAAATGAGATGTTGTCTTTATCAGACTGCAATCCCAGTGTATACATCAACGGGAGGTAGTGATCCGGCGTTGGTATCGCCAGCAATGCACTTTTACCCAGCTGTGTATAATTGATCAGCGGCTTGTGTTCGCGACTGCTGATCAGGTGTTTGAACTGGTCATTGATGTCAAGTGCCCAGTCATAACCATATTCCTTGTCACCCAGACGATCCCATGCCACCATTCTCAGGTTGTGCACCAGGTTGCCACTGCCAATGATCAATACCCCTTTCCTGCGCAGCGCGTAGAGCTCTTTTGCCAGGTCAAAGTGATATTGCGGTCCTTTTGAATAGTCAATACTCAATTGCAGCACCGGAATGTTTGCCTTGGGATACATATGTCTTACTACCGTCCAGGTACCGTGGTCCAGTCCCCAGTCATGATCCAGAGAGGCGTGAATCAGGGAAGCTGTTTCCCTGGCCAGATCCGGATTACCCGGTGCCGGATATTGCACGGCAAAAAGTTCCTTCGGGAACCCGCCAAAGTCGTGGATGGTTTTAGGATGTTCCATAGCAGTGATCTTTGTACCCTGGGTATACCAGTGTGCTGAGATCACCAATACAGCTTTGGGCGTAGGAATTTCCTGGCCCATCTGTGCCCATCTTCTGCTAAATTCAGTATCTTCAATACCGTTCATGGGCGAACCGTGACCGATGAATAATACGGGCATCAGGTGGTCGTCTTCCTGTAATGAATCAGTGAAGTTTCTGAAAGCTGATAGCGTTGTCATACCAAATACTCCTGTTAATATCGATTGAATGAATTGATTGCGTTTCATGTGATACAAAAGTACCACATGCAGGAGGTTGGCCCCAATGATTTGAATCAAGAAATTATTCGAAAGGTAAAATGCAGGGAATCCGGCAATGTTGATGGAAATTGTATACCGGTGAAACTGATAATTTTCAGTTGCCTACTAATGTTGAGCAATCCGGCTCTTAATCCAACTCAGGGTTTCAGGGAATCCCCCCATAGTTGCTCACTTATGTTGAGGAATCCGGTTCTTAATCCAACTCAGGTTTTCAGGGAATCCCCCCATAGTTGCCTACTTATGTTGAGCAATCCGGCTCTTAATCCGGCTCAGGGTTTCAGGAGTCAACCCCATATAAGATGCGATCATATGTTGCGGCACCCGCAGAACAATATTCGGATACACCTGCACAAACGCCTTGTATTGCTCATCCGGGCTCAGACTGATCATATCCCTGGTTCTTTTCTGCAAAGCAATATACGCCTCAGTCATAAGTATACGGTTATACGTCTCATACTTTGGCATTTTCAGTAACAAAGCCTCATGCGCAGGGCGGCTGATCAGGCATAACTCACAGTCTTCCAGTGCCTCAATATTCTGGGTGGCAGGTTCCTCCCGGAGAAAACTACACAGGTCTCCCAGCGACCAGCCCTCCAGTGCAAAAGCCGTAATATGCTCATGGCCCTCAGGATCAGTTACATACGTCCTAAGTGCCCCTTTCTCTACCAGGGCTATGTATCGGCATAGATCCCCTTCTTTCAGGAAAAACTCGCGTTTACGCAGCGTTTTAGTGGTCAGATACGCTATTATTTCTGCTTCCTCCTGCGGGGTGAGGGACACTTTTTCATTCACTTTGCTGAGAAATACTTCGTACATGACTGCAAAATATATAAATTCCCAGTCTAAATGAATTTACAATGTTTAGGTCTTTAATAATTCCACTGGTGTTTGTAGCCTGCTTTTCAGATGCCTATGCTACCTTAAAACCCGTTAGCTTGTTCAGTGATCATATGGTGCTGCAAAAAGGTGCCACTGTTCCCGTATGGGGCACCGCAGATGAAGGTTCACTGGTAACCGTACAGTTCAATGGGCAGTCAGTCTCCGCAAAAACCGTTCAGGGCAGGTGGATGGTAAGTTTACAACCATTGCCATATATCTCAAAAGGACAGGAAATGAAAATATTTGCCGGCGCTGACACCGTGCATATTCAGGATGTACTGGTCGGTGAAGTCTGGTTGTGCAGCGGACAGTCTAATATGGAACGCCAGCTGGGTCCCCGCCCGCCACAGCAGCCAATCTATAATTGGGAGCAGGAGCGCGATGCCGCTAATTACCCCCTGATCAGAGAGTATTATGTACCCCTGAAATATTCGAAAGAACCCATCCCGGACGTCAATAACCACTGGACCATCTGTAGTCCGCAAACGGTAAGCGATTTCACCGCCGTCGGCTATTTCTTCGCAAAGAACCTGTATGCCAAAATGCAGGTGCCGGTCGGCATTCTCTTTTCTGCCTTTGGCGGTACGCCGGCGGAGGACTGGACCAGCCTCGCAGCCAGTGAAGAAAATCCAAAACTGAAAGACATGATCGCCAATTATACTAAGACGATGTCCGGCCCGGGCTGGAAACCACAGGGACAATGCATCGGTGGATTGTATAATGGCATGATCGTCCCGCTGCTGCCCTATGCCATCAAAGGCGTAGCCTGGTACCAGGGAGAATCCAATAATGACCGTCCGGCAGAATACCAGGAAGTGCTGCCTACGATGATCAACAACTGGAGAACGGCGTTTAAAAAGCCTGATTTAGCCTTTTTAATCGTGCAGATTGCACCGCATAAGGGCATGACGCCGGAAATCAGAGAAGCGCAGTTTTTGGTGGTTAAAAAGGTTAAAAACACGGCTTTGATAGTAACCACTGATTGCGGAGATTCTGCTGATATCCATCCCACCTATAAACAACCGGTAGGGGAGCGGTTAGCCATTGCAGCTGAAGGACTGGTGTATGGAGTGAAAGGGGAGTATAGCGGACCGGTGTTTAAGGCCGCTTCACCGGGAAAAGATCAGATAACCGTCTCCTTTACACACACCGGCACAGGGTTGATGGCGAAAGATGGCCCCCTGAAAGGATTTGAAATCAGCAACGGCAAGGAATGGTTCCCTGCAGAAGGAGTGATTCAAGGGAATAAAATCATTTTAACCAGCAGCCAGGTACCTCATCCTACGCTGGTACGCTATGGATGGAGCAATGTGCCGCACGTGAATTTGTATAACAAAGAGGGATTACCTGCTTCTCCCTTCAGGAATATTTCCAACTAAAGCTTTGGCCCTCAGGGTCAAAGCTTTATCTTAAATTCATCTTCCAGGGTCACCGCCCCATCATCTGCCACTGAATAATAATTCCCCGTAAGCGCTATCTGTGTCCCTGTCTTTTCTACACTAAACCGCAGAAATCCATGCTGATGATCACAATAATTCTCCAGCGTAACATTGTCAAAGATCTCCAACTTATTCGTAAACCTATTATCTGTCAGCTCCGCTATCGCATGTAACTCATCATACCCGCCACCACCGGCTACCACATAGCATACCGGACGTCCGCTGTCATAATGCTTTACCAGTCGCTGGTAATTATGCACATGCCCGCTGAATACAATATCAGGTCTCACCCCCGTCTCTTCAAAGATCCCTTCCAGCAGCGTGATCATTGGAATACTGGATCCATGATTAATATCAGCTGAATATGGTGCATGGTGAATGCAAAGGATCAGTGCTTTCCCCGGCCGCTCCGCATCTGCCCTGCGTAATTCACCCTTCACCCATTCCTGTTGCTCCGGCGTAACAATGCCGAATTTAGGTACGTTGCTATGCATGCCAATGATCGTTGCCAATGGGGTATTCAAAGTCCAGTACACATTTGGCTGAATCATACTTTTCCGTAAAACCCCGTTGCTGAATGATACCTCCTGAGGTGTAGTATCACAAAACACTTTCACAAATGGTTCCAGGCTATGATAAGGCGCCGCTGCCGGGTTCACATCACTGTCATGATTACCTGCTATAGCAAATATCGGTGCCGGATAATGTTGAAATGGCCCAAAGAATTGTCGGTAGTATTGACTGGCTTCACCGTGATTGTACACCACATCACCCAGGTGAAAAAGAAATTGTGGAGGATTGTCCTGTTCAAATTGCGCCTGCATGGCTGTAATCACCTTACGCTGAAAATCTATGCTTCGGAGGCTGCCTGTATCACCAGCGAGGTGAAAGGTCATTTTCTGGGAATTGATATCCGGAATGACCTGTGCAATATCGAGGTGGTAGGGGAATGCCCCTGTCGGGGCTGGCAAAGGCTGAAATTTATAAGAATCGTCTGGCTGATCTCTCTTCTGAACCGGTGTACTATATTTCATGTCACAAAGATAATTAATAATCGACGGGGTGGGTTTAAGGGAATATTATAAATTTATGCTTTCCATGCCCATTCGCCGTCATGACTGATCCTCGTTTTTCAAATCCCTTCTAACTCGTTTTTTTATAATTTATCACAGCCCATGTATTCAGCACAAAAGCAAAAATCAGTATCACACCCATCTTAGGTAATACATCCCTGATCCCGCTGCCTTTTAACACAATCATACGCATCACTTCTATCAGGTAACTCACCGGATTGAACTTCGTCACCACCTGCGCCCAGTCAGGCATGCTATCAATGGAGGTAAATAATCCCCCCATCAGGATAAAGATCATGATGAAGAAGAACATGATGAACATCGCCTGCTGTTGCGTATCACAATAGGTAGATACCAGCAACCCAAATCCTAATACAGCCAGCAGGTACACTGAAATAAACCCATACAGCAAAAAGAGATTCCCTACAGGCACAATGCCATACGCTACCCTGGCTACAATCAGCCCCAGCGTAAATACCACATTCCCCAATACCCAGAAAGGTATGAGCTTTCCAAGTATGAAGTGATGCTTCTTAATAGGCGTCACATTGATCTGCTCTATCGTACCCACTTCCTTTTCTTTCACAATATTTAATGCGGTCAGGAACCCGCCAATCATAGTGACCAATATTGCCAGGATGCCCGGAACCATAAACAGGTGGTAATCCAGGTAAGGATTGAACCAGTTTGAAGAGGCAATTTCTACTGCCGGTTGTGACTGAAAACGTGTCGGTGCTACCAGTTGTAACCGGATCTCACTATTCTCCTCCCTGATCACACTATTCAGGTATACCCCGCCCAGACTCGCTTTGGTGCCATTGATCGCATTTACTGCTACAAATAACTGTTCATGATTTTCCCTGACCAGGTCTCTTTCAAAACCATGCGGAATTTCCAGCAACAGATCCGCCTTATCCTGCTCTATCAAATGCATGGCTTCCTTATAATTAAACACATACCCCGTCAGTTTGAAATAACCGGAAGCCGTGATCTTACTGATCAGTTGCCGTGAATAGGAAGAATGGTCATTGTCAATGATCGCCAGATTGATATTCTTCACCTCATAATTTGCTGCCAATGGCAATATAAACAACTGCATCACCGGCATCACCAGCACCATCACCAGGATAGAACGGTTGCGGAAGATCTGCCTGAATTCTTTTTGTAATAAAAACCGGATCGTTCTCATGATAACCTGATTTTGAAACTTTTAAAGCTCACGAATAATAGTACCACTGTAATCCCCGCCAGTATCAGCGTTTCTTTCCAGATAGCGGAGAATCCTAACCCTTTTATCATAATCGCCTTCACGATATTATAATACCACTTGGAAGGAACAATATTACTGATCAGCTGCAAGGGAAGAGGCATGTTCTCAACAGGAAACATAAACCCACTAAAGAGGATCGTAGGCAGCATCATGCCCATCAGTGAAATGAGCATAGCTACCTGTTGTGAATTCGTTTTCACAGAAATAAAGATTCCCAGCGTAAGACAGGTAATAATGAACAGGGTACTTTCTGCAAACAATAAAGGAATGCTTCCATTGATAGGCAATTGCAACACAAAAGTGCTCAGGAGCAGGATGGTGGTAACATTGATGAGCGATAACAACAGGTAAGGAACGGCTTTCGATATGATCACCATCAGCGGACTAAAAGGCGATACCAGCAGTACTTCCATCGTTCCGATTTCCTTTTCCCGTACTATGGAAACTGCCGTCATCATCACACACACCAGCATCAATACCAGTGCCATTACCCCCGGCACAAAGTTCGTGGCCCCTTTCAATTGCGGATTGTATAAATACCTGATCTGTGGCGTGATTTGATACGGCTCCTGTGCCGCCATATAGTCCTGTATAATCGCTGTTATATAACTGGTCAGTGTCGTGGCCGTATTGGGATCGGCTGCATCCGCTATCACCTGTATCTGTGCATGGTGAGTATGCAACAGGTCATTATTAAACCCCTGCGGAAATATCACTGCCAGCCGGATATCCCCTTTTTTAAATGCCGCTTCAATGCCTGCCCGGTTCATCACTGCATAGGCGATATCAAAATACCTGCTGGCTGCCATCTTACTGATCAGTTGCTGCGAAGCCACATCCTGTGCCTGATCGTAGATCACAATTTTCGCATTCCGCACTTCATTCGTCAGCGCAAATCCGAAGATGAGGATCTGCACAATTGGCAAACCAAAAAGGATCAGCAGCGTCTTCCTGTCTCTCAGCACATGCGCAAATTCTTTCCTGATAAAAGTATAAAACTGTTTCATATCATTCGCTACGTTTAGCACTGCGGGCCAGCGCGTAAAAGACTTCATCCATGCTCTCCGCATGAAAATTGTTTTTCAGATTACGAGGCGTATCCAGGGCCTTGATACGGCCATCTACCATGATCGAAATACGGTTGCAATACTCCGCCTCGTCCATGTAATGAGTGGTCACAAATACCGTCACACCTCTGTCTGCCGCGTCATAGATCAGGTTCCAGAATTGCCTGCGGGTAATTGGATCTACACCACCTGTAGGCTCATCCAGGAACACAATCTTTGGATCATGCAATACAGCTATGGAAAAAGATAACTTTTGTTTCCAGCCAAGTGGGAGAGACCCTACCAGCTTTTTCGCTTCCTTTTCCAGACCTAAGTCATGCAGGAGTTGCTGGCTTTTCGTTTTCAATTGCTGATTGCTCAAACCATAAATACCACCGAAGAAACGGATGTTTTCTGCCACTGTCAGGTCTTCATACAAAGAGAACTTCTGACTCATATACCCGATGTTCTTTTTGATCTGCTCCGTTTGTTTGTATACGTCAAAACCCGCGATCGTTGCACTGCCGGAACTCGGTATTGACAGTCCGCACAGCATGCGCATAGCCGTTGTTTTTCCCGCCCCGTTCGCCCCCAGAAATCCGAAGATCTCACCTTTCTCTACCTCAAAAGTGATTTCATTAGTGGCAATAAAATCACCAAAGCGCTTGGTTAATTTATCTGTTCTGATCACTGTTTTTCTTTTAAGAGTTTAATAAAACAGTCTTCAATAGTAACGGGAGTAGGATGCAGATCTATTCCGGTAAGCCCCACGCTATTCAGCTCCTGCAGCAAATTTCCTTCATAGGTCACATGGGCATATTCACCAAATGCATAACTGTCTTTTACAATAGACAAACCTTGCAAAACCTTCAGTAACTGATGCATCTGATCCGCTTTTACCGCATATAAGTCGTCGGGATAAGCAGCGACAATCGCCGTCGGCGTATCTATAGACAATATCTTTCCATCCTGTATCAAAGCAATCCTGTCACACAGCACAGCTTCATCCATGTAAGGTGTAGACACAATAATGGTGATCTCCTGCTCTTTCAGTTTTCGCAACATCTCCCAGAACTCCTTCCTGGATACAGGATCCACCCCGGTCGTCGGCTCATCCAAAAACAAAACCGAGGGCCGGTGGATCAGCGCACAGCACAATGCCAGTTTCTGTTTCATGCCCCCGGACAACTTCCCCGCTCTTCTTTTTTTGAAAGGCTCGATCTGAATATAGATGTCTTTTATCAGGTCGTAATTTTCTTCCACTGTTGTTTTAAATACCGTTGCAAAAAAGTGCAGGTTTTCTTCCACTGTCAGGTCCTGGTACAAAGAGAACTTCCCGGGCATATAGCCCGCCAGGTTACGAATGGCTTTATAATCCTTCACTACGTCAAAGCCATCTACAGTAGCATTGCCGCCATCAGGCAGTAACAGCGTGGTCAGTACCCTGAATATACTCGTCTTGCCCGCACCATCAGGGCCTATCAGCCCAAATAACTCCCCCTTTTTTACAGCAAAGGATACATCATCCACCGCTGTTTTATCCTGGTACACCTTTCGCAGGTGATTGACGATTACCGCATCCATGGTTATAATTTTACCTCTCCGTACATGCCAATTTTTAAGTACCCGTCATTGCTTAAGCGTACTTTGATCGCATAGACAAGGTTGGCCCTTTCATCTTTGGTCTGAATGGTCTTCGGGGTGAACTCCGCTTTGTTGCTAATCCATTCGATAGTGCCGGTATATGTTTTATAAGCATCTTTCGTATCATCCACCAGCACTTTCACCTGCTGGCCAATTTTGACATGTGGCAACTGATCACCCGTCAGGTACGCCCTTAGGATAATAGTATTCAATGCCGCTATCTTGTATACTGCCTTTCCCGGACTGGTCACTTCCCCTGCCTCCGCGTACTTCGTGAGCACAGTGCCATCGATAGGATTGGTCAGTCTGCACTTATCCAGTTGATCATCGAGCTGCTGAATCTGTGCTTCCAGCGGTGCCGTCTGATCTTTCAGGTTAACGGTTGTAATGCCAAGAGAAGATTGTGTAGCCGCTATTTGTTTCTTTACAATCGCAACCTGCGAAATCGCATCATCCAGTTGCTTACGGGTAGCAGCATCTGCCTTCAACAGGTTTTCTGTTCGGTCCCTTTCTCTTTCCGCCTGTCTCAGTTGCTCCTGCAAAGCAGCTGTCTGTGCAGAGATGTCAGGGCGTCCGCTGAGTACAGCACTGATCTGCGCCTGTAACTGTTTCTTCTTTAAGATCAGTTGCACACTGTCTATGAAACCTACTACCTGACCGGCTTTCAGCACCTGTCCTTCTTCTACATCCAATGATTTGATATTGCCGGAAGCTTCTGCAGAAACAATGGTTTCTACAGCTTCGAAAGTACCGGATGCATCGTACGCAGCCTCTTTGTGATTACAAGCTGCCATACCAGCAGCAATGAAGAGAAGTATAGTCAATTGTGTTTTCATAAATTACCTGTAGTCGTTTGTTGATTATATTGTGAAAGCAGCCATTGCATTTCGTGCAGGGACTTATTTTGTCTGGCCAGATTTTCGTCGTTCACTTCTTTCAGAAAGTCATTGCCGGTGATGACACCGTTTTCCAATTGGGCGATAGCCGCTGTTTTAACCTGTGCACGCAGTTTGATGATCGCATCGTCCGAACGCATTAGCTGCTGGTATTTGTTCACGGCTTCAGATTCCTGTTGTACCGTCATCGCAGTATTAAACAGGAAGGTTTCTTTTTGCACCGCTATCTCCTGCTCACTCACGTTAATCAGTGCCCGTTTTTTCTTCAGGGTATAAAAAGCTGAAGGAGACCAGCTGAACCTGATACCACCCAGGTAGTAGGCCTGGAAACTATTGTCCAGCATATTCAAACCCGGACGCCCGTAACCCCCCTGAATATAAAATCCTATTTTAGGCCGGGTGCTCACCGTCAGTAACTGATCCTGTAGCCGTAATGATTTTTCCTGCGCAGCAAAGGAGAGGAGTTCCGGCCGGTGAATACTATCTGTGACTGCCAGTGCCGCCGGCTTTTCTACACGATCCACAGGCACCCCAATAAACATAGACAGCATCCGGGCATACGCCTCCCGGCTACTGGCAATTTCAATATTATGCTGTTGGGTAGCCAGTATCTCCGCATTGATCAGGTCCGCATTGCTCCGGAACGCCGTTCCATTATCCAGTGCCGCCTGCGTTTTTTTCAATCCCAATTGCAGATCCGCCAGCATCAGGTCATTTTGTTTGAGTTGCTCATCCGCCAGCAAAATCCCGAAATAGAGCTGATTCACCCGGTCTTTCAACGCATACAGGTCCGCCTGTAGCTGTTGGCGGGACACCACTTCATTGCTCTTTTGCAGCTCTTTTTGCTTCGCTATTTCTCCCCCGTCGTAAATAACCTGGTCCAGTTGAACAGTCGCCTTATACTGGTCCTTATTCATCGTAGGAATATTCACCCCCGGAATACTAAGGGGCACCTGCGTCACGGCAGATTGATAGGTCGCCTGGGCATTGACAGAAAATTGTGGCAGATACCCCTTTCTCAGATTGTCGATTGTATACGCCGCCGATTTGCTGATCAGGTCATACCGCTTCGTGAGTGGATAATGCTGTTCCGCCAGCCGGTGACACGCTGGTAGCGTAAGCTGTCCCCTTGCGGGCAGCGAAAACAAGAGGAGCAGAAGGTAGTATTTCATATTTAAACACATTATTTAATCAAATGATTAATATAAGGGCAAAAAAAATGCAGCCTATTCAAGCATGCATTTCATCCACATAGGAATCAGCTTCTTACGTTCTTCCATCAGCTGATTATACTGGTCATCGGTGATGGCTGCTGTACCCTGTAAAATAGGGCGGGCAGCAAACGGGAAGATCAGCATCCCCAAAAATGAAATCAGGAAATGTATCGGATTGATATCCTTCTTCTTCTCCCGCAACTGCACCATAAAATGGGAGGCAATAACAACATTGTCTACATGCAGGGTTTCACGCAACCAACCTGGATTTTGCCTCAATTCACTCAACACAAATAAGGGCAGATCCGGATTCACAAATAGCATATCAATATAATTAGTAGCTATCATGGAAAGCTTCTCATCCAGCGTTTTGTGCTGATCATTCAATATAGGCGCCAGTATCCCAAATAACTTCTTCAGGTTCTCCGCCATAATAATTTCAAACAGCTTCTCCTTACTACGGAAGTAATAATTCAACAACGCCAGGTTCATCCCGGCCTCTTCTGCAATGTCACGGGTCTTGGTAGCCGCATACCCCTTTTTGGTGAAAATAGTCCTTGCAGCCGCTTTGATCTTTTCTTCCGTTGAAATACTCTTATCTTCCATGGTACTGCAAAGATAAAATTAAAATATTGATTTAAACAAATGATTAATTGCTGTAAGGGGGGCAACTAAGAAGTTAGTTCTAAGATAATCCCTACCCGGAACGTCCAGGTAATTTTGTTCATTTCATTTACCCACCCGCTCACTTCATCCTACATTATGCGCATTTGACTTCCCCAATTCCTACACAACCTCATTTTGTATGTACATTTGCAGATGTCACACTCTTACCAGTTAAAATGGTGTTTCATCATGATCATGATCCTTGGCGGCGGAACAATCCTGATGAGACTAAACGATTTTAACGTCCACAACTTCAGGACCATCCTGAACCACTTCTTCATGATCACATCCACCATATTCTGTTGCTGGATGGTTCATGGTTATCTCAGGATGCACGAACCTCCCGGAGTCAGCAAGCAACTCCGTCCTATTGTCCGTATAGCAGCCGCCATGGTCCTTGCATTCAGTATTAATTACGTGTTCGTAATTACCGTGCCGCAAGGATTCTTATTCCCGGAATACAGATTCCGTTATACGTACGCCGATTACTGGCGCCTCATCATTGGCGCATTTTTTATAAGTATGATATGCCACATCGTATGGAGCTCGCTGGCCGTCAGCCATCTGCTGCAAAAAGCACAACTGGAAAATGAACATCTCAAACAGGCACACCTTCGCGCCCAGCTGCTCTCCTTACAACAGCAGATCAGCCCTCACTTCCTGTTCAATTCTCTCAGTACACTCAAGCATATCGCACACGATAAAGGCACCAAAGATTTTGTCGTACAGCTCTCCCACGTATACCGTTACCTGCTGAACATCAACGAACAACAGGTCACCAAACTTGTGGACGAACTGAACTTTATCGACTCTTATTTATACATCCTCTACCAGCGCTTTGAAGGCGATCTGAGAGTAAAGATCAACATCCCGGAGCAATATCACAATTACCTGATACCGCCCCTGGCCATCCAGCTCTTAATTGAGAATGCAATCAAGCACAATGCACTATCCCCCGAATCGCCTTTGCTGATAGAGATCTTTATTCAGAATGACACTGTAACAGTAAGGAACACACTGCAACCTAAGAAGTTTCCCGTAGAGAGCACCAAATTAGGGCTGCAGAATATCAACGAACGATTCCTGCTACTGTTTAATAAACAAATTACTATAGAGAATACAGACAATAGCTTTACCGTACATTTACCTGTTACTACCCATGAACGTTATTATCATTGAAGACGAACGCAAAACAGCCAGGGAACTACAAGACATCCTCACCAGTATAGACAGCGGGATCCACATCCTGGAAGTATTGCCCTCTGTAGCCTCCGCTATCCGCTGGTTCAGAGACAACCCTGCTCCTGATCTGATATTCTCCGACATCCAGCTCGGCGATGGCCTCTGCTTCGAAATCTATCGGGAAGTAACTGTCGATGCCCCCATCATCTTCTGCACCGCCTTCGACCAATACGCCATTCAGGCCTTCGAATCCAATAGCATTGACTACCTCCTGAAACCATTGGAAGAATCACTGGTAGAACGTAGCCTGAAGAAATACCACCGGATCAAAGACCACTTCAGTACCTACCAGCAAAGCCTCACAAAGGCCATGGCACAGATGGAAAACGCCTATCGCCAAACCATCCTCGTACACTACCGGGAAAAGATGGTGCCTGTCAAAGTCGCCGACCTCGCCTATATACACGCCGCCAATGGCGTGGTAACCCTCCACACCCGCCACGACCAGGACTTTAGCGTTCAGTATACCATCGATCAACTGGAGAACATGTTGAACCGCAATGACTTCTTCAGGGCCAACAGACAATTCATCCTCCACCGCGAAAGCATCACTGATATCGAACATTACTTCAATCGCAGATTGATAATCAAGACAAACTGTAAAACCCCCGAAAAAATCATCGTCAGCCGCCTCAAAGCACAGGATTTCCTGCGCTGGGTAGAGCGATGACACTTCATTTCCCAATTTGCTCACTTCAATTACCTATTTGTTCCATTCAGTCATATTTAAATAAATGACGTGCACCTGGGAGGTAGTTTTGTTTCATTGTATAGTAATATGATGAAGAAAAAACTACTGATAGCAGTACTTATACTAATCCATGGCACATCCTATGCCCAGCAAAACTGGACGCTGAAGAGCTGCATTGAATACGGTCTTAAAAACCACCGTAGCAATGTGATATACGCCAACGAAAAAAAAGCTGCTGATGCCAAAGCCCGCGAAGCACTGGCCGCGTACCTGCCAGGCGTCAATATCACAGGGTCTATTGATGACAACCTGAAAGTACAGGAAACCGTCATTCCTGCCGGTATATTTAGTGAACATGACATCCGTGTTGCGTTCACCAAGAAGTTCAATACCAATCCAATGGCACAGCTGGATCAGACCATTTTCGATCAGTCCCTGCTCACCGGTCTCAAAGCCAACAAATACAATAAAGCATCTGCCGACCTGAACATACAGCAGAACCACGAAACCATTATATATAACATCAGCAATGCCTTCGCACAGATCTTTGTATACAGGGAACAGCTATCGCTCCTGCATACCAATCTGGACAACTACCACGGCCAGATGGATATTACCAGTCTGCAGGTAAATAAAGGTACCGTGCTGCAAAAAGAACTGGATAAAGTAACCGTTGATTACAACAACACCGTGTCCAAAATACACGTCGCCGAAAGCAACCTGACCTTATCATACAACCAGCTCAAATATGAAATGGGCTACCCACTCACCGATACCATTACGGTAGACAGTACCGAAGCTGCCAAAGCCTTCAACAGCCTCGCAATCGCTGCCCCGGATGCCAGTACTTTTGCCGCCGCAAACCGGATCGACTTCCGCATTTCTCAGGTCAATGAGAAACTGCTGGCCATCGATGAGCAACGCCTGCGCAATGGCATCTATCCAAGACTCACCGCTTATGCCCGCTATGGCGCCGTCGGTTATGGCGACAACCTGAATGAATCTTTCAAATCACTGGCTACCTATTCTGCCGTAGGTATCAAACTCAGTATTCCTATACTGGATTTCTATAAGCGCAACGCACAATCCTCTCAGGCCAGGTACAAACACCTGAATGCCATTGAACAACTAAAAATAGACGAAGGTAAATATGCACTCGAGTACCAGAACGCCCGCACCAAGGTGATACAGGAACAGGGGAATATGGACAACAACCGTCGTAATATAGAACTGGCGCAATCCGTATTCACTACTACCAATCTGCAATACCAGAAAGGTACCACAGATATGACGGACTGGCTCAATGCCCAAAACTCACTGAAAGAAGCGCAGAACAATTACCTGAGCTCCATATACAATTTCTTCCTCGCCCGTATCGATCTCGAAAAAGCGGGTGGCTCACTCAAGACCTTTTACCTGGCTCTATAAATAGCAATATGAAAACGAAGTACATCGTAAGTTTAGTCGTTATACTGATCATCGGATTGATCGTTTACAAACTGGCTGTCAATAAGAAGAAGCTGAATGAAAAAAATAAACAGGTGCCTGTGACCCAGGTACAGATTCCGGTAAAGGTAGCAGTAGCCACCGAACAACTACTGGAAATCAACATTATAAAGACCGGCAACATTGCACCGTTCAAAGAAGCAAAAGCCGTAGCGATGACCAGCGGTACCCTTACACAGGTGCGCTTTGAACTGGGAGACCAGGTAAAACAGGAACAGGTGCTTGCCATTACGGATACACGTCAGGCACAACTGGAACTGCAGAAAGCAGAAACAGATGCCGCCAAACTCCGCAATGACCTGGATACTTACACGGAACTGCTGAAAGGCAAAGCTGCCACACAGGAGAAAGTGAACGAAATCAGGAACAATTACCAGACTGCCCTCAATCAGGTAGATCAGGCCCGGAAAAAGTTGTCCGATGCTGCCATCAAAGCACCTACCAGCGGTATCATCAGTGCTAAACCGGTTGAACAGGGAGTATTTGTAAATGCAGGTACCGAAATCGCAACAATCGTCAACCTGAATAAAGCCAAGGTACAGGTGAACCTTACTGAAGCGGAAGTATACAAGGTGACCACCGGTCAGAAAGTGAAGATCACAACCGATGTATATCCGGGCAAAGAGTTCTCCGGTACCATCAGCTTCATCAGCCCACAAGCCGACCAGACACACAACTACCTCGTAGAGATCATGACGGACAATACCACACAGTCCATCCTGCGTTCAGGTACATTCGTATACGCCGACTTCTCCAGAAAGACACAGGAACAACTCCTCATGATCCCAAGAGAAGCCCTCACAGAGAGCGTGAAAAACGCCTCAGTATATGTCGTAAAGAACAATGTAGTACATCAGCAATCCATCCAGACCGGTAACGAAATGGGACAGATGATTCAGGTGATCAGTGGTTTGCAGGCAGGTGACTCCATTGTCACTTCTGGTCAGATCAATCTGAAAGATGGTACTCCTGTCAGTGTGTCAAAATAAAAAAGCACCCTCATGTCAATAGCTGAAATTGCCGTAAAACGGCCTCTGTTAATACTTGTAATTTTTACGGTGCTGATACTTTTCGGACTGGAATGTTATCATAGCCTGAACTATAACCTGCTGCCAAAAATGGAAGTGCCGACAGTCACCGTCAGCACCGTCTATGCAGGTGCCTCCGCCTCTGAAGTGGAAACATCCGTGACGAAGAAACTGGAAGACGCCTTTGCTTCTGTAGAAGGATTGGATAAGATCACCTCCAAATCACAGGAAGGTGTATCGCAGGTTGTCATCGCCTTCAAGAGCGGCACCAATATCGATGAAGCCGAAGCCGATATTCAGCGTAAAGCAGATCAGGCCCAGAATGACCTGCCAAAGGATATCGACAAACCTTTGGTAAATAAAGTAAACCTGGAAGAAGCCCCGGTAGTGAAAGCAGGAGTCACTTCTACACTTGCACCCCGTGCACTGTATGACTTAGTGGACAAACAACTGCGGCCTATCTTACAGAACGTGTCCGGCGTAGGCCAGGTAAATATCATCGGTGGCGATGAACGGGAGATCCAGGTAAACGTAGACCAGCGTAAACTGAATGCCTACGGTATCACTATCACACAAGTGACAGATGCGGTGAACTATGCGAACCAGTCATTCCCCGCCGGTAGTATCGAAACACAAAACCAGCAGGTGACCATCCAGTACGATGCCAACGTCACTTCCGTATCCCAGATCCGCGATCTGATCATTGTACAACGCCCCGGTGGTGGCAGTGTGTATCTGAAGGATGTAGCCGAAGTAGTGGATGCGACCGCAAAGGCCACCGCTATCAACCACATCAATGGCTTGCCTTCTATCGGTATCCAGATCGTAAAACAATCAGATGCCAATACAGTAAATGTAAGCCGCGATGTCAAGAAGGCTTTTGCCAACCTGGAACAACAATATAAAGACAGCAAAGTTAAATTCACCGTATCCTCCGACCAGTCTACCTACACCCTCCGCTCTGCTGATGCGGTAATGGAAGACCTGGTACTGGCGGTGTTCATAGTAGGCATAGTGATGCTGGCTTTCCTCCATAGCTTCCGTAGCTCTATGTTCGTGATGGTGGCCTTGCCATCTTCTATGATCCCTACTTTTATCGCCATGTACCTGATGGGTTTCTCCCTGAACCTGATGACGCTGATGGCGCTCTCACTGGTAGTAGGAATTCTGGTGGATGATTCTATTGTGGTCCTGGAAAATATTTACAGGCACCTGGAAGCAGGAACAGATAGAAAACAAGCTGCCCTGGATGGTCGTAATGAAATTGGCTTTACGGCGATGGCGATCACCCTCGTGGACGTGGTAGTGTTCCTGCCACTGGCGATGTCCGGTGGAATCATCGGGATGATCTTAAGAGAGTTCTCACTGGTAGTCGTTATATCAACATTAATGAGTCTGTTCGTTTCCTTCACGGTTACGCCTATGTTAGCCAGCCGTTTCGGCCGATTGGAACACCTGACCAAAGCTACCTGGTGGGGTAGGTTGAACCTGGGATTCGAACATATCATTGATGTGATCAAAGAAAGTTATGGCAAAGCACTGCGGGTAAGTCTGCACAAAAAACGCTACTTATTATCAGGTGTGATCGTACTGATCATCGGTTCTATCATGCTGGTTGCCAAGGGCTTTGTAGGTGCTGCTTTCATTCCTTCAGGAGATCAGGGAGAGCTGATGATCAACCTGGAACTCGCACCGGATGCATCTATTTACCAGACAAATATCCTCACCCAACAGGTCGAAAAACAGATCCTGGCAAGACCGGAAGTAGACAAGGTCTTCTCCAGCATCGGTTTCCTGACAGGTGGTGTCGCGGGAACAGGCAATAACAGTAACAGGGCAGAACTGACGGTGACCCTGGTAGATGCAAAGGACAGGAGCATGACGGCAGAAGAATTCGGGATTATGGTGCAGCGCGAATTGACCGCCAGCGTTCCCGGTGCCAAAGTGACCGCCTCTCCAACCTCCATCACGGGCAATGCCAGCGCAGCACCTATCCAGATCGCCGTAAAAGGTGTGAACCTGAAAGACGTGCGTAGCGTAGCAGAACAATACATGAAAATCACAGCCAGTGTACCCGGTACGCAGTTCGTACAACTGTCCGTAAAGGATCCGAAGCCACAGATTGAAGTAAAACTGGATAGAGAGAAAATGACGCTGCTGGGATTGAATGCGAGTCAGGTAGGTGGCGCTTTGCAGAATGCATTCAGTGGAAATGATAAGAGCAAGTTCAAACAATCCGGCAATGAATACGACATCCTGGTAAGTTTCGATCGCTTCAACAGGTCTGATATCAATAACGTAAGAAACCTTTCATTTACCAATAACGACGGTCAAACCTTTAACCTGAGCCAGTTTGCCGAAGTAAAACAGGGGATAGGAGAAAGTGTGCTGGAACGTAGCGACCGGCTAAACTCCATTACTGTAAATGCAAACGTGGCAGGCAGACCAACAGGTACCGTCGCTACAGAGATCAAAGAGAAAGTAGCCGGCGTAAAACTCCCCGAAGGTGTAACCGTCGAATACCTGGGTGATGTAAAGAACCAGGGGGATGCATTTGGTAGCCTGGGATTGGCGTTGATCACAGCGATTCTGCTGGTATACCTGATCATGGTCGCGCTGTATGAAAGCGTCATCTATCCATTCGTAGTACTGTTTTCCATACCCGTGGCATTGATCGGTGCCTTGCTGGCACTGGCACTGAGTATGGAAACGCTGAATATCTTTTCGATTATTGGGGTGATCATGTTGCTGGGTCTTGTATCCAAAAATGCGATCCTGATTGTGGACTTCACAAATCACCTGAAAGAGAAAGGAGCCAAAGTAGAAGATGCGCTGGTAGAAGCAGGAGAGGAGCGTTTACGGCCGATCCTGATGACCACACTGGCTATGATCTTTGGTATGTTGCCGATTGCATTGGCCAAGGGAGCGGGTTCCGAGGTCAAGAACGGAATGGCATGGGTGATCATTGGTGGTTTGACCAGTTCTATGATCCTGACATTATTTGTCGTACCGGCCATGTACCTTATTATCGACAAACTGAAGGCCCGTTTACAGCGAAGAAAGAATCCGGAGTTACGTGAGGCGCATAGCTAGACATTGATATTAATAAACAAAAACTAAAGCCACTCCCGCACCCATGAAGCGTATCAGCAATACTTTAATTTGTAGCCTGGTCATCACTGTTTCGGCAAATGCACAGCAGTCAGCCAGACCAACAAATGTACAGGATTCTATTGCCAGGGCCCGTATGGCCGATTCGACCAAAAAGGCGGTCATCCGGGATGTGCTCCTGAAAAGTCCGAATCTTCGTCCGGCTATGATCTCTACCACCTGGATCAGCAGGGGACAGCTGCAGGGGAATCTAAAAGGCAGGAATCTGTTCAGCAGCGACTTCGGACAGCTACGTACAGAAGCCCTGCTCAATTTGCCGCTTAGCAACTGGGGTCGTAGAGGGATAATGACAGCCACTATCACCTATGCGCATACGAATTATGAGCTGAACGATGTGAAGGGAATTGATATGAAGTCGTCCTCCCTGTCAAGGAATACGGTAGGATTGACCACGACTTACCGCCGCGTAGATTCCCTGTTTGGCCGGATGTTCCTGACCTCTGCCAGTGTGGTGATGTATACAGGTGATGTAGGAGGGGTGAATAAAGTAGCCCTGATGGCGAATGGAATGATCATGCTGAAGAAAACCGCGCAGACTACCTTGCTGGTGGGAGCACAGGTGATCATCGATCCTACGAATAATATACCTGTTCTTCCATTGATCATGTATCAGAAGCAATTGCAGAATGGTTTTGACCTGAATATAACCATCCCGCAGCAGCTGACATTGCGGAAGACAGTAAACAATAAATGCTGGGTGAGTTTTGGAACGATATTATCGTCTTCTGTGTCTTTCTTTAATTTCAGTTCTCCTGACGTGCCGAGATACGCCAATTTCAGCACACTGGATCTGAAGACAGGACCGGGGGTGGAGTATAAGCTGAACAAATTATTATTGATAGGTGCGAGTGCGGGATTATGGACACCGATGATGTACAGACAGTATGGAAGGTGGCAGAAGTCGAATAGCTATTTCTTCGATGGGAAAATAGATACGACACCTTATATCAATCTAAATTTATCATTGATACCTTTTTGATAGTTACAAAATGTGTAACGCAGTTGTAGGTTTAAGCAATGGGCCCGGTAGTCATACCGGGCTCTTTTATTGTCAGGTTCCCCATCCTCCTCCCAGCAAATACTAATCCGATAAAACATTACATTTGCCCCCATGAAATTATGGTACCCCTACAAGCAGATGAAGGACCTCTCCGAAGTCCCTGTAATGGTTGCCGGACAAGGCACCCAAATGATCCTGGAAGATGGCCGCAAACTAACTGACGGTATTTCTTCCTGGTGGGCTGTCATCCATGGGTATAGCCATCCTGACATCAATAACGCACTGATCCATCAGATCAACAGCTTCTCCCACGTCATGCTCGGCGGACTCTCACATCCCCCTGCACTGGCACTGGCAGATAAATTAGTTGAAATTACACCGGCCGGATTGAATCATGTATTTTACTCCGACAGTGGCTCTGTAGGTGTGGAAGTCGCCCTTAAAATGGCACTACAATTCTGGAAAAATACCGGGCATACCGGCAAACATTCAATCATCTCTCTAAAAAACGGCTATCATGGCGATACCTTCAAAGCCATGGAAGTAGGCGACGATTCCGATTTCACCAACGCTTTCACAGACGTATTACACCGCGGCTACTTTTTAGATACACCTGCCGGCGGCTTCGATGCAGACACCACTACTATCCAAAAAGAAGCTGCAAAACTGGAAACCCTGTTACAGGCACACAGCCATGAAATCGCCTGCTTCATACTCGAACCTATCGTACAATGCGCCGGTGGTTTCAGAATCTATTCTCCATTATACCTGAAAGCAGCACGGGAACTCTGCGATAAATATAACATACTATTAGTCCTGGATGAAGTGGCCACCGGCTTTGGCCGCACCGGCAAACTCTTTGCCGCAGAACATGCCAATATTACCCCCGATATCATGATCGTCGGAAAAGCCCTCACCGCCGGTTATATGGGGCACGCCGCTACACTGGCTACTACCCGGATATTCAACGGCTTCCTGGGCGAATCTTATGACAAGGCATTGATGCACGGTCCCACCTTTATGGGTAATCCTCTCGCCACCACAGTCGCTTTGAAGAGTATAGAAATAATAGAAAGGGATCATTACCTGGCACGCATCACACAAATCAATGCATTGATCCGTGCTGAATTTTCAAAGATCATCTCACCCGCCATTGCTGACAAAAGGGTAGTAGGGGCCATTGGTGCGATCGAACTGAAAGAAGAGAGTATGATGGTCGGCTTCCGCGATTATGCCATGGCAAATGGTGCATGGCTGCGGCCTATCGGCAAAGTGATGTACGTAATGCCTGCTTATATTATTACAGATGAAGAACTGCTTCACCTGATCGGTATTATGCGTGACTGGATCAGTCGTATTTATGTAAACGGCTAAGCGTTTCCCTGGATACCCCCAGGTAATGGGCAATCATTTTCTTCGGTACCCGCTGAAATAACTGCGGGTACTGGTCTAATAACAATTCATACTTTTCCTTCGCAGAATTACGAAGCAGCGAAAGCACTCTCTTTTGAGTGGCTACATAACCACCCAGGGCTTTTCGTTCCCAGAAGGTCAGCATCTGTGGCACCTTTGCCGCGAGCCCTGCACGTGCTTCCATGGTCAGTCCCAACACAAAACTATCTTCCAGTGCCTGTACATCCATTTCCGCCTTTCCCAGTTTTACATAAGCAGGATAGTCGGATACCCACCAGTTTTCCATGGCGAACTGTATAATATGCTCCTTGTCGGCATCATCATAAGCAGCTGTTTTCAGGCAGCCTTTTACAACCAGGTATTCTGCACTCACTTTTTGACCCACACTGATCAGGTACTCTTTTTTAGAAACAGCATGCGGCACAAAGGCATTGAGCACGATTTCAAAAGCTTCGTCAGAAAGTGGTACGAGATTTTCAATATGTTCACGTAAAAAAGAGGCGTATTCCATTTTGTAAAAGTACAAAACGACTATGAATTCCCTTTCTTCACAACCACGCGTCCATTTTCATCTCAATACCCTTCTCCATAATTTTTCTCCCTAACCAGACCTCCATTTCCATCTCAATACCCTTCTCCATAGTTTTTCTCCCTAACCAGGCCTCCATTTCCATCTCAATACCCTTCTCCATAATTTTTCTCCCTAACCACGCCTCCATATCTGCCTCAACACCCTTTTCCATAATTTCCCTCCCTAACCACGCCTCCATTTCCATCTCTACTCTCTCCCCCATAATTTCCCCAGCCACACCAAAAAATCCCGTCAGCCAAAGGCGGACGGGATTTACCCCCTGTTCTACACACCCTACTTTTTCAACTCCGCCTTAATCGCCTCTCCAACTTCCTTCGCCGACTGCGGATTCTGCCCTGTAATCAATCGCTGATCCACCGTCACATGCTGCTGCCATGGCCCGGACTTCTCATAAATCCCCCCTCTCTCTTTCAACTTATCTTCCAACAAAAAAGGCACCACCTTCGTCAACTTCACAATCTCCTCCTCTTCATTAGAAAACCCATTAATCTTTTTCCCGGCTATTAAATACTGCCCATTACTCAGCTTAATATTCACCAATCCTGCCGGTCCATGACAATCTGCTGCTACAACTCCCTTCGCCTCATAAATCTTCGCTGTAATCGCCGCTAATTCCTTATTCTCCGGCAAATCCCACATGGCTCCATGACCTCCTGCATAATAAATCGCCGCATATTCCTCCGGATGTACCTGAGATGGCTTCATACTATGCGAGATCTTATCATGGTATTTCCCATTCTCCCAAAATTCCTTATTCACCGGATCACTTAAATCAAATCCATCCACCGGCGGATTCCCCCCTTCCGGACTCACAAAATCAATTTCATATCCTGCGGCTGTCAACACTTTCCAGGGATGTGATACCTCGCCTAAGAAGTACCCTGTTTTTTCGCCAGTGCTACCCTTGGTCGCATGGCTGGTCACTACAAATAAAATTTTCATTTTCTGTGCTTTTAAAAGACCGCTGCTCATCACTAACAAAGCAGCTAATAACCATTTCATTTTCATTGTATATATCCTTTATAATCTTAATGTCGTCCGCTCTAACAGAAAGCCTGCTCATCCGGCTCCCCCTCATTGTATCTACCTTGAAATTTAATGATGCAAAATTCAGCAGCGGCCACTCAAATAAAAGTGATGTAGGTCACCAATTTAACTTCAGGCAGGAATCCTTTTAACACCTATCATCCCGAGCTCCAAAAACCTGTCATCTCCGACCCTTAAAACCTATCACCCACCTCCACATCTAAAAAATGTAAAACACGCTCCCCTGTGCCACGCCACTCCTAAAATCCCCAACAGTGCCCGCCTTAGACACACCCGCCACATACCTCACACCAAATCCCAATCCCATTCTACTCTGATACCCTAATCCCGCAGCTGCGCCAAAATCCAGCTGTTTAGAAAAATCCTTCACATCCTCATGCACCCGCATCCCGGTCTGCGCACCCGCTTCAAAATACAATCCCAGATTCGTCCGGTACTTCAGCAAAACCGGCACTGTCACATAATACACCTTCCGGTCCACATCCGCTATCTTTGCCCCCTGTGAAGAAAATAAAAACTCTTCCTGTACAGATAATTTTGAGGTTAACCTGAAATTGACAATACCCCCCGCATGAAACCCTACTAATGGATCGGTTTTAAAATCTGCATTCATATAATCACTGTAGTTAGCCCCGGCCTTTACCCCGAAACTAAGTCTGCTGGTAATACCCTGAATAAAAGATTGGCCAAATGAATGTGAAGAGGCAAGCACGAACGAAATGACGAGTAGTTTTTTCATTGTTGTTTTGATTTTTAGCAAAGTTGGCGCTTAAACAAGCCCCTGGTTAGTACATTCACTACGAACCGGACAATTTGCACCACCAATCGGAGGCTGCCGCTTCATTCCCTGTTTTGTCCGTTTCGGATAGGGGGGAGTGCTCATTTATACCTCGTTATAGTACCTTTATCATATGGCAAATCACCTATTACGAAAGAAGCTGTTTCGGTATACCTTCCTGATTTCCTTATGCATCACCGTATTTGTTTACATCTTTGTATTCATCTTCAACGGGCGGGAACATGCTTTGATCTATCCTTTGTTTGTAGGCAGTCGTTTCCTGGTACAGGGCCTTGTGAATGTATACCTGTATGAATGGTTGTTTCACGGCATGCCTATTGCCAATAACAAGCAAAAGAACCTGCTGCGGTATACTCTCGGCTATATCATCTGTTTCATTTTCTTTTTCTGCACCGCTCCACTGGAACATCTGCTATCCCCAATGCCTGTTCAGCATTTTTCATTGATCAAAAATATCCCATCTATGCTGTGGCAGGCGGCTATGAACCACGGCCTGGTAATCATCTTTCAAAACCTGCTCATTTTGGAATATGAAAAATCTAATACCGAATTGGAAAATTCAAGACTGAAAGCAGCGAACCTCGAGTCGGCTAATCTGTTATTAAAACAACAGATCCATCCGCACTTCTTATTCAATGCCCTGAGCATGATGAAGAGTTTATACAGGGAAGACGTAGAGGCAGGGGAGGCGTACCTCTCTCATCTCGTCAATTTCATGCGGGCGTCACTGGCAGATCACCAACGGAAAATAGCAAGATTGTCAGACGAGATAAAGTTGTGTAACGACTATATTGAAATGCAACGTATCCGTTTTGAAGATGCACTGATCATTACAATAGATCTTCCCGAAGAAGTATTGCAAAATGGATATGTGCCCTCTTTTTCATTGCAATCATTGATTGAAAATGCTATCAAACATAATGAAGTAACCGAAGCATCTCCATTGAAAATCAGGATTTACCTCGAGGAAGGACGGATCATAACGCAGAACAATTTACAGCTGAGAAGACTCATAGACGGATCCAGTGGAAAGGGCCTGATTAACCTCATTGAAAGGTATCGGATCTTTTCTGCAGATGAGGTGATCATCCACCAGGATAGTAATAACTTTACCGTAAGTATAAAAGTATTGTACAATGAGGCTGGTCATAATAGAGGATGAGAAAGTAACCGCAAGAGATCTGGCACGAACGATCACACAATCATTCCCCCAGGCGGAGATTGCAGACATCATCGGCACCGTCCGTGAAGGCATAGCGTACTTCTCCGACGACCCCCAGGTCGATCTCATATTCTCTGATATACAATTAGGTGACGGATTAAGTTTCGAAATCTTCTCTAAAGTGGAAATAGATATCCCCGTTATCTTCTGCACGGCCTTCGATGAATACGCACTGGATGCCTTCAAAGCAAACGGAATCGATTACATCCTGAAGCCATTCGATAAACAGGCGGTAGCTACCGCTATTAATAAATATATCTCCTTTTCTGGTAAACGTACTTCCTACAAAGCACTGGAAGAAATTTTCGTCAACCGTAAATCTTCGGACCCCGGTGCAGTATTAGTCTATCAAAAAGATAAGATATTTCCGGTAGCAATCGATACCATTGCATTCTTTTATCTGAAAAATGGAATTGTCTATCTGACAACCTTTGATAAGAGAACATATCCGCTCAATAAGAATATGGAGGAACTGACAAAACTATCAGAGCCGCTCTTTTATCGTGCCAACCGTCAATTCCTGATTCACCGGAAAGCCGTGCTGGATGCATCCAGTTATTTATCAAGAAAACTGTCAGTAACGCTTGTAATACCGGTACCGGAAACGATTACTATTAGCAGGGAAAAGGTGTCCCAGTTCCTGGAATGGCTCACTCAGGCATAATTGTATGACGGTCATTCACTGCCACCCTTGCATCATCCCATTCCTTTCCAGCCCCCTACATCCCTGCCCGCCGCAACCTCCACCCCAAAAAAAAGCGCCGCCACCAAAGGTGACAACACTTTTTTTTCTAATTTTACAAAATGAAATCATTTATCACCACCTTCATCTTCTGCATCATCGTCGGCGTCATCTTCAAATGGTTCCTCGACCCACCACTCACCTGGGCTAAAATCCCTCCCGTCATCACCGTATCCCTCCTCATGTCTCTTTTCTTCACCCTGCTCCTCAGGCCCAGAAAAAAATAACTACTTTTCAAACAACTGTCTGCGGTAATTGATGCCCCATTTCGCCATGGCCTCAATTACCGTATTCAGACTTTTTCCCTGTACAGTCAACTCATACTCCACCGTAATCGGCATCGTATCCAGCACTGTCCTGCTAATCAAATGATTCATTTCCAGGTCTTTCAACTCCTTAGACAACACTTTCGGCGCAATTCCTGCCAACTGCCGCTTCAAATCCATGAACCGCATTTTCCCCCTGTAATACAAGGCCCCAATAATCTCCGTCTTCCATTTCCCACTCAACAACTCCTGTGTATCCCTGATCCCAATAATCATCTGCTGACATTCCGGTGTCAATGAAGGAGTCGCTACCTGTGCAAGATCTGTTTTCAAGTATAATAATTTTACCTAAAAATAGGAACATTACCAATCAGTTACAAATTAGTAACTAGTTACCATAAGGTAATGGGTTACTATTTGTAAACTGCTTCCGCTACTTTTGGTAAATAATTTTAAAAACTGGAATATGATACTAATAACCGGAGCAGCCGGAAATCTTGGCTCAGCAGTCATCAATAGCCTGTTAAAGAAAGTCCCTGCTAACCAGCTTGCTGCATTTGTAAGAAGTGAGCAAAAAGCTGAACAACTGAAAAAACTCGGCCTCAATATCCGTATTGGAGATTATAATGATATCGCTTCCCTGGACAATGCCATGAAAGGGATTGAAAAAGTGCTCCTCATCTCCGGCATGTCTATGGAAAGACTGAAAGAGCATACAAATGTTGTAGATGCGGCTAAAAGAGCAGGTGTAAAACAAATTGCTTACACCGGTGTAACCATGAAAGATGCCGCTGTCAGCCCGCTGAAAGCACTGATGGTGTCTCATTTCCAGACAGAAGATTACATTAAGGCCAGTGGTATCTCCTACACCTTCCTGCGCAATACGCTGTATGCAGAGGTGATTCCTTTCTACATTGGCGATCAGGCACTGAACACAGGTATTCATTACCCTGCAGGTGCTGGCAGGGTGCCATACGTTTACCGCCCGGACCTGGCAGATGCAGCGGCAGTGGTAATGACAAATAAAGGTCATGAAAACAAAACCTATCAGCTGACCGGCGATCAGCTGTATTCATTTACTGATGTTGCAGGAATCCTGTCAGAAGTGTCAGGAAAACACATTGGTTATACAGATGTAGATCCGGTGGCGTTCGAGAAACACATGAAGGAGTTGGGTGTACCCGAAATTGGGATAATGATTAGTACCGGTTTTGCGGCTGCGATCAGGCAGGGTGATTTTGAACTGTTGACAAATGACCTGGAAAAGCTGCTGGGTAGGAAGCCTACACCAGTGAAACAATATCTGAAAGCACATTATGTAGGATAGGCATTTTTGAAAAGGGGAGCTGTTATTATGCTCTCCTTTTTTAATAATGCATAGTGTCTAACGGACAATTACTCGTTTGGAAAAATTATTTTAATGATAGTAATCGTTTCCGTACTCAAAGAAGCAAAATTATTTCCCGACCATAGTAATCGTTTCCATCATGCGGCCACTCACTACACTCCATTGACGCCAACCCAATACCAGCCTCCTTCCTGGCCGCCGCTCGCCCCCTGATACGCTCACTCCTTTGCTTCTTAATGGAGCTTTTCAATTGTCCCTCCTTACAAAATATTCATAGTGTCCAACCGACATTTAAACCAAAAAATCCCTAAATTACACAACGTCGTATCTGATGTGACAATTCCCGTTAGAAAACTTGTAGCCGGTAAGAAAACCCTGGTTGACCCGATTCATTGTCACATCCTCATTTTATTTTATTAAACCCTCCAACGTTATGAATTATTACCCATTGCCACTGGCATGGAAGAGGATCCTATGCGTTCCCATCTTCCTTCTTTTCCTGTATCCGCTGACCACGTTTGCCCAACATGCCATCAAAGGCAAGGTCACCGACGATGCGAAAACCCCACTGGCCGGTGTTTCAATCGCCATCAAAAACACCCAACGTGGTACCGTCACCGCGCCCGACGGCACTTTTTCCATTACAGCTGCCAACAATGAAACCCTTGTATTCACCTTCATCGGATTCAACCCCCGGGAAATCGTTGTCAGCCCTACCGCCGATTTCAACATCACCCTTTCTCCCAATGTCAAAAACCTGGAACAGACAGTAGTAGTCGGTTATGGCGTACAAAGAAAAGCCACCGTCACCGGTTCCGTCGCCTCTGTAAATGGCAAGACCCTCAATGAACTACCCGTTGCCAGCGTGCAACAGGCGCTGCAAGGTCGCGTACCCGGTTTGACCGTTACCAATAATGGCTCGCCGGGTAGTGACCCCATCGTAAGAATCAGGGGTATCAGCTCTATCAGCTATGCTTCCGATCCATTATATGTAATAGACGGTTTCCCCACTTCCAATCTCGCCAGCTTCGACAGCAAAGATGTGCTGTCTGTCGAAGTCCTGAAGGATGCCAGTGCCGCTGCTATCTATGGTTCCCGCGCTACAAATGGTGTCATCATCATCACCACCAAAAAAGGCAACAGTTCTGGTAAGCTGGATGTCCGGCTTGACACCTACACCGGTGTACAATCTGCCTGGAAAAAGATAGACCTGCTCAACACCCAGCAATATCTCCAATACGAACGCGCACTAAACGGTGCTGCTGGAATATCCAAGCCTCCCCGCCTTGAAGACGCCAACTGGAATTCCCCCATTTACGATGGCACCTCGCAAACATACGCACAAACCAATACCGACTGGCAGGATGCCTATTTCCGGAGCGGCCTGATCACCCAGACAAACCTCTCAGTAAGTGGTGCCAGTGAAAAATCCAGCTTCTATATGTCCAGCGGCTATTTCAAACAAGATGGTATCGCACAGGGCGTCAATTACGAAAGAGGGAATTTCCGCATCAATTCAGAACATCATATCAGCAACATGTTTACAGTAGGAGAGAACCTGCTCCTCGCTTATTCCAATCAGCGATATGACAACACTTCCGGCAACAGAACCCGCCTCGCTAACGTGATCCGTTCGCTTCCTTACCTGCCTGTTTACGATCCGACTACCCAGGGTGGTTTCCGAAACGCAGAAAACAGTGTGGACGGTGCAGATCCGACCAATCCTGTGGAAGATGCTTTGCTCCTGGGCGATGCCCATCGTAAAACATTTAAACTCCTGGGTACCGTCTACGCACAAGTGAACTTCACACCATGGCTCAGTTTCCGCTCTGTGTTTGGTGCTGACTACGTTGGGCAGTTCCAGCATGAGTTTATCCCAATTTATAACGATAAAGGCCGTAATGCCACCGTTGCAGCTATCACAGATCAGCGGTCAAACAGAACGACTTTACTCTATACAGAACAACTCACCTTCGATAAAATTTTCGGCGGTCACCACGTCAATGCCATTGCTGTATTTGAAAGACAACCGTCTAACAGTTTCGGGGAGTCGCAGAAAGGCAACCAAAGCACGAATGACATCGAAACACTGGTAGGTGCCACCAACGTATCCGCATATTCTTCGACTACTTCCACACTCATTCAATCTTACATCGGGCGTCTCAGCTACGATTACAACAGTAAATACCTGCTGAGTGCTGCCATTCGCCGGGATGGTTTATCTGTATGGGCACCGGGTAAAAAATTTCAGAACTTTCCTTCTGTCTCTGCCGGCTGGCGTATACACAAGGAAGGGTTCATGCAGTCTGTGAATGCAGTATCAGAACTGAAACTCCGGGGTGGTTGGGGTATAACTGGTCTCAATGCGATTGGTATTTTCCCTGCGCTGCAAAACTCTATTCTGCCTAACGAATATCCATGGCAGGCCATCGTACAGGCTAACGGTGCCACCTATCCGTTTGGCAATGCTGTCACCGTAGGCAATGCGTCTTATTATAACCAGCTGGCAAGTGCTGATCTGGAATGGGAGAAAACCCGGCAGGTCAATGTGGGGTTAGACCTGGGACTGTTTGACAATAAGATCACCTTCACAGCAGAATGGTACCGTCGCCTTACCGACAACCTGATCCTCACGATTCCTACACCGCCCAGCTTCGGCTATGGTGGCGCAGGTTCTCAGCTCAATGCCGCCAGTATGAAGAACACAGGGGTGGATTTGCAGGTAGGATATAATCATAATCAGGGGAAATTTAATTACAATGTAACAGGTAACATTGGTTTTATCAGAAACAAAATTCTCAGTCTGAATACGCCCAACGCTACTATTGACGCTGGTTCAGACGCAGACTTTGGGAATGGTAACATGACCCGCACAGTCGCCGGCCAGCCCATTCAATCTTTTTACGGCTACCTCACTGATGGCATCTTCCAGAATCAGGCAGAAGTAGAGAAAGGCCCAGTCCAGTTGCCAGGTACGGATCCTGCAAAAAGTACCGCTCCGGGCGATATCCGATTCAAAGACCTGAATGGAGATGGCGCTATCACTTCGGCTGACCGTACTTTCCTGGGTTCTTATATTCCAAAGTATACTTATTCCCTGAACTATTCGGCTAACTGGAAACAGTTTGATGTCTCTGTTTTTTTTCAGGGTGTACAGGGGAATAAGATTTTTAATGGAACCCGCGTATTGCGCGAAGGGATGGCCCGCTTATTTGGTGCAGGTACAGAAGTGCTGAATGCATGGACACCGGAGCATACAAATACGAATATTCCACGGGCTATCAGTGGTGATCCGAATACAAATCTCAGGGTATCCGACAGATGGATTGAGAATGGGTCTTACCTGCGTTTGAAGAATCTGATGATAGGGTATACTTTGCGCAGGAACTCGATTCACTATATTAATAGTTTCAGGGTGTATGTGTCTTCTCAGAACCTGCTCACATTTACGAAGTATAAAGGTTGGGATCCTGAAATAGGGTCTAAGAATACTACGCTTACGAATGGTATAGACTATGGGCAGTATCCTGCAGCTAGGTCATTTCAATTGGGGTTACAGGTTGGGTTTTAGTGGGGTGTAACATCAATATTTTGTTATGGTGTAACATCAACAGTAATTATGGTTTAATAGTAGCATTTGTTATGGTGTAACATCAACAGCAATTATGGTTTAATAATAGCATTTGTTATGGTGTAACATCAACAGCAATTATGGTTTAATAATAGCATTTGTTATGGTGTAACATCAACAGCAATTATGGTTTAATGGTAACATTTGTTATGGTGTAACATCAATAGTAATTATGGTTTAACAATAACATTTGTTATGGTGTACATCAACAGCAATTATGGTTTAACAATAGCATTTGTTATGGTGTAACATCAACAGCAATTATGGTTTAATGGTAACATTTCTTACGATATAACATCAACACTTAATTGCGATTTTGAAATTTACACCCTTATCAAAAATGTCCATTCTCCATTTAAGAAAACAGTTCTTTAAAATGAAACCCACTGACTCCCTTTTTGATAACAACCCGCAAACTCTCAAAAAAACTAAAAACATGTACAAATACTTATTCATCGCTTGTCTGCTTCTCGGCACCATAAGCTGTACAAAAGACCTGGATAAAACCAATCCGGCATACGCCACGCTTGATAATTACTTCAAAAACAGTGCAGAGCTGCAAAGCGGTACCAACGCTATCTACTCCACTTTTCATGCGAGCACCCTCATCGGCCGTGAGTGGTTCTTTGTGCACGACCTCCGTAGCGACGATGTCTCCTCGGGAGGTGGTCAGTTAGAAGTACCCCGCGGTCAGATCCTGAACGGGGCCACAACTGCCGACAATGCTGTTATGAGTGCTGTATGGCAGGGGCTTTATATCGTCATTCACCGCTCCAATACCGTCATTGGCAGTGCGCCAAACGTTACCGACAACGACAATGTACGTGACCAGTGTGTCGCACAGGCAAAATTCTTCAGGGCCTGGGCCTATTTTGAACTCGTCACTCTCTGGGGACCCGTACCCATGTATACCCAGGTAGTGAGTCAGTCCAACCAGTTCCAGCCCCGTGCTGCCGAAACTGCGGTGTACGATCAGATCATCAAGGACCTTACAGATGCCGCCGGCACCTTGAATGCCACCTATTCGGCAGCTGAGCAGGGAAAAATCACTGCTGGTGCAGCCAATGCTTTACTGGGTAGAGTATACATGCAAAAAGGTGATTACGCTGCTGCCAAAACGGCCTTGTTAAAAGTGGTTAATTCTAACCTCTACAGGCTTGTAGATAATTATAACGACAACTTCCTTGAAGAGACAGAATTCAATGCTGAATCAATCTGGGAAGCTGTATTTGTAGACAAAGGTGATAATGCGTTTGACTGGGGAGGTACGGGTGATGGTGCAGGTAATTCACAATCCACCATCCGTAATCAGGAATATTCTCCGGTGGCATGGCGCAACCTGATTCCGTCTAATAAGTTCCTGAACGAATTTGAAAACACTGCTACGGGTGCGGCTAAAACAGACCCGCGTTACAAATGGACAGTGTATGAAACCGGTGATCGCTTTAACAACGACGCAGATGTGCTGACAGATGCTATGCAAAACGGAAACTCGTCCTCTGTGAATGGAGTGACCAGGAAGATCAGCTGGCGCAAGTTTATGCTTATTTATAAGCAAAGTCTGTCTACGGCATCTTATCATCCTGGAGGCAATAACCAGCGCATCATCCGGTATGCGGATGTACTGTTGATGCTGGCAGAATGTGCGAACGAAACAGGGGATCCGGGAGGTGCAATTACTTATCTTAATCAGGTAAGGGATCGGCCTTCGGTGGCTATGCCGCATTATCCTACTGCTCAGTTTCCGGTGGGGTCAAAAGACCAGGTGATGAAGGCGATTATGCATGAGCGGAGTGTGGAGTTGGGAGATGAGGAAGTGCGTAACAGGGATATATTAAGGTGGCGTAAGATGGGGTATTTTGCCACTGATCCGATTAGCTATTTTAGAAAGAATAGGGATGAGTTGTTGCCGATTCCTCAGGCAGAGATAGATAATAATCCTTCCCTGGCGGATGGGGGCATTGCCGCACAAAATTCAGGTTACTAATGAGTGGAGGAATATTACCCAGGACGTTGCGGAATAAGGTATTGTTGCGGTTGGCTGTTATCTTTTTTTTGGAAAGGTTGGCTGTTATCTTTTCTTTGGAAAGGTCAGCGATTATCTATTCTTCGGTAAGGTCAGCTGTCATCTTTTCTTCGGTAAGGTCAGCGATTATCTTTTTTTTGGAAAGGTCAGCTGTCATCTTTTCTTCGGTAAGGTCAGCGATTATCTTTTCTTTGGAAAGGTCAGCTATTGTCTTTTCTTCAGTAGGTCTAACCATTATCTTTTTTTCTTGTACCGGCAAAGCACAGTCTTTGCCGGCACGGGAAATAGGGCAGGAGGGGATGGAAATATGCTTGAAAGCACCGCCTTTTCTTGTTCTCGGTGGAGAGGTTGGTAACAGCAGTGCGTCCAGCCTGACATACATGGCTCCTGTCTGGCAAAAAGCAAAGGCGATGCATTTCAATACAGTCCTCGTTCCTGTATATTGGGAGTTGCTGGAACCTATTGAAGGTAAATTCGATTTCACGTTAGTAGATAGTTTAATTTATCAGGCGCGCACACACAAATTACATCTCATATTGCTCTGGTTCGGTAGCTGGAAGAACAGTATGAGTTGTTATGCGCCTGCATGGGTGAAGAAAGATGCACAACGTTTTCCCCGTGCGGGCGAGCATCTTGAAATCCTGTCTGCTTTTGAGGACAATAACGTGCAGGCTGATATACGTGCATTTACCGCACTGATGCAGCATGTAAAGAAGGTAGATGCAAACCGGCGGACGGTTATAATGGTACAGGTAGAAAATGAAATCGGCATGCTGGGAGCGCCCAGAGAGTATACACCGGTGGCTAATCGTGCGTATGCCGCTCCGGTTCCGGATGCACTCATGCAATATCTTGCATCTCACAAAGACTCCCTTGTGCCGGAACTTCGTCAACATTGGAGTCAGGAGGGGTATAAAACAGCTGGTAATTGGGAAACTGTTTTTGGTAAAAGCATCGCTACAGAGGAATTGTTCCAGGCGTGGTATTACGCTGTTTACACGAATAAAGTCGCCACTGCCGGTAAGGCGGCTTATTCAGGGAATACAAATCCAGGTGCCATTACAGACAGAAAGGCTTCTTCGATAAAACCCAATAAAGTCGCCATTGCCGGTAAGGCGGCTTATTCAGAGAATGCAAATCAAGGTGCCAATACAGACAGAGAGGTTTCTTCGATGAAACCCAATAAAGTCGGTATTGCCGGTAAGGCGGCTTATTCAGGGAATACAAATCAAGGTGCCAATACAGACAGAGAGGCTTCTTCGATGAAACCCATTCCCCGCATCCATCCCCTCAAAACTATTAATCCCATCCACTCATTACCATTCTTCGTCAATGCCGCCCTGAATTATCGCCACGTCCAACCCGGTGCTTACCCTTCCGGCGGCCCTTTACCTCACCTCATGGATATCTGGCAGGCTGGCGCACCAGCAATAGACATTCTATCTCCTGATTTCTACAACCCTTTTTTCAAAGAATATAATGATCTATATACCAGACAGCATAACCCACTATTCATTCCTGAAATCCGTTTTGAACCCTCGGATGCAGTAAAAGTATTATATGCAGTCGGCCATTACAAAGCAATGGGCTTTTCTCCCTTTTCTTTTGAATCCACTGATCATCCCGATCAGGAGCCCCTTGGGAAAAGTTATGCCTTGCTGGCGCAATTATCCCCCTTTCTTTATAAATACCCAATGGAAGGCATATTGCCTGACAGCAGCATCCCCCAGGAAATCCACTTGGGTAAATACACCTTCACGGTTGCCCATGAGGCCACCCTGGGCTGGACATCATTTAAAGATTGGCCGCTCAGCGGCGGTATTATCATTCAAACAGGTGAAGATGATTTTATAATTGCAGGTACGGGTATTGTACTGACAGTAAAAAATGCGGGTATTTTACAAGCAGAAGAAGGCGCGTTTAATAAAGACGGCAAATGGTTGCCTGGTAGGCGACTGAATGGAGATCAGACCCATCAGGGCCGGCATATACGAATTGCCTCGCATAATTGGGAAATACAGCAAGTGAGTTTTTATCAGTCATTATAGGCGCCGGATGTGCGCCTATAATGACTTTTATTTAATGCTTGCCATCCGGATGTATTGTTTCAATACTTCCATCTGCTTTATAATGCAGTTCTGTCACTTTCACATTCCTCAAATATGTCTTACCAGATAATTCCACATCATGGTAAAACAAATACCACTTCCCATCTTTCTCAACAATGGAATGGTGGGTGGTCCATCCGGTCACGGGTGTCATAATCACTCCCTGATAGGTAAAGGGTCCATAAGGTGAATTACCTGTTGCATAACACAGGTTATGTGTATCTCCTGTAGAATATGAGAAGTAATACTTTCCCTTATACTTATGTACCCATGACGCTTCAAAGAACCTTTTGTCATTATCTTTTTCATAAAAACGCTTTCCGTTCTTATCCAATATTACCACTTCTTTTACCTGACCATCAAAACTTGTCATATCTTTTTTTAGCTTCGCCACCCTTGGCAATGCTGCGGTGGTATTGGCAGGGCGGTTTCCTGCACTGCTATTGTATTTATTATGATCCCATTTTTGTAATTGTCCGCCCCATATGCCACCGAAGTAGATATAGTAACTCCCATCTTCATCTTTGAATACACAGGGGTCTATGCTATAACTCCCTGTAATTGGTTTGGGTAATGCTTTAAAAGGACCTTCAGGTTTTTTGCTGGTAGCAACGCCTATGTGAAATACCCCTGCACTGTCTTTTGCAGGGAAGTATAAGTAATAAGTGTTGTTAGCGTAAGCGGCATCTGGTGCCCACAATTGCTTTTTCGCCCACGGAACGTCTTTCAGGCTTAAGGCGACTCCATGGTCTGTAACTTTACCACCAACGTGATCCAGGGATAATACATGGTAGTCTTTCATATCAAAGTGACTGCCCAGGTCGTCTTCAGGAACACCGGTTGCGGTATCATGAGATGGGTAGATGTATATACGGCCGTTGAATACGTGGGCAGAAGGGTCTGCTGTATAGATGTGCTTCACTAATGGTTGCGCGGTTGCCTGGAGGCAGGCGCAGAGACAAACAATTAAAATACGGGTCATAGTTTAGTGTTTCGTGGATTCAATATTTACTTATTTGAAATTAAGGTAATTCGGAGAACTTTATTTTATTTATTGCATTCAATATGCTGTTTATTGCGTTATATAAACTATTTCATTAAGTTCGATATTTGATTCATTGCATTCAATATGCTGTTTATTGCGTTATATAAATTATTTCATTAAGTTCGATATTTTATTTATTGCATTCAATATGCTGTTTATTGCGTTCTATAAACTATTTCATTAAGTTCGAAATTTGATTCATTGCATTCAATATGTTGTTTATTGCGTTCTATAAACTATTTCATTAAGTTCGAAATTTTTATTCATTGCTTTCATATGTTGTTAATTGAGTTCTATAAACTAGGGCATACCCAATTTATTGAATTTAAATTGTTATTCATTGAATTCATACCATTCAATAAATTCATTTTTTTTCAAGCTCAATACCCTGAAATACAATTCCCGGCGATCGCTGAGTATACACTAAATGATGCTTTCCTGGTTTAAACACATGTGAAATCTTTATCTGGATAATGTTATTCGCTACCCATTCCTCCCAAACCTTCTTATCGTTTTCGTTCTCATTTATCGCAACCTCAATTTTTTCTCCTCCGTCAATAGAAACAGCTATCGTCAATCCTTTTCCATGGGTGAAGTTCAGGGTAGGAGAGAAGTTTAGATAAATATTAGTATTTCCTGTTGCCTGAAATTCATAATCCAATTTATTATTCGGTTCAGTCTTATCCGTTTTATCAGTCTTATTAATCTTTTCTGACCTATCCATTTTATCCGTTTTGTCAGTCTTATTAATCTTTTGAGGCCTATTCGTTGTATCCGTTTTGTCAGTCTTATTAATCATTTGATGCCTATCCGTTTTATCAATCGTTTCCGTCTTGTCAGTCTTATCTCTCGTTTCCATCTTCTCCGCCTCCTCCATCCCCTCCGCCTTATCAACTTCAAAACAAGTGACCCCATCCCCAAACTTCCCAATCCCCCTAATCACCCTCCATTTCCCCCACTTCCTCACATACCCTGTAGCAGGAATGCTTTTATAAATATCAGGAAACACCTTCGGCATATACGCTCCTAACAAATCCGGCATCCTATTTACTTCCGGTTGCTGCCATCCCGTATACCCAATATGCGTCTGATCCATCATATGATTCCATTTCCCATTTTCTAACCGGTGATAAGCTATTGTCAGTAACGAATCCTGCAAATAATACTTCCGTGCACTATCTGCCCATGCCTTATTGCGAATACGATCGCTTTTATACAATGCCACTGCATAATATAGCTTGTGTAAATTGTACATTGCCGCCACAGGATATTGTACAAGTTGGAAATAAGCAGCTGAAGATGATTGTGACCTACCCTCCAATAGCGCCCGCATTTTACCCTTTGAAACCACCTTTTTATCCAACACACTCCACTCCGCTACAATCTCCTTATACTGCTTCAATGAATAACTGTACTCATCTAACAACTCAGGCTTCCGCCTCGCCGCCATCTCACTATATTCCCTCAGATAATCACCTATCACCTCTTCTCCAAAATTCTCCCTCCCAAACTCCCTATACCCATCCCTCATCGTATCGGCCGCTGCCCACGCATAATCCATGAAAAAAGTAATAGGTAACTCCATCGGCTTCAAATCCCCCACATTCACAATCCATACCTTATCCGCCCCATACATCTTCGCCAGATGCAACTGCTCCCACACCCTCGCCAGATTATTCGTATTCACCCATTTATAATTCCTTGGATCACCTACATAATCAAAATGATAATAAATGCCAAACCCACCTTTCCGGTTCTTTTCCAAATGCCCCGGCAACCTTCTGATATTCCCCCAATTATCATCACACAACAACAAGGTTACGTCCTCCGGCACCCGCATCCCCTTATCATAATAGTCCTGCACCTCCTTATACAACGCCCACATCTGCGGCGTCTCCTCCGCCGGCCTCCCCGTCACTTCCCTGATAATCTCCCGCTGATCTTTCACTATCCGTGTCAACAACTCCGTCGCCGTTTCATTACTCATCGGCAAATCCCCATCTCCCCGCATTCCCACCGTCACTATACTTTCATGCTTCCCCATATGCTCAATCCCTTTCCTCCAAAAATCCCGCAACACACTATCATTCGTTACATAATCCCATGCACCTTTCCTATACCGTTTCCACTCCGCCTGCGCCCTCAACATCGGCTCATGATGACTCGTCCCCATCACAATTCCCCATTTATCCGCCAGTACCGGATTTAATGTATCATCATCATTAAAAGCATTTCCCCACATCGCCGGCCACAAATAATTTCCCCTTAACCGTAACAACAACTCAAATACCTTCTCATATACCAAATGATTAAACCCTCCAAATTTCTCATGCGTCCAACCCGAAAATGCCGGGGCCTCATCATTGATAAAAATCCCTCTATATTGCACCGCCGGCGGACCAAAATCATACCGCCCTTCCCGCACATATACACGGTTCCTCTTCTTCACTGGTACATCCGCCCACCAATACCAGGGCGATACCCCCAACTGCCTGGACAATTCAAGCGCACCATAGGCCGCACCTCTTTTATCACTCCCTAATATCACAATCCGCCCGTGAGAAGCGGTTATGCGAAACGCTTCCCATTTGCCACTCAAACCAGTAGTGTCTAATTGTAACTGCTGAACAAATGAAGACCGTAAAGTGCCAATTATTATACATGGCGAAGGCGAAGGAGATTTTAATGCTGCTGGTCGATCCGTTATCGCCTGTTGAGAGTCCGGCCTCTCAGCATCATCAATTCCATACAATACCTTCACCTCTCTCCCCATCACCGCTTCCATATCCCCCCGCAATAACTGGGCAACCTTCCCCACCAGCCAGTCATCCTGCTGATCTACATAAATCACCTCCGGTAATGGAAAACTATGTTGTGACGCATTTATGGTTATCATCTTCTGTGCATGCGCATAGGTTCCCGCACACACCAGGATTAACAATGGAAATAAGTTTTTCATAACGATAACTAATATAACAAATATATTCAAACGCTCCATAGAAATGGCGCGTATATTTTTTCTCTTTTTAGGTATGTGTTTATACCTCAAAGGTTGTTAAAACACTTTTCCCCACCCGTATATTTTCCTTACTTTTTCAGATACAATCCAAACATTCCAGCCGCTTTTTTAAACTTTCATATTTCCCTCCCGTCGGTATTACAAATCATCTCGTCGTCTGATACAAACTATCGCCATATGAAAGTAACAATCAAACATCTTTGTCTTGCCTTTGCCCTCAGCTCGATCATGATATCTTGCGGCAAAGATACCGGTTCTGATTCCGGCAGTTCCTCGGATTCCACCTCTACCAGCACAGACGACACCAATCCGGATCCTATTGATGTCACCAGCTGCGACAGCGAAACAGGGATTAATAAAATCATCTGTCTCGCCGATGCCTTCAAAGCCACACTGACGTCTGCCCAGTTAGCCACCGTGCAACTGAGCTACTCCAAATCAAACGCCATCAAATGGTCCAATTTCCCACAGGCACTGGTGTCCAGCTCTTACAAAAGAGTCGGTCTCAACTTCGGTTCCATGACCACGGAACAGATCCAGTATGCAAAAGCATTGCTCAAAGCCGTTGCGGGCACCACTTCTAACGAAGGCTGGGATGAACTGCAACAACTGCTCAATGCTGATGAATACCTGAATGAAAACGGAGGTGGCTCCAGCTACGGTGCGGCTAATTTCTACATCGCATTCTTAGGTACACCTGCTACTTCAGGTACCTTCGAAATCCAATACGGTGGCCACCACACGGCCTTCGCCAACACTTACACCGATGGGGTACTGGTAGGTGCCACGCCCTCTTTCAGGGGAGTAGAACCTTTCACTACCTTTACCTGGAATGGCAATAGTAACCAGCCTATCCAACAGGAACAAGCGGCTCTTACTGCCATGCTCACCGGACTGTCTGCCTCCGAATTGTCTACTGCTAAACTGAGTGGTACCTATAGCGACCTGGTTGTCGGTCCACAAAATGATGATGCGTTTCCATCCACACAATCAGGTATCGCCTGCAGCAACCTGACCACTGCGCAGAAAAATCTGGTCCTGGCGGCTATCAGAACATATGTTGCTGATATCGCAGATACCACCGCTATCATGGCTAAATACACTAATGAAATAGATCAGACATACATCGCTTACTCCGGTAGTACAGGGATGACTACACGTAATGATTATGCACGCATTGATGGACCC